>Ga0209083_1001212_pt1 | contig 30760 bp, 29 predicted proteins | sample AM7aDNAmetaG_FD_184132 | JGI IMG/M metagenome (GOLD analysis project Ga0209083, IMG submission 184132) | Freshwater microbial communities from Finland to study Microbial Dark Matter (Phase II) - AM7a DNA metaG (SPAdes) (version 3) | ecosystem: Environmental > Aquatic > Freshwater > Lake ... | reverse complement strand
TCAGTCAATTATCGGACACGTTCGTGAAGGACCCGAATGATGTGGTCAAAGCCGGCCAGAAGGTGCAGGTCACGGTGCTCGAAGTCGATCTGGAACGGAACCGGATTGCGCTCTCCATGAAGGCCAGGCCCGAGCTGGGGCCGCGCCAGTCTGGCCCGGCCCGACCGGCCGCCAAAGATCCGCGCACCGAAAAACCAGCCGCCGGTTTTAATCGCAATCCATTCAACGACGCTTTCAGCAAATTGCGAGCGGAGTAAAAGGATTCCGCCGCGCCCGACCTTCCACGATTGGCGGCCGGACGCGGCGTGAATTTAACCGGTGTTACTTTGCGGCTTTTTGATGCACAGCGACAGTGATGGTCCCAGCGGTCGCGTCCACGGCAGTAATTTTGCCATGCACGTGCGTGTCGCCATCTTTTTTATCGCCGGGAGTTTTTGCCGGTTTGCCTTCGCCCTTGGGTTCCCCGAGCAGATGAATCCGGTCGGCGATCGAAGTTGTGCCATCGGCATGGAAGGCAATGCGAACTCTATCGCCAACTTTCAGGTCGGCCAAGGCCCCGGCCTTTTCTTCGGCGAGCACGACTTTGCAATCGGCGCCCACCTTGAAGGTCTGGCTGACCGGCGGAGTCTTCTGGGCGAATACGGCGACGAGCGGCACCGCGACGGCAACGGCAATGAGACTGATGAGTAGTTTACGCATGATTGGATCCTTTGGTTTTTGGTTGATTGCGTTCTGTCAATACTCAACCCCACGCCAGCGCCAAGGTTGCGATTGATTTCAGAAAAAATCAATCCGGCATTCCGACGACGTTACTGGGGGACGCGTAAATCAACGGTGGGCGGCGCGCTTGCGCGCTTCGCGCAGGTGGCGGTACCCCACCAATTTTTTCTGGGCTTCATCCCAGAGCCGTAATTGGAGGGACTGTAGGCTGCCGAACAGGGTAATGGGACGGACCCCTTGAAACAGCAGATGCGCGTTGTGACAGCGCTCGAGATTATAATTGGGAATCCGCGAACTCAGGTGGTGGATGTGATGATAGCCGATGTTGCCCGTAAACCATTGCAGAATTCGCGGCAGCTTGTAGAACGAACTGCCTTGCAGGGCGGCGGCCGTGTAATCCCACTCCCCGCCGCGCTCCCAGTACACGCCTTCGAACTGGTGCTGCACGTAAAACAGCCAGAAACCGGCGGAACCCGCCACGGTGATGATGACGAATTGAATCAGCAAATACGCCTTGACCCCAAAGATCAGACTCAAGCCCGCGGCCAGCCCCAGAATGGCCAGATTCATCCAATGCACCGAATGCCGTTCCCGCTGACTTGCGGTGGAGGAGGGAAATCGTTGCTTGACCAGCATGACCAGGACCGGTGCAATCACAAACAACACCACTGGATTGCGCGCCAGTCGATACGCGAACCGTTTGCCGCGGGTTGATTCCAGATATTCCTGGACGGTCATTGTCCAGATATCGCCCGTCCCCCGCTGATCGAGGTCGCCGGCGGTGGCGTGATGGATGGAATGTTCCCAGCGCCAGTGATAATACGGAGTAAACGTGAGGACGCCAGCCAGAAACCCCACCGCGTCATTGGCGCGCCGCGACTGAAAAAATGATCCATGGCCGCAATCGTGAAAGATAATAAAAATTCGCACGACGAATCCGGCCGCCACGATCGCCAGCGGCAGCGTGATCCAGGGGGACACCGACTGGCTCCAATGCATCAGATACCAGAGCAGGGCATAGCCGCCAAAGGTGTTCACGATTTGCCAGATGGCTCGTGGCAGCGATGGCTGTTGATACTCGGCTACAATGGCCTTCCAAGCCGCGGGGTTTTCCGTGGCTTGCCCGTTACTCGTCGTTGGATCCGTGCTCATCATCTGCCATACTATACTCCATCCCCCCCGGGGTTAGCCGATAGAAATCGATCGGCAATCCGGTGAATCTGGCGGTGCCATCCGTGGCGCCGGCGGACACGAAGGATCGCCGTAAGCGGGACGATGCAGTTGGATTGTTGTCTGAATGTGGTAGGCGTGGTGTCACACCGCGCTACCGCGGGAGATTGGCCGATGCGGAGGAAAAAACTGTCCCACTAAATGGTGAACAAGTGCAGCCGGTGTGAATCGACTGGAAACCGCAGGACGGAGGGCTGGGACAGCCCGCCAGTTCATGTAGTGGGACAGTGCGTCCCGCCTGTCCATTGGATCGTTGCAGTGGAGACAGCGAAATAAGTCAGACAAGTTCACCGATTGGTGAGCCGGATCGCCGGGACGGAGACAGGCGGGACGCCTGTCCCACTACGGCCGCAGCCCATAACCGGCCCGGTTTCAACTGCATGGTTGGCGAAGAAGCCGGTGCTGCCTGGATTGTCAATCAGGCGTGGTCGGGCGCGCCGCGTGAGATCTGCCGAACGATCAGCCCAGCGGTCTGACCCTACCGCGGATCAGATCCGGCGGTCGTTGTTGCCGCGGCCGGCAATTTCTCGAGCGGAATCTTCGGGTTGATCTCGCGGAAATAATTCACCGACCATTCGTTGGCGAACAGCACCACCGGGTTGTCATCCCCGTCGAAGGCCAGCCGCGCACCGGTGGGCAGGCCTTGGCCCCAATCCGTATCCGCCACGTTCTTCGGCAGCCACCGGATCGTGACCCACGGGGTTGGTTCCAGTTGGGAGTCGGCGCCGTATTCACTTTTTAGACGGTATTGGACGACTTCGAATTGTAGTGGCCCAACAGCGGCCAGCAGGGGGACATTGGCCGTTGCATCTTTGAGGCGGAGCAGTTGGATGACTCCTTCTTGCAAGAGTTGGTCGAGCCCTTTGCGAAATTGTTTGTATTTGGCTGTGCTCGGATTGCGGAGATAGGAAAAACTTTCCGGCGGAAACCGCGGAATTTCCCGGTACACGACCTGGGGATCAGTGCTCAAGGTGTCGCCAATGCCAAACTCTGAGTGTCCGACCAGGCCGATGATGTCGCCGGGGTAGGCTTCGTTGACGGTCTCGCGTTCGTTGGCGAAGAGCTTATGCGAACTGGAGAGCCGGACTTTCTTGCCCGTCCGCGAATGGGTCGCCAGCATGTCGCGTTCGAACTTGCCGGAGATGACCCGCAAAAAAGCGATCCGGTCCCGATGCCGCGGATCCATGTTGGCTTGAATCTTGAAAATGAAACCCGAAAAGTCGGGATCCTCCGGGGCAATCACCCGGTTGCCGACCTTGCGCGCCTGGGGCGCGGCGGAATGGCTCAGGAATCCGTCGAGCAGCAATTGGACGCCGAAATTGTTCATTGCGCTGCCGAAAAACACCGGCGTGGTATAGCCGGCCAGCACCGCGGCCGAGTCGAAGGTTTCGCCGGCGTGTTCGAGCATCGCCAGTTCCTCGGTGATCCGGTGAAAGGTCGCGTCGTTGATCCGGCCCCGGATGATCGGGTCGGACAGATCGCCCACGGCAACCGGGGCGCGGTAGATGCCGCCATCCGTCCGCTCAAACAAATGGACCTGGTGCTTGAGCCGGTCGAAGATCCCTTTGAATTCCACCCCGGTTCCGATCGGCCAGTTCACGGGGAACGCCCCGAGTTGGAGCACATTTTCAAGTTCGTCGATCAACTCCAGCGGGTCGCGCGTGGGGCGATCGCACTTGTTCATGAAGGTAAAGATCGGCACGCCGCGCTGGTGGCAGACCTCAAAAAGTTTTCGAGTCTGGCTTTCGATGCCCTTGGCTGCATCGATGATCATGATGACGGCGTCCACGGCGGTCAGGACCCGGTAGGTGTCCTCCGAAAAAATCCTGTGGCCGGGGGTATCGAGCAGGTTGATCTTGTAGCCGTCATACTCGAACTGAAGGGCCGTCGAACTGATGGAGATACCCCGCTGCCGTTCCAGCTCCATCCAGTCGGAGGTGGACGCCCGCTGGTTTTTGCGGGCGGTGACCGAGCCGGCGAGTTGGACGGCGCCGCCGTAGAGCAAGAGCTTCTCGGTCATCGTCGTCTTCCCGGCGTCCGGGTGCGAGATGATGGCAAAGGTTCGGCGGCTGGCAATTTCGGTATGGATCGACATCGGAACGCCGACTGTAGCATGATTTTCCGGTCACGCAACGCCAGAGGCGACCCGGTGACGTGGGCCCAAATCCTCGGCTAATTTTTCGAACCGGTTGATTTCCTCAACAAAATGAAGACCCCCATGTTCTGTGCCAGAACGACAATGGATCGATCACTCCCGGTGGGTCGGGTCGGCCCAGACGGCGCGGTCGGGCCTTCGCCACGCCGAAGTGGCTACGACCACGCAGGCGGGACACCGCGCCCTCGAATTTCCCCGGTGGCGGGCTGTCCTCCTGCGGCGGATAAATCCCTAGCCCGCCGTTCGCTTCGAAAATAAATCTTAGCCGAGGATTTGGGGCGTGGGGTGTGACCTTGCGCTCCGTTGTCTTGGTGGATATATTACGCGCGTTCGAAGATGAGAACTATATGCATTGGATAATTTTATTGATTGCCATTCTTTTTGAAGCGGCGGGCACGAGCTGCATGAAGCTTTCGGCCGGTTGTACCAAGCCGCTGCCGACGGTCCTCATGGGGGTATTTTACTGCACATACTTTTTCCTTCTGACAGTGGCGCTCAAGAAGATTCAGCTCAGCATAGCCTATCCCATTGTCTGCGGAGCCGGTGTGGCGCTCATTGCCGGAATTGGCGTGGTGTATTTTCGGGAGACCTTCTCCCCGCTGAAGATTATCGGTACGCTGGCGATCGTGGGCGGCGTGATCGCCTTGAACATCGCCGGCACCACCCGGTGACCGGAGCCAGCCGCCCGTTGACCGGATCGTTGGACAGGCGTCCCGCCTTGTCTGATTCAGTCAAATCAATCAAACGGGCGAGACGCACCGTTTTACTATTTTAAATCCGGCTTGTTTCCCTGCCCCGAACAGCTTGAAACCCAACGCCAAACCGGCGATGATGCGCCGCCATGGCCGCGGAACCAAATCGACCTCTCATCACCAAGGAACTGCTCCGCGAACTGGGGGATTGGCGGGCTGAAAAAGAAGGCCGGGCATTGGCCGCCGCCGGCGCGGTCCTGACCTGGGAATATCAATCGCCATTCTTGCAGGGAACCGTCCGCTCCAGTGGCGGGACGATCGTCAACGCGCGAATTAAGCTGGGCCAGAGCGCTGTCGAAGTGGAAAATCTCTGTGTCTGCCGCCAGGCCCGTGTTGAGGGCACGATTTGCGCGCACGTGTTGGCGCTGGTTTTTGCGACGATGCAGTCTCCCGCACAGGTCGGGTCGGACCGCCTCGCCAACTGTAAGGCGGAATCGGCGCGTCCGGCGATTGCACCCTTCCCGCGAATGATTGACGCGCTGCCGAACAGCCAGTCACTGGAATTGATGATCCTCCTGCCGCTGGATTTGCCCACGGCGTGGCGGCGCGGCGAACTCCGGATTATTCTGGAAGGGCGAGTGGCGGGTGGGCCGTTCCAGCCGTTCGACGTGATTCCCAAACCGCCCGCAGCACCCTATGCCGTCAGCGAAGCTGATGACCAACTGCTCACCGTCATTGAACGAATCAACACCGGTCGCAGCCCCGGTCTCTGGTTGCTCCCGGCTCTCGAGTTCGATGCCTTTTTTGATGCACTGACGAATCATCCCCAAGTCTGGCTCGGCAAGAAAACACAAATCCAAATTCGTGGCGCCGCCGCCCGGCCCCAGCTCAGGCTCGACTTGGAGCCCACGGGTGAACTGCGGTTGTCACTTCCCGTTCCAGGGAGGGCCACGCTCCGTCGTGGCCTCAGCGACGGCACGGACGCGACGGCGCGCGTCCCTCCAGTTGAACTCGACAGTTGGTCGTTTGACGGCTCCACACTCACGCGGAGCACCCGGTTGCCATCCGCCTACCAAACGTTGCTCGCCAGCGGCGCGCAGCGACTATCACGAACGGAGTTCGTGCGATTCTATCAGCGCGAGTTACCGGCCCTGGAACAACACCTGACCCTGCAATTCGGGAGCGGATTTGACCAACTTCAATTCGTGGAAAAACCGGCACCGGTCCATGTGCTTCTGGATGGGGGACTGACCGGATTGAATTTGGAATTACGGGCGCCCGACCCAACGGAGTGGATGCCCGATCCAGCGCTGCCGTTTCGGTATTGGCGGTATCAGGCAGTGAATCGTGCTGAAATAACGGCGGCCGGTTTCGAGCTACAGGGGACGGGTTACCGGCTGACATCCGAGAATCGCGTGGGCCATTTTCTTGCCAATACGCTGCCGGTCTGGGAGCGGCAATGGAAAGTCGAGTACGGCGCACAGTTCGCCCATTTCCTCCGCAAATGTGATCCCATCCAACCGGAGGTGGCCATTACCAGCTCTGGGGAGAACTGGCTCGCGCTGGATCTGGCGTACAAGAATGCGGCCGGGGCACTAACGCTCAGCCCGGCGGATGTGCAACGAATGCTCCAGAAAGGGGCGGCGCATCACCGGCAATCCAACGGCCGGATTGCGCTCGTGCCCAGCTCGGCCATCGAACAATTTCAGGGCGTGATCTACGACTGCCAGGCGACGCAGTCCAAAGACGGATTACAGGTCGACCGAAAATTTGCACCGTATCTGGCGGAGGCATTGCGGGATAGTCCGTTGCGGGCGAATTGGCAGCAGCCCACAGAGATTCGTGAGCTGCGCCCCGTTGCGTTACCGGCCCGGTTCGAAGAATTGTTGCGCCCCTATCAACGCGCCGGCGTCCAGTGGTTGCACCAGCTTGCTGCAAACAACCTGGCCGGCATTCTTGCAGACGAAATGGGTTTGGGTAAAACCCTCCAGACGTTGGTTTGGCTGGCGACGATGGCGCCTGCACAGGCGCCAGTCCCGGGTCCCGGGTCCCGGGTCCCGGGTCCCGACGGCACCGACAGAAAAAAAGACTCGGGACTCAGGACTCAGGACTCAGGACTTGCCGGTCGTCCGTCCTTGGTTGTCTGCCCCACCAGCTTGCTGGCGAACTGGCAGGCGGAAGCGGAACGGTTCACTCCGGAGCTGAAGACGCTGGTGCTCCATGGCGCGGACCGGCAGGAATTGTTTGCGGCAATCCCGGCGCAGGATCTCATCATCACTTCGTATGCCTTGTTGCGACGGGATGTTGCGCTGCACCAAAAGATTCATTGGCAAGCCGTTGTGCTGGATGAGGCCCAGCACATCAAAAACCGTTTCAGCCAGAATGCCCAGGCGGTGAAGGCGCTGTCTGCTCAGAACCGCCTGGTATTGACCGGGACGCCACTGGAAAATTCGCTGGGCGATTTATGGTCGATCTTTGATTTCTTGATGCCGGGCTATCTGGGTCCGGCTACCGAATTCCGTGATCGCTATGAAATTCCCATTACCAAGCAGCAAGATCCCGCGGCGCTGCAACGGTTACGGCAGCGGCTCCGGCCGTTTATGTTGCGTCGCTTGAAGAGCGAAGTGGCCCGTGACCTGCCGGCAAAAATCGAGCAGATCACGTGGTGCGACCTGACGGCGGAACAGCAGTCTGTCTATCAATCCATTCTCACCCAAGGGCGCCGGGAAGTATTTGCGCTGGCCGGTGCGGGGGCCACAGCGCAGCGGCGGATGGCGGTCCTGACCACCTTGCTGCGCTTGCGGCAGGCGTGTTGTCATCTGGGATTGTTGCCGTCTGAACACGATTGGCGGGAGCCATCTGCGAAACTGGCGACGTGTCTGGAACTGATTGATGAAGCGATCAGTGGAAATCACCGGGTGCTGGTCTTCAGCCAGTTTGTAAAATTATTGAAGTTGGCCGCGACGGCGTTAGAAGAAACGCAAACCGATTATTGTTATCTCGATGGGAGCACGGTGGATCGAGCCGGTGAGATCCGCCGTTTTCAGGAATCACGCATCCCGGTTTTTCTGATCAGCTTGAAGGCGGGCGGGACGGGGTTGAACCTGACGGGTGCGGACACGGTCATCCACCTTGATCCCTGGTGGAATCCGGCCGTGGAGGAACAGGCGACGGCGCGGGCGCACCGCATTGGCCAGCAGCAGGTCGTGACTTCGTACAAACTGATTGCGCGCGGTTCGGTGGAAGAAAAGATCGTGCGCCTGCAGGACCGGAAGCGCGAATTGATTGGCCAGCTGATTACCAGCGACGAAGGATTTATGCAGGGACTCAACGCGGAAGAACTCCAGAGCCTCCTTCGTTAATTAATTGCCCGCGCGCGACCGGCCATTGCAACAGCAGTGCTATGAAAGCCGGTCTCCATTTGCGTATTCTTCAGTATGGAACTCGAACTCGTAACGCTCCATGTGCCGAGTATCTTCTGCTCGTCGGAATCAGCATCCCCGTTGATACCCATAAGGACTGAGGAGGCCACCAGAATTATCAACCAAGCCTTCAACGCGTGATTCATCTCTTCGCCGCAGAACGTCTGAGCTCAGGGACGCAGGCGCGAGCCCGCGTTCGCTGGAGCGCTTGGTTCGATCAGCTCCGCGCTGAATCTCCGCCGGCCATGCACGACAGCCAACACGTGAATCGCGTCACGGGAGATCTCGTACATCAAACGGTAGTCGTGAATGAAGATCTCGCGAATCGTTTCCACGTTGGACTCGGGCACGACACGTCCGAGCCTCTGGAAATCCAAGAGCTTGGTCGGGGCATCAAAGAGACGCTGAGCTACCACCGCCGCATAGAATTCCGAATCGCGGGCGATGTAGTCAGCAATCCCGTCGATATCGGCGATCGCCTCGGGCGACCAGATCAGGCAAGCCATTTGGCCAGTCGCACCCGGGCTTCGTCGTGGGTCACGCCGTGCCCGTCCTTGATCGCCTTCTGTCCCCGCCGTAGCTTCTCCAGCACATACAGATGGTACTGGATGTCGTCCAGCGACGCGTCGGCGGGTAGGCTGCGAATCATCTCCGCCACATCGTCCTTAAGCACCTTCATGAGATCAAATTAGCCCACCCGTCATCCCCGGTCAATCGCATTAATCCGCTCGAACACTCAAGATCGCCGGTGCGGTGTCGTGTTCGCGTTCGATCAAGTGAATTGGTTCGACACCCGCTTCTGAGTCACTGGAGCCAAAAGTCAGCCGCTTTCCCGTCCTTGAGGACAAGCTTGGCCAGCGCACCGTATTCGGCATTGGACAAGGGTCACGTCTTAACATTCAACAATTAAGTTGGTTTACCGGGTGCGGACGGGCGGAGTCGGCGATATGGCACGACCTTTGTGGACTGATGTTTCGCACGGCTGGTATCACGTCACGGCGCCGGTCTGGAATGCCGGACTGGCTTCAAGGATGATCGCGACTGCGCATACCTTGAATTGCTGGGTGTGCAAAACGAGGCATTGCCTTGACTGTCTAGCGGGTGACCGCGCGGGCGGAGAAGGATGCCGGATCCTCGCGCGCAAATCAAGACGACGCAACACAATAGTTGAATGTTAAGACGTGACCCCTAACGAGCTTCCTCGGGCGTGTACATTCTTCCGCCGAACGATCAAGGTGAGCCGCGAGCGCCCGACTGGGCGCGAGTTGGCTCGACCGCATGGATGGGCTTTGCTCTAAAGTCCCGCATCGCCGCCACGATGAGCCTTTGATTCGGGGGTGTATTCCGAACAAACAACATCTGTTGGGGTACATCATACCGGATGTCCGAGCCTTTCGGAAACGGCACGCCAGAGAACTCGAAAAAGGCCTTAATATCGAAATGACTGCCTAGCTCTGAAGGCGGCTCCAATGAGCTCATCCATGCCGACACTTCCGGCGGTCGGATCGCATACTCTCTCGTCACCATGACAGGAGTGGCGCAAGCAACACAAACAGCCGTTGCGGTTATAAGGAAGCGGTGAAGTCGTAGGATCATTCGTGTTCCGCCCATCATGAAGTAGACGCCAAAATGGCATAGAAAAAGACGCAGCTTTGGCGTCTATTTATTGTCATGATTGCTTTCATGACCAGTATGTTAGAAAAAAACCGCTTGAGCAGGTTCGGTTTCCGGCCAACTCAACTTTCCAGATCAAGCTTGATGTGCAAGTCGCGGAGCTGCTTCGGTTCGACTTCGGCCGGTGAATTTGTCATCAAATCCGCAGCTTTCGCTGTCTTTGGGAAGGCGATCACGTCGCGAATATTGCTGGTGCCGCATAAAATGGCCAACAACCGGTCAAAACCCAGCGCGATCCCACCGTGCGGCGGGGCGCCATACCGGAACGCTTGGAGCATATAGCCAAACCTGGATTGCGCCACATCGGCTGGAATCTTCAAAACTTCCTCGAAAACTTTTTTCTGCACGTCGGGCTGGTGAATCCGGATCGAGCCGCCGCCGAGTTCGACGCCGTTGAGCACGATATCGTAATGCTGCCCGCGCACCTTCGTCGGCGCACTGTCCAACAGCGGCAGATCCTCGGCTACTGCGGCTGTGAACGGGTGGTGGGTGGAGTTATACCGGTTGGCTTCGCGGTCGAACGTAATGAGCGGGAAGTCCACGACCCAGAGGAAATTCCACTGGTCATCGCGGATTTTGAGTTTGCCGTCTTTTTTGAGAATCTCGGCCACGATGAGGCGGATGCGCCCGAGCACTTCCCAAACAACTTCGCGCTGGTCGGCGCCGAACAGAATCAGGTCGCCTTCCTCGATTTTGAGTTTGCTGGTCAGCGCAGCTTTCTCGGCGTCGCTGAAAAACTTCACGATCGGCGACTTCCATTCGCCACCTTCAACCTTGATGAACGCCAGTCCCTTCGCGCCGAAACTCTTCGCAGTCTCGGTCAGTTGTTCGATCTGACCTTGCGTGGCGCAGGCGAGTCCTTTGGCGTTCAGCGCTTTCACCACACCGCCGACAGCATCGGCCGCCGAGCGGAACACCTTGAACTTGCTCTGTTTGAAATCCTCGGTTACGTCCACCAGTTCCATACCGAACCGCGTGTCGGGTTTATCCACGCCAAACCGGTCCATCGCTTCGATGTACGGCATGCGCGGAAATGGCGTCGGGATTTTTTCGCCGCGCGCCACGAGCCAGACCTGGGCGAGCAAGCCTTCGATCAGCGCATACATGTCTTCCCGGTCGATGAAGCTCATTTCTAAGTCAATTTGGGTGAATTCGGGCTGCCGGTCCGCGCGCAAATCTTCATCCCGGAAACATTTCGCCAACTGGAAATATCGTTCGACGCCGGCCACCATCAACATCTGTTTGAACTGCTGCGGGGACTGTGGCAGCGCAAAAAATTTACCGGGGTTGACTCGCGACGGAACCAGATATTCCCGTGCGCCTTCGGGCGTGCTCTTGAACAAGATCGGCGTCTCGACTTCGAGGAAGCCGTTCGCATCGAAATAATCGCGCGCCACCTTCGCGACGCGATGCCGCAACTTCAAATTTTTCGCCATGCTCGGCCGGCGCAAATCAAGATACCGGTATTGCAGCCGCAAATCTTCACCGGCTTGGGCGCCACCCATTTCGTCAAGTTGGAACGGCGGGGTCTCGCTCGGGTTCAAAATTTTCAGTTTGTCAGCCAGCAATTCCACCGCACCGGTGGGCAACTTCAGATTGACCGTGCCCTCCGGCCGATTGCGGACCGTGCCCGCGACCGCGATGACGAATTCACTACGCAACGACTGGGCCAGTTCCCACGCCGCTGGATTGTGTTGCGGGTCGAACACGATCTGGGTATTGCCTTCCCGGTCGCGGAGTTCAATGAAGACAATGCCGCCCAGATCCCGGCGGGCATGCACCCAGCCGGCCAAGGTCACTTTTTGTCCGACGTGAGTTTCGCGCAATTCCCCGCAATTATGTGTTCGTTTCATAAGTTATTCCTGATTCTATTCCATTCTACGTGTTCTGACTGGGCTACAAAACCGCCTTCAAAAACGCTCGCAGCCGTGATGATTCGTTCGATACTGGTAGGGCGGGCTGTCCCAGCCCGCCGTTCCGCCCGGTCGATCCACCCTCATCGGCGCGGTGGGACACCACGCCCTACCCACAACCCGACAATATCCGACTGCATTGTTCCGACTCAGGGTGACAGCTTGGAAATTAGAGCGCTTACTTGCACCCGCTCTTCTGTCCCGTTCGTCAAATTCTTCAATTGGATCTCACCGGCATTCCATTCCGCCGTCCCGATGACGACGGCATACCGGGCACCGAGGCCGGAAGCTGCTTGAAATTGTTTGCCGACCTTGGCCGGCGTCAGCGCATACTCCACGGCGCAGCCGGCATCGCGCAAATCGTGGGCGAGCTTGAGCGCCGCCGGCCGCAATGCCTCGTCGGCGATGATGAGGTAACAATCCACACCAGCCTCCGGTTTCGGCAACAGACCGCGCTCTTTCAAAAGTTCGCCGAGCACCACATCGCCCATGCCGAAGCCCAGCGCCGGCAAGTCCACCCCGCTGACCAGCTTCAATAAATTGTCATACCGGCCACCGCCGGCAATGGCGCGCAGTTCGCCCTTGCAGTCGTGAATTTCCCAGACGATGCCGGTGTAGTACGCCAGCCCGCGCACGATTTTGAAATCGACTTTGCAAAAGGCCGCCAAGTCACCGAGTTTCTCGAAGACAGTTTTAAGGTCGCCATCCGGCGCCGTTTGGCTGGCAAAGGCTAAAATTGCATCAACCTGGCTGGTGACGGCCGCGAGTTTCTCACGGGTCTTCTCCACCGGCTCGCGTTCCATCTTATCGATCGCTTGAAACGCCGCGTATTGCTGGTCGGCCGCAATTCCGGTATCGGTAAACATTTTTTGCCAAGCCCGCCGGTCGGAGACGCGAACGACAAAATCGGCCTGCGTCAGACCAAAACTGCGGAGCGTATCGATGGCCAGTGCAATCAGTTCGGCATCGGCCGCCACATCAGTTTCGCCAATAATATCCGCATTGAATTGGAAATGCTCCCGCAACCGGCCCCGCTGCTGTTTCTCGTACCGGAACAGTTGGGGGATGGCGAACCACTTGATCGGCTTCTTGTAATCGCGGTGATGGGCGCCCACCATCCGGGCCAGCGTGGGCGTCATTTCGGGGCGGAGCGCGACGGCGCGATCGCCTTTATCCACAAAATTAAAAAGCTGACCAACGATTTCCTCGCCCGACTTCTGGGTAAACAGTTCCAGCGGCTCCAAAGGGGGGCCGTCATATTCACGGAAACCATACCGGCGCGCGACGTCGCGCCACTTGCCGAAGATGGACCGGCGCAGCGCCAGTGTCTCGGGGTAGAAATCACGAAATCCGGGAAGTGCGTTCATGGTAATATCAGAGACCGGCCATGGCCCGTCCCTGCGGCGCCAAGGGCGGAGCCGGTTACTGCGGGGCGATCTTCGCCGTCAGGCCCAACACCTTCTCGCGCATTTCCTTGCCGCTTTAAATTTGACAACCGCCCGGGCAGGAATCTGGACGTCCTTGGCCGGATCATTCGGGTTGCGGCCGACGCGCGGTTTGCGCAGTTTTACCTCGAACACGCCGAAATTGCGCAGCTCGACATTTTTGCCGGCAATCAACGCTTCGGTGATGTAGTCGAGCGTCTTCTGCACGACCGCCATCACGTCCTGTTGAATCAGGCCGGTATCATTGCTAATGCGAATTACTAAGTCTCGTTTGGTTGTTGACATGGTCAGCTCCTCTTAAACCGGGCGCACTCTAGTAACCGGGACGATAGGCGTCAAGTCAAATGGCTTGCACGCCAACGACTTTCACAACGCGCCCAACAGCTCCCCCACCGCCTGCCGCGCCCGGGCCGTGTCGGCCGGACCAAACTGGACCACCCGGACCCGGTCGCCGCGGGGTTCCCAGATCGGGATCGAGGCCGGCCCGAACAAAGCCACGGTCGGCGTCTCCACGGCAGCGGCCAGATGGGTAATGCCCGAATCGTTGCCGGCAAACACCGTGCATCGTTCCAATACTGCGGCCAGTTCCACGAGTTTCAGGCCGGCGGCCAGCGTGACCGGCCGCGGCGCCAAGGCGGCCGTGAGTTGGGCGACAACGGCGGCATCGGCTTCGCCCTGCACCACAACCAATTGGAACGCCAGTTCATCTCCGAACCACCGGGCTAGGGCCGCAAACTTCTCGACCGGCCAGTTTTTCTTGGCGCTCCCGCTGCCCGGATGCAGAACCGCGATCCGGTCCGGGCCGAGCCGAGCCAGAAATTGCTCCGCCACTTGCTGGTCAGCGGCATTGGGAAATACGCGCGGGACCGGCTGGGCAACATAAATTGCCAAGGTTTCCAGGGGCCGGCAATAATGGGCAGCGGCCGGTACGTCACGCGGCTTCGGCGAGGCCGCGATGAATTGTTTCACGCCACACCGCCGCACATTATCCGCAAAGATTTCATCAGGATCAAACAGGTAGGAAATCACGACGTGGAATGAGCCAAAATAATCCATCCAGGCCGGGTCGAGAATCCCTTGGGGGACGAAAAAACCAGCCATCGCCCGGGCTTCAATGGACCGGAGCGCGTCGGCATACCGGCGCCCGTGCGCCAGTTCAGCGATGTGCGGATAGCCGAGGATTTCGAGCTGGGCCTCCGGCCACCGTTCGCGCAGCGCGGCCAAGGCCGGCAACGTGCAAATAAAATCGCCAATGGCCCCGCCGCGAATGACCAGGAGTCGCGGTGTTTTCACAATCGAAAACTACCGGATTCTTAAAAAAAACAAAAGCTTGTTGTCACCCGCACGGCGTCGATTTAGGATGCGGGCATGGCAACCGAACCAAATGCTGAAGGGAACCACGACATCAGCCACCGCGTCCGCGCGCAGTATACCCGCGCGCCGTTTCCGCCGGTGAGTTTTTTCCCGATCGTGACCGGCCCGCCCCGGGAACACATCTGGCTTTACAGCTTTACGGAAGCGTATTATCACGCGTTTCGCAGCTACCGGCCGCCGGCGGGACGGCGGATTTTGGATGCGGGCTGCGGCACCGGCCATGGGATTGTCCAAATTCGCCATCAAGCGCCGGGGGCGGAGGTGCATGCCTGTGATTTCAGCGCAAAATCCCTGGAAATTGCCCGGCAACGCATTGCCGCGATGGGCGAGGAACCGGTTACCTTTCATGAGCTGAATCTGCTCGATCTGTCCAGCTTACCGGGCGAGTTTGATGCGATTTTTTGCAGCGGGGTGGTGCACCACACAGCCGACCCGGTCCGCGCCTTGGCGCAACTGAAGAGCAAGCTGAAGCCGGATGGCGTTTTGTATTTGATGTTGTATAGCCAGTTTGGCCGCCGCGAAACGCTTCTGATGCAGCGGGCCCTGAAATTGCTGTGTCAGGATCCCACGGATCAGCAGGAAGGCTTGCGATTGGGCCGGCTGATCTTTGACGGACTGCCGCCCGCGAATCCCATTGCGACCTGGGAGCGGGTGAAATGGAACAACAATCACCGGCAACATGCCGAGGCATTCATCGACATGTACGTCAATGCCAATGAAAAGAATTACACGATGGGCGCAGTGGCCGCCGATTTGGCCGCGGCCGGGCTCAAATTCCTGCGGTTTGCCAATGCCCACGAATGGGTGTTGGCCAACCGGATGAATGCCCATCCCGAATTGCTCGCGCGGTTCACTGCCCTGCCACCACTGACGCAATCCGAGGTAATGGAAAACCTGTTTCCGAACCAGGACCAATATCTGTTTTTTGCGACCCACGCTGAAAATGAGCGGATCCAGCCGGCCTGGCTGACCGCCAATTCATTGGTCGGCTGGGAAGATCAGTTGACTGCGATCCGTTCCCCCTTGGCGGTCTCGCTGACAGCGGAGCCCGATCCCGCCGGCTTTTTTTTATGGACCGGGTACTTTGGTCACCGCGCGCGCTTGGACGGCAGCGCCCTGCAATTGTTGAATGGCTGTGCCGGTCAACAACAGTCGGTGGGAGCCATCGCCACGGCGTGGGAGCACCAGGAGCCGACCGTCCGTCAGGGCAAAGGTTTGGAATGGCTGCGGCAGCTCGAAGCTAACGGCCTGATCTATTTCAAAAGTTTGGCCGAGTGATGCAGTTAAAACCAGGTGCGGTCTGTCCCACTCAATGAACTGCATCGTTCCGGCTTAGCCGAGCCGGAGGTGCCAGAGGTCATCCACGACCGGCTTGTTTTTCGTCGCGCCAGGTTCTAGATTAGCTCCCAATGAAAACGATTCAAGGCCCCGTCGCGGTCGTCGGGCTCGGGTATGTCGGGTTACCGTTGGCAGCGGCGCTGGCGCGGCATCTGCCGGTCATCGGATTCGACATCAATGCCAAACGAGTGGCCGAACTCCAGCAGGGCACGGACCGCAACGGCGAAACCCTCGGCGGCGACCTGAAGAATCCGAATCTCACTTTTACCGCCGACAGAAAATATCTCCGCCAAGCCAAATACATCATTGTTTGCGTCCCGACCCCAGTGGACCAAGCAAACGTCCCAGATCTGTCGCCCGTGGTCGGCGCATCAGAAATCGTCGGTGACAATCTCTCCAAAGGCGCCATTGTCGTCTACGAAAGTACCGTGTACCCCGGCGTGACCGAACTGGTTGCATTGCCGGTCCTGGAAAAACGCAGCGGCCTCAAACTGGGCGATTTTAAAATCGGTTACTCACCGGAGCGGATCAATCCCGGCGATCACGAACATTCCGTCGACAAAATCGTCAAGGTCGTCAGCGGTTGCGACGCAGAGACGCTGGCCGAAATCGGCGCGCTCTACAGCTTGGTGGCCAAGAGCGTGTTCCATGCCCCGAACATTATGACCGCCGAAGCGGCCAAGGTCATCGAGAACATTCAGCGGGACCTCAACATCGCGTTGATGAACGAGCTCTCGCTGATTTTCGACCGCATCGGCATCAACACCGACGATGTCCTTGCCGCTGCCGGAACGAAATGGAATTTCCACAAGTATCATCCGGGCCTGGTCGGTGGCCATTGCATTGGGGTGGACCCGTATTATCTCACGTACCGGGCACAAGAACTCGGTTATCATCCGCAAGTCATCCTCGCCGGCCGCCGCGTCAACGACGCCATGCCGATCCATGTCGGCGAACACATCATCAAAGGCATTAGCGCCGTCGGCAAACCGCTCCGCGGCGCCACGGTGCTCATCCTGGGGTTGACCTTCAAGGAAAACGTCCCGGACATCCGCAACAGCAAGGTCCATGACACGATCACCTACCTGCAAAGCTTCGGCATAACCGTTCGGGGCTGCGATCCGATCCTCGACGCGCCAACGGTGAAAAAGTATTTCGGGATCGAGAACGTCACCTTCGAGTCCGTGAAAGCGGTGGACGCCGTGCTGGTGGCTAATAAACACGATGTCTTCCGGTCCATCACGTTGGACCAACTCAAAGCGAAGATGACGCCGCCGGTCCTGATTGATATCAAGAATCTGTTTGACCGGAAAACCGCAACGGCAGCCGGGTTTCATTACAAGAGTTTGTAGCCGGCAGTGGTAGGTGGGGGCATGGATGCCCGCGTTGAGCAGCGTTGCGCCGCCGAAATGACAACCGTCCATTGAAGTAGCGATATGGACAAATTGCCTTCACTTTCCATTTGCATCCCCACTTCAAGCGGCGTAGAAGGTCGATTACCAAGGAGGCCGTACGGTATTTCGGATTTCAAAAGCGGATGTGGCGTGTCTCGCCATCTTGTTTTGCGTGGACTTATCTGTCTACGCCATGTTCACCAGCAAGCACACGAGCGCCCCTGATCAGGGAGCAATTGAGATGGTAGCCGAGGATGAGTTGTCATCAACAACTCCTGAGCCAGTGGCATCAACTCCTGCGGGTCCCGCTGTAAGCGCGGCCGCGACGAATGCTGCTGATCCAGTATTTTTAGACCTCCTGTGGGAACACACCTACGGCAACTACACCGTGAAGACGGTCCAAGACCCATCGGACCCCTCCAACACCATCCTCCAAATCTTCAAAGCTGGCACCCTGATTTACTCGAACAGCAGCCATGAGTTTTATGATCCCGAAAAAAAAGATTCAGCAACCGACACCAGCGACTCGAATCTTCCACCTTTGCTCACTAACATCACTGGCAGCGGCATCCCGAACCTGGTGATTTCTGAATTCTCAGGCGGGGCCCATTGTTGCTCCATCTATCATATCTTCGAGCTGGGCGATGAATTTCGGGAAGTTGCAACGATTGATGCCGCCGATGGAGGCGCCGCGTTCGTTGATCTGGATAACAATGGGGTCCTCAATATTGCCACGGAAGATTGGTCCTATGCCTATGCGTTCACATCGTACGCGGGTCTGTCTGTGCCCGACATCATCCTCAGGCTTGTCGATAGCCAATACGTGGTTGCGCCGGATCTGATGTTTACGGAGCCACCCGCGCCAGCGGACTATGCCAAGCTGGTCCAAGAGGTTCGTGATGCATATGTGCCATCCGAGGATGAAACAGAAGTTAAATCCCCAGGCGAATGGGGGAGTGATGCTACGTTATGGGGGACAATGCTGGAATTGACGTACAAGGGGCACCTGGACATGGCGATGCAGCTTTTTGACGACTGCTGGCAAGATGAATGGGATGATAAAGATGCGGCGGCGGAAAAGTTCTGGAAACAGGTGGCCATGAGCCCACATGGTCGGGCAGTGGTTGAAGCCCAGGGCTACGAGCTGCCAGAACCAGAACCTGACCCCGAATCAGTTAGTTCGCCTCCCGAAGATGGGCGGGCTTCACACATCGTGGACATCGGGGAATCATTAGCATCCATCGCTCAGCAACATGGCGTAACCGTTGAAGCCCTGTGCACAGCCAACAATATCTCGACCAATGCGCGAATTAGTGTTGCGCAGAAGCTGTTCATCCCATGAGGAGTGAGTTTTGCGGTGGCGACGGCTGAGCAAGTTCCCGCAGCAGGCGGAGGCACCCCACCGCAAATCAACAAACCAACCGGACGCGACGAAGCGCGTCCCTCCAATTTTAAAACATGCTCGCAGACCTCTACGCTGGCGTTACCTGAAAATCTTCGACCGCGCCATTTTGCATGCGGGCTTTGATGGTCATCGGGCGGCCGCAGATCTCGCAGTCCACAATGAACTCCGAGGATTCATCAAAATCCAGCTGGCACTCGAAGTCCTCCTGGCAATGCGGGCAGGTGATGGTGATGAACATGGCGACCAAATCGATATGCCACGATCAGTTCAACCGTTTGCAGCAAATGCCACGGTCTTGTTGTTCCCAGCCGCAACGGGTCGCAAGCCCAAAATCTTTCAGCATCCGCCTTGCTCACCAACCCCTTGTTGGCTGCATGGATTACCTGTGGACTGTTGCCCAATTTGCAACGACAGCTTGCCGATATCGTTAAACGCCGCAAGATGGTAGGTCGCAAAGCTGCTTGCCAACCCTGCCGTCCACTGCTATAAGTCAGACGATGAATCGGTGGCTACAACTTGGTTTTGTTTTTGCTGCTCGTCATGGGCATCGGGTGGTGTTCGTACCCATCAATTTGCCAAGTGTGTCAACTGAATTGATGTAAGTACTTGTGCCGTCGTGGCGGAATTGGCAGACGCGCTGGACTCAAAATCCAGTGCCCGCAAGGGCGTGTGGGTTCGATTCCCTCCGACGGTACCAACCTCTTAAAGTCCAATAAAAGTGCGGCTTTTATCACTTTTAGCCTCCGAGGTAGCTCTTTTTCACTTGCTCGCTGTTCCGCAAATTTTTTGCGGAATCCTCAAATACAATGCGACCGGTTTCGAGCACGTACCCACGATGGGCGACGTGTAATGCCATGTTCGCATTTTGCTCGACCAGCAAGATCGTCACACCTTGCTGATTGATCTCGCGGATGATCTCGAAAATCTTGACGACGATCAGCGGCGCCAGCCCCAGCGACGGTTCGTCGAGCAACAACAACTTCGGCTGCGCCATCAACGCCCGCGCGATGGCGAGCATCTGCTGCTCCCCGCCACTGAGGGTGCCGCCGAATTGCTTCGCGCGTTCCTTCAGGATGGGGAAGAGCGTGAAAGCCCGCTCCAGGTCCGCCGCGATGTCGTCCTGCCGGTGGAATGCCCCCATCTCCAAGTTCTCGCACACGGTGAGCCGCGGAAAAATCCGCCGACCCTCCGGCACCTGACTCATCCCGAGGATGACAATCTCATGCGCTGGCCTGTTGGAAATGGGCTTGCCGGCAAAGGTGATCGCGCCTTGCCGGCAACGGTTCACACCACAGATGGTCATTAAGGCCGTCGATTTACCGGCGCCGTTAGCGCCGAGAACGGCCACGATCTCGCCAGCGCCAACTCGCAGCGAAACTCCCTTCAGAACATCGACCGGACCGTAACCGGCGTGGACATTTTCAAGCGTCAGCATCCGATTTTCCCAAGTAGGCTTCAATGACAGCGGGATTCGTCCGGACTTCTGCGGGCGTACCTTCCGCAATCTTTTCGCCATAATCGAGCACTGCGATCCGGTCGGAAATGCCCATGACGACCTGCATGTCGTGTTCGATCAACAACACCGTGATGCCGCGTTGCCGGAGGCGGTGGATCAGTTCCATCAACGCTTTGCTCTCGGCAGGATTCAACCCGGCCGCGGGTTCGTCGAGGAGGATGAGCTGCGGATTCATCGCCAACGCGCGGGCAATTTCGAGTCGGCGCTGGTGGCCGTAGGCGAGGTTCTCGGCCAGCTGACCCGCCGCGGATTCGAGGCCGACGAACCGCAGCGTCTCCAGGGCCTGGCCGGTGGCGTCGTCGCGTTCGCGCCAGAACAGCGGCAGACGCAACGCGGCATGCCAGAAACGCGTGCGCAGTTGCATGTCCATGCCGAGCAGGACGTTATCGAGCACGGTCATTTGATTGAAGAGGCGGATGTTTTGGAAGGTGCGGGCGATCCCGGCCCGGGCGGCGTTTTCCGGAGCGCGCCGGGAACGTTGCCAGACGGCCAAGGCGCCAGCAAATCCGAGGAAAAGTCCCACGATTGCCGGCACCCCCCAGTGGCCGGCCAGCGTTTCCCGCGCGGCCGTGAAGGCTTTGTCCCACGGAAAGGGTTGCCGGTATTGATAGTTGCCGGTAATGGCGGCTTGCCAGACCGATTCGCTGTTGAGGAGTGTGACCGCGGCGAAGGCGGTGATCAGGGCGATGAGCGCGAACGCCAGCGCCGTCGTGCCGGTGAATTCGCGCCGGGTTTCGTGGCCGTTGAAAATGATCTTGCCGGCAGTGGGTTCGTAGACGCCGGTGACGGCGTTAAAGACGGTGGTCTTGCCGGCACCGTTCGGGCCGATGAGCGAGACGATTTCTTGCGGTGCGATGTCGAGCGTGACCGCGTCGACCGCGACGAGGCCGCCGAAATGCATCGTGAGTTTATCAATATGAAGGAGGGACATTCTTGGGCAAACGCATAGTTGTTTCAATCCATGTCGCGCAGCGCTTTCCGCATGGTCGCAAAGCTAACGTGCCCCGGCGGGTAAGTCAACGCGCCGGCGGTTCATGTGTCGCGCCGGCGGTTCATGGGGACGAAGCTCAGCTTGGATTTGTTTCGACGGCAAGAGACCGGCGGGGCGGAAACGCATCATGAGGATGAGCGCGAGACCGAAGAGCAGGTACTTCCAGTTGCCAGGGGCGGTGAAGACGTTATTGCTGCTGGTCAGCTGGTGGGCCTTCAGGAAGTCGGTTGCGGTTTCGAGCACGATGGAGTTGAAACCCATGATCACCAGCGCCCCCAGCAACACGCCGCCGATGCTGCCCATCCCGCCCACGATGACGATGCACAGGGCAATCATCGAGACCTGAAAATCGTAGTTGCCGGGTTCGCCGCTCGACCCGAGATAACTGGCCCAGAGTGCGCCGGCCAGACTGCATTGCGCCGCGCCGATGGCGAACGCGAGCAGTTTCATTTTCATCGTGCTGACGCCCATGCACGCGGCGGCGAGCTCGTCTTCCCGGATGGCGATCCACGCGCGACCGATGCGGGAATGCTGGAGGTTGCGATTGAGCAAAACGACGACGGCGAGAAACGCCAGGAGGAGATAATAGATGTGCGGCGGGGAGGGGAGAGGATTGATGCCCTGCGTGCCCTTGGTGATGACGTCCATGTTCTTGAGTGAGTCTTGGACGATCTCGCCGAAACCGAGCGTGACGATGGCGAGGTAATCGCCGCGGAGCCGGACGGTCGGGAGTCCGAGGGCAAGTCCGGCCAGGAGTCCGATCAGGACGGTGGCGCCGGTCGCGCTCCAGAAATTGAGTTGGAACGGATCGATGTCGCACGTGAGAATCGCGTAGCTGAACGCGCCGACCGCCATGAACGCGGCGACGCCGAGGTTGAGGATGCCGGTGAAGCCGGTGAGGATGTTCAACCCGAGCGCGAGGATGGCCATGATGAAAATGGGGCGGAGCAGTTCGGCAAACCGGGGAGCGACCGCCGGGACGACCGCGGCCACGAGGAGAAAAGCCCAGTGAAACCTGAACTTGCTCATACTTTCTCCCGGTTTTTTGCACCGAGAATGCCGGCGGGACGGAAGACGAGCACGAGAATTAGAATCGAAAAGACAAACACATTGGTCCAGCGTGTCGCGATGTATTGATCGGAGCCGGCGCGGGCCAAGCCGATGCAAAGTCCGCCGAGCACCGCCCCCGGTAAGCTGCCAATGCCGCCGAGGACTGCGGCGGTGAAGGCATCCATGCCAGCCCGGTACCCCATCTGAAAGTAGATGGTATTGTTGTAGAGCGCGAACACGACACTGGCCACGCCGGCAAGTCCGCCGCCGATAAGAAACGTCTGGCCGATGACGCGGTCAACATTGATGCCCATTAGTTTGGCGGCGGTTGGGTCTTGCGCGACCGCGCGCATGGCTTTGCCGGCGCGCGTGCGTTTCACGAACCACGTCAGCGCGAGCATCAGGGGAATTGTGATGATGAACACCCAGAGATCTTTGGCGGTGAATTCGACGTTGGCATTGCCGAGAAGATTGGTGTTGGAAACGAGGACCGGAAAGTCTTTCGGGGCCGCGGCGGCTTTGCCGAGGCCGAAGACATTCATCGGCACGCCCCCCCAAAACAGGCCGATGTTGAGAAAAATGAACGAGACGCCGATGGCAGAGACCAGGGGAGCGAGTTTGGTCGAGGAACGCAGGTGCCGGTAGGCGAGGCGGTCCACGAGCCAATTGAGGCCGCCGCAGAATAGGGGCACGATGGCGAGCAGAAGAACAACGGAGCCAGCCTGTTCGAGCTTGAGCGCACCGACCAGAGTGAGGGCGGCGAAACAGCCGAGCATGAAGAGGTCACCGTGGGCGAAGTTGATGAGTTCGATGATGCCGTAGACCATCGTGTAGCCCAACGCGATCAAGGCGATGATCAGGCCATTGGACAGGCCGATGATGAGTTGTTGAAGGAAAACCTCCCAGCCCGACATGCGCGTGACTCTAGCGACTCAACGAATTGGGGTCAATCAAAACGAGCAATTATTGGTCGAAACCCAATCCCAGCCGACTCACTGCCCCACGATCTTCACCGGCGAGAAATGGCCGTTCTTGATTTCTTCGATCATCATCACTTTGAGACTCGTATCGCCGTTGGCGTCGAAGCTCCATTTGCCGAGCGCGCCTTCAAAGTCTCGGATGCCGGCGACGGCGGCCCGGATTTTTTCTCTGTCTTTCGTGCCGGCGCGTTGGATGCCTTCGAGCGCGATCTTGCCGGCTTCGTAGCCGTAGACGGCGTAGGCTTCGGGTTCGGCGTTGTATTTTTTCTTGTAGGCTTCGTAAAAGTCACGGCCTTTGCCGTTTAATTGGCTCGGGGGCAGGCCGCCGAAGGTGACGTAGGCGCGGCCTTCGAGGTTCTCTTTGCCGGCGGATTCGATGAGGGCGTTTTCGCGGCAACCATCGGGCATCATGAGTTTGGCTTTGACGCCAGCGGAGACCAAATCTTTCGCAAGTTGGCCGGCACCGCTTTGCGTGGTGCCGCCGAAATAGACGAGTTCGGCGCCGGTGCTTTTGATTTTGGTGGCGAGAGATCGGAAGTTGGCAGCTTTGGCGTCGATGCCTTCGTAGCCGGTGATTTGGAGACCCAGCCGGGTGGCGACGCGTTTGAAAACGTCGGCGACACCTTTGCCGTAAAGTTCCCGGTCGTGGAGGATGAAGACTTTCTTGATGCTGATTTCTTGGGCGAAGTGCGCCGCGATGTCGCCTTGGATGTCGTCGGCTGGGACGACGCGGAAATAATTCACTTTGCCGGTGGGACGGTAGACAGCCGGCTCATTGGCTTCACCGGTGCCGGGTTTGGTAAGACCGGGGTAGGTGTTGGCCGGCGAAACCATGATGAGGCTGGCCTGGTTGAGAATCGGCATGGCGATTTTGGCGGCACCGGAATTGTAGGTGCCGATGAAGGCCATGATATCGGGGTCTTTGACGGCCTTTTGCGCATTGCCGGCTTCGATGGCGGGATCCCACGCGCCGCGTTCGGGAGAGGCGTCATCCCAGTCTTCAAAGGCGAGATCGAAGCCGGCGATCCGGCCGCCAAGTTCATCGATGGCCATGCGAATACCGTTGACCATGGTGGTGGTCTGGGCGTTGGCGCTGCCGGTGCGCGGGAGGCTGGAGACGATCTTGATCGTGTCGGCACGAACGGTCAGAGCGGTCATCAGGATGAAAAGCAGGATAAGTTTCATGGCGGTGTTGTGACACAACGGCGGCACTGCTTCAAGAATTGTTCAACTCCCGGAACTGCATCGTTGGCTTAGTCCTTAGATAAACTTTTGCACCGCTGCCAATACTTCGGCGACGCTGATCGCCTTCATACACGCCATTGAATCCGGGTTCGTGCAGCGTCCGTTAAAACACGGCGCACAGGGCAGCGCCGCTCGCAAAATCGTGTGCCCTTTGCCATACGGGCCGGTCAACGCCGGATCGGTGGGCCCAAAAATTGCCACAACCGGCGTTCCCACTGCGACCGCAAGATGCATCGGCCCACTATCATTCGTCACGACCACGGCACAGCGCCGATACCATTCCGCCAATTCAAAAAGGTCGGTCTGACCGGCAAGGTTCCGGCCGCCTTGCGCCAGGCGGCCAATCCGCTCGGCCTCCGCTGCCGACCCGGTCAGGATGATTCGCTCCTGTGGCAATTGCCGGATCAGTTCCGCAAACTTGTCATCCCCCCACAATTTCGTTGGCCAGCGCGCGGAAGCATGGATCGCCAGATAGCCCTCCGACTGCTTGCCCGGTGCCAGACCTAGGGGAAACTCAACCGGACCCGCTGCTCCCCCGAGATGAACCGCCGCCCGGAGGTACCGGTCGACGGCATGAATCCGCGGAACGGCAATGATTTCGTTATGAAAAAAGCCGGCACATTCGCGGGCATCACTCAGGCCGATCCGCCGGGGGGCACCGGCCAGCGCGGCCAGCAGACCGCTGCGCAACAAACCTTGCAGGTCGACAACGACATCATAGCGCCCCCGCCGGAGGCGCCGGATCAGCCCGGGGAGACGGCGGTACTCATGCCGTGGAAAAGGGATGATTTCGTCGATGATCGGGCAGTGTTTCAGCAAGGAAATGAACGCGGTATTCACCAGCCACGCCAGGTGGGCTTGCGGGTATCGCTGCCGGATCTGGTGGACAGCCGGGAGAGCGTGAATGACGTCGCCGAGGCTGCTGGGTTTGAGGATCAGGATGCGCGGGCGGCCTGACGGATTACTTGCCATACCCCAGGCGTTCGGCCAAAGCCGGCGGCAGTCCGGCGTCGCGGATTTTTTTCTGCGTCGTCGCAATGTCGTACTCGAGCCGGTGCAACTCGATCAGGTTCTCATCAAGATCGAAGGTGACGTAGCAGGTCTTGGTTTGCCGATCGCGGGGCTGTCCGATGGAGCCGACATTGAGAAAATACTTGCGGCCAACCTCCAGCTTGATGCGGGTGTACAAGCCGCCCTGGATTCCGTTGGGCCCCCGCACAAAACCGACGGGAACATGCGTGTGTCCGTTGAAGCAAACCTGGGTGTGATGATAGTTAAAGCTATTGGCAGCGGCGAGCTTGTCGAAAACGTACGCCCATTTCTCCGGCAGATCGAGCGTGGCGTGGACGATGGTAAAGCCCTGGACCTGCCGGACATATTTCAGGTTGCGCAACCAGGTCCGCTGTTCTTCGCTCAACTGTTCCCGGGTCCACCGGACGGCTTCGGCGGCCAAAACATTAAAACCGGTCAGATCCATGTTGCCGGCGCAGTACTCGTCATGATTCCCCATGACGGTCGGACAATCGAGCGCCCGGATGAGTTCCAAGCATTCGCTGGGATTGGCCCCGTAACCGACGATATCACCCAGACAGACATAGTGCGTGCATTGCTGCTGCTTCGCGTCGGCGAGGACGGTTTGCAGAGCTTCGAGGTTGCTATGAATATCGCTGAGAACGGCAAATTTCATGATTACGTGAGTCACTTCGGAAATAGCCGAGCCGGAGCCGGTCTGTCGAGCAGATTCTCCAGTCGCCCGCGCGCCAACCAGGACAACGGACGGAAACACCCGTCGGAAATCGCGAATCAATCGCGGATTTCAAAGCCAATAAACTCGCTGGTTGCCGGTCGCCAGGTAACATCTTCCGTGCGGATATAATGATCCAGTTGCGTCTCGTGAATGGCAGCCAAAAATGCCTGCACTTCAGCCTCGTCCCCCTCCACCACCAGTTCGACACGGCCATCCGCCAGATTGCGAACAAAGCCGGCAACTTCAAATCCGCAAGTCACTTCGCGAACACTATAGCGAAAGCCGACCCCCTGGACCCGGCCCGAATACGAAACGTGCGCCTGCTTCCGCATGAATCCGGCGCTAATCGGTTAAGTGTTCCGAATGCAGGTCGTTTTTAATGACTTCGCCGGTTTCCGCGCTCAGGTCCACAGCGCCAATCCAACCTTCGCGACCGGGTTGAATTTTCGAACGCGCCTTGACTTTCACGCGCCAGATCGCCGGGACATCCCCATCGCTGAGTTTCCGGAGCGACATTTTTGCATCGGTGAGTTGGAGTTTTTCCAGCCCCTGCAGCGCGGCCACACGGGCCAACACATCGGGAGAGTCGAGTTTCCAGCGGCTGGTCTGGATGATTTCCGCGACGGAGTAGCCGGAAAAATTGCGGCCAAAATTGCTCCAGCGGGCATCGTCAAACAGTCGCACGGCGCTGGTCGTGCTCACCACGATTCCGTCCTTGATCCGAATCAGCATGGCTTTATTGGCGCGATCGCCGGAATAGACGGTGATGTCCCATTGGCGCAGGCGCAAATCGCTGTCGGCGTTTTCGCCATCCACCCGGAGCACCCGATAGGGACCGCCGGTCTTGGCTTCGGTGTTGGCCAGGTCAGCGGCTTTTTTCGCCGTGGGCACGACCCCGGCCAGAACGGTGATGAACGGTAAACTCCACACCAGCAGAATCGAAAAACTACGTTTCACTTTTCCTCCATAAAAAATGGTCGGGACGGCGGGATTTGAACCCGCGACCTCTTGGTCCCGAACCAAGCGCGCTACCAAACTGCGCTACGTCCCGAACCGACCACCCGTTGCGAAACCCACTTATGCCTGAAAACCGCCCGTAATTCAAGCTCCGTGATTTTTTACTTCACGGCGGGCCCGGAAAAACTCGAGCGCCATGGGCAGGACCGAAATCAAAATGATCACCAGCTCCACGATTCCAAAATGTTTTTTCACAAAATCCAACTGCCCAAACCACACCCCGCCCGCGACAAACGCCACCACCCAGATCACGCCGCCGATGATGTTGTATAGAAAAAACTTGCCATAGCGCATGCTGCCAATCCCGGCCACGAACGGCGCAAACGTCCGCACGATCGGGACAAACCGACAGAGAATAATCGTCGACCCGCCATATTTCTCATAATAAGCGTGGGTCCGATCGAGATACTCCGGTTTCACGACCCGGGGATATTTCTGCGCCAATTTCGCGCCGAATAAATGTCCGATCCAATAGTTCACGGTATCCCCCAGCACAGCCGCCCCGGTCAGCAGCCCAATGAGCCAACCCGGGTGTAATGGCCCGGCCGCGGCCAAGGCTCCCGCCGCGAACAACAAGGAGTCGCCCGGCAAGATCGGGGTGACCACCAGCCCGGTCTCGCAGAAAATGATGACAAACAAAATCCCATAGGTCCACACGGTCCCATGTTGGAGCATGGCATCGTTCAGATGCTTGTCCAAATGGAGAAACAAATCAATGGCGTGGCGGAATAATTCCATTTGCAGTTGCTGTATGTAACATGCCCAGCGGGGAGTCGAGAAGGCTTTTCTTATCCGCCCGGACTGTTGTAAAGTCGGCCGCAGATGAAATCGCACTGGATCCGCATTTTCGGACGCCGCCTCGGGCAGCTGGCGGGCGGACTGCTCGTGGTGCAATTGGTCCTCGCTTGCGCGGGTCCGCCGCGGCTGATCCGGGATTGGCTCGACGCCAAGACGGAGGTTCCGCGCAGAACCGCGAAATATGTGATCGTCCTCGGCGGCGGCGGGATTCCGAGCGAATCGAGTCTGATTCGCTCCTATTATGCGGCGGAATTTGGCCGCGGCCAGACTGGCCTGACCTTCATCGTGGCGTTACCAGCGGATGGCGATCCGGTCCACAGCAGCGTGGGTCGACTCCGCGATGAACTGGTCCTGCGCGGGATCCCCGGCGGAAAAATTCAGATGGAAACGCACGGCCTGAACACGTACCAGCAAGCGGCCAACATCCGGCGCATGCTCGGCCCGGCAGCAATGCCGGACCCGATTTTGGTTGTGACATCCGGCTTTCACATGCGGCGCGCGCTGCTCTGTTTTCGCAAGCAAGGGTTCACGCAGGTGGCCGTTTTAAATGCGGCCGGCATTGATGCCGAGGCCGATCCGGGTTGGCTGGCGTATCTGCGCTACAAAGTCTGGGCCAATCTCGTGGCGACCACGGAGATCCTCCGCGAACTAACGGCGATTGCCGTGTACAAGCTGCACGGCTGGCTTTGAGGGTTTCCAATCGCAGCGGATGCGATCGTCTAGGGTGTTTGGATCCGGTCGGGGATTCTGCTGAAAACCCCCGACTACCCATCGACGCCGCCTGAAGGCTGGACACCAAACACCTGGAATCTTGAAGAAACCGAGTGTTCGGTGTCCACGCTTTAGCGTGTCCGCAGGATTTTTCAGCAGAATTTAACTCAGACGTGACCCTGCTTCCATTATTGAAATGGTATCAATGCTAATCTTTTCGATAGAGGTTGAGCGTTTCCTTCACGGTTTTGGTGATTGTCCGATTGTTCACTTGAACTTGATACTTATACGACGTTGTTGTTTTTCCAAGGAAAGTAAAACCCACTGGCGCCACCGTATTAGTTGGCAATGTTATCCGCATCCCTTGAACAAATCCAATTGCGGCAGCGCCCGTCAAACCTTGTGGGCCAGTAGCACCCGTCGCTCCCGTCGCGCCTGCTAACCCTTGACTCCCTTGTGCACCGGTGGCGCCCGCAGCACCGGTTATGCCGGCAGGACCCGTCGCTCCTGTCGCTCCCGCCAAGCCTGGACTGCCTTGCGCACCGGTGGCGCCCGCGGCACCGGTTATGCCGGCAGGACCCGTCGCCCCCGTCGCGCCTGCCAAGCCTGGACTGCCTTGCGCACCGGTGGCGCCAGTGGCGCCCGTTGGCCCAATTAAATCGCTGATGTTCACGGTTCCGAGTTGACCGTTGGCATTGATGACGACGGGGGCAGCGTTCGTAAGGGAGACCCCAGAAATCCCGGCGATGAACGTTGCGGTTTGGGTAGTTCCGATCCGGATGGTCTGAGATTCCTCGGCCACGCCAGCGTTGTCGATATCAATATTATAACTGCCGGTGGTCAGATTCTGACCAGCGCTAGCGCCAAGACCGATATTGTTAAAGCCGGTGTTGTTGTAGAGAGCCCCGTGACCATCTGCCGTGTTGAAAGAGCCATTGGTATTGGCATAGAGCGCCCAATTGCCGTTGGCAGTATTATTATCACCGGTGTCGTTTGAATAAAGCGTCCCAAAGCCGTTGGCCGTGTTGTCGGCTCCGGTGGTGTTGTGGTAGATCGCATTATTACCGTTGGCCGTGTTGTAATCGCCAGTGATGTTTGAATAAAGCGCCTGAGAACCGTTCGCGGTATTGTAATTGCCGGTGGTGTTGTTATAGAGCGCAGTCGCGCCGTTTGCGGTATTGTAACTGCCGCTGGTGTTGTGGTCGAGTGTCACATAGCCGTTGGCCGTATTTTCGACGCCGTTCGTGTTGGAACGAAGCGCCCAAAAACCGATCGCCGTGTTGTAAGAGCCGCTGGTGTTGGCATTGAGCGCTTGATTGCCAAGCGCTGCATTTTGAGCGCCGCTCACCAGGGAAAAAAATACTTGGAAGCCGTACCCGGTGTTGTAGCTACCGGTGACCCCACCGTTCCCGGCATCGGTCCCAAACTCATTGCCGGTCGCGGCATTTGCCCTGGACACCAGAGCCACGAGGGTGAAGAGGGCCCACCCGGCGGTCTTCAATCGTTGTGTTCCATTCCATGGACGCTGGGGGCTCCGGCTCGCGCTGCTGACTCGTTGGATGAACAGACTACGGATCATGGGACACACTACTTTCTGCGCCTAGCGCAATATCGCGTTGGTTGGTTTGTTGGAGGAAAGTGGAACGGAGAAAGACACGACAGCAACCACAGCAACGTTGCGGGCCGCGATGGATTTGGCCGACATTTCCCATCTGCCCTACATCCCCACCCATCCGTCCTGTGCTCGACTTCATTGGGGCGATTGTGGAACTGCGGCGTTGCCATGTCAATCATGGGATTCGTTGGTAAAATTGGTTTTAGAAATACCGGTTATAGCATCCCACAAAATCAAACCGCAAGTAAAACCATGTTTTCCGAGTTGCTGGGGGTATCAAGTTTAGCTCGTTAGGTGTCACGTCTTCACATTCGATTCTGCTGCCCCC
>Ga0209083_1001211_pt1 | contig 30781 bp, 27 predicted proteins | sample AM7aDNAmetaG_FD_184132 | JGI IMG/M metagenome (GOLD analysis project Ga0209083, IMG submission 184132) | Freshwater microbial communities from Finland to study Microbial Dark Matter (Phase II) - AM7a DNA metaG (SPAdes) (version 3) | ecosystem: Environmental > Aquatic > Freshwater > Lake ... | reverse complement strand
CTTTGAGGTATTCCTCTAGGTGCGCCCGAAGCACCTCTTTTCTGGTTTCCATAGTCATAGGCGGCTATGGTACCCGAATTACTATCTATCCGTACAGGTTGGGTGACATTAATTGTTATCTATAACGCATCTTTGACATCGCCCACCCATACTCCTAGTATGAGATCAGGGTTCGTGTTCGCGATTCCCTGTAATCAGAGAAAAACAATCAAATGGGAAACATTGAAAACAAGGGTGCCTGCGGCTCCGACTGCGGCTGTTCATGCGATGAAGAATGGAACGACGATCTGTTCTTTCCGCTTATCGGGGAAGAAATCCCGAATTTTGAAGGACAGATCTTTCATGAGGAATCATTCAAGGATGTGCAACTGACCGACTATCGTGGAAAATGGCTGATTCTCTTCTTCTATCCGGCGGATTTCACCTTCGTTTGCCCGACGGAGCTCGAGGACCTTGCCGAACAGTACGCGACGTTCAAAGAACTCGGGGCGGAAATTCTTTCCATCAGCACCGATACGGTATATGTCCACAAGGCTTGGCATGATCATTCGGATGCCGTGCGGAAGGTCACCTACCCGATGTTCGCCGATCCGACTGGGGAACTGTCCCGCATGTTCGGAACGTACATTGAGGACGAGGGGATTTCACTTCGCGGAACGTTCATCATCGATCCGGACGGCGTCTTGCAGTCGGTAGAGATGAACTCCAACGCGATAGGACGGAACTCCGGGGAGCTGTTGCGAAAGCTTCGCGCGGCGCAATTCGTGCGCGAGAACGGAGGAGAGGTCTGCCCGGCCAAATGGACGAAGAAGGGGGATAAAACGCTTACGCCGGGAATCGATCTCGTCGGAAAAATCTGATGTTCTTCCATTACCTCGACAAAAACAGGTTATCTTGATTCGTAACAACCAAGAGTATGTATGAAAAACAGGATTTCTCGGGTATTCTCGGCACACAAGGATTCTCGAACGAGCTTCTTTCAGATCATTTCACATTGTACGAGGGATATGTGAAAAATGTGAATGGACTCTTGGAAAAACTATCAACGACAGGCGCCAACACGCCAGAAGGAGCGGAGCTCCGTCGACGATTCGGCTGGGAATGGAACGGGATGCGTCTTCATGAACTGTACTTCGGGAATATCACAAAGACGACATCAGACCTACCGGAAGGCCTGTTAAAGGAACGGCTTATCGCAGAATATGGGAGTTTCGAAACCTGGGAACAGGATTTCCGCGCCACTGGCGCAATGCGAGGCATCGGCTGGGTCGTCCTTTCCGAGGACAAGCAAAGCGGAGGCCTTTTGAACACATGGATAAACGAACATGATGGGGGGCACCTTGCTGGTGCGACGCCTCTTCTCGTCATGGACGTTTTCGAACACGCCTATATCCGTGACTACGGTATCAAACGTGCGGACTATATAGATGCTTTCATGAAATCAATCGATTGGGAAACGGTGGAAACGAGACTCTCATAAGGAGCTCATCCTTCCCGCGGCTTTTTTTTCGACATCGTAAGCAATATGAGATGGCCGGAAAGATTCCGGTCATCTTTTCTTCATGATATCAATCATGCTATATTGGAGAAAAGAAACCGACCTTTCCTTATGAAACGAATTTCTCCGATTCTCGTCGCCCTCGTACTCGGGTTGTTCTTCACGCCCGTCTCTCCAGCACTAGCAGCTTGTGCAGGGTCATGCTCACCTACCTGCGTTGCGAGCACCGAGACGCAGTCCGGCGTGTGCACTACGGCCAACGGCGATTCCGTGAACAATACGACTACGGACCCGTGGCTTTGTTGCATACCAAGACAGACATCCGGATCGTCCACTACCCCAATAGGAGCAAGCGCTTCTGCCGGATCGTCCGCGCCATCTACTACCAATGGTTCGGTCTCCTATATCCCACTTGAGGCGATTCCCGGCGTCAGCAATGCGTCCGATCTTCCGTCATACATAACAGGCCTCTATAAGTTCGGCCTCTGGGCGGTCGGCATCGCGGCGATGTTCATGATCACCATCGGTGGGGCGATGTACCTCACAAGCGCAGGAAACACCTCTGCGACAGGAAATGCAAAGAACGTCATCACGGATGCTATCATCGGTCTCATCCTCGCCATCGGCGCTTGGTTTCTCCTTAATTTCATCAATCCAAGCATATTGAACGGGGACCTGAGTATCTTCAGTACGATGACGGTAACTGGAGGGACGAGTTCTGCGGACAGCTCTACTGCTGAAGACACTGGAACGTCGACGAACCCGACTGGCAGCACCACTTGTTCCAACTGCACAAGCATCCCATCAAGCGTTCCAAATAAGGGATGTTCTCCACCGGCATCCGGATATACCGCCGGAACCTGTCAGTTAAATAGTGATCTTCTTGCAAAGATTCAGAACATAAGCATAACCGGATGGAGAATAACAGAATCCTATCCGCCCACGGTCACTCATCTGTCCTCATGCCATAAAAACGGCACCTGTGCGGATCTGAACAACTCTGGCGGTGCGACTGATCCCGCGACCATCAAGGGTTACTATGATGCATTTAAGGCGGCTGGGCTGAACGTCTTGTATGAAAGCAATAATTGCGCCCCATACACCGCCGTCGGCGTCACGAACTGCAAATCGTATCCGACCATGACGAATGCCTCTTCCTTTCACGTGTCCTGAAAATTGTCCTCCTACGGATGATCCGGCTTCTTCTGTCCCGATATCATGGCAAAGCATAGTATAAGGAAGCATCCTTCCGGATTCCATTACATCCGAAACGATATGAGAATCGCCACATGAAAAAAATATTTTTCATATCCATTTCCTTCTTCGCTGTCACGCTCCTTTTTCTCGGAGTATATAACTTCGCCTTTCGGAGTAATCCGAGCAATCCGACCGTCGACGCAAAAAAACAAATCGATGCGAAGCAGGCTACCGATCAGCTCTTCGCCGATAACTCAAAGGTCGCGGCAGTATCGCCAATCACGGACGTTCCGGCTTACGGCGCCACTATACTCGACAATTCCCACATCGCCTATTTCAACGATCGCTCCTTGAAACGTGCCTCACTCGGTGGTGGAGGAGAGGAAACCATTATAAAAAACCTTCCAGGAAAAACCCTGCGGGCTGTCTGGTCTCCCGATAAGACAAAAGCACTCGTCCTCTTCGGTACGGATTCCGGAGAACGCTGGTTTTTTCTCACTCTCTCAGACGCCTCCGTGAAGCCTCTTCCTGCCGCCATCACATCGCCGGTGTGGTCCAATCTTTCTGAACGGATTTTTTATCTGTACTCCGACGCATCACAAAAAAAAATCGAGCTCGATTCCGCCAAACCGGATGGAAGCGACTGGAAGATACTAGCCCCCGTCACTATTCAAAATGCGTTTCTTGCGACCACTCCTTCATCAGCCCTGCTTTCTTATTGGAACAAGCCATCAGCATTCGACGAAACAGCTTTGTATACAGTCCCTCTTTCGGGAGGCGAGACCAAAAAAATATTCGCCGGTAAGTTCGGCGCAGATTACTCTTGGTCGCCGGATGGAACAAAAATTCTCATAAGCAACACCCTTTCCAAAGGCGGTACCGACACCCGGCTCGGCATCGCAAACCAAGACGGTGGGGAATTTAGGACCCTGCAGGCACCGACACTCGTTTCAAAGACGGTCTGGTCAAAGGATAACAAGACCATCTACTATGCCTTACCGCTCTCCATCCCGGAAAATTCCGTACTTCCGAACGACTATTTTTCCCGGCCGATACATACCCAGGATTCGTTTTGGAAAATGGACGTGACGACCGGAAAAAACGATCGGCTCGTCGATCCGAGCGTGATAGGCGGCAACTACGACAGCGCCGGACTCTTTCTAGACCAGAATGAGAATTTCCTCTATTTTACCGATCGGACAAGTGGAAAACTGTATCGAATCAAGTTGGGAGCATAAGGCACTGTAGCCCTCAGAACACTGCTGTTATAACTTGAACAAACCTGTCTCAACGGGTTTATTTTCTTTGCGTTCTGGCCTGTCCGTTGATGATTCCTCCGGATGCCTCTCCGCTGTTTTCTTCCGCGACACCGCCACGACGAGTCCTATAACGGCGAACCACTGAATATCCAGATCATTCCTGAAAAACGGAGTGTCCACCAGGCCGTGAACGAAGAATGCCACCAAAAAAGAAAGGAGAAGGGCTGTTTCATTGAAGGTCTGGGCCGACGTCTCGTGTCTCACATATACCCACAAAGAGCGGAGAGCCGAACCGAGAATAAAAATGAATCCCGTCAGGCCGATGATTCCTGTTTGGAGCCATGTCGCGAGGAAAATATCGTGTGGATGAGGGACTGCCCACTCCAAATACGGCGGAAACTCCGACTGTAACGCAAGGTATTCCCGTTCAAAATTACGAAGTCCCACTCCGAAAAAAGGATGCTCCCAAATCATCCTTACGGACGCGTTCCAAATCATCACACGGGAAGCGAGTGAATTTCGTACTTCTCCGCTCTCAAGTCTCGAAACGCTATTTTCAAATATACCAGAAGACGGAAGGAGAAGTGCTCCCAAGAAGACCGCAAAAAACAGGCAATGAATATGGTATTTTCTCGGAAGGACATCCTGAACAAGGAAGAAAACAATCCCGACAACAGCCGCTGTCATACCACCCTCTGATTTGGTTTCAAAAAGAACCAAAAGAACCAAGGCCGTTTCAGTAAAAAATAGCACAGACTGAGACCAGCATCTTTTTCTTAGATATCCGAGGCAAAAGAACGTACCCAAAAGCACTCCGGGCTCAAGAAAAAATGCGAGGTGGTTTGGAGACGTAAAAAAGGAAGCGAGTCTGCCGTCATAGGTCCGGAGGACGAACGGGAATGGGAGAAGTGAAATCCCGGCCGTCACGACTACCGTTATGAACCAAGCCCGAAGCATCATCTGTCGTTCCTCCACTCCGATACACATCTGACTGACAAGAAATCCTCCTATCATCGGGAACAGGAACCAGCTTTTAATCGCCCCCAATTCCTGAAGATTCATTCCGGCTGAGACCGAAGCACAGACGGCACCGAGAAGAAAGAGGCTCATTCCGGCAGTTTCTACCCGAGATACCGCACGAAAACGAATCTCACGCCTATATACGCCTACCCCATATACGAGCGCGGCGATTCCAATTGGAATTTCAGGAAGGTAAAGAGGAATCCCAAGCACCGTTATCCTCACTTCCGCAAAGGGAAGGAGGGTTATTATGAGAAAAAACAGGTACCTCATCATTCTTTTCATACGAAGCGTCGATTACAAACTGACCCTTTTATTTCAGCCCTTTCTTTAGGAAGAACGGTGCGAGCGCTCGCCGGCAGAGCAAGGAGAAGAATCAATATCGGTACTATATGTACGGAGTAAAGTGGCATTTCAAACAGTGCATGGCCGAAAAAAACCGATAAAGAGACGAGTCCAGCGAAAAAAAATCTCGAATGCATGCATGCCAACTTTTTTGCGACAATGACAAGAACGATAAAAAACATTGCCATACCGAGTATCCCTGATTCAGTGGCGACATCAAGAAAAATGTCATGCGCATAAATCGGCTCACGAAATTCCGCAGTCGGCTTTACGGCAAGCGGATAATTTCCCAATCCATATCCGAAGGGTTGGCGGGCTATATCACGTACCGCTTCGGAATACATCTCTATACGGCCGATATTTGATCCTTCCTCAGTGGAAAATGCCGATAGGAGTCTCTCACGTATTGGCGTGATACCGAGCATGCTTAGAGATAGGGCGGCGAGGAAAAAGGGGAGCACAATATAACCCTTTCGGAATGAGCCCTTTGAAACGACGTATCCGATGAGTGCGACCATGACTCCGAACACGAGACCCACATATCCTCCCCGTGAAAACGTAAGGAGGTCGGCAAAGAGAAGCATGAAAGCAAGCCCTCCGAAGAGGATTTTTTCTTTTACTGTCTTTGCATCGGGGATAAAGGCACATGCCAAAGGGAAAGTCATGCCAAAATAAAACGCCGCCATGTGCGGATCGGGGAAAAATGCACTCACACGGAGAAGTGTCACACCTCCAACGTTCACAAGAAGGCTTGGGTATTCCGTCACTGATGCGGCAAACGGGCCGCCGAGAAAGATAGGGAGTATCGTCCCGGTCCAAACCCTAAATATCTTTTCGATCCCGAACACGAATTGCGACAGGAATTCGAGTATCCCGATAAAAGCAGCTATGCCAGCGCCGATAACCACTGGTCGGAAGAGACGGGCGACAGCATTCGGTACCTCCTGAAAAAGTAGCGTACATACCGGGAACAAAGGGTAAAACGAAAGAAAAAAGAGAGCTCTTCGAATTGCCCAAGAGAAATTCTGTGCCCAAAAGACAGAGATGAGGGAAAGAAAACAAAATATTCCCAAGGAAAAAGCCTCCCCTGAAAACGGTATCTTACACTTCCGACTCGCAAGACCTATGGAAACGTATACGCCAAACAAAAACAAGGCAAAGATTCGCGAAAAGGCGAGGTCAACTCCGGAAATCAGAGGGACTGCCATCTGAAAAGGAAGGAGGAAGAAAAAAACTTGGGTAAAACGAAAAAGGAGCTTCATATCTTTGTTCTACCATTTCGAAGCAAACAGACCAACTTTCCTTCGACCCATGACCTGTGTTTCTGAAAATACAGATCTTGCGACTCGTAATACATACGTTTTCTCTCCTTCGTATCAGAACCAAGACTTGCACCGCCCCGATGCAAAAAGACGAGTTTCGGAAAAAAAACCGTACGAAATCCTTCCTGTCTAGCCCGAATACAGAGGTCCATGTCCTCAAAATATAGGAAAAAACGCTCATCAAATCCGGAGAGGCTCGTAAAGAGCTCCTTGCGGATAAAGAGCGCCCCGCCACTCACCCATCCAACTGAGACTGGACGGTCACTCTCCCAATACTTTCGACCTAAAAAGAAAAACCCTTTATTTAGAAGGAGTCTGAATAAAGTGATACCTTTTCCTGTACTCCACGCTTCGGAAAAGCCTTTTTCAGAAGTGAGGCTCCCTCCAACAATGCCGACTTCCGGATGAACCTGAAAGAATCTCGCTAGCCCTTCCAATGACCCCGCCACAGCCTCAGCATCAGGATTTATAAACCCGATAATATCCCCACAAGTCTTCCCAGCCCCAATATTTGCAGCACTCCCAAACCCGTTATTTTCATGAAGAGTGGCCACCTGGAAATGAAAACGGTTCGAAAGCGCCTGCACTTGTTTATTCTCCGAAACATCATTATTGACGACAATAATCTCACAAGTTTCACCGATCTTATCCAAACGACGAATCGACCCCAATGCCCTTTCAAGCAAGACGGCACTACGATAGTTGACCAGCACGAGAGAAAGTTTAGGCTGCCTTGAAATCGGCATACGCCACGGAAACAGGAAGAGCCTCCCTCTTCCCCTGTAGTTTATCTATCTTATTCTTCACCCGCCTCAGCAGTGTATATATCCAAACCCACAATCGGAGTGGGGCTGGGGTATGCTCCCGAAAAAACCGCAACCCCGAACGAACAAGCCAATAGGTCTTTTCTGGGTTTTCCGTGCTTTGTTCGCTGTGTACGACTGTTGCCTGCGGGACAACAAGAAGGCCACATCCCTTCTTCCTCGCGCGTACGGAAAGATCAGCGTCTTCATAATAGAGGAAGTAGCCCTCATCGAACAATCCGATTCTTTCAATGGCTTTTCGTGGAAGAAACAAGGCACAGCCGGAAAGATACCCCGTCGTATAGGGGGCGTCGGTTATCAAGGCCTTCTCATCAGACGTATGTTCCGTGCGCATCCTAAAATAATTTATCCGCCCTCCCGAAAACCAAGCCGTCCCATCCTTCGCTGAAATATATGGGCTAAATAAAGCAGGTTTTTCATATTCATCTGCGACAAAAACAAGCCTCGAAAGTGAATATTTCTCGCATTCCGTGTCATTATTTAGTATCCAAACGTACTCCGCCCCTTGAGAAAGGGAAAATCTGATTCCTACGTTCATACCAGCCGCAAATCCAAGGTTTTTGGCATTCAGAATGAAATGAGCCCGGGAAAACAAGTTCTTCGCCTTTTCAATCGATCCATCACTCGAAGCATTATCGACGACGACGACTTCAAAATTGCCGTACTCAAGGGAAAAAACAGACCTCAGACACGAGAGGAGCTGGTTCTTCCCATTCCAATTCAATATGACAATAAAAACCTTCGGGGCGTGTTTCATATATGCCCATCATATCATCCTCTCCACCAGGCTCCTAGAGGACCTCATCCACGAATAAAGACTCCTGCTCTGAGCGTTTTGAGAACAATCCGGCAATCTCCGCACTCGATGCGGCTTTCAGGATCCACAGCGCCCCGAGATAAAAGCATACGGAGAGAAACCCGGAAGCAAGGAAGGGGAGGGGTTTCATGAGTATCAAGGATATCACCATAATGAGAGCGGCAAGCCCGACACGACCCGCCCGCTCAAAGGATGGCACATATCCAAGGAGACGGAAGGTCAGAAGGCCGGTGAGCAATGCAACCATACATTCCGTGCCAAGCGATGTCCATGCCGCTCCAATGTATGAGAACCGAGGTATAAGGATAACATTTGCGATGATATTTACTATCGCCACCACAAGAAGCGTCTTCATTAATTCCTTCTGATGGTTTCCGACGATCAGGATCATATTGAAAAAATTCCCAAAAAAAATAAAAACAAGTGATATGATAAGCAGTTCGAGAACCGGAATCGAGTCCTGAAATCCGGAACCTGACACTATCGAGATAATCTGCCCGGAAAAAAACACCCCTCCAACGACAACCGGAATCGCAATAATCAGAAACACGCGAAACGTCGTGTCCGCTATGACACGAAAACGGTTTCGATCCACTGAAAGCGCCCTGGAAAGCAAAGGAAGGATGAGCCCGGCAAGGAGGGCTGGAAAAAAAGTTAGGTTTTCCATCACCTTATATGCGACACTATATGTTCCCACTGCGGCACTTCCCCGCATAACAGAGAGGAGGATCGTATCCATCTTGAAGTAAAAAAAGGTGATGATTGCGCTTCCCCCGAGCGGGAGTGAATTATGGAGAAAACTCTTCCAAAACGGGACGTCGGCAATAAACCGAAATTTTATATATTTCCGGCTCAACATGAACGCGACTAAGGCGTTGAATGAAATAGAGACAATGAGCGTGGCCGCGATACCAAGAAAGCCGAAATTCAGCATGACAACCATATATACCGCCGCGACCTGTACAACCTTCCCCATAAACTCAACCATCGCTATGCGATCCATGGCGATATTCTTCTGAAAAATACTGTTGAGAAATATCGAAAATGTCGAGAAGACAATCGCTCCGGCGGCAATCCAGATACCCAACTTCACAGGGAGGGAATACGAAAAGAACGGCAGAAATAAAGGCGCCACGAGAAAAACCACCAGGGATGATGCAATACGTAAAGATGCAACGCGTCCCAATATCCCGCTTTCGTCAGCTCCTTCTCTCGCTATTTCCCGCGCTGTTATGGAACCGATTCCAAGATCTGCTATAGCCGAAAAGAACGCAAAAAACGCGAGTATGGTCGAATAATCTCCAAAACCTTCCTTCCCGAGATATCCGGTGATAAGACGGATCGAGACTAAGGAAAGCACGACGGTCGTGACAACCTTCATGAGGGAATTAAATATTATGTTGTAGGCTATTTTTCGAGTCGACATGGCATATTCTCAAGATCTGGATGCTCGTTCTATTGTACGGTTATGAAAGAGAAAAGGCAAACGAAAACCCCGAGGATACGGGGTTGTTTCTGCGTCTTACTTTCGTTTTACAAACTATACAAACACCGCCTTCGGTTTTACGATGACTTTCCGCTCCTCACCGTTTCCAATGCTGCCCGTCTCAACCCGATCATTCAAGGTAAGGGCGGCGTGGACAATCTTTCGCTCATACGAAAACATTGGTCGCATCGGGACCGGACGACCGGTTGAGACGGCCTCATGAGCCGCTGCTTCCGCATCCCGTCGAAGGAGCTCCTTCTTTTCCTTCCAATATCGGTTCACATCAACTGAAATACTAGATACCATGCCGAATTTCTTCCGAGCCATAACCTGAATGATGTGTTGCAAGGAAAACAACGCGACGCCATGCTGACCGATAAGTATTCTGGAATCCCGTTTATCCACCGTTATAGAAAAGGTCACTCCCTCATCCTGAGGTTCTCCCTTTCCAATAATACATTCCACTTTTGCATCATTCACTCCGAGTGTTTTTAACACTTCAATAATCGAAACGACCAACTGTTCTTGATATGCGTTCCCTTCCATAAAGCTTTCATCCTCAATAATATCTATCTTTCTCCCTCATCTTTCGTTCCCTTCAAAAGAAACCATTGCTGTGCGATAGAAAAAATAGTCGAAACAAGCCAATACAGAGATAATGCGGATGAATATCGGACACCGATGAAGAGGGTTAGTATCGGCCCCATATACAACATCTGCTTGTTCATAATGGTGGCGAAGTCGGGTTCAACACCATCCTCCTTCTTCTTTTCAACCACCTTCCCTTGAGAAAGCATCTTCATCTGATAGTATTGCCCCAGTGCGGCCAATATCGCAAAAGGTATGCTTGGGCTCCGAAGATCGGCGATTCCAAAAAATTCATTGGAAAGCGTTCCAGGATTGGGAATAAAGGAATAGAGGATATGAGGATCTATCCCAAAATTAGCTGTTGAAATCTGTGTGATTACCCGATAAATTGTTATCAGGAAGACAATCTGAATGATAACCGGCAGGCACCCCATAAACGGGTTCACTTTATTCACCTTATACAGCTCCATCATCTCTTTGGACTGTCGCTCCTTGTCGTCCTTATATTTTTCCTGTATCGCCTTTATCTTCGGTTGGAGCTCTTGAAGTTTTTTTTGCGACTCAATCTGTTGCTTCGAGAGAGAGAGGAAGAGTAATTTAATAACTACCGTCGTCGCTATAATAGCAAGACTGAAATTTGCCACCGGGAAGAGGTTGGCAAAAAAAACGATCAGGTTATACACCGGTTGATATACCGCTGTCGTAAAAAATTCATTCATACTTGTTTCTTTGATTGGAACGACATATTAATGGCTCTTATAAGCCCTCTAATATCGTTTTGAAAGCCACTGAGCTCCACAGCCTCAGGCCGCTTTCTTAAGAATAGCACTATCGAGGCATCTTCGGGAAACGCATCACTAAGAGGGTGTGTCGCTTCTGAAAAAATCCTTTTTACCCTATTCCGATCAACTGCATGATGAAACATCTTTTTTGCAACGACAAAACCTATTTTTCGCCCGTTTCCCGTCTGAAAAACAATCCGTGAGCCGATATTTCCAAAGAAAAACGGCTTTCCGTAACGAAAAGCCTTTTGAAACGAGAGGGGATTTTTGAGTCGAAGCAACCCAGGTAACATACTCCATGTATCAGACAGAGACCTTCTTTCGCCCTTTCTGTCGCCTACTTCGAAGAACATTCCTCCCACCGACAGTGCTCATACGTTCAAGAAACCCATGTCGTCTCGTCCGGCGGCGTTTTTTTGGTTGATAGGTTCGCTTCATACTGGTATTGGAGAAAGCTTAAATCACCCTCTTGTGAGTCAATATGAAGCATAAGACAGCTGAGAGAAAAAGTCAACTTCCCTATCAGAATAAATCAATTTAAATAAGAGAAATCGTCTTAGAATAGGGATTTTTTATACTTATACACCGGTTATAAACAGTCTATCGTGACCATATTATTCACACATGATATAATCAGATTTACAACTATGGATACTCAAGAACTCTGGAAATCAGTACTCGGTCAGATTGAGCTTTCGATATCGAAGGCTAACTTCATGACTTGGTTTCAAAATACCTCCATACTCTCCATTGAAAACAATATCGTCACCATCAGCGTACCGAATGGATTTGCAAAAGAATGGCTTGAAAACAAATATAATCATACCATCATCCAATCGATTCGGAATTTCAAGGACGAGATTAGGTCAATTAAATGCGTTATTTCCGGGCCTCAATCAGTGAAAAAATCAATTGATGCTGTCATCCAACCTGGAAAGACACATAACAATACGGCTTTCCAAAACAATTCAGATAATCCCTCTCTTCAGAATAAACAAGGGGGTCAATATGCACCAAATAGTCTAAATACCACTCAAAGCATACCCAGACAAACCACCGTGCTTTTTCATGAGTCCAACCTTAATTCGCGATACACTTTTGAGAATTATGTCGTCGCGGAAAATAATGAGCTTGCGAATGCTGCCTGTTTCGCCGTTACGAAGAATCTTGGTCAGATTTACAACCCCCTTTTTATTTATGGAGGCGTTGGACTTGGGAAAACACACCTTCTCCAAGCCCTTGGGAATGAGGTCAAACGGCAATATCCGGAAAAAATCATTAAATACATTACCTCAGAACGATTCACGAGTGAGTTAGTTGATTCTATTAAAAATCAGAAAGTTGATGCGTTTAAGGAATACTACCAACAAATGGATCTTTTAATCATCGATGATGTACAATTCCTTTCTGGTAGGGAAAAAACCCAAAATGAGTTTTTTCATATCTTCAATGCTCTTTATCAGATAAACAAACAAATCATTATTTCCAGTGATCGGCCACCGAAAGCCATTCCAACACTCGAAGACCGACTCCGCTCCCGTTTTGAGGGCGGTATGATAACCGATATCAGTCAGCCAAACCAGGAAACCAGGCTCGCTATCCTTCGAAAAAAAGTTCTTGAAAAGGGTATATCAATCGAAGAAGACGCACTTCAATTCATCGCTGAGAATATAACACAAAATATCCGGGAAATTGAGGGGGCATTAAATAGGGTTATCGCATATTCTGAATTTTACAAAACAAAATTATCTCTTTCTTTGGTTGAAAAAGTGCTTTCACAACTTATCATTCAAAATAAAAAAAAAGTTCAGATAAGCGATATTCTTAGAGTAGTGGAGAAGATGTACTCAGTAACTGAGGAAGATCTTATTAAAAAAGGTCGGAAGAAGGGTATTTCACATGCTCGACAAGTGGCGATTTATCTTATGCGAAGCGAATTAAATATGTCTTTCTCATCTATTGGAAATTTTTTCAGTGGGCGTGATCATACTACAGCTCTTCATGCATTTGAGAAAATAACAGGTGATATCGAGAAGAATGTTCGTTTAAAAGGTGAGCTCTCTACTCTAAAAAATGAACTCTATCAATCTCCTGCTGTATAAGATGTGGATAACATATAAATATATAGATATATATTGTGGAAAAGTAAACGACTTATAAAAATAAAGTCTTAATATAAAACATATCTTCTCTTATAACTCCCTTTATTGTATATCTCTTAATTTTTTAAAAGATGAATAAATAGCTTTAATAAGATAAAAAGATGACTTTTCCACATCTTCACCATCTTAATAGTAATAATAATATAATATACTTATCTATTATCTATTAAAGAATGTAAAGGATAAGAAATTGATAATTCTATTCATATGAAAATCACCTGTACCCAAGAAAATCTCTCGAGAGCCCTTTCTTCTCTTGAAAGAGCTATAGGAAAACAAGCGGCACTTCCCATATTAAGTAATTTTCTTTTACGTGTTGAGAATGGGAAATTAAAGCTTTCTTCAACGAATCTTGAAATAGGTGTAACGACCTATGTGAATGCCAAGATAGAAGGGAATGGAGAAATCGCTGCTCCAGTAAGAATTCTTTCGAATTTTGTCGGTAATCTTCCGAATGGGGAAATTGTTACGATGAATATCCAGGGAAATACACTCTCTCTTGAGAGTGGTGGCTATAATATGAGTGTCCGTGGTCTTGATCCGAAAGATTTCCCTATTATTCCAGAAAAAAAAGACGGTTTCTCCTTTGTGTTACCAGCCCAATCTTTGAAAACAGCACTTCAAAGGATTTCTCCTTGCGTTTCTATGAATGAAAGTCGTATAGAGCTTTCTGGTGTTAATTTGTTGTTTAATGAGAATGAGGTATGTGTGGCTGCTACCGATAGTTTTCGGCTCGCAGAACAGATTATACAGCTTCCTGGAGCTATTTCACATAAAGAATATGATGAATTCAGGGAACAAAACCCTTCTCTTATACTCCCATATATAACCATACAAGAACTCACTCGTGTTATTGTGCCTGAAACAAAGGAAATTATCGTGACTTTTGAAGAAAATCAAGTATTTTTTGATATCGAAGGGGTATCAATCGTATCTCGTATAATAAATGGAAAATATCCTGATTATAAACAGATTCTCCCAAAGGAATTTCTGTATTCTGCAAAACTTTCTCATGAGGATTTCCTTCGCGCAGTACGTATGGCAAATGTATTTACTTCCAGGGCGAATAGTGAGATGGAAGTCTCTGTTTTTCCAGAAAAGGGAGAAATATGTATTATCGCACGATCCTCTGACATAGGAGAGAATAAAACGGTTATCCAAGGAGAAATATCCGGGGGGGAGCCTCTGCGAATACTCTTTAATCCACGATATATGATTGATGGGTTAAATTCACTCTCTTCTGATAAAATACTCTTTTCGCTTAATTCCCCGTCAACCCCAGCAGGACTCTGTATGGTGAATGAAAATGATGTTATCGATCAGGAATACCTCTATATCGCTATGCCTATTCGGAAATAGTGTTATATCTAAAAGATAAATCAATAATCGATTCTTTCATGAAACGGATTAGTGAGATGATGACTCAATCACACACTTCCTCTTCTTTGGTAAAAAAAAGAAAAAGAGTCGTCTTAGATGAAAAAACTATTTTTTTTCTCGCTGAAAAAGCAATATTAGCATTATATGGGGTTCGTGGACGTGAAAATATCTCTCCACGGTATTGGAAGAATGGAAAACTCTTCCTTTCTTGCTGTAGTCCGTTATGGGCAAATGAGCTTTGGATTACACGTGAGACACTTTGTAATCAAATTAATCAGGAACTTGGTTATGAGGAGGTAAAGGAGATACAAACCTCAGAATAATGGTAATAGAGATATTTATACTCAGTTACACGTAAATCTGAAATGAATAATTCATGCATACTTGATTCATCACTCATTCCAGTACTCGTTTTCCATTTCTCATATCGAAATATCTTCATTTTGTATCGCCACTAGAGGAGTTCGCCCCGCCCTTCGCGAAGGGCGGGGCGAACTCCTGAACGTAACAGGGATGTAGTTCATTTGGTATAAGAGATTGCTTCCCTCCGTCTCCGCGAGTCCGCAAGCTGGCGGAGAAGCGGTCTAGGACTCTGGATTGCCACCCCGGCATACGCGGGGCAGGCTACCCGAGGATGGGCTCGCAAAGACAGACGTATTTGATATGGTTTCAGTTTCTAATGTAACTGAGTATAACAGGGATTTATACCGAATCAATATGATCAGTGGCGTCTTGCGAAAGAGGCTTAGCCTCTGGTACGAAGTCAAACAGATGTATTTGATTCGGTATTATACCGAATGAACCTAAACACCGTAAGGTTCAGAGAGGCTAGGCCCCTCAAGCCGACCTGCCTTAAATAAAGTTACTTTGGTATAAGCACAAATTTTCCCTTCGACACAGTCGTTCGCGAACGATGTGTCTCGAAGACCTGGTACCCCTTTTCTGAAAGGAAGATATCGATCACAGTACAAGCGAAAGAAAATACACCCCTTTTTTTCTGAAAAAGGAATTACTCTCTCAATAGATGAGAAAGTAAAAAGATTTATGACAGTGAACTAAGTATTTTACTTTATCCTAGACTAAAAGAAGCACTTTCACCAACCTAATCGACTACCAGTGCCTCATTTATAATTGTATCCAACTTATCGAAACACCCTTCTCATCACTTGATGTGTTTCCATTATTATCTTTTACAGTCGCATCGATTTTTACAGAAGAACCATTTTTTCCACTCGCATCATACGTGGTTGAGAAAGAATCATTATTTCCTGAATAAAGCTGATTCCCATTCATAGAAACCGTAAGCGTATCAACCCCGTATGGTGCGCTTGTTTTCACATTTATTACGAAGGATTGCCCAGCGGTATTTGGGACTGAGATGGAAATACTCGGTTTAAATTTTGAGAAATCACTCTCTTTACACTCATCTTGCGGGGCGTTGGCATTTACATCCTTTTTATCCTTATTGTCTTTGTACCAAGCCTGTACCCCGTCTTCCCATTTTTGGTATTGTGGATCATTTTCCGGTTTATCCGGTTGTTTTCCAAGAGGATCCGTGCGGTCGACGTAGTAAAGAATATCATGGACGTTCACGAATGTCTTCTTCGTCGTCTCACTGTCTGGACAATATTTATTCGCAAGACAATATGAATTCTTACTTCCTGGTATCTGACAAACCTTTAGATTTTCCGTCCTATCAAGTTGACCATTAAGGAGTGGTTTTTTCATCCAGTCTTGATCCTTGTTGTCATCGAGGAATGTATTTGAATCGTATTCCGGAAACTTTTCAATAGTCTGGTTTTTGAGTGCAAAATCCATGAATTTCCGAAAGATAGGGGCTGCAACAACGATCCCGTCAGACCCGGTTGTCATCGGGGAGTTATTGTTGTTTCCCGCCCAAACGCCAACCGCAAGTTGTGGAGTGAATCCAACCGTCCATCCATCACGGAATTCGTTGGTGGTACCGGTTTTCGCCGCGACGGAGCGGTCATCGAACCGGAGGGGGTTGTTGGTCCCGAAAACAGGCGCACGGAAGTCATTCGTCGACATGATATAGTCGAGCATCGCGACGTATTGCTCATCAACGACGCGTGTCCCGGGATTATTTTGGTATTGTTCGAGGATAGTACCCTTTGCGTCTTCAATTCGGAGTATGGATGTCTTATCTCGTCGTATTCCTCCGGTTGCGAGCGTAGAATAAGCGTTTACATGGTCAAGAAGAGTTATCTCCCCACCACCAAGGACAAGTGAGAGACCGTAGCGATTCGGATCATTTAAACTGGTAATCCCGAGACTTTTTGCGAATGTAACCGCATCTTTTGCGCCGACGAGATAGAGTGTTTTAACAGCCGGAATATTCAAGGATTGTGCGAGCGTCTCTTTCATCGGAAGCGGGCCGTTGAATTTTCCGTTATAATTTTGTGGCGTATAATCAGTGCCGTTGTCAGTACTGAAATTCGTTTCTGTATCATAGAGCATAGTTTCGGGACTATACCCCTTTGTGAAGGCGTCAAGGTAGACATACGGCTTGAAAGAAGAGCCCGGCTGACGTTCACGAATTGCTACGTTCACTTGACCATCAATCGACTTGTCAAAATAGTCACGAGAGCCGACCATAGCGAGAATTTGGCCAGTTTTCGGATCCATAGCGACAAGAGCGGCATTTTCCGCATTTGATTTTTTCTCATTCAATAAAGCTTGGTCGTGGACGATTTGCTGTGCCTCGTTTTGTTTATCCCAATCAAGGGTGGTATAGACTTTAAGCCCCATAGACTCAATAGCATTTTCTCCATACTTCTGAGAGAGATAATCCTTCACATACATGACGAAATGTGGGGCAGCGATGATATCCTTTTGTGAGACGATCTTGTTGAGCGTCTTTTCGGCTACAGCGGCGTCAGCTTGATCTTGTGTGATATAGCCGAGCTTCGCCATTTGTTGAAGCGCTTTGTTTTTGCGTGCGATAAGGGCCTCGGTATGGGAACCATACGGGGAATAATATGTCGGGGCGTTTGGAAGTGAAGCGAGGACCGCTGCTTCATCAAGCGAGAGGTCTTTCGCAGATTTCCCAAAAAATGTCTGTGCAGCCGCCTCGATCCCGTACGCGTTGGATCCGTATGGAATCTCATTGAGGTACATCCCGAGGATATCGTCTTTTCCAAATCTCTGTTCGATCTCAAGGGAGAGGATGACCTCTTTGATTTTCCGTACAAACGTCTTCTCATCCGTGAGGAGGGAGTTTTTCACGAATTGTTGTGTGATGGTGGAACCACCCTGTGCCGCTCCGCCTTGTGCGACGTCGTTGAAGACCGCCCGGAGAATGGAAGTGAATTCGATACCATGATGGGCATAGAAATTTTGATCCTCAAGTGAGAGAGTCGCCACTTGGACACTTTTCGGAATATCAGTGATAGGGACGATGGTCCGTTTTTGCTCCCCATGGACGTCGTAGAGGAGATGTTGCCCGGTCCGGTCGTAAATCTTCGTCGATTCCGGGATGACCCGTGAGTTGATTTTTCCTGGACTCGGAAGATCTTTGGCGACCCAGGCAAAAATCGCGATGACAGCTATTATTGAGGCACCAAATACCCCTAGAGCCATTTTTAAAAGCACCTTCGGCCATTTTTTCTTTCCAATCTCTGAAAGTGTCCGAGGTCTTCCGAGCGACGGCTTGTATTTTGAGAACCGAAAAAAAAGTTTATTCATAAGTAAAAATCAGCTTTGTAGGCTGATTTTACCATGAAACGGGGAAGAATCCAATGATCACTTTCCGAGTATGACATCGTACAACTTCAGATACTCGTACGCCATGACGAGACTGTCAAAATTTTTCTCGGCGAACGCGCGACAATCGTTTCGATCGAAAGTTTCGGTATCGCGGGCGGCGGCTACAAGATCCCTATAGGTATCGGAATAGACGCCGATTTTCCCCGCTCCTTCGAAAAGAATCGGATCATTGATACTTGTCCCGATGACCGGCGTTCCGCATGCGAGGGATTCCATCACCACTAGTGGGACGGTCAACAGGCCTCCGACAATAGGGGAAATGAGCGCTTCTGCATTTCGGAGGGCGGTAAGGAGCTCTTGTTGCGATACCTGTCCATGAAAGACAATGTCTTCTCCGAGGCGTGGTCTGATATGCTGCTCGAAATATTCCTGCCGTCCCGAGATATTCCCGACACGACCATATATGTCGAGCCGTTTTCCGGCGGCCTTGGCTATCTCGATCGCGATGTGAATTCCTTTCGGTTCAGTGATACGGCCAATGCATATGAGTCCGCTCCCAGGGACGAGCGACGGCTCGATATTCCTGACGGGAATCCCGTTTCGGATGATAGTCGTTCCGATTGGATCTAGTTTACTTGCTCTTCCTGATGAGATGGCTACCGGAATCGCGCCAGAATCGAGAAGTTGGTGGAAATCTCTGGCAGTGATCCTGTTGTGCAACGTCACGACGCACGGTTTGCTCGTGAGGGCGCTTATGGAAGCCGCGTACCGTTGGGAATGGATGTGGATGATGTCAAACAAATCCCTGTCACGGAGAATCCGGAACAGGTTTTCCAGATTGATGTTTCGGCGTTCGATCTCGGTCTGCTCCTTGAACCCAGACATATTCCAAAGGCTTTCCGGAATGGTTATGACGTGTTTTGCGGACGTCTTCCAGTCCCCGGGAGCAAAGAGTGTCACATCGGCGCCTTTTTCCACGAGTGCATCGGTTAGTTGGGAGCACACGATTTCAGGACCTCCGGTCTGTCCGAATGACGGCGCTATTTGTGCGATCCGCATATCATTATTCAAAAAGCGAAAGGAATGAGGAAAAGTACCGTTCTTTCAGTTCGGTCGTTCCCACGAGCCGGAGGAGGTCAAATCCCGGGGTTGTGTTCATCTCGATGAAGAACGGCCTTCCATCCATGTCGAACATGAAATCAAGCGAATAGTTCGTACGATCGAACAATCCTAATTTTCCACGTATACGTTCAGCGAGTGCGAGGCAATCGGAAGGAATCCGTTCCGACGGCACGATCTTCGCTGTCGCGCCACGGTGAAAATTCGTAAACAGCGATCCAGACGCCGCTATTCGTGTCAGGGCATAGACGAGATGGTTTCCGACATACACAAGCCGGAGATCGGCGATTTCGCCCGGCTCTGAAAATTCCGGTATACCTCCCGTCTCGATAAATTCCTGTACGAGAACGGGAAACGAAAGAGATAGTCCGTCCCTGAGCGTGGTCTTTGTCTCGATAGAGACCTCTTTTCCTCCAGAGCCGTAAATTTCCTTCACGACAACCTTGTCCGAGGAAACGGAGTCGAGGGCGGTCGTGAATTGATGCTGGTTTTCCGCCAGGAACGATACGGGCATGAATTCCCGGAATGCGAGATACTGGGAGAGTTTGTTATCGAATGCTGTGCGGAACAAAGGGGAATTGATGACGGGTATTTTCCCCCCCATTTTCATTTTCAGACCGAACAGGGAATAATCCCGTTTCCCAGCCACCTTGTCGAATACGGCATCCGGAATGATAGGCGAAGTGACCTTTTCCCAGCCCGACTCCGAATACGTCCACCCTTTATTGAAAAAGAAGTTCTTCCGATCGAACCACTTCGTGCTTGCCCGGTATACGCGCCATCCCTTCGCCGCCGCATACAGGTAGAAATCCTCGAAGGAGGCCCTGGTTTCCGGAACGCCCGAAAGCGGACTCTCGTTTTCCCAGTCATCGGAATCGTAGATGATCACCATCGCTTTCATAAGACTTCGTTTACGGATAGAGGTCGCTTATTCCTGTTCCCCTTCGATTACTTGTTCACATCGATAAGAAACCGTTTTAGGCTGTTTCTTCCGACAATGACAGGATACTGCAGATGGGCCCGACTGGCTATCGTGATCTTAGGATTGAGTTCGATCGAATCGAGGATGAGTTGACAGCGGATTTTCGGTCGAAAACTGATCCCATTCGATGACGACACGAACACTATGTCTTTCAGATCCTCATGTTTCCCCAGGTATTCCTTTCTGAGCGATTCCTGGATCAGGAAGGCTTCCGTGTCGTTTTGTACTGATGGTTTCGGAAAAGAATCGAAGAAATCGATCAGTGATCCGAAGCCGAGCTCACGGGCGAGGTCTGTATCGATCGACGTTGAGTCGGCGCCGGTGTCGATCTTCGCCTCGACGATGACTTCCTTCCCATCCTTGCCGATAAGCTTCACTTTCTCGACCGAGCCGATAACGCGCTTGCCGGAGATTTCCTCGATCTCCTCCTCGATTTCACCCCCGAAGAGGTTTTTCCCGAGGAGGATACCTCGTTCAGTCGTCTTTACCTTAAGTCCCTTCACGCGATCAAGCCGGCTTTTGAGACCGGAAAGGTTTGCAATCTGGATGGAGAGCCCTGGGCGGGCATTGAGTTCGAGGAGGACTGGCCCACGATCGCGGTCGATGGCGATGTCTGCTCCAAGGAAGCCAAGACCCGAGACGGATTGTGATTCGACCGCGATGCGCAGGATCTCGTTCCAATACGGGATGCGGATGCCTGAAAGCGCAAGACGGGTCCCGGGGACGTATTCGATGATGTGAGATTTGCCGACGACGGCGCTTGTAGTCGTCCCGGTCGCGAGGTCGATGCCGGTACCGATAGCGCCTTGTTGGAGGTTTGCTTTACCGTCTGATTCGCGGGTCGGGAGACGAAGCATGGCCATGACGGGGACATGGTTGAAGACAACGACACGGATGTCAGGGATGCCACGGTAGGCGTACGGCTTGAAGAGCTTGAGGAGCTTCAGACGTTCTTCAAAAAAAGCGATATCCGGCGTGTTTGTGAGTGAGAATGATCCGTCGAGAATATTGCGGATATGTGTCTTCAGATCCTCAACCGTCACGATTGCCCCGCTTGCCTTGACCCATGCGTCGGTACGCCCACGCTTCCGTCCGTAAACGATGAGGATACCTTCTCCGCCGAAACCACGGTTCGGCTTGAGGGCGAAGCTTTCCGGAAGAGATTCCCAATCAAATATCTCGAGCTCGGCATGTGTCTTGATGCGCCCGATGAGACTTGGCACAGGGAGGTCATTCTTCCGAAGGAGCCGTTTTGCAAGGAGTTTATTGTCGGCAAATTCACGCCCCCGCTTCCGGTTGAGGGGGCGGACATACTCAAGATTCCTCGCATTCATACCGAGGACTTCGCGGCTGTGTTTGAGCAGTGCAAACATAGACTATTTCTGGCTCAGAATACGGGAAAATCGGACATATTCAGAGAGCCTGAGTCCGGTCCATTTCCCAAGGAGGATATTGAGAGGAATCGTCAGAAGAACGGTCCATGGATAGGCAAGGATGAAGAGGATGAACGCCTGCCAGGAAATAAGGACATACCCGACAAGGGATATGCCGAGCGTTTCCGCGGCAAGGATGAGCGCAACCTTGGTGCCTTTTTCAAGTTGGACGGCGACAAATTTTTCCGTGATGGTGATCATGATAAGGAGTGGAAAAATGGAGACGCCGGCGAGACCGGTCCGGTTGAGAGAACCACCGATGATAAGGACTCCAAGCATGGAGAATGAGATCACTGACAGCGTGATAGCTACCCGTGGAAGATAGAGAAGGCGCGCACGGCGCAATGCGTACCGCGTGACCATGCCGATGAAGATGACGCTTATAAAAATAACGATGCCATATTTCAGCCCGTTCGGATTGAATGCGAGGAGGGCAAATGTGATGATGGACGGGGTGTAAATACCGAAGGCCTTGATCCCGACGACTTGGCGAAAAAATGAGGCGAGTGTCGCGACGACAGGCAGGAGCAAGAGGAGCGCCAGTGTCTGTGCTGGCACATTCTGGTCCACGATAAACTGCGTGATCTGACTGTATTCCATAAAGTTTTTTGACAATGATTTCTTCCTATATATTCGGACGAGGCTTCTAAGAGAGCGATTTATCTAGCTTCAAGTATCCGGCGTGTCTTTCGAGAGAATGCGTGGCACAAGGCAATCGCGATTGCATCCGCAGTATCATCCGGTTTTGGGATTGTAGGAAGATGGAGAATATTCTTCGTCATCAATTGAACCTGCTGTTTGTCCGCACTGCCATATCCGGTAACCGACTGTTTGACCTGGTTCGGAGTATAACCGGAGATATTAACACCAAAACGCTTAAGTGTCAAGAGGATAACTCCACGGGCCTGAGAGACGGCGATTGCAGTCTTCACGTTCGTGGAAAAGAAAATTTCCTCGACCGCGGCTTCTTCGGGTGAGTGGAGCCTGAGGACGTTCTCGAGCTCGTCAGCAAGTGTACAAAGCCGCTCAGCCGGGTCGAGACCCTTCTCCGTCGTTATATGCCCGTAGGCAATCGCGGAATGATTTCCTCGTTGTTCCTCGATGACGCCCCATCCGATGATGGCTGTCCCAGGGTCGATGCCGATGATCTTCATTGCTTCACAACTCACAACTCACAACTCACAACTCACAACACAAAAGCCGTATGACCCCGTTGTAAGTTGTCAGTTGTAGGTTGTTTGTCAGCTAAGATTGTCCCACACGATTTGGACATCTTGATGGTCTTCGAGAACTTCGAGAAGATGGTCAAGCGTGGCTATTTCTTCCGGCGAGAGTGTCATTTTTTGTAGGGGAAGGCGCGAAAGACTTGCGGAGAGTATCTGAAATCCATTTTTTTCGAGTCGTTCCTTCACCGTTTGGAGGCCCTCAGGCTTTGTATAGACGAACAATGAATCCGATTCGCTCTCCACGTCCTCGGCGCCGGCCTCGATAGCCGCAAGCTCACATTCATCTCGGTCCTGTCCTCCGAGTGAGACCTCGATTTCTCCGACTGGCCGAAAGAGAAAGGAGACGGACCCTTCAGCGACGATCTTGCCGCCGTTTTTCGTAAGGAGGGTGCGGATCTCTCCGAACGTTCGATTTCGATTATCCGTTGCGGTTCCGATGAGAAGTGCGACCTGCCCGGGACCGTAGGCCTCATAGACGAGCTCCTCGAACGTCCCGCCGTCCTTGGACTCACCAGCCCCACGCTTCACAGCCTTTTCGATCCGGTCCTTCGGCATATTTGCCGCACGCGCCGTGTCGATAGCAAGCCGGAGTCGGAAGTTCATATTTGGATCACCGCCATATCGGGCGGCTATGGTGACCATGTTTCCGAGTTTGGTAAAAACAGACGCACGTTTCGCATCCGTAAGAGCCTTCTTGTGTCGTATTCCAGCCCAGTGTGAATGTCCTGACATAATGTATTCGAACTCGTAACTAACAACCCAGTATAGCTCGGAAAAGGATTTTTTTCAAGTGGTCTGTAGCCTCTTGTCTGTAGCCTCTATTTGAGCGATGATTCGTTATGAAAAACATGCTCAGCGAGTTGCATGATACGGTCCTTTACTTCGATCGGGTTCGGGATATTGCGGAAAATAAAACGTGGATTCTCGCCGGCGGTTTGGACGAGGACGTCTCCATAATTGAGGATACTTGGAAGGACGCCGTTCACCTCGCTGGTCACGTCCTGGATGGTATGGAAGCGAAGCTCGCTGACGCGACGCGTGAAGAGACCTTTCTGTTCGATGTTCACGATACGTTCTTCCGTGATGATCCAGACGTCGAAAGAGACGTCGATCCAGATGAGAAATAAGGTCACCCACAAGAAGAGGAGAAAGGAGTTTTCAAGAAAAAAGAATATCGGAGCGTTCTGACTCCCGATAATCCCCGGGAAAAGCATCGGAATGAGCATGAATCCTCCGAGGAGGAGAACCGAGAGGAAAAGAGAAAGAAATAAATGAGTGAGCACATCGAACCAATGCCGATGATACACGGCGAGGACGCGTTCCCCCTCGCGTTTTCCTTGGAAACTGATGCGAGAAAAATCGTTCATAGCGTTTTTAATGATTGGAAAAAGGGACAGGAAAGGATGTGACTCCCGCGGGATTGCGGAGGAGTGTTCCCCAGTCTATCTGTGAGAAGAGGACCGCATTCGTACACAGAAAGAGTAGGAATATTCCCGCAAAAAGAGTGACGACTGTGAGTGCGCTTTTCTTGGAAAGTGAATACCGAAGAATATGGTAGCAGATGTATAGTCCGACGGCGGAAATGCCAAAGAAAAGCAGGAGGTAGAAGAGGTTTATGATTGCGATCATAGGAGTTTTGATTGGTGATCTTCGGGAATAGGAAGTCCGACATGCGTGAAGCCGTCTGGGGTCACGACCCGCCCTCTTGGGGTGCGAATGAGAAATCCGAGTTGTATGAGATACGGTTCGTAGACGTCTTCGATGGTCTCTCTCTCTTCGCCGGTGACGGCAGCGATGGCCTGGATGCCAGCCGGACCGCCGTTGAACTTCTTCGCGATGGCAGTGATGATATTGCGATCGGTCGGCTCGAGGCCGATCTCGTCGACTTCAAAAAGCGTGAGCGCTTCGCGGGCGACTTCCTTGGTGACGCGCTCGCGACCGTGTATCTCGGCAAAATCACGCACCCGCTTGAGGAGGCGGTTCGCGACGCGCGGGGTTTTGCGGCTAGCGGCAGCGATAGCATCCGCGCCCCCTTGGTCTATCGGGACATCAAGGATTCGTGCAGAACGGGTGATGATTTTTTTCATCTCGTCGTGCTCGTAGAATTCGAGCCGGTTTGTCGATCCGAACCGGTTTCGAAGCGGATTCGATATCGAACCGAGACGAGTAGTCGCGCCGACAAGAGTGAATCGTGGCAGGTCGAGCTGGATTGTTCTCGCCGACGGGCCTTTCCCGATGATGATATCGAGCTTATAATCCTCCATTGCCGGGTAGAGCACTTCCTCGATGGTCTTATTGAGACGGTGAATCTCGTCGATGAAGAGAACGTCGCCTTCTTCGAGATTGGTCAGGATGGAACCGAGATCGCCGACGCGTTCGATAGCTGGGCCGGAAGTAATGCGGATATTGACGCCCATTTCACGAGCAATGATGTTGGCGAGCGTCGTCTTACCGAGCCCAGCCGGACCGTAGAGCAAGACGTGATCGACGCTTTCCTGGCGCCGTTTTGCGGCTTCGATGAAGATGCCGAGGTTCCGTTTGATTTTTTCCTGTCCGACATACTCGCCGAAAGAGCCTGGTCGCAGGGTGGTTTCAAGGACGGTGTCTTCGGATTCGATGTTTTCGGGCGAAGTGAGAGTAGCCATGGTACGTTATAAAAGCCTTTTTCAAGCCTATTTGGAACTGATACACAGACATTCTACCATTTCTTGACAGGATTACAAACCTATGCTAGGATTGAAGGTCGCGTTGAGAAAACGGACGACATTTCCGAGGGCTCTTTCACCTGCAGGCGAATTGGGGATTACTATCTTTTATCCTCAAGACCGGGGGCTTACCCTCGCGCTTACCGTTCTCCATAGGGCATGTGGGAAACGGCAAGCGCGAGATGTCCAGATATGGGTTGGGTGGTTTCGGCTGCGCTCCTCCTCGACACTGTCCCTTCCCGAGACGTCCTTGACGTCTCGGATTGCCTGCAGCTGAATGATTCTTCGGAGATGGAAGGCCCTGTTCCTCGCAAGAGGCGGGGTTTTCTTTTCCGCCAGTGCAAAATGGGTAGCTATTCACTAGTGTCCCGTTAACTTTTATCAAATAGTTGATTCTTGCTTCTGTATAGCCATAATTTTAGGGATATTTTCCGCACGATTTCAATTGAAATTCTGGAAAATTATGTAAATATATGGCTTATATAAAGTATTAAATTTTCCGATTTTAGTTTATTGGGACACGCATGGTAGCTATCATTGAAACCGTCATGAAAGAACGAATACGAACGAATCATCGGATACAGAAGCCTGCTTGTGGAGGAAGCGAAGGTGTCGTGGCTCGTCGATCATCCGCCGGCCTCGGTTTATTTGCGTCTCGTGATTTCCGAAAAGGGGAAACGGTGGTGGAATATATAGGCCATAGAAAAAGCGCAACCTCTGAACCTGGCCGTTTGAACCGATATCTTTTCCGGGTGAATGGGAAATGGGACATAGATGGGAGTCCGCGGTGGAATATCGCCCGGTACGCGAACCATTCCTGCCGACCGAATTGTGAGGCGTTGAATCGGCGCGGGCGAATCTTCATCGTCGCCCGTCGACGTATACGTCCGGGCGAGGAACTCTGCTACGATTACGGGCGTGAGTACGTCGATGAGTTCATCCGTCCGTATGGCTGTCGATGCGTGAAGTGCAGTGAATAAAAGAAAAGCTCCGTTGTATGACGGAGCTTTTTGTATGGAGTCGCCCCCGATTATTCGTCCGTGACACGGCGAATCTCGTCGAGCGTCGTCCTCCCTTCGAGTGCGGCGAGTACGCCGTCTACCGACAACGGGATCATGCCGTTCTTGATTGCGGTCGCATTGATTTCCGATGCAAGCGCGTTTCCCGTGATGAGTCCCTCGATCTCGCTATCATTAAGCAGGACTTCCGACAAGACGATCTGACCGGAAAAGCCGACACTGTTGCACTGCGGACACCCGACCGCGCGGTAGATCCTATCCTTTTGCAAGTCCTTTTTTATCGTTCCCGTAGGGGCCTTCTGGAGAATTTTTTCAATCATCGCTGATTCTTCTTTGCTCGCATGATCTTCTTTTCGACAATGAGGGCAGAGTTTTCGGACAAGACGCTGCGAGATGAAGCAGTTTATGGCGTTCGCAAGATCATCAGCGGAGACGCCCATGCCGAGGATACGGGAAACGGCTCCCGCGGCGCTGTTGGCGTGAACCGTCGAGAGGACGAGGTGTCCGGTGACGGCGGCCTGGATCGAAATGACAGCCGTCTCTTCGTCGCGGATTTCGCCGAGCATGAGGATATCCGGGTTCTGCCTGAGGAGGGCTCGGAGCGCACCAGCGAACGAATAGCCCTCCGCTTCGTTTACCTGGGTCTGGAGTATGCCGGGCAATTGGTATTCGATCGGATCTTCGACGGTGATAATCTTCACCTCAGGCGTATTGAGTCTGGAGAGGATACTATAGAGTGTCGTTGTTTTTCCGGAGCCGGTCGGGCCGACATTCACCACCATTCCGTTCGGTTTCCGTAGAGCAATCTCGATCCGGTCGAGGTTTTCTTTCCGAAATTCGAGTGAATCGAGCGAGAGTTTGACGGATGATCCTCCGAGGATGCGCATCACGGCCGTTTCACCGTAGCCGCCGAGGATGATTGAGAGACGGACGTCCGTTTTCCCCGGCTTGATATCATCAAACGGCTCCTCTATGGAGAGGGAAAACCGTCCGTCGACGACGCCGGAGCGCTCTCCGGATTTGAGTCCGCTCCAGAGTTTGATCTCGCCGAGTATGGCCGGGTAGATGTTTTTGGGGATAGACAGGACGGTTTGCAAGATGCCGTCGACTCGGAAACGGACGGAAACGACATCGTCGGCCGGCTCCAGATGGACGTCCCCGGCATGAAGTATGAGTGCTGCCGCAAAAATGGCTCGAATGAGATCGCTATCCCTGAGCCCGGACGCGTATTTCTGGAACGCATCGAAGGAAATGAGGTTCTCCTTCACATCCGCGAGCGCTGTTGCCGATATGACCGACGCCTTGGACAAGAGGCTCGGCATGAGCTCTTCGTAGATTTCCTGCATAGTGTCTTTCTGCCCGGTCGAGCGCCATACCTCTTCGAGCGTGGTCGTACCGCGGATCGCCTTGACGATCCCGTCTTGGAGCATGGTCACCATACCGTCTTCGATCGCCGCACGCATGATCTCCCGTTCCGTCCCCATGTTCAAGATGAGTTCCTCGATCGGCTTTGTGATCGTGAAGGCTTCGAGGATACTGATCCGTCCATGATATCCGGTCAGATTGCACTTTGGGCAGCCGACCGGCTTCCAAAGCACCTTGATTTCGTGTGGGATTTCAACCTTTGCTTTCGGCGAGATGACGGAGAGGACTTGTCGGATGGAATCGATCGTCTCCTCGGCCGGCTCGTATGCTTCCCGGCACTCGGTGCAGAGTGTCCGGACGAGTCGTTGTCCGATGATGATATCCGTGGCGGAAGCGATGATTGACGGCTTGACGCCGAGTTCTATAAGTCTTCCTATCGCACCCGGCGCGCTATTGGTATGGAGGGTCGAAAGGAGGAGGTGTCCGGTAAGCGCCGCATTTACGGAAATATCCGCCGTTTCCTCGTCGCGGATCTCACCGACAAGGATCACGTCCGGATCCTGCCGGACGATGGCCCGGAGTGCGGCAGCGAATGTATAGGACTTGTCTTTCGAGACTTCGGTCTGGACGATACCTGGAAGCTGGTACTCGATCGGATCCTCGATGGTGATTATTTTCACCTCGGGCTTGTTGATGGAATGGAGGAGCGTGTAGAGCGTGGTTGTTTTTCCGGAGCCGGTCGGTCCCGTATTGAGAATCATCCCATGCGGCTTACGTATGGCATGAAGGACCTTCTCGAGCGTCTCGCCTTCGAGGCCGAGCGTGCCGATGTCGAGAAGGACACTGTCGGCATTCAGGATGCGAAGGTTGATACTTTCCCCATGGCTTCCTGGGATGATATTTACACGGAGATCGACCTTCTTACCGTCGATTTCGATGCCGAAGTGACCATCTTGGGAACGGTCGCGGACATTGATTTTCATCTTCGCGAGCATCTTCACCCGGGAAAGAGTAAGACGGTAAATATCGTTGGAAATTTCCCCGATATCTTGTAAGACACCGTCGATACGGTATCGGAGACGTACGGCGTCGACTTCCGGTTCGATATGGATGTCGCTTGCACGGAGTTTGTTCGCCCCGGCGAGGATGACTTCGATCGTCTGGGATATGGAGACGGTTGAAGATCGTCGCAGCTTGAGGAGCTCGCTGAAATTCTCCTCGAACCGCCGGAGATCCTCACCGGAGAGCGAGACCTTGAGCAGGTCCAGGCTTTGGAGAAAAGGAGTCTTTTTGTAGGTGTTCCAGACCTTCTCGAGCGACTGCATGGAAACGACGTACGGTTCGATCGTCCAGTCGTGCGCTTCGGCGAGCTTCTCGACGAACCCCGTCGCCTCAACATCTTCGGGATCTGCGAATGCGACGCGGACGACCTTCTTGGTCTTATCAAAAAAAGCGATACGAAACTTCCGTGAATCCTCTTCCGAAATGACCGTCACTTCTCCCGGGTCTGCGGGGAAGATGTTGAGGTCGAGATAGGGAAGGCCGAGCGAGTTGGCATATCGGGACGCTTCCTGTTCTTTTGAGCCGCCCTCGAGTTGGCGAAGGACAGTCGCGGTTTTCTTCGCTTTCTCATCCTTCCAGTCCTGTGATGAATTTTGGACGACGTGGACCATAGTGTTCGTGTTGAGTGGGGAGCGCATGAAAAAATCCGCTCCATCCGTCTTTCAGGTACCATTGTACCCGAAAAGGGATGAAAGCGGAATATCGTGCGAACGCAAAGTCTTTTTACAGTGGAATCAACCGATTTCAGAACGCGAATATCGCCGTGTCGACGACTTGTCGGACCACTTCTTTCGGGCACAGTTCTTTTAGGTTCGGGAATGAACGCTCGATGATGTCCTTTCGTGCCGGATCCGATCCGGATAGATGATCGAGTCGGCAGGAAGAATTTTTCCCTGTGAACGAAAGCATCAGCGGTGCAGTTCCGTTTTTGAGACTAGCCGTTATTTTTTCCACCAGGAGCTTGGAAGGAACCGACCTGGAAATTCTGGAAAACGGCTTTTCTTTTTTATACGCCGGACCCTCCTCTATGAAGAAACTGGAATATGGACATGGGGCCGGCATGAACGCTACATGATGCTGATCGAGCCATATGATTTCGGTTCTGGAGTCCTTGCTTCTGATCTGCCCTTCTTTCCCGATGACGACGATCCACAAACGCTTTTCCTTCATAATCGGGATGAACGAGTGATAGTGTATACGCGTGTCGGGTTCCGACAGAGCTACACCGATGGTTTTTGGGAAAAGATGCTTTTGGCCACCTTTGAGGCCGAGATGATTCAGAAGTTTGCAGAGTTCATGACTGAAACTGACGCATGTGGCACATGCTTTCCGATCTGAGTATCTATCTCAAATCTTTTTTTAGGTGTATCCTTCCATCCAGAGGCTTTGTTAAAACAAAACTATGGAAAGAAAGATCTATCCGAGTGATATCACCCGGGAACAATTTGAAGCAATCCGACCACT
>Ga0209083_1001208_pt1 | contig 30888 bp, 37 predicted proteins | sample AM7aDNAmetaG_FD_184132 | JGI IMG/M metagenome (GOLD analysis project Ga0209083, IMG submission 184132) | Freshwater microbial communities from Finland to study Microbial Dark Matter (Phase II) - AM7a DNA metaG (SPAdes) (version 3) | ecosystem: Environmental > Aquatic > Freshwater > Lake ... | reverse complement strand
TGTCTCGCCGATGCCGCGGTTGTCGAACAGGATGACGGCGCGGTCCTGGGCGAGCGCCGTCACGAGCGCGGGCGACCAGAGGTCCATCGTCCCGCTGGAGCCCATGATGAGCAGCAGCGGTGTCTGCGTGCCTGCGGCCGTGCCAGCGGCGGCAGCCGGTGCCAAGGGACCGACGACGCGGTAGCCCATCGAGAGGTCGCCGACGGCGACGTGCTGGACCGGCGCGGCCTGCACCACGTCGGCGACCGGCGCGCCGCTGGCGGCCGGGCTCGGCGTCGCGGAGGTGCCCGCCGGGCTCGGCGTCGCCGAAGTGCCGGCCGGGCTCGGCGTCGCGCTGGTGCTCGCCGCTCCGCCGCCGGCCGCCGTGCCGCCGCAGGCGGCGCCGAGCAGCGCCACGGCGGCGCCTGCCGCCACGATCCCGAGCCATGTGCTTCCCGTTCCTGAGCGTCTCATCGCTGCACCTCCCCGCTACGCGACGAGCGCGTAGACGGCGAAGAACGTCATCATCGCCACGATCAGGAGGGTGAGCATGACCGCCCGCCACAGCCTCGCCGGCGAGCGCGTCTCATCGGTGAGGTATCGGTAGAGGTGCAGCATCGCCGCCTGGAAGAGGTACAGCGAGTACCCGAGCAGCACGAGCGCCTGCGCGTGCACGCCCCAGCCGGCGATGACCGCCAGCAGGCCCATGGCGCCGAAGCCGAGGTTCGCGAACCCGACCTCCCACATCCAGTCCGGCCTGTCCGTCTCCCAACCGAGTCGTTTGGCGTCGGCCTTGTAGAAGATGTAGTGGCGGATGAACCCGATCACGCCCTCGACGCCCACGGTCATGACCGTCACGATCGCCAGCGACTTGTTCACGTCGTGGCCCAGATAGTAGAACCCCAGGAAGACGCCGACGCCGACGACGACCCACCCCACGATGCTGATCCACTTGACCATGCCTGCCCCTCTCTCGATTCGTGCCCCAGCGTGTGACGGCTCGGGGGTGGCGCTCCCGGATGGAGAGCACGGCGTTGGCCTCTTCCGTGGCACGCCTGCCCCGGCCTGCGTGCCCTCATTGATCCCGCATCACCTTTGTCGGCAGGTGCCGCGGCGAACGTGAGTGACGGGCCCTCCTAGAACACCCTGGCGGCACGCTCGAGCACGGCCTGCGGCACCTGCACGCCGGCGGCAGCCGCCGCCGCCGTGTTCACGTAGAGCAGCGTGTCCGAGTCTTTCTGGAGCGGCATCGCGGCGGGGTCCTTTCCGCCCAGCACCGCGGCCAGCAGACGGCCCCCGGATCTGCCGGCCTGCGCGAAGTCGGGGCCGACGCCGGCGACGGCGCCCTGCTCGACGAACCCGGGATCGTTGATGAACAAGGGCATGCCGTCCTGCCGAGTGACCGCGACCACGTCGGCGAAGGCACCCATCACGGTGTTGTCCCCGGTGATGTAAAGCGCCTGGGGGTTGCCCGGGCCGCCGGCCTGGGGGCGCCCGCCGAGAAAGCCTTCGAGCGCGGACCTGACGTCCTCGGGGCGCTTGACCGAGAGCTTGGCGAGGCGCATCCCCTGCGCGGCGCAGGAGGCCTCCATGCGCTTCACGGCGGCCCTCGAGTTGGCTTCGCTCGGGTTGTACACGGTGCCGATGACGGCGATCCCGGGCAGGCACTCCGCGATGAGGTCGATGGTCTGCTCGACGGGCGGCGGCGTGTAGACGCCGGTGAGGTTGGGCGGGTGGTGGCCTGGCGACTCGGCGACGCCCGCGGCCATGGGGTCGTACACCGAGGTGAAGACGACGGGCGTGTCCTTGACGTACTTCGCCGCGGCCACGAGGCACGGCGTGGTGAGCGGCACCACGGCGTCCAGCCCGGCGGCGGCGAAGTCGCGGGCCGTGCCGTCGATGAGGGCCTGGTCCCCGCCGCAGTCGCGGCGGTCGATGCGCAGGTTCTCGCCGAGCGTGTAACCCCGGTCCGCGAGGCCCGCGACCAGCCCTCTGTATGCGGACTCCGTATCGGCGTCGGGCCCGAACTGGAAGACGCCGATCCTCTTCACGCTCTGCCCGCACGAACAGGCGAGCAGGACGAGCGCCGCCAGCACGAGGCCGGTGACGGTCGTCAACGCCGGGGAGCGCGGCCGCGGGAGTCTCGCGAACGTGCCTCTGCGACCGCGCAGGCACGACCTCGCGCCCTGCTCCCGGCCGCTCCTCACGGCACGCCCTTGATGACCATCAGCGTGATGTCATCGAACTGGGGGGCGTCCCCGGCAAACTGCTGCACGCCCTCGAGGATCTCCGTCAGGATCTCGTGCGCGGGCAGTCGCACGCTCTTCCTGATGATCGCCTCCAGCCTGGCTTCGCCGAACATCTCTTGCTCGGCATTCATCGATTCCGTGACGCCGTCCGTGTACATGACGAGGCCGTCGCCAGGTCCGATGTCGACGGTCCGGGAAGAGTAGTCCCGGCCCTCGGCGGCGCCCAGAGCTATGCCCGTCGGCATGAGCCTCTCGAGGGCTCCGTCCGCGCCGCGGAACACGAGCGGTGGGTTGTGACCCGCATTCACGTAGGTCAGGGCGCGCGTCTTCTCGGAAAGCGCCCCGTAGAAGAGGGTCACGAACATCCCGGCCTTGGAATCCTGGGCGATGACGTTGTTCGCGTCGTGGATCGCGCGGGCCGGATCGCGGTGCCAGAGCGCGTTCACGCGGACGACGATCCGCGACAAGGCCATGAACAGCGCCGCCGGCACTCCCTTTCCCGAGACATCGGCGATGAGGATCCCAAGCGTGCCTTTCTCGAGCGGCACGACCTCGAACGGGATCACGTCGAAGAAATCGCCGCCCACCTCCATGGCCATCACGCTCCTCGCCGCGATATCGAAGCCGGTGATCTGCGGGACGACCTCGGGAAGAAAGCTCTGCTGGATCTCCGCCGCGATCTGGAGCTCGGCATTTGAGCGCGCAAGATGCGCTTCCATCTCACGGCGCGCGGTGATATCGCGGATCGTCTCGATGGCCCCGGTGATGTTTCCTTCGGGATCGTAGAGGGGGCTCGCCTTGGCCCAGAAGTACTTGCCCGCTTCCCCCAGCTTGGGGATGAACGTGTCCACAACGAGCGTATCGCCCTCCCGCTGCACGTGGGCGTACCGGCTCTCGATCTCCGCTTCGGGCATGAGGATCAGATCGGCCAGCATGAGTCTGCGCTCGTCGTAGAACGGCAGGGCATACTCGTAGTCTCCTTTGCCCACCATCTCTCGTGCAGATACGCCGGTCAGCTCCTCGATCGCCCGGTTCCACGTGACCACCACGCCGTCCCTGTCGATGGCGAAGGTGGCGTCCGGCAAGAAGCTGATGATCTCTGCGAGGCTCTGGCGCGAGCGGGAGATCTCGTGCTCCGCCCGCTTGCGGTCGGAGATGTCGCGGATCGTCTCGATAGCCCCAGATACCTCGCCCTGCGGGTCATACAGCGGGCTGGCTTTTGCCCAGAAGCACGCGCCCCCGTCGCGGAAGGTCGGGATGAAGACGTCCACCACGAGCGTGTCGCCCATCCTCTCGATGGTGTCGTAGCGCTTTTCGATCTCCGCTTCCGGCATGAACACGAGGTTGGCCAGCATCGGCTTGCGCTCGCCGTAGAACGGGAGCGCATACTCATAGTCACCCTTGCCCAGCATGGCTTCTGCGGCGACGCCGGTCATCTCCTCCAGCGCTCGGTTCCAGGCGATCACCCGCCCTTCGAGGTCGATCACGAAGGTGGCGTCCGGGAGAAAGTCGATGATCTCCGCCATCCGCTGGCTGGTCTTCGCCATCTCCTGCTCGGCGCGCTTGCGGCCCGTGATGTCCCTGATCGTCTCGATGGCCCCGATGACGGCGCCCTGCGCGTCGTACAGTGGACTGGCTTTCGCCCAGAAGTAGGCACCATCGGGGCGAAACGTGGGGATGAAGATGTCGACCACGAGCGTGTCGCCGACCCTCTCAACCGCGTCATACCGCTGCTCGATCTCCGCCTCCGGCATGAACACGAGGTTGGCCAGCATCGGCTTGCGCTCCCCATAGAACGGGAGGGCGTACTCGTAGTCACCCTTGCCCAGCATGGACGCGGCGGATACGCCGGTCACCTCCTCCATGGCCCGGTTCCAGGCGATCACTCTTCCGTCGAGATCGACCACGAACATGGCATCCGGCAGAAACGCGATGATCTCCCCGGCGAACGTCTCTCCCCGCGATCCCATCATGCTGCTCCCATCAGAGACGGATTCGGTCGGCGCCGGCGGACGCTGCGCGAAGGGACGGCTTCTGCGTGCTTGGACCGCGCACCGCGCTCAGAAGCTCCGGCCGCGCCTCCCCCGCGCGTCCTGCGGCGAGCCCGTGGTGCTCGCCTGCTTTCTCCCGCCTGTGAGCCCCCATAGACACGTTCCCTGCTTGCGGACAGACTGTTTCTCCGACGCCCGACGACTTGCCTGCGGCCGACGGACCGCGGCCGCAGGCAGCCCCGGGAAGAGCGTAACCCCTCAGGCCGAAGGTTGACAGGTGAAAACGCTTCTCGAGGATCCCTGCCCTTCTGCGGTCGGCGCCGCTCGCGGGCCGGGAAGCCATCGTGGCCAGGCTGCCCCAGATAGTCCGCGCAGAGCCGGCCCTCGCGGAGCAGCCCACGCCGGAAGCTACGTCCGCCCCTCCTCATCCACAGCCGCGGTCCACTTATCGGCAAAGTGGACGAGCATCTGCAATCTGCATTCGCGGTGGTGATAGTCGAGGTTGTTGACGCCGCCGGACACGGGGTAGATGCCGTCGTGGGCGACGATGGCCTGGGCCTCGTCCTCGGTCAGCTCGACGCGGTTGCTGATGAGGTAGAGGCTCCGCACGGCGAGGTTCATCGTCGTCGCCTCAGGGTTGACCTTGTAGGTCTTGCCGCGCTTCGTGACCTCCCACTGCACGTCGTTGCGCAGGTAGTAGGGCTTGCCCGGATAGCCGACCTTGCCGAGGTCGTGGAAGAGCGCCGCGATGACCACCGACTCGTCGGGGATGTTCGGCGCCAGCAGACTCCGGATGCTGAGGGCGTTGCAGGTCACGCCGACGGAATGCAGCAGCAGGCCTCGCTCGATGTTGAGATGGAAGCGCGTGGAGGCGGGCGCGGTCAGCCAGCTCGTCTCGCGCTCGATGTAGTCCTTGAAGGCGAGGACCTGCGCCTTGCGCGGGCCGAGGAGCTCAAAGAGCGCGTGGTACCTGGCGTCCAGGTTGTCGAGGGTGAGCGTCATCACAGAGTCTTGGCGTGCTCGAGGAGCCTGGCGACGTCCTGCCACTCCCGGTCGTCGTCGCCGAGCTCATCCACTGCAGCGGGGATGAGGTAGGCGACGGCCGGCCCCTTCTTTTCGTACGGCCGGCCGGCGCCGTCCAGCCAGCGGGCATTGGGGCCTGCGTAGCCCGCGAGAGAAGCAACGGGGATCTCTGCGAAGAGCGTCGCGGGCAGGTCGTCGCCGCGGCGTTTCAGCACGAGCGCGATGCCGTCAGCCTGCGGATGGAGCTGGGCGATGTTGGTCTTGCCGGCGCAGCTCAGATTGACGTACTGGGACTTGCGCCCGCACTCCTCCATGCCGCCGGTCTTGATGATCCGCTCGGCGAACGCAGCGCGCTCGTCGAAGACCTCCTCGACGGTGGCGCTGGGCTCCAGGGCTGCGCTCCAGCCGCTTCCCCCTTGCGGGGCTGCCGGCCTGGCGGAGGAGGACACCGCCTCCGGCCCGGCCTCGATGCCGAGCCTCGCCAGCCGTGCGATGAGCGCTGTCTGCACATCTGGATCGTTGGACGAGAGGTGATGCTTTCCGGCGAACGCGAACCCGACGAAGATGACGACCAGCTTCTTGCCCTCCGGCAGCTCGAGCCCCTTGCAGGTTTCCAGGGCGCTCGCGATGGTCGGTGCCCCGCTCGTCCCTCTCGAGTCGTAGACCTCGATGGCCCATCCTTGCTTGAGGTCGTGGTGCATGAGCTCGCGATAGAGCTTGGACACGTCGCTGGTGCCGGGAGTCGCGTCGACGGCATGCGCCAGCATGTCCGGGTCGATGACCTTGTCGAGCGCCTTGTTCTTGCCGAGCTCGAAGGCGAACAGCGCCTGCAGCCTTTCGGCGCACCTGTCGTCGATGTCGTCGGGGGAGCTCGGCGGGAGAGTCAAGGCAAGGTCGAACCTCGCGCCCCTGGGAGTCTGGCCGATGCCGATGTACCGCGCGAGCGTGTAGTGCTCGGACTGCAGGAGCAGCGTGGAGAAGCCCGGCCGCGGATCGTCGATGCTGAGACGCGCACCCCCATGGGCATGGAGCCTGGCGTAGAGGTAGTCGCGGATGCCGGTGTCGCCGTGAAAACCGAACGGGTGCGTGAGCAGCTTGGCGACCGTGTCTGCCACGGAGGCCATCGTGATCTGCTCGCAGAAGCGCTCGTAGTCCGTGGCCGGCGGCGCGGCGGGATGCTGCCCGTGGGTCTCCGCAGCCGACAGGTAGTCGAGGTCGTTGGTGACGCGGAGTGCCTCGAGCACCGCGGTGAACCCGTCCGTGTAGTCCTCGCCCCACGAGCCGCCGGCGGTGCCATCGTGGAGGCAGCGCGCCATGTGCTTCGCGGCCTCGTCGACGGCGGCCCTGAGCTCCGGGCAGAAGTCTGGCCGGCGCTCAAGCAGCCAGGGAACCTTGCCCTGGGCCAGGATGCCGAGCGCGTCGATGGCGCCGACTGCGTCGTTGTAGCCATGCCCCTGCAGACTCCTGCCGGCGCAGAACAGCATGCCCGACTGCAGCGCCTCGCGGTAGCCGGGGATGGCGAGCGCGGTGAGCGGGTGGTCGCAGAGGCCGCGGGCCAGCGTCGCCGTGGCGATGTACGTGGGAGTGAAGATGTGCGCGACGCGCGTCTCTGCGTCCATGCCGTCGTCGCCGGGCGCAACCGCCCAGCTGCCCGGCATGGTCCTGCCCAGCGACCCACGCTGGCCTTCGACCAGCGAGCTCAGATAGCCGGCCAGATCGTCCAGCGAGTAGTCGGCGTCGTTGGGGACCGTGCCCGCATCCAGGGCGTCGAGAAGCTCCGTCATCGAGGCGATGATGCCCGGCTTCCCCGGCATCCCCCGATGGTCGCCCACGTCACTCTGCTGGAATCGCTTGATCACGCTTGCCGCCTCCTGGCGCGATTGTCGGTGCCGCGAGCCCACGACCGAGCCGCGCGTGGCGGCGGTCGAGGAGCAACTCGCGGTCTTCGTATGCTCACAGTAGCAGGCGCCGCGGACGGAACTGCGGGCGCCGCAGCACCCGCAGCCGCGCAGCCGCCGGCCGGTGGATGCGGCGGATCTCGACCTCACGGCCGACCGCCCGCGCGTGCTGGCCGCTCTCGTCCGCCCGCTCCACGCGGGCGGCCGCGAAGCCCCTGAGCTTCACGCCCCGCTCGCCGCCACGCGGCGGCATCCCCTCTATCGAAGGGGCACGTCCACGACAACGAACATCCTCCGGAACTTCCGTGCCCCTTGCCTTGACTTCTCGCTGCCCGGCCGCTCCAGGGCGGGGTGGTGCGCAAAGGGAAGACAAGGATTCCTTGACTTTCCGGTCGCGCGCGGCCGTCTGCAGGCTCGATCGCTGAGGGGGGAGACAAGGATCCGGCGGCATTCCTTGTCTTCCCTCGCAGCACTACCCCGCTGCGGCGGCCGCGGGTCGCGCTTGCCGCGAGGCAATCCGAGTGATGAACGGCGCTGCGATGGCGCCCTGAGCCTCCTCGTAGAGAATCAGCACATCGCCCGGCGTGGCAGTTAGGAGCAGCATGAAGGTCCATCTGGTGGACGGCACGTACGAGCTCTTTCGCAACTTCTTCGGCGCGCCTCCGAAGCAGAGCCCCGACGGTCGTGAGGTCGGTGCCACCGTCGGCCTGCTGCGGAGCCTCTTCATGCTCGTCTCGACGCCCGGCGTGACGCACGTCGCCTGCGCCTTCGACCACGTCATCGAGTCCTTTCGCAACGACCTCTTCCCCGGCTACAAGACGAGCGCCGGCGTCGCGGCAGAACTGCTGGCTCAGTTTCCCCTCGCGGAACGAGCCGTCGCCGCGCTCGGTATCGTTGTCTGGCCGATGGTGGAACTCGAGGCCGACGATGCCCTGGCCACGGCCGCCTCCCGCTTCAAGGACGAGCCGGGCGTGGAGCAGGTCGTGATCTGTTCGCCCGACAAGGACCTCGCGCAGGCGGTCTCCGGCGTCGGCGTCGTGTGCTGGGATCGCCGCCGCGGCATCGTCCTCGACGAGGACGGCGTGCTCGAGAAGTTCGGCGTGCGGCCGCGCTCCATCCCGGATTGGCTGGCGCTCGTCGGGGACGCCGCCGACGGCCTCCCGGGGATCCCCGCCTGGGGAGCCAAGTCGGCCTCGGCGGTCCTGTCGCGCTACGCTCATCTCGAGGCTATTCCGGAGGATCCCGGCCGGCTCGGGCTTCCCCTCGGGCGCGCCTCCCGCCTCGTCGAGAGCCTCGCGGCTCACCGCGAGGAGGCTCTGCTCTACCGGCGCCTGGCGACTCTGCGCGATGACGCTCCGCTCGAGGAAGAGCTTGCCGCTCTTGAGTGGCGCGGTGCGAGCGCGGGGCTGGAGGACCTGTGCCGTGAACTGGGCGACGAGGGGCTGAAGAAGCGCGTCAGCGGGCGCCGCGGCGCTTCAGCCTGAGGAGGCTCTTGCCTGGCGGCCGGTCAGCGTGAGCCGGGCGCCCAGCCCTCGTCGGGCCGCGCCCCAGACGTCCTCCCCAGCAGCTCCGCCAGCCGGCCACTGTCAACAAGCTGCACGCCTCGATGCTCGGCCAGCCGCGTGGCATCTGCCGAGAACCCGGCTGGGCAGATCAGCGCGAGCCGGCCACCCGGATCGTCCACGGGAACGACGCCGGCGATGGCTCTGACGACCTCCACCCCGAGCGGCGCGGGGTGGTTCTCGCAGCGGATGTACAAGGTCGTCGCCACGCCCACCACGTCCTCCCGCCGCGCGATCACGTCGACGCCACCGTCACGGGATCCCTGGGTGAGCTCCGTCTTGTACCCGAGATCTCGAAACAGCCTCTGCACGAATCCCTCGAACTGGCGGGCGCTCATGTCCGCGTACTTGAGCGCACCGGCGAGCGGGCTTCGCGCCGCGGGTTTCTGGGGTGGTTGCAGCCCGAACAGGCCGAAGAGCTCCTGCGCAGAAAGGACGCGCTCGAGATCCATGCTCACTTGATCGATGACCGTGTCGAAGAGAAGCTGCTTGGCCTCGAGCAGGCCGGCGATTCTCTCTTCGATCGTGCCTGAGCACGTGTACGTGTACACGTCGACGGACGACGTCTGGCCCATGCGGTGGCTGCGGTCCTCAGCCTGCTTCTCGCTGGCCGGATTCCACCAGCGGTCGAAGTGCACCACGTAGGACGCCTCCTGCAGGTTGAGACCCTGACCCCCGGCCTTCAGCGACAGGATCATGACGCCATGACGTGAGTCGGCCTTGAAGCGACCCACGGCGCCGTGGCGCTCCTCCTGGGACATCGCCCCCGTGTACGTCAGGGGGGCGTGCTGCACCAGCCCGCGGGCGATCGCCGCGACGCCAAAAGACGCGTCCGTGAACTGCGAGAACACGAGCGCGCGGTGATCCTCGGCGCGCAGCACCTCCAGGCGCTCCCGCAGATCGGCGAGCTTGGCAGACTCCCCCGTCGCGGGGCAGAAGTTGCAGATCTGCTTGAGCCTGGTGATGAGGCTGAGGACATGGGTGATGCTCACCGTCTCACCCCGCGATCGCAGCTCCACGACGCCCTGCTGCTCGGCCATGTCGTAGGCCTTGCGCTGAGCGACGGTCAGATCGAGCATCACGCTGTGGAGGCGTTTGGGGGGCAGCTCCGTGAGCACGTCCGACTTTCGCCGCCGGAGCTGCAGCTCCCGGTGCCGCTCGAGCAGAAGCCCATCGACGGCCAGCGGCGCGACCGAATCCCCGGCCTCATTGGGCTGCAGGAGCTCCATGATCGAGGCGAGATCGTCGATGGAGTTCTCGAGCGGGGTCCCGGTGAGTGCCCACGACCGTGATCGCGGAAGCGCCTTGCAGGCCGCACTTACAGAGGTCGCGCGATTCTTGATCTTCTGCGCCTCGTCGAGGATCGCGACCCCCCACGTTCTGCGGCGCGGGCCGCAGTCGCGGTCGTGCGTGAGGTCTGAGCGCAGCGACTCGTAGGTGGTCACGAAGATGTGCGCCGGGTAGGCCCACGCCATGGCGCGCTGCTGGGCAGTACCCCTGATGGTGCTCACGCGCAGCTCCGGCGCCCACTTCTTGATCTCGCCACGCCACTGATACACGAGGCTCGCCGGTGCGACGATGAGGGCGGACTCGACGGCCCCCTCATGGAACAGGATGCGCAGCGCCGCGATAGCCTGGACCGTCTTTCCGAGGCCCATGTCGTCGGCGAGAAGCACCTCGGGCCTGGAGACGAGCACGCGGACCCCGTCGAGCTGAAATGGCAAAAGCTCGCCGGGCCAATCCAGGACCGAGGCCCCGGAGGGAAACAGCAGCTCCACGGGTGGCGCGAGAAGAAGACGCAGGCGCTCGCGCAGCGAAGGCCCGTGAGCGACGGCCGCGGGCAGGCGGATGCCCGCCATGACGCCGGGTCCCACGGGGCCCGCGGCGCGGACACCGGATGAAGACCGCGGCTCGAGGGAGTCGCCGAGCCGCAGGGCGCAGGGCGGCGACGCCACGAGGCGCACAGCCACGCGCCGACAGGCGCCGCCACCGAGCGCCGAGACGTCCGTCGCCTGGACCGGCCGGGCGTCGAGCCCGAGCGCGCTCCGCGCGGCGGCGGCGGGGCGCGGAGCCGGCAGCCGCAGGCGCCGCGGCGACGCCGGCGCGGCCTTCCTACTGAACAGCCCCAAGCCCGCTCACGTCCTCGCCGCGAGCCTCGCGGAGCCCGGCTGCGGCCCTCTCGAAGGGCTCCGCCAGCAGACCGGCCGCCCGCAGCCGGTCGACCAAGGTGCGTTCGGGCGAGCCGCCCGCGGGGCGCCCCGACGACCAGAGCAGGTGCAGCTCTGCGGCGTCCACGTCCTCGCCCTGCTCATCGGCGCCGCTTGCGAGCGGGGCCGTCTGAGCGGCGACCCTGCAGGTGGCGACGGGCGTCTCGATCTCTCCGGCGAAAAAGCCCGGATCGACCTCATCCGCCATGGCGAAGACGACCAGCGGACGTGAGGTGGCGGCGCTGAAGAGCGCGGTGGTGAGCTCTCGCGCCGCGCGCCGCCTGAGATCTTGTGGTCTCCAGAGGACTGTGCGCGGCGTCTCGACCCTGGAGTAGACGAACTCAACGGGCTCGCCTTTGAGGTTCATCACGAAGAGCGCGCCGTCGTAGCCCCCGGCCGCGTCGCGAATCACCCTGAGGAATCCTGCCACGTGGGCGCCGACGCCGTCGGTGGCACGGAAGGGGATGCTCAAGGCGCGGCCGCCTGGTCGCCCGGCTCGTCGTCTTCGACGGGCTTCTCGAGCAGGGCGTCTTCGGCGTAGTCGTCGGCGATGTGCTGTACCTCGATCTCGGGCTCGTAGGCCGGCGCCACGCGATTGAGGTCCCAGGTCGTGATCCACGAGCGTACATACTCACGCATCTGCCGGCCCGTCTTGAGCGAGGCGTCGAGCGTCGCGGGCACGCAGTCATACGCTGTGGCGTAGATGACCGCGAGCGTCGCGAGCACCTCCTCGAGGTCGTCCTGCGACGGCTCGCGAAGCCGCAAGAGCTCCTGGTCGACGGCGTCCATGGCGAGCTCGGCGAGACTGGCCGTGAGGACGCTCTCGGGATCGCCGCGCAGACGGAAGCGGAAGCCGATCTGGTTGCGGTCGTCCTTCTCGTCGATGACCGCCGAAGCGTAGTCGGGCGTGACTGCGCCGACGGCGAGAAGACCGGGGACGGCGTGATCATCGGCAAGCCCCAGCAGCCGGGCAAGCTCCGCATAGGCTCTGCCTCGCTGGAGCACCGTGTACCGGCCCATCAGCTCGAGCTCGTCAAGGAGGATCACCCAGCCGTCGTAGCCCGCGGCGCACAGCAGTCTGGCCATGAACGTGAAGCGCTGACGCGCGAGGTCCTTGATGGCGATCTTCTCGAGGGCGAAGCGCTTGGCGTCGCCGGTCTGGCGAAGGCCCTCACGCAGGCGGCCCACCTGCATGGCGCCGCCCTCCCAGAACCCGATCAGCTCGTCCTGCATGTCGGTATCCGCCCCCGCCTGCTCGAAGAGCCACGTCGTGGCCGCGAACCGGGAGTTCAGATCAGAGCCCTGCAACCAGAGGCTGAGCGCGGCGAACCGCGGGCTCTGGGTGCTCAGGCGGCTGACGGCGATGTCGCGCAAGGCGTCGCCGACGACGTTCTCGCAGACCAGGCTGTCGACCGCGGCGCGAAACACCTTGAGCGGGTCGAACAGCTGCGTCTCTTTTGAGATGACGACCTTGCTGACCGCGAAGTTCTCCTGGCGCGCCTTGTGACTGAGGTACTCGAGCACGTGGGACTTGCCGCCGCCGAAGTCGGCGGCGACCAGCATCCCGCGCGGCCGCCGGCCGCCGGAAACGCTCCCGCGCAGCTCCGCGAGGCGGGCGTCAAAGACGCCGAGGACTTCGTGAGCCGAGCAGCCCAGGGCGCTGACGGCGTCCCGGTTGGGGACGCCGGCGCGCAGCGCCTCGATGGCTCGGCGGGCAGAGACCCGGACGTTCATGCCGCACCCCCCTGCGCCGCCGCGATGCGCACCATGGGCGCGTACGGGTCTGGATAGCTGCGGTCGCGGACGTCGTCCCAGATGCGGTTTCGGAGCGCCCTGTACTTCTGCAGGCTGCGATTGCTGGAGTCGTCGAGCAGCGCCTCGGGAGCAGACACCACGACCAGAAGGCCCTCCATCTCGTCGGTCGCGTCGATGAACTGGCGGAGCACCTCGTAGGCATCCCACAGGGCCGCCGGAGTGTAGTAGATCTCGCCTTCGGGAACGTCGCGCCGATGCGTCGCCGCGAGCGCGCGCAGATCGAGGTTGACGACGAGGCCGGACCCGCCGGTGTAGCGGATCCAGCGCGCCGCCGAGACGAGCATGGCCCTCGCGTTGTGACGCCCGATGCGCTGGTAGATCTGCAAGGGCTTCACCGCGCTGATGAGCCGCAGGTCGCCCCTCAGCCAATCGAGAATGGACGTGCAGCTCTGCCGCCCGCTGGCGTCGTCCTCCAGCTGCGCCAGGCAGAGCTGAGCCATGGCCACGCGGAAATCCTTGGCCAGCGTGTAGTTCCTGATGACGCTCACGGTGAGGCGCTTCTGCAGCTCTCGCCGCACGATGTTGGGATCGACCTCGTTGCGGGCGGCGAGCGTCGCTATAGTCAGGGGTCCGTCGGCCACCAGGTAAGGTTCGGAGGCGAGCGCCGCGTTCACGCGGTCGGCCAGTGCGCTCCAGTCGATCTGCGCGGCAACCGCGAAGAAGACCTGCTGGATCATGCTGATCCTGGTCTGCGCGGCCGCGACGCGGACGCCGGTGAAGCCGAGACGCTCGCTGCTGTGCTTGAGATCTCGCTCCAGGCGGTCGAGCGCCGCGGCGTCGGCGCCTACGGCGAACTTGACCGCGGCGCCTCCGTCGCGGACGAAGCTCGAGAGGTAGTCGTCGGCGAGAAAGGCGGCGTAGTCTGCGGCGTTGATCTGCGGAGTCACGGCGTTAGACCTCGAAGCCTATGGAGGTGTAGTCCACGCGGCGCCCATCTTCTCCCACGACGGTGATCATGCCGGACGCCGCCTTGGTGCCGGTGCTCCGCCCAAAGTGGACGCGAGCGCCTTTGCGGGTCACGCGCTCGCCGCTCTGCTCCAGGAGGTAGAGGTCGCGGCCGAGCTCGGGCTTTGAGTACTCCCTGCTGCTCCCCGGGGCGATGGTGAGCGCCGCGTATACATGGTCGACGCGCACGTCAGGTCCGGGCCGGCGACCGCCGGCGCGCAGATGCCTGGCGTGGTCCCAGGCGACGTAGAGCGACTCGAGAAACTGGGTCGCCTTGAATCGCGGCGGCCGCGCCTGGACCGCTTTGAGGTGTGTCACGAGGGCGGACGGCCGCACGCTGCGATAGGGCTTGCGATCGATGAAGACGCAGCGCCGCGCCGCGTCCACCTTGACGAGGCTCGGGTAGCAGACGATGGTGCCCTCTTCGACGCTCACCTGGAGACCACTCGCGGCAGCGTCGGCAACGAGCTCGGCGGTGAACCCGCCATCGGCGAAATAGGCGGTCTCCTCCTCTTCGGAGAGCCCCCACGACTGCGCGGCGCTGAGGGTCTCCGCGCGGGCGGCCTGCAGGTGGCCCTCGAGCTCCGCCAGGGCCTTGGCAAGCGCACTCAGGTCGCCGACGCGAGCTGCCTTCTGGCCGGCCTTGAGGCCGCTGGTCAGCCTGGCCACCGATTTCAATGCCGTTTCGATGCGGCGCTGCGTCTCTTCGCAGGCTCCTTCAAGAACTGCCCCGTCTGTCACCTGTGCTACCTCCAGTGCGTCTGCTTGCCAGTAAACATCAGCGGCTACGTCGCGGAGCGCATCTGCGCACGGCGAACAAGGCTCCGAGCAGCCTCGGCCAGACTCAAGCCAAGTTGTGCAAGCTCAGGGCAGCGCATGCCCCACAGGCGGGATTCGCGCCTGGCAGGGCACTGCTGAAGAGCTTGGCACAACGTCGCCATGTTACCTGACGCAGGTGACGGAAGAGTCCCGCGGAAGGCGCCGTCAGGCGGAGCCGATCGTCCACGACTCCGCCTGACGATGGCATCCCCCGTGCCGGCGCGCCTGCATCGTGAGCGGCTCGCCGGATATCGCGCGAGGGGCCACACCGTGAAATGCGGGGCGGGTGGACACGTTCTGCCTGAGCTGGTGGGCAGCGACGCTGCCCGCGAGCTGCTCAAGCCCACACGCGGGCGGCCACGTTCCACGAACCCCAAGGATCACGTGAAGATCCGCCTGGATGCGGACGTGCTGGCCGCGTTCAAGCGCACCGGCAGTGGCTGTCAGACGCGGCTGAACAGTGCTCTGCGTAACTGGTTGAGTACGCACGCCTGAGGTTGGACGCCGACATCGAGGAACACGCTCGCCGTGCACGACACCAAGGGGATCGAGAAGCCGGCGGCAGTCTGAGAGCCGTGTCGACCTGAAGGGCGTCCGCCACCGAAGGCTTGTCCGGGTTGTTGTCCTGGTCAGGTTCGACGCGCACCAGCCAAGGCGCGACCGCGTAGCGCTCCCACCACTCGGTCAGGGGCACGACGACCCGCAGAGGGAGGATCCCGATCGCGTCTTCGCTGACGATCACCGCCGGGCGGGTCTTGCTGATCTCGGCGCCTCGATGCCGCCCGCGGCGGAGGAGGTGTCGATTCACTCTGGAGACTGAAACAATGCCGGAATGGTCAACGCGGATGGCGAGACGGACGACCTCACGGCTCTGCGCGCCGAATGCGTGCGGCTGCGCGCGGAAAACGCCCGCCTCAGGTCGCAGCTTGGGCTGACGAAGGCTGAGCCCTTGGCTCTGCCGCGCCAGGCCCCGCCCGCGACGAGGGAGCATGCGGCGAACCGCCGTTCCCCTGCGGCGATGGCGCTCCCTGTGGCTGCTCCCAGCGCGCTCGAGACCGATGGCCAAGTGGCCTCCGCCTCCCCCGTCGCTGCCAAGCTGGCGCTTTTCCGCACCCTCTTCCGCGGCCGCGAGGACGTCTTCGCGGTGCGCTGGCAGAACAAGGCGGGTCGGTCGGGCTACGCCCCCGCGTGCGCGCACGAATGGGATCGCTCCGTGTGCTGCAAGCCCCAGGTCAAGTGCGCCGACTGCCCCAACCGGGCGCTGCTCCCCCTCACCGACGAGATGATCCGCGACCACCTCACGGGCCGGCACACCGTCGGCATCTACCCGCTGCTGCCCGACGAGACGTGCCGCTTTCTGGCGCTCGACTTCGACAAGGCCGAGTGGCGGCATGACGTCTCGTCGTTCGCGGGAGTGTGCGCGCAGTCCGATGTCCCGGCGTACGTCGAGGTGTCGCGGTCCGGGGACGGCGCGCACGTGTGGGTCTTCTTCGCCGGGGCGATCGACGCTGCGCAAGCGCGACGGCTCGGCTCGGCGCTTCTGACCCGAACGACGGCACAGCGCCATGAGGTGGGCCTCGACTCATACGACCGCCTCTTCCCCGGCCAGGACACGCTCCCCAAAGGCGGCTTCGGCAACCTCATCGCCTTGCCCCTGCAGCGCCAGCCGCGGGACGAGGGCAGAAGCGTGTTCATCGACGCCGACTTTCAGCCGGCGCTCGATCAGTGGCATCTGCTCTCCCGCGTGACGCGGATGACGGCCACCGACGTGGCACGAGCTCTCGAGAAGGTGCTCGACGGAGCCGACGCCCTCGGCGAGCGCATCGCCCTGGACGACGGCGCGGAGAAGCCATGGACCCTTCCCCCGTCCGGGCGACGGCCAGAGCCTCGCATCGCGGGGCCCTTCCCCGACGCGCTCGAGGTGGTGTCAGGCAACCTCGTGTACGTGAGCAAGAACGGCCTTCCGCAGGGCCTGCAAGACAGGCTCGTCCGCCTGGCCGCATTCGAGAACCCGGAGTTCCACAGGGCTCAGGCGATGCGACTTCCAACGTTCGCGAAGCCGCGGCTCATCAGCTGCGCTGAGGAGCTTCCCGGCTACATCGCCCTGCCGCGCGGCTGCTTTGACGCGGCGCTCCAGCTGCTCGAGGACCACGGCATCGAGCCGCGGCTCCGTGACGAGAGGACGGATGGCCAGCCGCTCGACGCGACTTTCCACGGCGAGCTCACGCCGCAGCAGCTCGAAGCCGCCGAGGCGATCCTGGCGCACGACAACGGCGTCCTGTGCGCCGCCACCGCGTTCGGCAAGACGGTCGTCGGTGCCTGGCTCATCGCCGCCCGGCAGGTCAACACTCTGGTGCTGGTGCATCGCCGCCAGCTGATGGACCAATGGTGCGAGCGGCTCGCAGCCTTCCTCGACCTGCCGCCTGCCGCGATCGGTGTGATCGGCGGCGGCCGCACGCGGCCGACAGGAGCGATCGACGTCGCCGTCATCCAGTCCCTCAACAAGAAGGGCGTGGTCGCTGACCTCGTGGCCGACTATGGGCAGGTGATCGTCGACGAGTGCCACCACCTCTCGGCCTTCAGCTTCGAACAGGTGCTGAGGCAGGTGCGGGCGAAGTACGTCGTGGGCCTCACGGCGACGCCCGTGCGCCGGGACGGGCACCAGCCGATCATCACCATGCAGTGCGGCCCGATCCGCTACCGCACCGACGCCAGGAGCCAAGCCGCAGCGCGCCCGTTCGAGCACAGGGTCGTTGTGAGAGACACTGCCTTCTCGATGCCCGCGGCGGACATCGAGCCGGGCATCCAGGCGATCTACTCCGCGCTCGCCGCGGACTCCGCGCGCAACGCCCTCATCGTCGCCGACGTGCTCGCCGTCGCCGCCGCGGGGCGCTCCCCGCTCGTGCTCACCGAGCGTACCGAGCATCGCGACAGCCTCGCCGCAGCGCTGGACGAGTCGGCGGCGACAGTGTTCATCATGTCGGGCGGGATGGGCGCCAAGAGGCGGCGGGCGATCGCGGAGGCGCTGGCAGCGACGCCACCCGAGGCCCCGCGAGTGATCGTCGCCACCGGCCGCTGCGTCGGCGAGGGGTTCGACGACGCGCGCCTGGACACGCTCTTCCTGGCCATGCCGGTCGCCTGGCGAGGGACGCTGCAGCAGTACGCCGGCCGACTGCACCGGGTGCACGCGGGCAAAGCGGACGTGATCATCTACGACTACGTGGACGGCGGTGTCCCCGTGCTGGCGCGCATGCATCAGAAGCGGCTTGCCGGGTATCGCGCGATGGGCTACGTAGTGGCAAGTGGAGCCTCGCCGTCCGATTCGACGTAGCCGCGCAGAGCTACCCGGGGCCGCGCCCCCTGGCGATCATCCTGGACCATCGCCGCTGCGCCGCCTCGACCTCGTCGTGCGGTAGGCGCGATCCGGAGGCGACGATGGTCTCCAAGGCGATCAGAGCCCCAGGCGGGTCAAGGATCATCGCGGCGACGAGCCGCTTGAGCTCGCCCAGCACACCGCGGACCTGGACTCCGGCATCGAGGGCCGCCTTGCGCAAAGACCCGTCGCCCGTCAGCAAGACGGCGTTGTCTGCTCGCGAGATCACGAGGGCTTCGGCGTCCGCGACAGACAGCGCATGATAGTGCACTTGCATCGTCTCGTGCTGCGGTAGCTCCATGCTCGTCAGATGCCGAACACGTACTCCGTAGCGCGCAAGATCGACCATGCGCCGAGCCAGCTCGGTGTCGGCGCTCGCGGCGAACCCGCCGACCACCGGTTGCTCGAGATTCGTGCAGCTGGCCGCGAGCAATCCCGCCGTGCGCAAATCCTCGACGAAGCAAGCCTCAAGCACATGCCCGGGCATCGACCGCCCTCCAGGCATCGCTCCTCAGGCGGCGGAAGTGCTCGCGTGGGCAGCCCGAGAGCTCGGCGGCGCGGCTCTCGGAGACAATGCCTTCGGCCCAGGCGCGAAGGGCCAGCCGCAGCATCCGCTGCGGTTCCTCGAACTCCACGTCCACGGGCTCCCTGTCCTCCCAGCCGGCGCTCCTGGCCGCTGCCAAGGCTACCTTCGCGGCGGCAGGCCGGAGGATGCCGAGCTCCTCGGATCTGCGCAGCCAGGCCTGCATGCTGAAGCCGTACTTGCGCTTCAGCAGGGCAAGCTCGGCGGTGGTCACAGCGCTGCGGGACTCCCCCAGCTCTCGCCGCGCCGCCTCCGCGGGGACGAGGAAGGCGGCCGCGAAGCGGTGGGCGACTGCCTCACTGCCCTCCGCGCGCGAGTCATCGTCAAGAACGAAGTGCCCGAGCTCATGGGCGAGAGAGAACCGCTGGCGCTCCCCGGGGCAGGCCGCGCCGCTGCTCGGCAGGGTCCGGCTGACGACGATCGCCGGCTGCCCCTCGTTGAGCTCGTACGAGCACACGTTCATGGGGCCGGCCTCGGGCAGCACCAGCACCTTCACCCCGTTGTCCTCGAGGACGTCGACCATGCTCTCGATGGCGTCGCCGCCGACCTGCCAGTAGGCGCGAAGACGCTCTGCCGCGTCTTCGGGATCGCAAGTGAAGTCGAGCGCGGCGCGCAGGCCGGCGACGGTGGCGCGAGGCTGCTCGTCGAGGAGCTGTTCGAGCACGACGTACCGCTCCAGCCAGTCGTGGGCTTTGGCCTCGACCGCCTCCGCGGCTCGGCGGCTCTGTCGTTTCAGTGGCTGCCACCGATTGGACGCGACCGAGAGTCCAAGGTCCGCTTCTTGACGCAGCAGATGGGCAACGGGAACACCCAAGGCCTGCGAAAGGCCGACCAGGCGCTCCCCATCTGGGGTCACGAGGCCACGCTCGTACTTGGACACAGCAACATTGGTGACGCCGATCCGGCGACCGACTTCAGCCTGGGTCAGACCCGCGACGCGACGCGCTGCCTTGAGCCTCTCGCTGATCATCTCCGCCCTCCAGTTACGAATGTCCTCAGTTTAGACCATGGTCATATCAATGCAAGTTCTAAACCAATCCATTGCCGTGAGCACCCGTATCCGAAATCGCCAAGAGTGACGGCGGCCACCCAGTCGGCGCGATGGCGCAGTCTCGTTGACGCTTTCCTCGAGCTTGGCGAAGGCTGCCGGGCACTGCAAGGATGACGATCACGCGGCAGGGGTGACGTTCACGGGTGCAACGGGGCCGGGCTGTCGAGGGCGATGCGTACGTCGATGCCTTTCTCTTCGATTCTCGTGTAGGCACACGGATTCGCAGACCGAGATGACATGCCCCCAGAGTACCGGCAGGCAGACAACCTGACGAGGCTCACGATAGGCCGTCGCGTTGACGTTGGGGGCGTCCGCGGGGTCACGTTTGCGGGGCGAGGGCGCGTGAAGTCACGCGCCCGAGTCGCAGAGCCTCGCCCAGCGGACGGCGACGGTGACGCGCAGACGAAGAGGCCGACGCGGAAACCGGACGGCCCGGTTTGGCAGCCACGTGCGCCCCTCCTCGTCCACGGCGTCCGTCCACATGACGGCGAAGTGGACAATCATCCGCAGCCTGCGGTGCTTGTGGTGATAGTCGAGATTGTTGACGCCGCCGAACACGGGGTAGACGCCGTCGTGGGTGGCGATCGCCTGGGCCCGGGCCTGAGCCTCGTCCTCACTCAGCTCGACGAGGTTGCTGATCAGGTAGAGGCTCCGGAAGGCCAGATTCACGGTGGTCGCCTCGCGGTCGACCTTGCAGGTCATGCCCCGCTTCGGGATCTCCCACTGAACGTCGCTCCGCAGGTAGCAGGGCTTGCCCGGATCGGCGACGACGCGTCGTCGCTGCTCAGCCCTTCTTCGGCGGCGGGCCCTTCTGCGTGGGACGCGGCCCCAGGTTGCCCCCGAAGATCTGGCGGATGTTGTCGCCCTCAGGGCCCAGAGGCGCTTCAGGACCCTTCTTGTCGATCAGCTCGTTGACGACCTCCGTCAACCAGCGCTCGCCGTTCTCGGTCGTCGGAACGCGATAGTTGTAGCCAAGCGCCCTGCACGCCTCTTCGTAGTCCAATGGCGTCATGTCTGGCCCTCCTGTCGTGCTGGCTCCATCCTACCCGTGGGTGCCAGGGCGAGGCGCTCTACACACCGAGGCCTATGGCCATGGCGTCGGAGGCCTCGACGTTGGGCTCCTCCGCCAGCTCCCTGAAGCGCTCGAGCAGCTTCACCAGAGCCATGGTGTCCATGCCACAGTACTCGCGCAGAGCATCGAGGATGCGCTGCCGCTCATCCGCCGTGACGCGCCCGGCGGCCACGGCCTCGTAAAGCAACATGGCCGCGTCGCCGTCCTGGATGGCCAGACGGTCATACGAGAGATCGTCGACAAGCGCAGGCCCGACGTACTTGATCGACGTGAACGCGTGGAAGTCGGGATGCCTGACGTGCTGCTTGACGACTTCCTTCTCCAGGTCGAAGAGGCGAGCCTGGAAGGCGGCGACATTGGCGGCGTGCTCGGGGCGCGTGCGCATGGAGACATGTCCACCGTGTGAGAGACGGTCGATCAGCGCACCCCCGCACCGGGCGTGAGCTGGATGACCCCTCAGGGCCGGACGCGCACCATCTTGATCTCGAGGCGACAGCCGACGGCTTCCGCGTACTTCTGCAACGTGGTCAGCGAAGGTGAGTGCTTCTGGCGACCCCCACCCGCCTCCAGACGGGCCACTACCGACGGCTGGGTGGCCATCCTTCGGGCGACCTCGGCTTGGGTCAGCCCAGCTTCCTTCCGTGCCCGCAGCAGCTCGTCGAACAGGGCAAACTCCTGCTCCAGCCCGTCGTATTCCTGGACGAAGGCGGGATCCTGCAGCCATTCGCCGACCATTTCATCGTGAGTCTTCATGGCGATCACCTTCCACCCTGCGTCTCTGCACGTCGGCCAGGCGCCTGCGGGCGACTTCGAGCTCCCTTAGCGGCGCCTTCGGGGACTTTCGCGCCATCCCGAGGCCCTCCTTGCCTCTCGCCCGCATCTCGAAGAGGCCTTGCCCCATGCTGCGCGTGAAGGGCATGCCCAGGTTGGGACCGAAGACGCGCATGCGCTCGGTGAGCCTGGCGTAGTAGGCGCGGACGCCCACAGGCCAGGCGCCGATCGTCTCCTGGACGTCGTCGCTGTAGTAGACGATCTCCCAGTCCGTCACGGGACAGTAGCATATTTGCGAAGACGTGCCCAGTCCGGCGAGTGGAGCTCGACGTGGCGCGGAAGCCCAACGCTTGGCGGAACGTGGTCGCGAAGTGGGGCGACCTCGCCATGCACCGAGGAGATTGCCGGGGGCTCGTAGTGGACGACTCCGCCACCGTTGTGCTCTGGACCATCGCTCATGCCGTCCCGGAGCGCAGCGAGGGCCACTCCTCGGCACAAGGATGACAATGACGCGGCGACAGGTGGACGCTCCCGTTGCCGACGACCAGCGCGAGGCGGCGCCTCTGCGCGTAGGTCTTCTCGGTGCAGCGCGCCCGCCCATTGTCATCCTTGACGTCCGCTGATGCCCAGAGAATCATCGGGGTCAGAACGACGGAGCGCACCCGGGGAAGCGAAGATGACTCATCCGCAGAACGCCGCCGGCGCGGCGCGGCCGGCCTCGAAGCTGCTCCAGTCTCGCGGCGTCGATCCCCACGAGCTCTGGACGAATCACGTTCGCCGACGGCTCGAGCACGGCTTTGACCCCAAGCTCGCCTGCCTTGGCCTGATCCTCGACTGTGTGCTCGCCGCCAACTGGCGTGTGCTGGACGAGCGCGCATTGATGTGGGTACAATAAATACGATGCTGGTGAGCTACGATCCAGCCAAGAGCGAGCGCAACGAGGCGGAGCGTGGCTCGGCATTTCGAGAAGGATGCGCTATGCCGCGCAAGCCAAACCCCGAGCTGATTGACGACGACGCTCCTGAAGCCACGGACGAGTGGTTCAAAGAAGCACGGGCGGCGAAGGACGTTCTGCCTGGGTTGGTTGGCATTGATGCTGCGCAGGAGCTGCTCAAGCCCAAGCGCGGGCGGCCGCGTTCCACGAATCCCAAGGAGCACGTGAACATCCGCCTGGATGCGGACGTGCTGCGCGCGTTCAAGACAACAGGCCGTGGATGGCAGACGCGGCTGAACGATGCCTTGCGTGACTGGCTGAGTACCCACGCCTGAGGCTGGACGCCGGCGTCGAGCGGCACTCTACTGAGTGCGGCACCCTGGGGATCGAGTATGGCCGGCCCCACGCCGCGCCGACTCACGGGTGGACGCTGAGCCCCCGGGAGGAAGGTGGGGCCCCGCCGCGCGAGGATCATGACCAGCAGCGCTACTCAGGGGCCGACCAGCACGAGAGGCGCCCGCAGGCTGGCGCGACTCGCGGACGAAGGTCACTCCTCCTCAGGATTCTTGCCGGGCCGCAGGAAGTCCACGCCGAGCTGCCTGGCCAGTGAGATCCCGTCGTTGTTGTTCTTCATCCAAATCGCAAGGAAGTCGGCAACGTCCACCGGCGATCCGGAGATGGACGCCGTCGGCACCCCCCTCTCACTGTCAAAGGCGACGAAGTTCACTTCACCCATGACTACCCCTCCTTTCTCTGATCCGCCACAGTCGCGCAGAGTCTGTCAAGAGCAACTTGCGGCGATTGCCGCGATGATGAAGACGACGACGAGCACGGCGATGACGCCCTTGACGGCGGTTGCGAAGTCCGGCGACTTGAGCATCAAGTAGCCGATCACGATGGCCGCGATGAAGAAGAGGAAGAAGATCATGGTGCCTCCCTTCAGCGGAGAATGTTGCAGAGCCGCTTCTGCATACGGACAGCATCGTTCATCCGCTGCGTCGGAGTCTTTTCGCTCATGTGCTCATCGGCGACCCGGAGACCACCATGCTTCTCGGCGCGGCGCAGGAACAGTACCCGAGATTCCTGCGCAGCCACACTCAGCCGCCAAGCAGCGCCTCAAGCTCGTCATCGATGGGCGCTGGCGCACCGCTTCGCGCGCGCCCACTCGTGATCGACCCTGGCGTCGAACAGTGAGTAGTCCACGTGCTCCCGAGAGTCGAAAGGGTACACAGCGGCGGGGACGGAAGAGCGTGCCTCGCGGGTCAGCGCCTGCGTCTACCCACTGATGAGCTTCGCCTTCAGCGCGGCGAGCTCGACGTCGGTCAGGGCGCCGCTGTCCCGGAGTTTCACGAGGGAGGCCCGGCAGAGCAGAAGAAAGTCACGAGACCGGGTGAGGGATTGATTGGCGCTCGGGGTGGGGAATCACTTGACGCTCGACACGCCCCCAGCAGCGCCAACAAGTGGAAACGGCCGGAAGCCTCCGGCCGTCTCAGGTGGCCCCCTCGGGGGTGCACCGCGATTCCCCCACTGTATGCCCAGCGGCAGCCCCGCCGTCTACGTGGCCCGCACCCAGGCCTCGAGGCGTCTCACCTTGGCGCGGTTGTCGGTGTGGACGATGCGGTCGAACGCGCGCGCGGGCACGCGGCTCCTGAGCTCATCAGTCAGGGAGGCGTACGATGTGGTCGCGCGGTAGACCTCCCGCTTGGGGAAGCCCAGGCCAACCGACAGATACACGACCAACACCAGGCAGTCGGTGATCGTGTCGAACACGACCCCGTTCTGGGCCACCGCGTTGCGCAGGTCGCTGATGGCGAACGCCAGATGCGGCACAAGAGCGTGAGCACGACGATGACCCCACGTGCTGAATCGCGGCGGCCTCGGCGTTCGCAGCCCTGCCGACGCCCTGTGACCGGCCATACGCATTCCGCATGGCCCCGCCCCCAGAGGCTTGGCCCATTGTCATCTTGCGGCGTCACGCATGCGCGGCGGTACAATCAGCATGTATCAACCGCTCCCAGCGAGGTGCGACCCATGACCGTCGATGAGCTCAAGGCAGCAGCGTTGCAACTGGCCCCCCAGGCCCGCGCCGACCTCGCCCGCGAGCTGCTCAGCAGCCTCGATGAGTTGAGTGAAGCCGAGATCGAGCAGCTCTGGTTCGCGGAGGCGGCGCGGCGCGACCGCGAGCTCGACGCGGGCACGGTGCAGTCACTGCCCGCCGACGAGGTCCTCGCGCGGGCCAAGGCCCGCCGGGGTTGAGCCGGTCGCTGCGGTTTCATCCCGAGGCTGAGACCGATCTGGGCGACGCAGTCGACCACTACGCCCTGCAGTGCCCCGATCTCGACCAGCGCTTCATCGCCGAGATAGAGCTGGCGCTGGCGCAGATCGTCGCGTTCCCTGAGGCGTCGTCGCCCGTCAACGCCCGGACCCGGCGCAAGATCCTGCCGGGCTACCCGTACTCGCTCATGTACTCGGTGACCGAAGCGGAGATCCGCGTCCTTGCCGTGGCCCACCATGCGCGCAGCCCGTTCTACTGGCATGGTCGTGAGTAGACGCAGAACAGGCCAACTGCGCGTCGACCTGACGCGCCGGAGCGCTCAGATAGACTGGAATGGCGCGGCCCGTCCTCGAAGCACTCGAAGGCAGAAGCGTGCGGCGCCGCTGCCCGTTCACCCATGCACCCCGCGCGGATGGTCGCCGAGAAGTCGAGAGCTCACTGTGTCCGCCCGGCACGACACCCGGTCACGCAACGAGTAGGCCCGAGCGGAGCGGGTCGGTCGACCCAGCCCTCGAGGAAGGGGCTCACCTTGACCAGTGCCTTGCGCAGGTACTTGTAGTTGAGCTTGCCATCGTGGTGAAGACGCCCGACGACGATGCCGGGGTGGCGCCCGATGGACTCCGCGAAGGCGGTCACGGCATCCAGGGGGAAGCGCGAGCGGCGTTCCGCCAAGAACGCCCGGTAGGGTCGCGCCGGCATGAGCCGGTTCGACGCCCAACGGTCCGCCTGTCTCTCGATGGGTTTTGCGGCAGGCGCCGGGTCGCCGGTCTCGTCGATGAACGAGCCTTCGTGCCCGAGGACGAGATGGGCGAGCTCATGCATCAGCGTGAACCAGAAGTTGTCGAGGCGGTCCAGTCGGAGCGTGAGCGCGACCACCGGCTGCTCGCCGGCACGCAGCGCCGCGCCGTCAGCGTAGGTCCGCTCCAGGCGCGGCACGATGACGCACCGCACGCCAAGCGCGAGCAAGGCACGAGGCACCTCGCTCACCTGCTCCGGCCTCTGCGCCAGCTTCAGGATGCCCGGGATGCCGGCCTCTAGCTGCGAGCGATCATAGGCGCCCGTGGTTTGCTGCGCAGCGAGGATCTCAACGCGGCGGGTCCACGCGTAGAGCCCGCGCTGGTCGGGCGTGTGCGCGGGTGAGCACCTGAAATTGGCTGCCTGCGGCAGCGGCTCGTCGAAGCTCCTAAGATCCAGGAACTCGAGCAGGTTGCTTTCCAGCACATCCTGATCCGCCGGGTCCTCCACCCATCCGCGCTTGGTGAGCTCGCGCACTGGCGCGAGCGCGTACAACTTGCTGCGCCGCGCGATGGCGTCGCCCGGCTCTCGCTGCGCCGCAAGCTGCAGACGGTAGGCGGCCTCAAGGTTCGTCCAGAGCTCCGCCGATGTGCCCAACGCCTGCGCGAGCTCGATGGCCGTGTCGGGCGTGATCTGCTTCTTGCCCTGCACAATCTGGTTGATGACCTGCGGCGGCCGGTCAACGATGCCGGCCAAGTCCTGCTGCGTCCAGCCACGCTCCTCCAGCTCGCGGCGCAGAATGCGACCCGGCGCCACCGGGCGCGCCGGCCTGAGCTCCCCTTCTGCCATCACGCACTCACCTCTCCCTGCGATGGTAGTCGTCGATCGCGACGATCTCGATGTAGATGCCCTGCCCGTCGCGCTGCTCTCTGACGACCAGGCGCCGGCCTTTGTGGAGTCGTAGGGATCGGTCTTCTTTGCGGTCGCCCTTGAGCTTCTCGTAGTGAAGCGACTTGAGGGCTCTGAGATCCTGCGGGTCCTTGGCGGCATGCACCGCAGCGACCACTTCGAAGAACGCTTCGAGGACCGCTGCGTCAACTCGGGTGCGCCCCTTCTCGTGCGTGTAGAGCGCCTCGAGCTTCTTGTCCAGGAAGACGATCCTCACGCTTGGGAAGGGTATTCCCGCGCAGCTCTAATGTCAATCGCGAAATACAGATTTAGGGTGACTATATGATGTGACGTTAAGAGGATCTTGATGGACTCGCGACCGCCCTGCGAAGAAGTCCGTCCCGACCGGATCACTCTGCGACCGTGAGGTCGCCATGCGTGGCTTGCCCGGTCAGGTCGCCCCTGTCCCGTAGCTGCACGAGGGAGGCCCGGCAGAGTAGAACGACCTTACGAGACCGGGCGAGTGCGATCACGCTCCAGCGCGCGCAGGCGGAGTCATCGCTCTGAACGAAGTGGGCCGGTCTCGTTCAGAGCCCCGCACTCTGAACGCTCGTGTTCCGGCTGGGGAATTACTTGACGCCACCCCTGGGGAATTGTCTGACGCCACAGGCCTTCAGCCCGGGGAATTGCCTGATCGCCGACGACCCTCGCTGACCGGGTCGGCCAGCTCCCGTTCATGGACCGCCAGCCAGAGAGCCTTGTGGCAGCTCAGGCCGGTCCGATAGCGCGACTTGGAGAGCCCGTAGCCAGCGCTCATGCTTCCTCCCGATGAGTCGTGGTTCACCACCTGGCGAGAGGATGGGCACCGAATGCCGGTGCCACAATACGCAAGCCGACCTGGCCGTCGCTCCGCGTCTTCGGATCGACGATGGCGCGGTCATGTGCACGCCGTCTCCGGCGAGTCGGGTCAGAACAGGTCATGATCAACGGCCGCCCGGCTCTGCTCCTCATCGACGCGCCCGGGGCAGTCCGCGGCGGTGATCTCGCAGAAGCGGCACTCCGACAGGCTGGGCACCTTGGCGGCAGGCGTCTCGCTCCCCACCCGCTCGATCGTGCCGCGGATCAGCCCCTTGAGCTCAGCGGTGAGCTGGCCGGGCGCGATGCGCAGGGACGCGTCCCGGTATTGCACCTCGCCCGCCAGCGTCACGTCCTTGCACGCAGCATGCGTGATCGGCAGGACGCGCATGTAGGTGAGCACCTGGAACGCGTCTGAGTTGCGCTGCTTGCCCGACTTGCAGTCGACGACGAGACCCTCTCCCTCGCGCACCGCCACGAGGTCGGGGACGCCGCCGAGGGTCGCCGCCCGGCCCTTCAGAGTGAACTTGTTCTGGTCCTCGACGAAGACGGCGCAGCCCTCGGCCTTCAGGGCCTCGGCGCGCGCCCGGACCATCTCGCCGTGGGCGGCCTTCCAGGCGGCGAGGTTGAAGTCGGTCGGCATCTTCTCGTAGCCGCTGAAGTGGGCGCGGAACCAAGCCGACCACTCGCACTGCTTGTCGGCGGCGAGCAGGCCGCTGATCCAGGTCACCCAGATGTAGGAGCCGCCCCTCGGAACGGTCATGGCGTGCCCCTCTCAATGAGCCCCGTCAGGGAGATCCGCAGGACTCACAGTATGGGCGCACGCAACGGCGGCCGTGAACGCTCCCCATCATCCATCGACCATGCCGTGGGGGGCGCTGTCTGCGCGCGGACCTGGAGACCCGAGGTGGGGACCTGCCTGACACCCGAGCATTCCCGCGTAGCCACTGCCGCGGCGGCAGCCGGCGCCTACCTCAAGGCCACGATCTGCTCGATCTGCGGGCGCAGATCGCTAAGGCAGCGGTCGAAGCCCGGCACATCGTCGGCAAGACGCGGGAGGTCCTGGCTCCAATCGAGTCGGGCGCGCTCGATCACGGCGGCGGCGAAGAAGTCGGCCGCCGTCACGAAGTCGACGCCGCGAACGCGGCATTTCTGCGGCAGCACGGCGCCGACGGTCGCGCGGTCGAGAGGGACGCCCCTGTGAACGAGCAACTGCCACAGGTCGAAGTAATCGCGCGCCCGCGGGCGCGCCCAGCCGCGCTGATCGAGGTGAGCCTTGGTCTGGAGAAGCGCTCTGAGCTTCTCTGCCACGATCTCCTCCAGGGCATAGCAGTGTATGGCGGCGCTCAGCGGCTCGTCGAAGTCGTGGATGAGAGGCCGGATCACCGGCGGCAGCAGCACCGGTTCATCGAGGGTCACCTCGATCTTGATGCTGCGGTCATGAACGCGGAGAGACGTTGTCGAGCAGATGCCAGGCAGTGACTGAGCGGCCACGGCGCGGGCGCGTGGGGTCGAGGACCTGCAGCCCGGGGCCGGCGCCGCGGCGCAGTGGCTCGAGCTGCGCAGCGCTTGCGCCGACCTGCTCGAGGCTCCACCCGAGCCGTGCACAGACGGCCTTGGAGTCGAAACGCACGCCGTACTCGACCAGCCGGCCAAGGTCGAGATCGGCGCTTTGCTCGTGAAGGGTCGCGAGCGCACGATCGATGCCGCCGAAGAGCCGCGGCGCAGCGAAGAGATCGAGGACTGTACGCTCGCGGTCGGTGATGGGGACCTGCGACTTGTCGTCGACCCATACCTGCTCGACGCCGAAGAAGCGACTCTCCTTGACCCTGATGATCTCAAACGAGACGTCGAGCACGGTCCAGCGCGTTGGACGCTGCGCGTCACCATGACCGCCCCCGAGACCGATGGGAGGGACTCGTCGCGGCGTGCTCAGCGTGACCACGCGCGGGATCTGGTCGGTCAGGTGGTGGAAAGACAGCGCCGACCAGTGACTGATGGCCGACGGCGCCGCCAGCGCCGCGCCGATGGCGAAGGCGTGCACGTCGACGCCGCCGGGAAGCCGGCCGGTGCCCGCATAGAGGCCGCGGCGCAGCCTCTCGATCCAGCCGTCCGCGCAGAGGCGACTGAGGAGCATGTACGCCGCCGACCTGGAGAGGCCGAGCTCGCCGCCACGACGCACGGCGTCGGCGGTGGTGAACACGTAGCGGCCGTCGTCGGCGAGGCGCTGAAGGAGAGTGAATCCGGGCTTGAGGGGGCGCTCCGACAGTGTCACGTGCGACCTCGGTGGACGGGTGTCCGCTGTTGCTCTTGCGACCTATAGCTAACGATATATGTTAGTTATCGGCTGCAAGCGCAATTCCTGCAACCTGCCTCTGCGAATCATGAGCAGCGCCGCACCCATGCGCAAGACAGGAATCAGTTCTGATCCAAGCCGGACAGCCGAGCGGTTTCTGAGCTCATCCGTCACCACGTCCGCCCAGCCGCTTGGCCGATGTACGTCCAGATGCGGCGGTCGAGGCGGGCGGCGGAGACAAACGCTCGGCGGCTGCGTCGGGCAGAGCCCCTCCTCAGTATCTCCCGCACTTCCACGGTCACCCTCGGGGTCGACGCTCTTGAACGAGGAGGTGCTTCGCCCTACTTCACCGTAGTCCGCTCCAACCGCCCCAGGTGAGGCCTGAGGTCGAGCGACCCCCAGCACTTCGTGGCCGGCTGACTGCCGCGCGGCGGGAAGCCCGCATGCAGGACCTTGCGACCCTTGGCATTGAGGAACTCCACCGCAGGGATGAAGTCGCGATCCGACGAGACCAAAACTGCTTAGTCGTAGGCGTCCTCCCAGGCGAGCGTGATCATGTCGGTCGCAATCCCGACATCGACGCCCTCTTCCTCTGTCAGGCTCCCAGGATCTCGTTCAAGCCCTCGATCACCCGCGCGACTTCCTCCGATGAGGCGGACCCGAGCCTGCGGCCGATGCGTTGTACCGACAGCGTGCGGATCTGGCTGATCTTGATCCACGCCGGTTTGGGGAACTGCGCGGAACCCAGCTCCAGGGTCAGAGGGAAGCCGGCTCGTGGAGGCTGAGTCGTCAGCGCGACGGCGATCACCGTGCCCGAGCGCTCGTTGAAGACGTCGGCGCTCAGGATGAGGACGGGCCGCCGGCCCGACTGCTCGTGCCCGCGAGTCGGGTTCAGATCGGCCCAGTGGACGGCGCCCCTCAGTATTCGGGCCACTCGGCCAGCTCCCCACCCATGCCTTCCTCGGCCAGAGCCTGCTCGAGGCCCGGGTCGAGCTTCGCGCACTCCTGCGCCAGGCGGCTGTGAGCCAGCCGCGAGAGCTTCTCATCCAGGGCTGCCTGGATGGCCTGGCTGCGATTGGGGAAGCGATGCTCGGACACCAGCCTGTCGATCGCGCCGAGCGTTTCTTCATCGATTGTGATGGCGATCTTCGCGCGTCCCATGATGCACCTCCGGGTATGATGATACGTCATACCCTGCGCCCTTTCAAGCGACTGCCGCAGCGCGACCTCTCCGCCATCATGTTCATCTGTCCGGTTCATGCCACATGGAGCCTAGCCGCTGCCGCCGTGCGGCACGAGGATGACGATCAGGCCGCAGGGGTGACGTTCACCCCGGCCAGAAAGCTTGACATGGTAGCCGCCTCCGGAATCGTCAAGTTGCAGACCGGAAATGCGCTGCTTGATGACTGACGGCGGCAGGTAGGCCGGGGTCGAGCGCAGCCAGTTCGTACGCGGCCACATGCGCGTCCTTCTTGATGGCGCAGGCGGCGACCTTGTAGTCCAGCTCGCGCATGACGTCGTTGAGAGCGGCGCAGAAGCGGCGCCGAAGTGCGACGTCCTTGAGCGC
>Ga0209083_1001207_pt1 | contig 30895 bp, 23 predicted proteins | sample AM7aDNAmetaG_FD_184132 | JGI IMG/M metagenome (GOLD analysis project Ga0209083, IMG submission 184132) | Freshwater microbial communities from Finland to study Microbial Dark Matter (Phase II) - AM7a DNA metaG (SPAdes) (version 3) | ecosystem: Environmental > Aquatic > Freshwater > Lake ... | reverse complement strand
TCCATATCTCCATTTCAGAGACATATTTGCTTTCGGCATAGGCTGAATGGGCATTGGAGTTTCGCCATGGATGGAATTCGTTCGCCTCAATTCCTTCCGGAGGTGTCCCGATAGCAGCAATCGAACTGACATAGCAAAACCGGGGAACCTTCAACGTCAAAGCGACATCAACAAGATTGGCAGTTCCATCACAGTTGTTCTCGAACATTAGCCCCCGGTCTTTGGGATCAAATGAGAGGATTGCTGCTGCATGGAAGATCAGGTCAACACCAATCAGAAGTTCATATAAACCCTCCTTATCAAGAATATCCCCTTCGACCCATTCGATATTTTGCAGAAGTGAGTTATAATCAGCAGTATAAAATGAGAATATCTTTTCTGTTTTGTGTATGTTGCTTCCTGGTCGTTTCAATGCCCTGACCTTTTCACCTTTGCAAGCGAGATCGTAAAGCAGATGTGCCCCAACCATGCCTGTACCCCCTGTTACAAATATCATAAAGATTTCATATTTGATCCGTTAATTAAATGACTCAATTAAAGGAAATGAATTGAAATAGATTGATATATTGAAATATATCGTTATTGATCCAATTCCAAATTCCTCTTTGTTGCGGCGCATGACCAGTAATTACATTGAATCAACTTTCTGATTGTGCCGCCAAAATCTGGGTTAATCATATATATTACAATACTTTAACTCCTACGCAGTAGAGATTCAGTCACATAGAAACATCTTGCCCTTTCAAGAATTACAATTTTCTGATGTTGGAACTGACCCGTCCTGATTTTTGTTTACTTTTTCTTTAAACCTATTTCAGGACAAGACACAAGATCCGATTCTTTCATTCCTTCATTCCTTAATTTTTTCATTCCTTAATTCTCCCCCAGCTTCGTGCCCTACCCTGTAATCGTCCGCCTCCCGAGATGTCCGCAAAGTAGCTTTTCGACGGCTTTCAGTTTCTGGTATTTCTTTTGGTATTCCTGAACTGCTTCAAAGTCATTTTGCTCCGAAGCTTTTCTGATCCCTTGTTCTGTTTGTGATATCAGAAAGGAGATATACCTTAGCTTGTATTCCTGTAAAACTTTGGGTACCAATTGATAAAGGATTTCGTGTTCTTCCTCAATAAAGCTGCCTCTTTTGCGCCAGAATTCGCTTAACTTGTTTTTTTCGGATAAAATATCTGAAACCAACTGGCTGATTTGATTATGGGGATGGTTGACAAAATATTTTATGGCATCAAAATTTGGCTCTTCAAAGTGGACAGCATATTCGTCGAATACTGCCCTGATAACCGGGTTGACCGACTCCAATTGGTCGGCATCCAATTCTGAAAGCACATAACCAGCTACATTGATTGTTTCGACATCACCTGTTTCAGGATTTTCGACTTCGAATATTTTATGCAACCCATATTTAATCAGCAATTTAAGCAATTCGATCTCTTCTGTTTCGCAAGGGTTGTTTTCAGGAACCGGAAGTGGTACAGGCTGGCTTTTTACATTGGCCTCCCTGATCAGTTCGCGTTCCTGATGTTTGATCATCTCATCCTCGGTCTTCGTCTTTAACTTTCGGATTTCGTTGTAAAGGATTTCTTCGCGCACGTCGAGCAACCGGCTGCACTCTTTTAGGTATTCCGACCTGACAATTTCATGCGGGATCACTGATATTGAACTCACGATATCGGTGATCAGTTTGGCCCTGCTGATCGGGTCTTTTTCAACCCCAACCAGCAACAATTTGGTTTTGAAATTAATAAAGTCGGTCTCGTTGTCCTTGATGTATTGTGCGAGCTGTGTTGCACTCATTGAACGTGAAAAGGAGTCAGGGTCTTCTCCCTCGGGCAAAGGAAGTACTTTAACATTGATCCCCTCTTCGAGAACCATATCGATCCCTCGCATCGAAGCTTTGATACCGGCCTGGTCGCCGTCATAGATGATCGTCACATTGTTGGTAAACCTCCTGATCAACCTGATTTGGTCAATTGTAAGCGAAGTACCCGATGAGGCAACCACGTTTTCGATACCTGCCTGGTGCAACGATGTCACATCTGTATATCCTTCAACGAGATAACATTTGTCCTGCTGTATGATACTCCGTTTTGCCTGGAAAATCCCGTAGAGTACCCGGCTTTTGTGGTAAATGTCCGATTCCGGTGAATTCAGATACTTGGCAATGGTCTTGTCCTGCATAAGTGTCCTACCCCCAAAACCAATCACGCGCCCCGAAATTCCATGGATCGGAAACATGACACGTCCTGCAAACCGGTCGCGGATCCAATCCTCCCGTTTAATGGTCAGGCCCGTTTTTTCAAGGAACTCCATCCTGAAGCCCTCCTTGAGTGCGGCATTTGTCATCAAATCTTTTCCCTCGGGGCAATATCCAATCCCAAATTTTTTGATGATGTCGTCCCTCATGCCACGTTGACGCAAATAGGAGAGGCCAACCAACCTTCCGGAATTGGTATCCCAAAGTTGTTCGCTGAAAAATTTCTGTGCGAATTCTGAAATGATCAACTGACTTTCACGGTCATTCCTTTCCTTTACATTTTCAGGGCTTTCCTCCCTCTCCCTGATATCGATGTTGTATTTTTTAGCCAACCATCTCAGGGCATCGGTATAGGATAAATGTTCGTGTTCCATGATAAAGTTGACAGAGGAGCCACCTTTGCTGCACCCGAAGCATTTGTAAATTCCCTTAGCCTGCGACACATTGAATGAAGGTGTTTTTTCGTTGTGAAATGGGCAAAGTCCAATCAGGCTCGTTCCACGGCGTTTTAGTGTAACGAATTCACCTACAACATCTGCAATTTCTGCGGCGTCGAGTATTTGTTGTATCGTTGTCTGATCTATCATACCTGCAAAGGTAATGAAAAGTGCCTTAACGTTCAGATTCAATTTTGGGGCACTTCTTTTTCTCCATTCTTTTTAGTAACTTTACTAAAAAAGAAAATCCTTTAAGCTTATCTCATTCGTTAACAACAGATAAACGTGCTTTTATCCGGTTCTCTAAAATGAAAATATCAACCTAATTGTACAACAGTCATGAATTTATTTATTGCTAATCTGAGTCCGGCATCGACAACGAAAGACCTGCAGAAACTCTTTTCCCATTATGGTTTGGTGACAACTGTCAAAGTGATCATTGATCATGGGACCGGTAGATCGAAACGTTATGGTTTTGTCGAAATGCCAAGTATTTATGAAGCCCATGAGGCTATGGTGGAGTTGAACAACACCTCTTTTCAGGACAAATTGATCATGGTCAGGGAATCCCAGCCAACAGGTGGGTGGGGCCAAAGAAACAACAGGAGAGGAATGGAAAATAAAAGAGTAATCCTATGAATTTTGATGATGGTTCTTTTTTGTCTAAACTTGCATTCAAGGAACTATTTGGAACATAAAATCCTGTTTTATCATAAAATGCTCAAAATTAGAGGTTTGAAAATATCTAAAGATGGAATAGGAGGACACTTGGATTCAGTTCACTTCAGAAGATACACCCTTCTGCTGATTTTCGTTGTTGTGCTTTCATCTTGTGAAGAGATCATAAAGGTAAATCTTGTAAGTACTGAAGCTAAGGTTGTGATTGAAAGTTATATCACAAATAGTGAAAAACCTGTTTGGGTAAGGGTCAGCAAAAGTCAGGCTTATTTTAATCAGGACACTATCCTGCCTGTTAAGAATGCCCTCGTGCGAATGGATTTTCTTGATCATAGTGAAATATTGCCCGAAAAAATGGAAGGTGTTTATTTTTCTTCAGGACCAATAGGAATAGCAGGAAAATCTTATACGCTCAAAGTCACAACTGAAGGCAAGACTTATGGTGCGACCGTTGAATTTCCCCCACCGGTCTCCATCGACACAGTCTATTTTAAACCAGGCTTGTTCCGAAGCGATAGTTTGAATGTCTTTATTGAATTTCATGATCCTGCGAATACTGAAAACTATTACCGGGTCAAGCTTTATCGCAACAGATGGGTGGCGATCAACGATTTTTACCTGGTAACAGATGCCTTTTCTGATGGTCAAAAGATTGTACTGCCAGTTTATTACCGATACTTTGCCCCAAATGATACTGTCGTAGTGGAGTTGATGAACCTGGAAAGGAATACCTGGCGATATTTTAAGGGAATGAGCGAAAACATTCGGCAGGGGGTGAATTCACAGGCTCCGGGCAACCCACCAACCAATCTATCAGGTGGTGCACTGGGGATTTTTGGAGCTTATGGATCTTCATCCTACCGAATCATTGCCAAGGGAACTGTTACGAAATATTAGTCTGATCCGACTTTTAAGTAATTGTCATTAATGACTGATAACCTGCATTATAAGATTGCAATATCGCTGATTCCGGGTATCGGAAGCATTACAGCGAAGTCGTTGATTGCCTATACTGGAAGTGCGGAACAAGTTTTTCGCGAGAAAGAGAAAGCTTTGCGCCTTATCCCGGGAATTGGTAGCGTCCTGGCAAAGAACATCGTGAGTTCATCGGTAATGACACGTGCGGGCAAAGAGGTTGAATTTTTGCAGAAGAACAATGTCAAAGCCTTTTTTTACCTGGACCAAAATTATCCCCAGCGTTTGCTTGGGTGTACCGATGCACCGGTCATCCTCTATGTTAAAGGGGATCCTTCCTTGAATTGTCCCAAAGTGATCAGCATTGTGGGAACCCGCCATGCCACCGAATATGGGAAAAAAATGACCGATCAATTGATCACAACACTCGCTGAGCGTGGATATCCTGTTGTTGTGGTTAGCGGTTTGGCATATGGGGTTGATATACAGGCTCATAAATCGGCATTGCGAAATGGGTTGCCCACTGTGGCCGTGATGGGGCATGGCCTCGAAACGGTCTATCCTTCCCTTCATACAGCTTTTGCAAAGGAGATGATCGACAATCAGGGGGGTGTAGTTTCGGACTTTTTGAGCAATTCACCGATCGAGAGGACCAATTTTTTGCGCCGCAACCGCATTATTGCAGGGCTTGCAGATGCCGTGATCGTTGTGGAATCGGCTAAAAAGGGTGGTGCTTTGGTAACTGCCGAAATAGCCAATTCGTATAACCGCGATGTGTTTGCATTCCCAGGTAGGGTAGGTGACCCATTTTCGGAAGGTTGCCATTTTCTAATCAAATCGAACCGTGCAGTGTTAATGGAAGGTATTGCAGACCTGGAATATGTAATGAACTGGAGCGCCGCTAAAAGTCAGCCTGATGCAGTGCAGCCCTGCCTTTTTTACGATTTCTCGCCCGATGAAAAATTGATTGTCGATTTGCTGCGTGCCGAAGGGGAAATGCCGATTGACCTGATTTGCATCAAGACCTCACTCCCTATGAACAAAGTCTCCCCAACATTACTAAACCTTGAATTTGCCGGAATCGTGAAAGGGTTGCCAGGAAAGGTTTTCAGGGCGATTTGAACTTGGATGACAGTTTAATGCGGCTGGCTTCTGGCAACTGGTGCCTGGCGGTCCTTCATATATTGAACTGGTAATCAAAATATTATACTATTTTCTTTAGGATGCCTATTGTATATATAATTATATATCAACACATTAATAATTAGCAATCATATTTTGAAGGCCACTCAGTCAGTTGCCAACCGACTGTGGTTAGACGTCATTTCTCTGAAAAATCCCAATTAGGGTTTCCAAATTTGGACAATTATCAAATTCCTTTTGTAGGCAATTCCCCAGAGGAGATAAATATTTGTGTCCCTGGGTAAGCGGTCCCGAATAAAAATCCTGTCAATGCGGAAAAGTACTTTGGCCGCGTCACCTAGGGTAAAGAATCGGTAGCAAAACCGTCTGCGATCGAAGGTTAGGAACAGCACAAAGCTCACATCGGACGGGATTAAAAGCCTTTTAAAAGATTGTGGTGCATTCTTCCATTTGCAACGGAATAAATTCCGTTGTTACAATATTGTCCGTGCCTAACGGCACTTGGTTCACAATCCTCAATATGGAATCGTTTCTAATTCCTCTTGTGGTCAATTCCCATAATGCGGATAACTTTCATTGAACTACGAACAGCCAGCCGCAAGTTGCCAAAATTTACCTTTGCCTCTTCCCAAAAAGTTCCGATTTTCCGCTATCTTTCCAGCCAAAATTCTAAATCCGATACGATGTTCCGTTTAATGATCACCCTTGTTTATATTGTCCCCAACATCTATGTCTGCCTGCGGATTATGCAGTTGTTTATCAATAAGGGACATCGTACCAAATATTTCCTGATTTACCTGTTGTTCGCATTGGTTTTTCCGGTCAGCAACCTCTTTTGGCAAAATGATATCGGTTTTTTGGCCAATACAATCATCGGAGCTGCCGGTTACTTTCTCGCTTTTTACTTATACCTTTTCCTTTCTTTATTGGTTTTTGAATTACTTTTGCTGATCAACCTGATATTCAGGGTCGTGCCTATTAAAAGATTGAAAGAGGGTCGCAATCAAACGATTATCCTGTCAGTTTTGCTCGGATTGTCAGCGTTGGTTGTTATTGGCGGCATCATCAACTTCAATACGATACAGGTTTCGGACTACCGGATCTCCATTCCCCGGAAATCAGCCAAAATTGAACATCTGAAGATCGCATTTGTCGCCGATTTTCACCTAAAGGAGGAAACGAATATCGGTTTTGTGGAGCGGTTCGTGAAAAAGGTAGAAAAGATCAACCCCGACCTGATGTTGTATGGTGGTGATATCGTTGAGGGAAACCGCCACAATACGAAGATGGAAGATCTCGAAAACCTGCTTGGACAGATCCATCCGAAATATGGCGTCTATGGCGTTCTCGGCAATCACGAATTTTATGGTGGGCAGGACAAAGGGAATTTTTTCGAAAAGGCTGGGATAAAAATCCTTTTAGATGATAATGTTTTGATTGACAATTCGTTTAATTTAATGGGGCGATTCGATGGCCATTTCAACAGGCGGAAAGCCATCGATGATCTGATGAAATCGGTAAACGATTCCTTTCCGACCATTCTTCTCGACCATCGCCCAACAGAATTGGAACAGGTCAGCAAAACAGCGGTTGATATCCAGTTATCGGGGCACACCCATAACGGGCAACTGTTTCCGATCAGTCTGATCATCCAAAACATGTACCGGTTGAGCTGGGGTCACGAAAAAATTGGGAATACCCACTTTTTTGTAACCAGCGGCATCCGTTTGTGGGGGCCACCTGTCAGGACAACCGGCAAATCGGAAATAATGGTGATCGATGTGGATTTTGTGCGGATTTAAATCCGTCTGATTTTTTCTGGGTGTTTCTGCGGAATCTGCGGGAAATATTAAATTTCCCGCAGATTCCGCAGATTATCGCTGTGGGTCTTTACAAATAGGGTTTAAGATAATTTTATACAATAACAGAACTGATCATTATGAAATCTTTTATTAGTTTTAACATCTTAAATTTCCCATACTTGTCGGTTTTATGAAGATAAAAAGCCAACTGCTTCCCCTCCTGTTACTTTTGTTTAGTAACACCCTTTTTGCCCAACCTCAGATCAGCGTTAAATCCTTTGTAAAAAGGGAAAACGACATTACTGCAAGGGTCGAAGCCCCAAAAAAAGACCAAAACGGAGATCTTTGCGCCATCATAAAAGTAGTTACAACCCAGACCGGTTTTATTTGGGATCCTGATGCTTTGGGGATCATTTCGGCAGATTACAAAACCGGTGAGTACTGGATTTATGTTCCCTACGGAGCCAAACGCCTCACGATCAAACATGAAAAATTAGGTATCCTGCGCGATTATATGTACCCTTTGCCGATCGAAAAAGCCGGGGTCTATATCATGGAACTGACCACAGGCAAGGTGACCACAACAGTCGAAGATGAACAGATTGCCTCACAATGGCTGGTGATCAATTCAGATCCCACTGGTTCTGACATTTACATCGATGACCAACCCGCCAACCAAACCCCTTACCAAAATGAGTTGCCAGTTGGCAAACACGCCTACCGTATTAGTCATGACCTCTATTTGCCAACTACCGGTATGGTGGAGCTAACGGCTGACAAAAAAGAGGTTGTAAACCTTACCCTGAAACCCAATTTCGGGAAACTGAACATTACAACAGCTCCAGAAACTGGTGCAACCGTGAGCCTTGATGATGTGAATACGGGCAAAACAACACCTTGTGTTCTTGAACAAGTGAAAGCAGGCGAACATACCGTTACCATCCGTCTCAATATGTACCAGTCAATATCCCAGATAATTACAATGCAGCCGGGAGGTGAAATCAACCTTCCATTGACGCTTTCCACAACCTTTGCAAGTGTGACAGTAAACACCGAGCCTTCTTCCGATATTTACATCGCCGGAGAAAAGAGAGGTACCGGTACCTGGACAGGCCCATTACTGCCCGGTGTCCATCGGTTTGAAGCCCGAAAGGAAGGGTTTGCTCCTGCCGCTGCAAAGCGCGAAGTCATAAATGGCAAACCGTTGATTGTTAATTTGCATCCGGTTGCCAAAACCGGGACTTTAAAGGTAATGACCACCCCCGTTGATGCTGCGATCATCCTGAATGGTGAAAACAAAGGGACCACTCCAGCCACATTGCGTAACCTGCTGGTAGGCAATTACACTCTCGCATTGAGTTTGGCCGGATATGGCACCACTTATAAAAATATAACCATTGTAGAAAGTGAAACTAACCGGGTCAACGAAACCCTTGGTCATTCAGGTTTTGCCCAACAATCTTCCTCCGAAACGATAAACCATTCAACCTTGGAAATGGTTGCAGTAAAGGGAGGCACCTTTCAAATGGGAAACAACGAGGGGACAAAGGATCAAAAACCAGTCCATACCGTAACTTTAAGCGATTTCAGCATTGGCAAAACCGAAGTAACACAGGCTCAATGGAAGGCCATTATGGGGAGCGATCCCAGTAGTTTTAAAGGGGAAGATTTACCGGTCGAGAATGTGAGTTGGAACGACGTTCAGGATTTTATTGGCAAATTAAATTCAATGACCGGCAAAACTTACCGATTGCCAACCGAGGCAGAATGGGAATATGCTGCCGGAGGTGGTGCAGCCAATCGCACCATATGGGCAGGAACGAATACTGAAAATAGTCTGGGCGATTATGCATGGCTCTACGATAACAGCAATAAGACGACCCATTTGGTCGGGACAAGGCGACCCAATCAATTGGGGATCTATGACATGAGCGGGAATGTAGAGGAATGGTGCAACGATGTTTTTGATGAAAACTATTATAAGGTTAGCCCTACCGAAAACCCACAGGGGGCAAGTTCAAACCCACTCCTGTCACGTGTGAGCCGCGGTGGCTGCTGGCACATCAATGAACTTTTCTGTCGTGTGGATACGCGTTATGGCTATGCCCCCGGGTTTCACGAAAATGTTTTAGGATTCCGTCTTGTATTGGTTCCTTAATTTATACCAACTTATTAATGTGTTGATATATAATGAATTGAATAAATCGATCAGAATACTATTACTGTCCAATAAACTTTACATCTCCAACGAACGGATTCAATTTCAGGTCCATATTAGATTCATTTCTAATCTGTTTGCCGTTAATGTTTAAATTATAAAAGGTGATGTCCATAATCTGATGGTCAGCATCAAATCCCTCAATGAAATTTTGGGTGGCCTTCCCTTCAAGAAAGATATTCCGGAAAGTGATGTTACGGATACTCCCTAAACCGGGATCAGGATCATAACGGTGATGTAAGATTCTTAAGCCAATCAATGTATATGCATCACCTTCAATGTAAATATTTTCAAACCTTATATTTTGCAGGATAACCTCACCCGCATGGTTTGCCCTGAAAACCGGGTTTTTACCCTCCTTATGGATTACATAACAGTGGCTCACAAGGCAGGAATCCACTTTGTTGTGACCGCCCCAGCTAAGGCAAAACGAGGCACCTCCACCATCGTACCAGATCACACAATTCTTCATCTCTGAATAGGCAACTCCGTCGCATAACAAAATCGCATCATCGTTTGCACGGATAAAGCAATCCTCGACCTTAAGACGGATCCTTTTGCCATTGCCAACAATCGGATGATCTTTCCAGTCCATGTCCGAAACATGGATTCCATCTGTATTGTTGTTCCAGCCAATCAGCTTTACATTTTTGATATGAAAAAGGGATGAATCACTTTTTGACTGAATCTTGAGTTGAAAATTTCCCGCACCAATACAGGTGATTCCCTCAATTTGGATATTACGGCCATCTTCAAAGATAATATTGGAAAGCAGTCCTTTTGTAGGGAGCTGCCATTGCTGATGACCCGAGTCGATGATCCCACGACCTTTTATGGTGACATTCTCCAGGTTTCCCTTGCCATACATAGAACCTCTGAGATATGCACCCTCCTCTAAAAAGTAGGTCGTATTGCTTTCAGGGGATAGCGTTCGCCAATTAGATCATTGTTTCGAAACGATAAGGCATTTGCTCGTATTTGCCAACTTTAAATGGAATACCCAAATTCTTTTTGTCACTGCCAGGAAGTCCGTACCGCAATGAATAGTCGCCATAATATCCGCTAAAATGAACCTTCCCGTTGCTGTCGGTGTTTAAAAATTCATGGGTGTGCCACTCTTTATGGATTAGATCTTTAATAACTTGCAATACAGGCTTTTCCTCGTAAACAGGTGCATTATTTTCGGGCCATGTGGTTGCCATATCCATAAATCCCCAGAAGAAAAAGCTTTCGATTGCAGGATGTGCTAAGGCATTGGTCATAAATTGTTTGACATACGCGGCAATCTGCTGATCCTGTTCCTTTTCGGGCAATTTCAGGAAATCCGCCCCAAAATCTTCAGGGTGTGCCCAGAACTCGGTAATGTGCAAGGGAAGTCCGGCCTGTGCCATCTCATCATAAAAAGCACTCTGCTCTGCTGGTGTAACTGCTCCGCTATGTCCTTGTAAACCAATAGCTGCCGGAGGGAATCCCAACTCTCTTAACCTTTTTACCAATTCAACGTACCGCCTTCGCTGTAACCGGGCTGTCACAATTGTTCCATCTTTGGCTTTTACACCCGACTCCTCAGCGGTTTTAGTATCGTTATCATTGGCTGCCAGTTGAGCTTTGGCACCATGTGTCTTCTCCGCTCCATAATCGTTGATAAGAAATCTGGCATCAGGATCCTCTTCCCGGCAAATCCGAAGCACAAAGGAGATGTTTTCGACCATATTATCCAATGTTTCGAGGTGCGGCCAGTTCCGGTTGGCTAGGTTCTTTAATGCCGGTTCCCACAACATCTCGTTGACCGCATCCCAAAGTTTCACCTTGCCTTTGAAACGCCCGACAATACTTCGTAGCCTAACTTCAAGGAATTTAAGCTGTGTAGGATAATCGTATTTATACATCCAGTCGGGAACGGCTTTTGGAACTGTCCATAAAAGTGGATGTCCCTTAACAGTCAGGTTATTGGCATTTCCCCAATCGACGGTATCTGCAAAACCATCCAGTTTATATTCGCCCTGATAAGCCTCCATTTTGGCCATATTGTTCCTTGGGCGCTCGGTCCAGTAACAGGTCGCATTGACAGCATTCAGCACACTTGCAAAAACTTTCCGGTAAACTTCCAGCTTTTCGGCGGTTGCCGGACCTTGCCGGAACAGGCTGTCCATTTTTGGATTGCAATCACCAAACAGGAAAGCATGTTTGGTCAGTTCAATTTCTATAGAATGATTCTTTATCGGATTGCCTAGATGGTCAAGTACCTGAAGCTCAATTTCCCGCATCCTGATTTTCCTGATCGATTCGGAAGCATTGGCAATCAATCCGTTATTGGTTCCTGAAGTAAAAAAGGGGATATGCGGGGGGGATCCTGATCCCGATAATGGATTCAGCAATGTGGCTCCGGTCAAGCCAACTGCTGCGGTCTTGCAAAAATTCCTGCGATTGGTGTTCATAATGAATATTTTATGTCTCGCAAAGTACGCAAGGTTACGCAAAGTCTTGTATATCTAATCCTTTGCGATCTTGGCGGGCTTTGCGCGAAAATTTTTTGTTTATTTTTCGCACCTGATCCATCTTCCGCTACGGCTCTCCAAAGCGATTGATTCTGGGTGAATTGCTTCACCCGTCATTGCGTCTATAATGTTTTTATATTGATATTGGGCAAATTTAAGCGAGGTATTTTTGGCTTCATCGTCATTGATGAAAAAATAGTGGTCGGCAGTTGGGGATGCGATCCGGTAAACAATGGCATTGGGACACGAATAAGGTAACGTCAGGTTTTTCAAAAGATGGCCTACCGTCCACCCTTCCATAAAATCGTTTCCCTTGATTTTCATGGAGAAAGAGGCATCGGCACCAATAATTACGGCTGTCCCTTTACCCAACTTATTTTCGGTTACAGCAGGTTCACCGGTGTGGAATTTTTCAATTACCTGTGCTGTTGATGGTTGCAATTCAAGTATAAAACCTGTCAGTTGATGGTCCTGAATTTTTCGGGGCACGTTATTCGAATACTGGAAATCGGTGATCGATGCCCCGAATACCTTTTCAAAGGGTGACCCTTTGCCGGTATTCAATACCTTCCCATGTTCGTTCCACCATCCGCCGGGAGCATCAAGGACCAAACGGCCTCCCTGTTTCACATAGGCTTCAAAGATGGGGAAAAGCTCCTCGTTGATGGCTGCCTGTGCCGGTAAATAGATGACTTTATAGCGTGCACCCAATCCATTTTTCAGATCTGAAGGTGTAACATGTTCCCAGGGAACATTTTTATCGATCAATGCACGGCTGATCCCGATGCGTGCCTGAACAGGATAGTTTTTAAAATGGGTGCGATTAGGACCGGAGCAAGCAGCCCAGATCGCTTCGTTGTCCCAGTTCACAAATACACCCACATATGGTTCTTTGTGTGCGGCCCAAATCTCATCCCGGTATTTATCGGCGGCTTTGGCAATTTGCCCTGCACGGATTGCCCGTTCACCAGGTTCATTCTGGCGGTTGAGTAGGGCATATTCACCCGATTCCCAACCTGCACGGCGGTAGTTCCACGACCACAACCCAACTCCTTTAAAACCTCCAGCAAGGTAGGAGAGGAGCAATTGTGTCATTGTCCCTTTGTTGACCGTGTATCCGGCAGTCCCTTCCTGACCTTTGCGATCCCATGCTTTACCACCACTAAACTGCTGCGGACCTCCGGTACTTTCCCAGGTAGCTGCCCAACCTCCCTTGAACCAATCAGTTGCAATTGCGGATTGCATATAGATACAGCGTGCTACTTCATAATCGGTTTCTTCGAAATGCCAGGCGAGATGAATGGACGGATAAAATGAGCCACGGTCTTTCATCGTTTCGGCAATTCCCTCCATGTCGGTGCCCCGTGAGGCAAACGGCAGAAATAACCCCATCTCTCCTCCGGCCCTGACAGGTTGTTCAGGGAAATCGGAAACTACCGTCTGCCTGATGAATTCAAGGTTCATATCGGCCTTAAAGCGCAAAATATCACGAACCTGACCGTATTCCCTTCCGGCGGATGGGATGATTTCAGTTGTTCCGGGGACGATGGTGACCAGTGGATCATTGTCAAAATCTGCCCATGATTGATAAGGATGATCCGTTATTCCAACTTCATTCTGATTCCACGCTGTAATCAATTGATCGATAGATTTATACTGATTTTTCACCCATTCCTTGAACTTTGGTACATCATCCTGACGTAAATAGGCATCCGGCTGTGAAAAGTAACTCTTCCCTTTGTAAGTTGGCTTACTTTTTTTCCAGGCTTCGAGTTGTTTGAAAAATACACTTTTCTGGTATTCGAGCATCCTGGGATCCTTCCGAATGGCAGCCATTGGTGTGTTTGTTGGGATGTTCAGCTTTTTAAGCAACTCATCGGTAACCGGTTCCCAACCACCTTCGCCATACCAGAATGGGATGATACCCTCTTCGAGCGCAATCCTCAATATCTCTTTCTCCGGCCATTCTGGTGTTGCCATCGTTTGTTTCAGATTGGTGAAGCCCAATTCCTTCATCATCCTGAAATGGTGGCGCATATCCTGTTCCGTACATCCTGCCCAGGGAAGGAAAACTACACCAAATGGCATGGGGGCAATCTGTTTTATTTTTTGTTGCATGGGCGAATCGTGAAGCTTGTCGTAAACCGAGGTAAGGAATTCGTCGGGTTGTTGTGCGAACGATTGGGAGGAAAGCAATAATAGTAGGCAAATAAAATTTATCTTATTCATATTTAATATTTTACGTAAATCATTTGGAACCGGTTCCTATATTTTCAGAAAATTGATTTCAAATATAAATAACCTACGAAATATGGGAATTTTTTTGCTGGTAAATTTGAAATCTTTCAAGATTCGCCTGTTGTGATAATCTGTTCCGAGATTTTATAACTTTGTGAAAAAGAATACGAATGAAACGATTGGTTATTTTATCGGGTGCCGGAATGTCGGCCGAGAGTGGGATCCGCACCTTCAGGGATTCCAATGGGTTATGGGAAGAGTATGATGTAATGGAAGTGGCAAGCATCGAAGCATGGCACAAAAATCCCGCGCTGCTTCTCAGGTTTTACAACGAACGCAGGAAACAGATGATCGAAAGCCAACCCAACCAGGGGCATCTGATCCTGGCAGAGCTTCAGCAAACCTATGATGTGCAGATTATTACACAGAATGTGGATGACCTTCACGAAAGGGCTGGCTCGAAGCATGTCCTTCATTTGCATGGTGTATTGACAAAGGCAAGAAGTTCTGTTGATCCCTCATTAATCTATACCTTAAAGAACCCTGAGATGAATTTGGGAGACAAGTGTGAGAAAGGTAGCCAGTTGCGGCCCCATATTGTCTGGTTTGGTGAGGCGGTGCCTGCAATAAGCGAAGCAGTTCCCATTGTGGAATCGGCTGATTACCTGTGCGTGATCGGGACTTCGATGAATGTTTATCCTGCTGCAGGTCTGATCAATTATGCACGTTATAAAACGCCAATCTTCCTGATCGATCCAAAACCTCCTGTTGAATTACCGGCACGCGTTAAAGTCATTGCCAAAGGTGCTAGCGAAGGCGTTGCCGAACTTGCCCGTTTATTGGCTGACCTTCCTGTTTAGACAATATTTCAATCTATTTCCATTTATTTCATTATTTCCAGTAGTTTCCATTTATTTCAACTCATTTCATTTTTATATCAACTTATGAAAAAGAAAATCATCATAGCCATAACCGGAGCCAGTGGTTCAATCTATGCGAAACGGATACTCGAAAAACTTCAGGTGCTGCAAGACCAGATTGAGTCGTGTGGCATCGTGTTTTCATCGAATGCCCGTGAGATCTGGAAATATGAGCTTGGTTCAATCCCTCAAGAATTTTCCCAAACTTTCACCGTTTATGAAAAGGGAGATTTCTATGCCCCGTTTGCCTCCGGTTCGGCAGGATATGATACGATGATCATCATTCCCTGTTCAATGGGAACATTGGGGCGCATTGCATCAGGCGTTTCCGACGATCTGATCACCCGTGCGGCAGACATCATCCTAAAGGAACGGAAAAAGTTGATACTCGTTGTACGTGAAACACCCTATAATCTGGTCCATCTCCGGAACATGACCTTGCTTACCGAGGCAGGAGCGATCATTGCCCCGGCGACCCCCTCATTTTACAGCCTTCCACAAACCATTGATGATGTTGTCGATACAGTCATCGATCGGATACTCGACCTTGCTGGTTTTGAGAATAAAGGGTATAGGTGGGGAGGGGAGGCTTAGGCATGGGGCGTGGAGCTTGGAGCATGTGGCTAGGAGAAAGGAGAGGGAAACCGGTATCAGATAAAAAACCAAGCCCAATGCTCCTCGCCCCATGCCGTCAAGCGCACGCAACCGTAGCAATACTAACCTTTATTCCTGGAACCTCAAGTAACTGCCCGCAGCAAGCTTCAAGTGTAGCACCCGTGGTTACAACATCATCGACAACCAACACATGCTTTCCAGTTAAAAGTTCAGGTTTACTGACCTTAAAAATGCCGCTTACGTTTTCCCATCGCTCGAACCGTCCTTTGCGGGTTTGGGTAGCCGTATGCACAACTCTTACAAGGTTTCCGGTCAAGAGTGGTATGTTCATTGATTCCGAAAGCCCTTTACAAATTTCTGTACTCTGGTTGTAACCCCGTTTTTTCTCCTTCCTGGGATGCAATGGAACTGGTAGAATCGCGTCAATATTCTGAAATAATGGGGATTGCATCAGGTCATATCCAAAAAGGAGTCCCATTTTATGACCTGCGTCACAATTTCCTTTGTATTTCAGTTCATGTAAAATGTGTTGCAACCTTCCTCCCTTATCAAAACGGCAAAAGGATGTGGCAAGTGAAATATTTGCCCTTCCCATAAAGATTTGAAAAATAGGGTTTTCCTGATTGTAATGATAATTGGTACGTGGCAGGTCAGCCATACAGTTTAAACAAAGGATATCCTCACCTCTCACCAACGATGTACCGCACCCTGCACAAAGGCGGGGATAGAACAGCGAAACAAAGTCATCGAAAAAAGTCATTCAGTAAAAGATTTTTGAGCTAAATTTTGACTTGAAGATGTTGTTTTACAAATTTAATGAATTGTTTTCTGAAAAGTAAAAATACGGTCTCAAATCGTATTGCCAATCAAAAATATCCTTTACCTTTCGTAAAAATTCAAGACGTCATGTCGAAAGAAAAAAAGAATAAAAAAGCACTCCGGTTCAACAAAGCCGGATTGAAAAAAGCAATACTCTCAGTTTATTACGAAGAAAGCAATAAGTCATTTAATTATAGGCAGATAGGTGCTTCCGTTGGGGCGAAGGGTGACAGTGAACTTCAGTTGGTAAATGGTGCCCTTCAGGAATTGCGTGATGCCGAAACCCTGGTTGAAACTGAACGGGGGAAGTATCAACTTAAATCGCAGGGTGGAACAGCCACCGGAATCATTGAATTGAATCCAAAGGGATATGGGCAGTTAACAAGTGAAGAGTTGAACGAACCTGTTTTTGTCTCAGCTGCAAATATGAACCATGCCCTGGATGGGGATAAGGTGAGGGTCCGGTTGTATGCAAGGCGGAAAAGAAGCAATCCAGAAGCGGAGGTCATCGAAATCCTTGAAAGGGCAAAAACCACATTTGTCGGGACCATAGAGATCTCGCAGTTCAGTGCTTTTTTAATCCCCAATAAAAAAACACCATTCGACTTGTTTATCCCCAAGGATAAACTTTTAGGTGCAAAGCACGGACAGAAAGCAGTGGCTCGTATTCTGGACTGGCCTGAACGTGCCAGAAATCCATTTGCGGAGATTATAGATGTCCTGGGGGATGCCGGGGACAACAATACCGAAATGCACGCCATACTTGCAGAATTCGACCTGCCTTATAAATATCCCGAAGCGGTTGAACAGGCTGCCAATAAAATCCCTGAGCAAATCCCGGCAGAAGAGATCAAAAACCGCCGCGATTTCAGGAACGTGCCTACTTTTACAATCGACCCGGCTGATGCCAAAGATTTCGATGATGCCCTTTCGATTCAGAAATTGGAAAACGGATTATGGGAAATAGGTGTCCACATTGCCGATGTTACCTATTATGTGAAGCCTGAATCGCTGCTCGAAGATGAGGCATACAATAGGGCTACCTCTGTTTACCTTGTTGACAGGGTTGTACCCATGTTGCCCGAAAAGCTTTCAAATGGGGTTTGTTCATTGCGGCCCAATGAAGACAAACTTTGCTTTTCAGCTGTATTTCAGCTCGATGATAAAAGTACGGTTCATAATGAATGGTTTGGCCGGACAGTTATCCATTCTGCCCGAAGGTTTTCGTACGAAGAGGCACAACAGGTGATCGAAACAGGAGAGGGTGATTTAAAGGATGAAATCCTGACACTTGACGCTCTTGCCAAACAGTTGAGGGACATTCGTTTTGAATTGGGTTCAATTGGTTTCGACCGGGTGGAAGTGAAGTTTGAAATCGACAAGGATGGCAAACCCCTCAGTGTCTTTTTCAAAGAGTCGAAAGATTCCAACAAATTAATCGAAGAATTTATGCTTCTGGCCAATAAACGGGTGGCCGAATTTGTAGGAAAACCTGCATCAAAAAAGAGGGAACGCACCTTTGTTTACCGTATCCATGATAAACCCGACCCTGAAAAGCTGGATACCTTTAACCATTTCATCAAACGTTTCGGATACGGTATCCAGACAAATAACCCACAAACTGTCAGTGCGTCAATGAATAAACTGATTGAAAATGTTGCAGGTAAGAAGGAACAGAATGTGATAGAGACACTTGCGATCCGGACAATGGCCAAAGCTGAATATTCGACACGAAACATTGGGCACTATGGATTGGGGTTTGAATATTATACCCATTTCACTTCCCCGATTCGCCGTTATCCCGATATGATGGTCCACCGGTTGCTTGCACGGTATCTTGAGGATGGGCGCTCGGTTCAAGCCGACCAGTATGAAGAGATGTGCAAACATTCGAGCGACATGGAAAACAAAGCTGCCAGTGCCGAACGTGCATCGATCAAATACAAGCAGGTTGAGTTTATGGCCGATAAGATTGGTCAGCAATTCAAAGGGGTGATTTCTGGCGTAAAAGACTGGGGCATTTATGTCGAGCTGGATGAAAACAAATGTGAAGGGATGGTTCCATTGTTTGAGCTTACAGATGATTTTTACGAGTTCGACGAAAAGAATTATTGTATCATCGGACAACGAACTCACAAAAAGTACCAACTTGGCGATGCGATCGAAGTTGAAATTGCAAGGGCCAATCTTGACAAGAAACAACTGGATTTCAGGATAGTGGGTGAGGAATTGCCAAAGGCACGAAAACCGGTCAGGGAAAGTCGCCGGAGGTAAATTTTTGGAATTGAAGTTTAAATTAAAATTGACCAATGATCAACGCGGTAATTATTGAAGATGAACCGGCCCTGGCAATGAACCTTGAACTATTGATTAAGGAATATTGTCCCGATATAAATTTAGTTGCATTTTTTGTTTCTGGCCAGATGGCTCTTGAAAAATTGCCTTTTTTTAAATTATGACCTGATATTTTCTGATATAGCACTTGGTGATATGGATGCCTTTGAACTATTCGAAAAACTGAATAAACCAAATCAGCACATCATTTTTACCACATCTCACACCGAATTTGCTTTTAATGCCTTTAAATTGGATGCGATCGACTTCCTGAAAAAGCCAATTACACCTAATGATTTGATACGCAGTGTAAACAGGGTTTATGAACGTATTGTGAACAAAGATCTGTCAGGTTCCCATAAAGAGAACCTTGTTGTGCATAAGGGAGGTAGAATATTGTATCGGGTTGATGGCCAACTTCGTGTGATCTCCTATGAGCATATTATCTATTGTGAAGCCCAGGGTTCCTATACAAAGGTTTATATGGATGATGGTTCCGAACCTAAATTACTTCCCACCCATTTAAAAAAAATTGAAGAGACATTTCCAACGGGCAAATTCTTTCGTATCCATAACACCCATATAATAAATTCCGATTTCATTGACCACATCTTGTACAATGAAAAGATTTGTGTTTTAAAGAACAATGGTTCGATTCAGAAAATAAAGTTGAAAATTTCGGATCGGAAATACCAGGCTTTTATGGATTTTATCAAAACAAGCTAAAATTATTTGAATTTAGATTTGCAGTTATTGCCCAAAATGCCGCACTTATTGCCCAAAATGCCGCACTTATTATATTGTCTCAAAAAGGTGATGAATTTCATGTTAAAGCTTTCAGTATTTTAATCAATTTTGTGTCCAGATGCTGGTTGAAACATTACCATTTATGCTGGATTGATCGCCAGTTTAATCGTCTTTTACAGTTTTCGTTGGATTTTTTGAGGCCCTAATCATTTATATATATAATTCAAATCATTTTTGGCAGGACAAAAGGTTCTGCCATTTTTTTTTGCCTTTCACTAAACATTTTGTTACGCAAAAGGGTTATCTAAGAATAATACGTTTTGTTCGAAAAGTGTCAATTGGATTATCTATCTTTACGATCAGGACTATAAAGCTTTTTTTGGATTTGACTAAATTTGTTATTTTTGACCCATAGTTAATCAACTTTATCCTATGAATATTGAGAACAGTAGCATAAAAAGGGATGCTGTAAGGGAGAATATCCTTAAAATAGCACAGGAGATCTTCAGTAAATACGGGTATAAAAAAACTACCCTTGATGATATTGCCAATGCAGTAAGAAAAGGTAAAAGTTCACTGTATTACTATTTCAGTAGCAAAGAAGATCTTTTTCAGGAAGTCATTCAAAAGGAGGCTGATACACTGCGTGCAGAACTCTCAAAAGTTTTACAGAAGGATATTGATCCAGCTGAAAAACTAAAGGATTATGTGATGACTAAAATCACGACTTACAGACAATTGGCTAATTTTTACAATGCGATTGAAAATGATACGGCTGCCGTTGAATTCATTGACAAGATAAAATCGCAATACTATCAGGAGGAGATCCGGATGATGAAACGGATACTTTTGGAGGGAGCACGTCAGAGGAAATTTATTATAAAGGATTTTACCCTTGTTGCGATTGGAATCACCACCGCGATCAGGGGACTTGAAATGCCGCTCTCCGCTGGCCCCTATCGCTCCACTGACCTTGGGAAAAGTGTTGATTCTATTGTAAAAATAATCTGTTTCGGGATTATGAAAAGGGAATAGGGGGAAATGTAATTAATTGAAATAAAGAAAAATCTGGTTGCTGGCAAAATAGTTTATTTTTGACGGCAACCAGATTTTTTTTGTTTACCTGAAGGAAACGTCCCCACCGCTTGATTTCTGAATATCCTTTTCTTTAGGATCTCCTGTAACTTTTATCTGACCACCGCTGCTTGCTTTTGCAATGAGTTTTTCTGTTACCGTTATTTTTAGTTTGGCTCCACTTGAAGCACCTGCATTGCAATTGACCGATTTCAAGTCCGAAACATTGATGTTAACGCCACTTGATCCATCCACATCAAGATTTTCAACAGTACCTGAAAGATCAACGTTGCCACCACTGCTGCCCTCGACTCTCATTTTAGATGCCGAAAGTGCCAAATCAATGTCCGCTCCGCTTGAGACAGAAATATCAATCGATTTCAGTTTTAATTCCATCTTTGATTTGACACCGGCCCCTGAATTTGCTTGGAGAGAATTGATGTTTTTGATGGTGACGAAAACCTTTTTGGAGGCAGCATGTCGGATACCTGTTTCAGGATAAATTTTAAGTTTCCCATGCGAAACTTCTGTTTTAATGATTTTCTGGAGATTTTCGTCGGCTTCAACAACGACTTTTATCACTGAATCCTGTATTAAAATCAAATCGAGTCCGGCACTGACTTCTATGGATTCAAAATTTTCTACCTGGCGTTCGCTTTTGACGACTTTCCCATTTCCTTTTATACCATAAAAACATGAAGCAAAAAGTAAGGAAATGAACAGGGTACCAACAAGAATAAGGTTTATTTTTTTCATAACAATAGAAGATTAAAAATGAGTGTTAAAACCAATTAGACGCCATTTTTATCAATTCGTTACAGGTTACCGAATGATTGTTGCGTAATTGGATAAAACAATGTTCCCTCCTGTTTTGCCAGGATTGCTATCAAAATGGCCGATGACTTCAATCTGATAATTACTGAGGATGTCAGCCGGCAATACAGTGGTGGGGTCTTCATACGATAAAAATAGAATTGGCAATCTGGCAGGCAGTTGTGTGTTGTTCCAAGGATCCCATAATTTTATTTCGTGGCCGCTGTTCCAGATCACCTCTATAAACTTTCCAGGGATCTCGCCGTTGAAAAAGAATTTGGCGTTTTTGAGGTCAGCTCTATGACGAAGTTCCTGATAGGATCGGTAAGAAGGATTTGTGATCGCAATTTTGTTGGCCAATGGCATGATTATCAAACAAACAGAAAGGACCATTGCGACCATGCCCGACCATAAACGGAAGGCATTTTTTTGCCGCAAAGAGGATACAATGAAGATAGCCAGGCTCCAGAATAGGATCGTGATCAAAACAAGGGAAGCTATTTCTGGTTTTTTTTCACCCTTCAATAGAATAAAAACTGCAATTGGTACGGCTGTACTTATCAGTGTCATTAACAAAACGTTCAACCGTAACAGGTTAAAATCGGACTTTGTAAAAGACCCTTCCTTAAAAGCAATGATCAGATAACGCACATAAAATGATGTTATTATCGCGAGCGGAAGAAGAAGGGGCAAAAGATAACGTTCCTTTTTTTCCGGGAAAAGAGAAAGTAAAATCAGTGAAGATAAGATCCAGATTGCCAGGAAATTGTAATTCCCAAAACGGTTGATCCGCCTTCTGGCGTATGGAAAGAACAAAGCAATGGAAGCGAAAATGGCCCATATTCCGGATTGGATCGGAAAACTCCAGTAATGGTAAAAAGGTCGCGTGCTGCGGTTGATCCACGCCGATGATTCCTGCTGTACTATCATTGAAGAATAATCGGGGTGCGATAGCCAAATCGTTAATGGCCACCACAAGCTGATAACCAGGGTCAAAACAACCATTCCAATCAATGCCGCCTTTTTGTTGGAAGCCTCATTCCATCCAAAAGTTAACGATTGAGCAATCAGAAAGGGTAGGAGCAGGGCATAGAATGAAACAGGGCCTTTGCTCATAAACGACAGCCCCATCAACGTCCCGGCCCCCAAAAACTCAGGCCAGCCTGAAAATACGGATTTTAATCCTTTGATAATTAGCCAAATGGCACCAATCATAAAGCTGTGGCAAAATATATCCCAGCTTATGTCGCGGGCTAGGAAAAAAATATAAAATGAAGTTGTGGCGGTACCTGCAACTAAAAAGGGAAGCAGATGATCCTCTGTTAATTCTTTGGTTAGTTTAAAAAGGAAGAACACCAAAAGCATACCCGCAATAGCAGAAGGCAGACGCAACAAAGAGAGGTCATCCTGACCCGAAAAACGCATGATAACAGCTGAAAACCATGTGGGTAAGGGTGGTTTTTCGAGTCGTAATTCCCCATTCATGGTGGGTTCGAGCCAATTGTTTTTTTCAAGGATTTCGCGTGCTGTCGTGAGGTTTCGCGACTCCATGATATTGGCATCAAGTGCCCCATTATTGACCACGAAAGCAATAAAAGTGCACATGAAAAGCAGAAAGATCTGAAGGTTACGGCGTTCCATTTGAATTACGTTAAATAAGCAATTGTAGTTTTTTCCAAAAATAGCAAATAGCTGCGAATTAACCTTTGGCTTTTTTGCCCAGAATAAGATTCCTGACATACACAACAAGACCCGACAACTGACCAAGGAATAAAACAGGGTCCCAGCGAAAAACGGCATAGATGATCATCATCACTGACCCCACAAGACTAACAGTCCAGAAGCTTTTCGACAATACCGATTCATTTTTTGATTCAGAGTTGATCCATTGTACATAGAACCGGAAAGTAAAAATTAGCTGTCCAATAATTCCCCAAATTTGTAAAGAAGTAGGGATTTCGTTGTTTTTGAATAAATCGGAGATATTGCCAGGGGCATCCGAGAGAAGATAACAAATGGTAATTATGGGCGCGATAATTACTAAGCATTTGAATAATAGCGGAATGGGTTTCCATCCATTTTTGAAATGGAGGTTTCGGATGTAAATATAATAGACCAGGGCTTGTCCCAGTACAATCACAAAATCGTGCCTGAGAATGCCGTACGCAAGAAACAGGATCGATCCAACGATGCTCAATTGCCAAAAAATAAGGGGCGAAATCGGTTTGCCAGCATTTTCCGACTGTATCCATTGAACGATCATTCGCGATGTAAACAGCAACTGGGCCACAAAACCGATGGCATACATCCAAATTGGTGAAGTGGTCATCCTCTGCCTGATATTTCGTAACGGATGTACCGCTTCCTCATCCATGTAAAAGCAATCAGGTCAATGGCAGGTCCAAGCAACCGGTTAAATAAATGGTATTTTGATATTCCTGCTATCCTCTCAAAATGGCGTACAGGAACCTGTTTTACGATCCCACCCTGTAATTTGACAAGGGCAGGAAGGAAACGGTGCATCCCATTGAAAAATGGGATTTGTTTGACCGTTTCGGTTTTAAAAACCTTTAATGGACATCCTGTATCCGAAATCCCATCGTGTGTCACAGCTTGCCGGATCGCATTGGCAATTTTGGAGGAGATCAGTTTCAGGTAGTTGTCCTTTCTTTTATCGCGGATTCCGGTTACAAGCTCTGCACCATCTGCCAGACTCATCAAAAGGTCAAAATCAAAAGGAGAGGTTTGAAGATCGGCATCGATGTAGCCTGAATATTTTGTCCCCACCTGGTCGATCCCAGCCTTAAGGGCAGTACTGAGACCACTGTTATTTTTAAGATGAATGTAGTTAAATGATTGAAATTCAATACATAAATTCTCTATCATTTTGGCACTGTTATCGTTTGAACCATCATTGACAAACAAAACATTGGCTTTGTAGGAGGATTGGTTGATATAATCGGAAAGTTCCCTGGCCAATCGCCGAAGGTTTCCTTCTTCATTATAAAGTGGGACGATAATCGTCAGAAGATAAGCCGAATTTTTGGTGGAATCCATAAGTGTAAATCGTAGAATCTTTTGCAAATTTAATAAAAACGGACAAAGATCTGGGAAGATGTTAAAATTCAAAATTTGAATATCTTTGTGACAAATATAAAAATAAGTGTTTAATTAGAATATCAAGGATTTAAGGATTTTTTACCAATGAACAACATCAGGAACTTTTGTATAATTGCCCATATCGATCATGGGAAAAGCACACTTGCCGACCGTCTTCTTGAAATTACCCAGACAGTAAGTGGGCGCGATATGCAGGCTCAGGTACTTGATGACATGGAGCTTGAAAAAGAGCGGGGGATAACCATTAAGAGTCATGCCATTCAGATGGACTATACTCAGGATGGTGAAAAATACCGTCTGAACCTGATCGACACACCAGGGCATGTTGATTTCTCCTACGAGGTTTCACGTTCTATCGCTGCTTGTGAAGGGGCATTACTGATCATCGATGCTACCCAGGGAATTCAGGCTCAAACCATTTCAAACCTGTACCTTGCAATCGACCACGACCTTGAGATTATCCCCGTCCTCAACAAGATGGACCTTCCCAATGCGATGCCTGAGGTTGTAGAGGATCAGATTATTGACCTTATTGGTTGTAAGCGAAGCACAATTATCAGGGCTTCAGGGAAAACCGGTGAAGGGATTGATGAAATCTTAAAGCGGATCATTGACGATATTCCACCACCAAAGGGAGATCCCGACGCCCCTCTGCAGGGATTGATTTTCGATTCAGTTTATAACCAGTTCCGGGGTGTTGTGGCCTATGTGAAACTTGTAAATGGCACAGTCCGAAAGGGCGATGTGGTAAAGTTTGTGGCTACCGAAAAACAATACAATGTTGACGAAGTGGGGGTTTTAAAATTGGCCCTCGACCCACGCGAATCGTTAAGTGCCGGCGATGTGGGTTATATCATTTCAAATATTAAGACAGCCCGTGAAATCAAAGTTGGGGATACGGTTACCAATGTAAAATTTCCGCTAACCGAGCAAATATCTGGATTTGAGGAAGTTAAACCTATGGTTTTTGCAGGGGTTTATCCGATCGACAGTGAAGACTATGAAGATTTGAGGGCTGCGATGGAGAAACTTCAGCTCAACGATGCTTCATTGACCTATACACTTGAATCATCATTGGCATTGGGTTTCGGATTTCGTTGCGGCTTCCTGGGATTGCTTCATATGGAGATCGTCCAGGAACGTCTAGACAGGGAGTTCGACATGAACGTGATCACTACCGTTCCCAACGTTTCATACATGATCCATACCCGCGCAGGTGAATCATATGAGGTGTATAACCCTGCTGGAATGCCCGATGCCACCTTGATCGAACTGATTGAAGAACCTTATATTCAGGCACAGATCATCACCAGTTCCGAGTTTATCGGGTCGATCATGACCTTGTGCCTCGATAAACGTGGCATCTTAAAAAAACAGGAATACCTGACTGCAGAAAGGGCAGAGCTCACTTTCGAATTGCCGCTGGGCGAAATTGTCTTCGATTTTTACGATAAGTTAAAGAGCATCTCAAAGGGCTATGCTTCATTCGATTACCATATTATTGGTTACCGTCCTGCAAAGTTGGCCAAACTCGATATTCTTCTCAATGGTGAGCCAGTCGATGCGTTGTCAACTCTAATCCATTTCGACAATGCCTACAATTTTGGCCGCAGGATGTGTGAAAAATTGAAAGAGTTGATCCCGCGCCAGCAGTACGATGTTGCAATCCAGGCTGCGATAGGTGCGAAAATTATCGCGCGCGAAACAATCAAAGCTGTCCGTAAGGATGTAACGGCCAAATGTTATGGAGGTGACATTAGCCGTAAACGCAAACTTCTTGATAAACAGAAGAAAGGCAAAAAACGGATGAAGCAGATTGGAAATGTTGAGGTTCCCCAGAAGGCATTCCTTGCAGTTTTAAAACTTGATTAAAAAATCAGACTATGCCCATCGAAATTCGCGAAGGTCAAATTGAAGACCGTGACCTTATTGCCCGGTTCCAGGTGGAAATGGCCTGGGAAACAGAGTGCTATAAACTTGATTATGATATAGTTACAAAAGGCGTTGAGGCAGTTTTGAGAAATCCTACTTACGGGGTCTATTATGTAGCAGTTGTTGACAATCAGGTCGTTGGTTCGTTACTGACCACTTACGAGTGGAGCGACTGGCGCAATGGGACAGTATTGTGGATACAGTCGGTTTTTATTGATCCCAATTTCCGTAAAAGTGGAGTTTACAACCAGTTGTACAGTTATATACGCAAAATGGTGGATGCAGACGCTTCATTAAAGGGTATCCGCCTTTATGTTGATGAAACAAATGAACGCGCACGTGAAGTTTATCGCCGTTTGGGCATGAACGGTGAACATTACCGCGTTTTTGAATGGATGAAAGAGTAGGGGCTGCCCTTGTGGCTGCCCGCTTTCCCGATATTATAGGATCGTCTATGTTATAACATATGCAACCGCCCTCATTTTAACATTATGTGACCGTCCACATTTCCCTTGGTTAAGTTACCGCCCATTTTTCCAATTCATTTTTAACTGCCAATTACCAAAATGCTAAATTAAAAGGGCTGCCAGAAAATGTGAATATCTTAAATTCAATCTGTTTGGGGCAGTCTCCATATATTATTGACTATCAAATAATAATAACCTCTTATTTGGAAGAATAATGAAATCAAAACTTCTTTTGTCCATCTTATTATTTAATTGCTTGTCCTTCAGCTTTGCTCAACAAACATCTTCTTGGGACAAGTGGTCCTGGTTAATCGGGGAGTTTCAGGGCGAAGGCAACGGCCAGCCAGGACAAGGAGGGGGAACGTTTTCGTTTTTATTCGACCTCGATAAGAATATCCTTGTGCGAAAAAGCCATTCCGAATATCCAGCCAGCAACAATAAACCATTGATTGTCCACAATGATCTGATGATCGTCTATCCCGATTACACAGGAAACCCATCAAAAGCCATCTACTTTGACAATGAAGGCCATACGATCAATTACACAATTGCCTATCAGGATCAGGCCATTGTCATGACCAGCAATAAAGTAGCCAATGTGCCTGTTTTCAGGTTGACCTATACTTTGCTGGGCGACGGATTGGTCTATACAAAGTTTGAAATGTCGCAGGATGGTGAGAAGTTCATGACCTATATTGAGGGGAAAAGTAGGAAAACCGCTGTAAAATAAAGAGCTATTTTTTCAGACCCGATCTTTTAACCTCGTCCGCAATCACACCGGTGATTTTTATGGCATCACTGTTGTAATGATGGTTACCTGGCACAGTAATGATTTTTATTCCGGATTCCATGAATTTTGACCGCACTTCGAGAGGTTCGTCTTCACCAAAAATACAGACAGGATTAAACCTTTTCATTTTGATCATCTGGCTAAGGACATCATAGGTATCTTTTTTGTTCCCAAAACCAAGCATATCTCCCAAATGGATTTCAAAATCGGCTTTCAAATCGGGGGATAAACCATAAATCCCCTTTAACGATTGTTGCAACGGTTGAGGAAAATATTCTGTTATGAATGGGACCAGGGAGGCGCCAAACGAAAATCCCAAAAGAATGAAATCTTTTTTATTCCAGAGTTGCATGTAATATTGTACAGATCTGGCAATTTCGGCTGACGCTTCCATTGGTGTCCGGGGATTCCAAAAGTATTTTTGTGCATCAAGCGCCACAACTGCGAGTCCGTTTTTGGCCAGGTTTTCGCACATCTCATTGTCGAACCTGGTCCATCCACCATCGCCAGAAATCATAAAAACCAAGGGTATTGTACTATCAATAACCGAAGTTGGGTAAATTGTTAGTGGAAGATTGATGGGCAGGACCCCTGATTGTTGAGGAACCAGTATTTTGGAGTATGATGTTTGAATTTGGATAAACAGGATCGTCTGAAATGCAAGCAGATAACGACAAATTTGAATAAAGAAGGTACTTTTCATTGGGTTTTACCTGTGGCCGTAAATTATTGAATATCAATCGCTATCTGGTTTAATGACTTTATTGAGCACATTCGGTACTTGCAACAGGTCATAATCGTTGGTATAGATCAGGTACCGGTTGTGCCAGGTTGGGAAGAACTTCTCCTTGAAATTCCGCAACCCTTTGTATTGCGAGAACGATTTGATCTTTTCGTATGCAAATTTCATCGATTTTTCGGGGAAAGTATGGGGGTCGTCAAGTCCGCTCATCGGAGCAAAACCCAGGTTTACTGTAGAATAATCCTGCGATTTCAGATATTTGAACAGTTCAACCAAGATAAAGTCAAGAACGCCATTGGGTGCATCGTCTGTTTTTCGGATCAAATCATACGTTCCCTCTCCGGGGGCAAAGTCGGGGATAATATTGAGGAAGGCAATGACTTTTTCTTCGGGGCTCTCAACTGTGATGATTGTGTGCTGTTTTAATTCGCCCCAGATAAACATCCCCTGAGAGAAGACAATCTCTCTTCGGTCTGTCGAAAGCAACCATTCGTCTGAAACCGCTTTAAGTTTCTGCATCGTCCCATCCTTAATGGGAGGTTGGTGGATGGAACATTTATAACCCCGCTCGCTTACTTTGTTAAGGGCATTTCGCAATGCTTTATTTTTTCCACCTTCCAAACAGAAACTCTTAAGATCAACGACACCTTCCTGTCCTATAAATAAGCTCTTTTTGGAAAGCTCTTTATATATTGGGAGGCTTTCTTCCGGTATCCGGTAATAGATGCTTTTAAGTCCGTTTTCGTAGCAGTACCGGTCAAAAAGGCGGATACACTGTTTGATCTCCTGTGGTGAAGATCCAACAGGGTTTTCAAGAACCGTAGCATAGTTTCCTGCAACACGGTAAGCGATAAAGGCATCTATATTCTCAGGGAAAAATACCATTTTGTCGCAATAGGTCTTAAAATAATCCAATGCCGATTTCCCGGACTTGTCGAGCAGGTGCCTGGCTTTTGCGAATTCCTCCGGGTCGGTTTCCTCTGTGAAGATATAGGGCCTGATGATTGCATAGAACAAAAAGGAGATCGATAAAAACCCGCTGATGTTGATCGAAACCAGGAAGTTTTTAGCGAAATGGCTGGCTGGGACAAGGTCGCTGCTACCAACCAAGAAGTAGTTTTGAAAGGTGTATCGGATGCTTTGCCAGATGTTGAAATCAATGTTGAAATGGTTTTTATCGAGGAAGTAAAACCCAATCGTGCCATAAATTAGGACCGCAAGGATACTGAACAGGGCGGTCATTATACCAATTGTGTTTAGTCGTGGGTTGCCTTTAATATGGTACTCTTTTCTCGAATACCAAAGCATGATGGCAACCACTAGTGCAACCGAAGCTTCTTCGTAGTCAATTGCTTTGGTTAGATGGCCGATACATGACGATAAGCTTAGAAAAAGAGCAATCTTCCATGCGTTGCGCAAACCCTTCAACATAAACACTGCTGTTAACAACATGAAAATCCCGGCGATTAAAACAAAATAGTTGGATGCGGCAATTGCATCGAGTGGGATGAAATCTTGTAAGTGCTGAACCCTTTCGTGTATTGCAGGGGTAATGACAGAGATAATGTTGATAATTCCCAGAATAAATATCAGTAAAGCAGGTAATACCCTCATTATTAATTTGTTGATCTTTATCAAAAAGCTAAATGCACCGGAAATCAAAGGAAGCCAGAATTCGAAAAAGCGGTATAAAAAAGTAATTGCCACAGCTTCGACACCTGTATAACCAAACCGGGTCAATATAAACGACATCGAAACCTCCACGGCCCCCAATCCACGCATAAAGGGAGATATAAATATACCTACTACTCCCGTTAAATATCCCATCATCGCATAAAACAATGAGGGATGAAAATCCAGTGCCAGCATGGCAATATACATATGGACGATTCCCGAAATATCGATCAAAACAGAGGCTATTATCGTATAAATCAAGCTTCTGATATCGATAGCATGGCTGATAATGTCTTCAAGGAAGACCTCTGATGAAGGAAAATACCGGATGAGGATTGCGTAAAGTTTACCTTTACTGATAATAGACTGATAGGTAGAATAAAGAATAAACAAAACAACCAACATCGCAGCCAGAGCAAATATCTCTCCTGCTCCTGTAATACCATCAATAAGGGCATAAAAAAATATGGGTATTGCAACGCATACAACCGATAAAATCCCTACAAACGCATAAATTGAGGATGCAAAATGGATTTTTGTTTTTGATATGCCGCGTTTTTCGATGTCGCCGGTAAAAAAGGCGAGGGAAGTAACCCCTCCTGCAGGAATGAAGACACTGATAAAGTTGCGTTTAAGAAATAGAAGGATGGTTG
>Ga0209083_1001206_pt1 | contig 30899 bp, 6 predicted proteins | sample AM7aDNAmetaG_FD_184132 | JGI IMG/M metagenome (GOLD analysis project Ga0209083, IMG submission 184132) | Freshwater microbial communities from Finland to study Microbial Dark Matter (Phase II) - AM7a DNA metaG (SPAdes) (version 3) | ecosystem: Environmental > Aquatic > Freshwater > Lake ... | reverse complement strand
TGCCATTGATAGGAAGGATTCGTGCCGTTCAAAGGAGCGGTTGCATTTAACTGAGCAGGAACCGAATTCGCGCATATTGATTGGTTCGAACCGATTGTCCCGGCCATGAGCAGCGGGTTTACCGTTATAATGACCGAATTGGTTGGCAAAGGCCCCCCACACGTACCGGCCGCATTCTGCATCTGCCTGTAATAGGTTGTCACCATCAATGCTCCCGGCTGGTAATTCAGGGCCGTTGCACCCTGGATATTCTCAAAAGCAGTGTTATTCAAAGAACTCTGCCATTGATATGTTGGATTCGTGCCGTTCAAAGGAGCGGTTGCATTTAACTGAGCAGGAACCGAATTCGCGCATATTGATTGGTTCGAACCGGTTGTCCCGGCTATGAGCAGCGGGTTTACCGTTATAATGACCGAATTGGTTGGCAAAGGCCCCCCACAGGTAACGGCCGCATTCTGCATCTGCCTGTAATAGGTTTTCACCATCAATGCTCCAGGCTGGTAATTCAGGGCTGTAGCACCCTGGATATTGGCAAAATCAGTGCCGTTCAATGAACTCTGCCATTGATATGTGGGATTCGCGCCGTTCAAGGGAGCGGTTGCGTTTAACTGAGCGGGAACCGAATTCGCGCATATTGATTGGTTCGAACCGGTTGTCCCGGCTATGAGCAGCGGGTTTACCGTTATGATGACCGAATTGGTTGGCAAAGGCCCCCCACACGTACCGGCCGCATTCTGCATCTGCCTGTAATAGGTTGTCACCATCAATGCTCCCGGCTGGTAATTCAGGGCTGTAGCACCCTGGATATTGGCAAAAGCAGTGTTGTTCAATGAACTCTGCCATTGATAGGAGGGATTCGCGCCGTTCAAAGGAGCGGTTGCATTTAACTGAGCGGGAACCGAATTCGCACATATTGATTGGTTCGAACCGATTGTCCCGGCCATGAGCAGCGGATTCACTGTCATGGTTATAGTATTCGAAGTGGCAGGATTTCCGGTTACACACACTTCGCTTGATGTTAAGCCGCAAGTGATCATATCGTTGTTGGCAGGACTGAATGAATAGGATGCGATTGTTGCACCTGATACATTCGTTCCATTTACTTTCCACTGGTAGACAGGAGAGGTGCCTCCATTAACAGGGGTAGCGGTAAATGTAACGTTGTCGAGAATGCAAACTGGATTTACGGAGGCAGTGATCGACACACTCACAGGAAAAAAGGAAGGACACGTTGTTGTTGCATTTGCAGTAATCCCTGTTGAATAATTGGCGCCGGTGGCTACCGACCAGGCTTTATAATAATATGTGACATTTGGATTTAGCCCTGAATGTGTGAAGTTCAGATTGGTTCCATTATATAATATGGTGCCGCCGCCAGTAATTGTATTCCCGGCAGTATAAGTTGTCCCGGGAACCGGGGTTCCGAACGTGGAATTCAAACTGTATGCAACCATTACGGGATTGCCGGAACCATTCAGTGCCCATGCAAGGCTAATCTGGCTGAGGTTCAATGAGCTGGCAGAAAAACTTGCCGGATTATTTGTGACGCTGCAATTGACGAAACAGAACGAAACCTCTTTGGTCGTTGTGTTTTCAGCAATGCTGCTTAGAGGCAAACTGGTGTTTGCTCCCGCCCAGGAATGGGAATGAGGTGTTGTTGCATCGGTGAAGGTTGTCTTATTCCCGGTTCCGGGAAATGGACAGCCAGTTCCGTTGATGGTTCCATAGACAGAAGGCGGATTCCCGGTGGCGGTTGCACAAACCGGGTATAATCCCTGGTGTGCGGTTGCATTGATATCATCGGCCGATCCATGAGCTGAAATATAGGAGCCATCCACGTGATAGATGATGAGTCCGTGGCCTGGGATTCCGACATCAAAACCGGTTTGCTGACGGTTTTCACAAAGAAAATATTCATTGGCAGTCGTGGTGTTATACCTGACCACATCCTGATACACTTGTGCATTACGAAGGGTTTTAGCCTGGGCGGTTGTTAAAATCGCAGGATTTGTCCATGACAAATAAGCTTTGATCCATGCATTCGGATGGGCAGGTTTTGTACCGGAACTTCCATTCCATGATCCGCCTGCCATCAGGTCCCATCTTCCCGTACCGGTGTATGATCCCCCCGTGGCATAATCGGTGTCATAAAAATCAGGTGCACCTAAGTTATGGCAAAATTCATGACACATAACCCCAATGGTGCCCATTCCTGTCGAGTTTCTTTCGGGCATGGCTGTATATGCATCAGCAACAACCCCGTCAAAGGTTCTCTGAGCGGTTGAATATCCTGCCGAAGAAAGCTCCCAGCTGTGTGACCAGATATCGAGGGTATTACCGGTCTCTTCCTGGCCTTGTCCCTGATGAAAAATTGCCACGCCATCCAAAATACCATCCAGGTTGTTATCATATTCTGCAAAATTCACCCCGGCCTGGTTGTCGGCGGCAACAATTGCCTGATAGGCAAATTCACCCCACTTAGTGTCCGGGCCATAATAATCATGGGTATTGGGCAGTGTCACCCAAACAGTGACCGTTGAATTGACAATCAACTGTCCATAGGAAACTTCGATGTAATAATCCCTGAAGCTGCCGGTGCCGTTGTAATTCGACTGGTTCATGTAGTTGCTGAAATTGGCCTGGGTATAAGTGGTCGTGGTATTGCTGAAATTGGCAAGAATCATGAGCAATTTCCGCGTCCCTGTTGATGGAAATCCACCCATCAGTGGTGCAGCCGGAGCTCTGCTGTTGTTTAGTTTGCTTTTCATTTCCCCGATCTGGGCATCGCTGAAAAAAAGATCTTTCCCCGTTTTCTTCAACCAGGTGATCTCGGATTGGCTGCGTTTTAGAGGCTCTTTGGCCTGAATTCCTGAAAAAACAAGCCTTCCCGATTGATCAATCATGGCATATTCATAGGCTCCCTTTGAATTTGTCATGATGGTGTACCCATCTGAAGTAACAGCCCAGTGAATAAATTCATCGCCTTTGAGCAACATCGTGATTTTTGATCCGTCGGGCTGCGAATAAATGATCGGATCAGGAGTGGCAATAACTGCATAAGCACTGTTAATCTGAATCAACAACTGAAAGCTTGCAACCATCGCAATACAAAAGAGTAGGGCATTTTTTTTCATTTTTCCTGGAATAATGGTGATAGGCAATTCGGTATTTACCTGACTATAAGTAATTTCTCGACAAGGTAAAGGAATTTGCTAGGGCAGACAATATAGGGTTCCCATAAATTAATTTTCTGTAAACCCGTAATGGAAAAAGGATTTCAATGCAATATCGTTCACTGAATCAATGAAAATAAAAAACGAATGGCGTGTTGGTCACACGCCGTTCGTCATTTAAAAAAATCATTTTTATTGCCCGGGTCACCGAAGGCAACACAAATTCCGGAAAATCAAACAGGTCAGTCTTGCTTGATGATCCTTGTTGTTCCTGAATTCCTTTCACCAATGACCCTGATCAGGTAAATCCCCGCCGGTTTGCCCGATAAAGAAAACTCATGTTTCTGTTCTTCAGACATTACAGCGGTAAACATCCTTTTTCCTTTCATGTCGTAGATTTCGACAAGGCATTTGTCATTGGCCCCGGCAGGATTAAGTTCGAGCATGAATGCTCCCGTGGTCGGATTGGGATAGATCCTGAACAAATGTTGTTCCAACCCCGGCTGGATCAGATCAGTTCCGTTTGCAGAAGCAATGACCTTCTGAGTCACGCACCAGGGACCACCCGGTGAAATGTACCCGTACAAATATCCACCCGACTCAACAACCGTACCGGGGTAATACAGGATATTCTGGCCCGCAATCATTGTAACGCTTCCGCCGCCCTGAACGGTGAAAAGATTCCCGTCGCCTGAAACCTCGATCGTTTCCGTTGCGTTAAAACACCGTGTGTCAGAAACAGCAAGATTCTGCAGGGTTTTTATTGCAGGCACCGCTGGGTTCACCACCATGGTGATCGTATTGGATATCGCCGGATTAGACGATGTACACAATTCACCTGAGGTCAGCGTACAGGTGATCTCATCACCTGATACCGGCGTATAGGTATACGTTGCCGTGGTAGCTCCCGGAGCGACCGCCCCATTCACCTTCCATTCATACACCGGCGATGAACCCCCATTGGTCCCTGTCGCTGTAAACATGACCGGGGTCCCTGCATCTGCAGGATTGGCTGAGGCCGTGATGGAAACGCTCACTGGCAAAACAGGGTTAACCGTATAGGTGATGGTATTCGACATTGCCGAAGGTATTGACCAGCAGCCATCAGGGGTTACCCAGCAAACGCAGTATACCTGGTCATTGTTGGCAGGAATATAGGTAAGGTTCATATCATGAGATGCAATGACCCCGTTGACATACCAGTCACAGCCCGACACCGGGTAATTATGGTCGCAGGTGATGGTTGTGGAAGTGCCCTCACACAACGTTGTTTGCGTTGTGGAAATTGAATTGATTAAAGTAAGGACCGGGTTCACTGTCATGGCAGCCGTATTGGAAGTAGCCGGGCTGCCTGTTTTGCACGCGAGGCTGGAGGTCATGATGGCAAATACCTGGTCGCCTGCAACCGGGACATAGGTATAGGTGGAACCGGTTCCAGCATCTGCTGCATTTTTGAACCACTGGTACGTGGGTGCTCCTCCGTTCACCGGAGAGGGCGTGAACGTGACAGAAGTCCCTGCACAAACAGGATTTGCTGACGGTGCTATCGAAACAGAGACCGGCAAAAGTGGATTCACCGTCATGGTCACGGTATTTGAAGTGGCCGGGTTGCCTGTAATGCAGGTGGCATTGGATGTAAGAATGCAGGATACCAGGTCACCCTGAACCGGAGCATACGTATACACTGCATTGTTAGAGCCCGCATTGACTGCATTCACTTTCCACTGGTATGCCGGGGTTGTTCCTCCATTGGTTGGGGTTGCCGTAAAAACAACACTGGTGCCTTCACAAACCTGGGTGTTGGAAGCAGCGATCGAAATGCTGACCGGCGCGGTGGACCCACAGGAACTTGAAACTTGCACATCATCGATACACACTCCCCGTCCATATTTTGCATTTCCCTCAAAATCAATATAATATGTAGCTGACGGGTTAGGCAAAGTGATCGTTTCCTGTGTCCATACGGTAATGCTTGCGGTGTAGGTCGCCAGCAAAGTCCAGGTACCGCTCACTGATGTTTTATAATAAACCAGTAATTGGTCCTGCCGGGTAGACCACACCGCCTGGGTATGCCAGAATTTCAGTTGCGGGCTGGAAACTGAAGTCAGGTCCAGTTGTGGAGTGATCAGCCGTGTGATATTAGAGGCTGTATTGACATCTTTCAGGCAGGCATCGTATGATCCGCCATGGGCGGCAGCTGGGTTGGAGGCTCCGTTGCCGGCAACAAAAACCCAGTTTACACCAGAAGTGTTCACCTGCTCCTGGGTCCAGCATGCAGGTATTGCACCGGCATTTTCAAAGCCTTCGTTCCATGGAAATGATGTAACCGCTCCACAGGCTGTGGAGAACTGGATGTCGGCGCCATAATAGGTGTCCGAAGTGTTTGTTGCATAGGCCCTGACATGGTAAGTTGTACTTGGCGTTAACCCAGAGATCTGACTAATATAAATGCCTGAACCTGATCCGTCAACGGTATGATTACCTGTCACGACGGGGTTCGAAACGGTGCTCCAGCAAACGCCTCTTGATGTAACGGCGCTGCTCCCCGTGCAAGTCACATTTCCGCCCGATACAGCACCCGATGAAGTAATTGAAGTTGCCGCAGTGGTTGTCACTGCCGCTGCCGCAGCCGGGACAAGCTGAACATTCAACGTTACTGTTGCATGATCTGCAACAACCACATTGCCGATGGTTTGGGTGACATAGCATGGACTTGAAAATGTGAGGTTATACGTGCCTGCTTTAAGAGGCCTGTGATAATCGCCAAGATTGGCAGAAGAATAAACCTCGGAGCCGTTAATATCATGCCCTGTGATGAACACCTGCGCTGCCACAGGGCTTCCGGTAACCTGGTCGGTGATGATGCCGTGAACACCGTAACGCGCTTCCTTGATCCAGAGGATGAGGGATCTCCAGTTATAATCCCAGTGTGCCAGCAACTGGGTGGTCGGCAACAATTTTGTATTTGAAAGTTCAATGGTAATTTCACGGCAATGCTGGTAATAGTTCATGTAATCCTGGCGGCCGCCGTTCACCTCATACCAGGCATAACCATTTGTAACCCCGTTATTCAGAAAGGTCATATATGTGGAGACCGCATGGAGGTGGACCGTATCGGCATACTCGCGTGAAATGTACTGGTACCAGGAGTCATCGGCATGCAGCGTGGCCCATGTGTCATTTGGATAATTGACTACTTCGGATCCTCCGTGAAAATTACAACTTGCAACAAAGTGATGCTGGGAGGCATAATCCATGAAAGCCATCGTTTCTGGCTGCCAGGCATAGCCATCCGGATGTGGCCCGTCCTGGTTATCCGGATAATTCCGGTTCATATCGACCCCGTTCGCATTGTATCTTGTCGCCCCGGTTACCGTAGCGTTGCCGCCGGCGTAGGTTCCATCGGGATTGGCCAGCGGATTAATGAAGATCTCCATGTTGTTGATCATGTCTGTTACTTCCGCGTTGGTTCCATAATTAGACAAAAGGTAGTCGGCCAGGTGGAGCATCAAAATATAACCGGTAGTTTCATCCCCATGGATGGACGAAGTATAGAAAAATTCGGGTTCCGCTTCATCGGTCGCTACATTGTCGGAAATTTTCAAGGCCAGCAATTTTCGTCCGCTTGCCAGTGTTCCAATCGTTTCAAGACGGCAAATCGAAGGATAGGTTGACTGGAACTGTGCCATGAGAGTTTCATACGCCGTGTACGTCGGATAATAATTCCACGTGGTCATCGGGCCCAGGTCAATGTGATCGGTCATTTCGGCACCCGGGCCATCACCCGGATGGGGCAACAAGGTTATGTCATATCCAAGGGTCATGAACTTCAGATACTCTTTCATGTTTGCATAGGCATAAACTGTTTTATCCTTCACATTATCAATCGAAATTATTTTGGTCAGTGTGTGGATTTCTTCTGGCGAATTTACCTTGAACGAAAAATATACTTCAGGTCTCTTTTTAAAAAGATCAGGCGTATCCTGACCCATCAGCATCAAACCGGAAAATAAAACGGCGATAAGCAGCAATGTAATTCGTTGTATCATTATAAAGATTGGTTTTTGGCGAATGCCAGGTTTATGTAGTATTTGAATGGAAGTTAATCTAAAATTATTGTTTTATGACTCTGACTGATTCAGTGGTTGCACCATCGCTGATCCTCACCAGGTAAATGCCCGGTGATTTTCCTGATAATGAAAACTCATGCCTGCGTTCGTTTGTCAATTCAGCTGACAACATCTTCGCACCTTTCATATTAAAGATTTCGATCAGGTATTTTGCAGAAACATCTGGTGAATGCAATTCAAGCATGAAGGTACCAGTCGTAGGATTGGGAAAGATACTGCATGCCTTTTGTTTCAAATCTTTCCGGTTTTCATTGTTTTCCGGTTCAACGGCAGCAATCTTCCCGGTTGCACACCATGGGCCTTCCGGTGATATATAACCGTACATATACCCTCCCGGTTCAACAATCGTTCCGGGATAGTAAAGGATATTCTCGCCGGCAATCATCGTGGAACTCCCCCCGTTTTGAACGGTAAATGTAGTTCCGCTTCCTGCGACAATAATCGTTTGCTGGGCATTGAAACACTGGGTTGCGCTCACAGTAATATTTTGCACTGTTGTTGTTGTTGGAACAGCAGAATTTACCACCATGTTGATCGTATTGGATGTTGCAGGGTTGTTGATTACGCAAGTGGCATTGGAAGTAAGTACGCAGGTAACGGCATCATTGTTTACCGGAACATACGCATACGTCGTATTGGTGGCACCTGATATATCAGCCCCATTTACTTTCCATTGATAAGCCGGGGTCGTACCTCCATTTGATCCTGTGGCTGTGAAGGTTACAGAGGTTCCTTCGGTTACAGGATTGGCAGAGGCAACAATCACATTGCCGACAGTTAAAATAGTGCAGGAACTTGAAATCTCAACATCATCGATACATATACCACGGCCATATTTTGCATTTCCTTCAAAGGCAATGTAGTAAGTAGCAGAAGCTGAGGGCAGTGGGATGGTTTCCTGGGTCCAGGTTGCAATAGCCGCAGTATAAGTTGTCAGGAGTGTCCACGTGCCGGCAAGCGAAGTTTTGTAGAATACCGATAACTGGTCCTGGTCAGGGCTCCAGTAGATCTGTGTATGCCAGAATTTAAGCTGCGGACTGGGCAGGGCGGTCAGGTTCAGTGCCGGGGTGATCAGTTTGGTTTTATTATCGGCTGAAGTGGCATCCTTCAAACAGGCATTCAGAACTCCTCCATGGGCTGCAGCAGGATAACCGGCGCCGTTGCCAAGAACGAATGTATAGTAAATACCTGAACTGCTCACTTGTTCCTGTGCCCAGCAATTGGGAATCACTCCTCCGTTTTCAAAACCTTCTGTCCATGGGTAAGCAGATATAGTACAGTTTGTTACATTGACATAATTTACTTTTACTTCCGGATCCGAACCAAATGCATTCGTGGCGGTCAGAGAGATGGTATATGCGCCAGCATCAGAAAACTGTACCTGGGGATTCTGGGATGTTGCGTTTGTACCGCCAACATAGGTAACGGTTGCCGGGCTGAATGACCAAGCCCAGGAAGTGGGTATGTTCGTTGATAAATCGGTAAACGTAACTGTTTGCCCAACAATGGGGGCAGTGGTAGAAGCCGAAAAATCTGCAACCGGAGGAACTGAAGTGTTGTAGCAACTGATCGCTGCAGCCCATCCTGTGCTTACAACAGTGCCGTCAGAATGAAACCGGAAAGTCAGTGCTCCGGAGGCATTGGATGCCGTGACAGTCCCGGGACTTGTCGTTCCGTGATATTTGCCAATAACGGCGTAGGAAGAAGTTGGCCCGTTATAGATCGTCAGCGTGTCATAGCCGGATTCTGTACTGAAAGCTGAAAATGTAAACCGGATCATGTTGGCCGGTGAGGAAGGATAAAATGTTTCCACAAATGTTTCATTGCTCGAATAACTTCCTGCTGATCCGCCTGAATCAAAGAAGTCACCTGCGCAGGTGGTAACTGATCCATTGGCCATGTTGAAAATGGGAGGAGTAACGACCACATAACCGGTCCTCGTCCTGGTATCCGTTGAACCCGATTTTGTCACGGTAAGGGAAACATCATAGGCGCCGATCGAGTTGTAGGCGATGGGTGGCGGGGTTTGCCCGGTATAGGACGAAGGTGTACCACCGGGAAAAGACCATGCCCAGGTTGCAGGTGTGCATAAAGAATTGTCGGTGAAGGTCACAGCATTTCCGACAACCACGGGATTGGGTGTGCCTGAGAAGTCAGCAATGACGGTTTTAACCTGGATATAACCGGTTTTGGCCTCGGTATCGGTGGTTGTCCCATCGCCGACGATCAGGGTCACATCATATGAACCTGCTGTTGAATAGGTAATTGCAGGCGGGGTGGCTCCTGACCACGATGATGGCGTTCCGCCCGGAAAACTCCAATTCCAGGAAGTTGGTGAACCAGTGGATGAATTGGTGAAAGTCACACTGGAACCTTCACATATTGTTGTTGTATTTGCAACGAAAATTGCATTCAGCGTAGCATAAGGATCGAGCCCATCCAGCGTAAGCCCTGCTATGTTCGTCGGATCCAACCAATCTTTCAGCCTGTCAGCCGACGTGGTTCCCTGCGCCCACGACATGGAAAACTTTCCATAAAAATCCCATAGACTGGTAGCAGTGCATGATGAAGGCCCTCCATGCAGTTGCCCGATCAAACGGTGGTTCTGGTCAAACATGGGTGAACCTGACGACCCGGGTTCCGTAACGCCATCGCTCCAGTTGACTTTCCAATGTGAATCTGCCGGTGTTCCGGTATAGGTATCGGAGGTAAAGGGGGTGACTGAATAGGAGATTTTTTTTATATCCCCGTCAGGGTGATGAACCCCTGCCCCGGAACTGGCACCAACATTTTCCCGGTTCCATCCAGCATAGTAAACGTTGTAAGTGGCCGGAGGAGTGCTGCTCATCTGGACAAGACAAAAATCCGAATCCGTTTTACGCGCTTTCAGTGTAGCTCCCGACAGCGCATTATACGGGGGAGATGAGGCTGGATTTGCACACGTCGGGCTTTGCCAGTTGAACCAGAACACCCACGAAGTGGGATCGCTGTAACAATGGTTGGCAGTCAGTACATAAGGCACTCCGTTCTGGCTTGTATTGTTTATAACAGCACCGGTACAGAACCCGCTTCCTCCTGTGACCAGCATACAGACGGAACGCACCTGGTTTTCCCATCCTGCAGCTTCCGGGCATAACACATTGTTATTGCAGGAGCCGGAAGTCCCAAATGACTTGGCATATTCAAAAGCACTTCTGTATCCATGTGTTACCCTGGTAAGATTCAGTTGCCCGGGAAACTGAGGATTTGCAGGTTCGTCATACTCTATCACCATTTGGTCACCACGAACGAGGGTCGTGGCAAAGACACCACTTTCCTGATTGTTGAAATCAGTAAACGCCCCGATAACTTCCGATTTGTCTGCGTTATAAACAAACAACTTCGCACCCGGTGGCAGATGATAGGTGTTGAATGTCAGGTTGATCGTCAATGCACCTGCTGATTTTATGGCAAGACGCCATACCCTGTCTCCCTGAGGAAGCACATCCCAAACCCCTGAATTTGATAAGTTATAATCAACATCGATGTTTTCTCCAAATCTCCATGGTATATCTTTGTTTTTATCGTTGATGATATCTTCAGATTGTAACCTTTCAACATCAACTTTAGGCATGGTCTCATAGGCCAATGCCGTTTTTTGAAGTTGCGTATTCAGTGAACTTAATGGCATCCCTCCCTGGCTCACCTGTGAGAAGCCTGCAGCAACTATTCCAGAGAACACTATAATTGCAATAAATCGGAAAAATCTTTTCATAGAAAAGGATGTTGGGTTAATTAATTTGTTAATTATAAAAGTATTGCAAAAATATGTGATTATTTTTAACAGTTAAGATGCCAACCAATTAAATCTTCCGGATCGCAATCAATCCATTTTAATAATGCGTGTGGTTCCCGAATTCCGGTCATTGATTACCCTCAACAGGTAAATTCCTGCCGGCTTGCCGGACAAAGAAAATTCATGTCCCGATTCTCCTGTCAAGGTTATTGAAAACATCCTTTGCCCATTCCTGTCAAAGATTTCGACCATACTGTTTTGACAAGCTTCTGCAGATTGAAATTCAAGCATGAAAGTACCGGCTGTCGGGTTTGGGTAAATCCTGTAAAACTGCTGACCCAATTGCTGAGGAATCTCTGTTGTTCCCTTTATGGCGACAGCTTTTACTGTCGTACACCAGGGCCCTCCCGATGAAATCGATCCGAACATATACCCTCCCGCCTCAACAATGGTGCCCGGGTAATAGAGAATATTCTCACCGGCAATCAGGGAGGCGCTGCCCCCGTTCTGAATGGTAAAGACATTCCCGTTGCCGGCAACAAGGATCGTTTGGATGGCATTGAAACACTCGGTGTCTGCTACAGTGATATTCTGGAGTTCAATACTTAATGGTACAGAATTAACAACCATAACGATCTCATTGGAAACCGCCGGGTTGGATGAGGCACACAATTCATCCGAGGTCAGCGTGCAGATTATATGGTCGCCGGATAGCGGTGTATAGGTGTATGTTGAAGTAGTCGCTCCGGAAGCGACCACACCATTCACCGTCCACTGGTAAACCGGGGCGATGCCTCCATTTCTCGGCAATGCGGTGAAGGTCACCTCCGTTCCTGCCATGACCGGGTTGGCGGAAACCGAGATGGTAACACGAACCGGCAGGAGGGGATTTACGGTCATTGCCAGGGAATTTGAGGTTGCCGGGTTCCCGCTGACACAGGATGCGTTGGATGTAAGCATGCACATTACAAGATCATTGGAAACAGGCGGATAGGTATAGGTCGAATTGGTTGCCCCTGCGATGGAGTTTCCATTCACTGACCACTGGTACCTGGGGGTCGTACCACCATTGTTCGGGGTAGCCGTAAATGTCACACTGGTACCGGCACAAACCGGGTTGGCGGAAGCGGCAATAGAAACACTGACTGGCAAAAATGAAACACAGGAACTCGAAACCTGAACATCGTCAATGCATACACCCCTGCCCCACTTTGCGTTGCCTTCAAAAGCAAGGTAATAATCGCCGGTTGGGTTTGGCAGGCTGATCGTTCTTTGAGTCCAGGCTGTAACGCTCGTGGTGTATGAGATTAACAGTGTCCACACGTCCGTGGCCGATGCCTTATAGTAAACGGATAATTGGTCCTGGCGTCCGCTCCATGAAGCTTGTATATGCCAGAATTTCAACTGGGGACTGTCAACCGAAGTCAGGTCCAGCCTGGGAGAGATCAACCTGGTTCTGTTATCGGTGGTGTTAACATCTTTCAGGCAGGCATCATAGGTGCCTCCATGGGCCGTGGATGGATTTGAGGCGCCATTTCCGGCAACAAAGATCCAGGAAATGCCCGAACTGCTCACCTGTTCCTGGCTCCAGCAACCGGGGATCAATCCCCCATTTTCGAATCCTTCGTTCCATGGAAAAATTGCAATGATATTGCAGAGAGTGGTAAATGTCAGGTCATTTCCATAGTACATACCTGAAGCGCTGGTGGCATAAGCCCTTATGTGGTACGTTGTATTTCCGGTAAGCCCGGCCAGGGAAGAGATGAATGGCCCTGTTCCTGAACCATCTGTTGTGTGGTTCCCTGAAACCAATGGATTGATGGTCAGTCCCCAGCAGATGCCACGGGCAGTAACTTCCATGCCGCCATCGGTGATCACATTCCCTCCTGTCACTGCCCCGGAGGAGGTGACAGATGTTGCAGCAGCTGTTGTCACAACTGCGACACCCGGAATGAAGGTCAGGTCATTTCCGGTCGAAGTACCTTCACTGTTCACGGCAACCAGCCTGAAATGATAGGTTTGGCCAGAGGTGAGACCTGTTAGGACCGCGCTTACAGAAACTGCAGCATTTCCCGATCCTGCGGATGTAATTGCGGTTGTACTGTCATAACTGGTGGTGGTTCCCCATTCGAAATGATAGTTTGTTGACAGACCATTCGGGAAGATCATTCCGTTGGCTGTTGCGGAAATTCCGGTAATTGCAGTGGCTGCAAGTGTTGTTGCCAGCGGAAGATGGTCGAATTTCAGGGAGGCAATCCGGGTTTTCCAGGTAGCTGATCCGGTGGTTTGAATGTATTCCGTTGTATACCAGAAAGTAAGATCATCCGTCGGGTCCACCGACATCATGCTGTAATCTCCCCACCTGGCGGCAGTTCCTGTCTGGACACCTGTTCCGGCAATAATGCTGTGCTCGGGGATGGTCATGAGTCCAAGATCATCATAGGCCATCCGGCCTGTATAGCGGATGGAAGGAGAAACCAGGGTAGCGTCGGAAACGGAATAACCCAGGGCGATATCACCCTGTCCGTTCATGGCCACACTTCCGACCCACCTGCTGGAGGCATCGGGGGAATAGGTTCCCTGCTGATAGATCGACCAACCGCTTCCGGAGTTGCGAAGTTCGTACCATCTGATCCCTGCCCGTCCGCTTCCGTCCACATCCACGGTATGGTTGGTGACCATGCTCTGATGGGTGCCGAAATTCCGGTACTGCAAACGGTACATCAACCGGTCAGAAAGCGATTCTAGCTTGATAGCCGTTCCGGGCTGGGGCACGCACTTTCCCCGATCAGCCGTACAAAGTTCAGAATCGAATGGCGAAGTGACAAGACTGTTTGACTCAGCAAAGGTAGAATTGGCCGGGGTTGTCCAGTCGGTGTGGAATTGCCATACTTTGAGATAATCATCGGTCGAGGAAGACCAGTCATTATAATAGATGAAATAGTTTGGCTCACCGGCAACAGGCGCTGTTGTTCCATCCCAATCGGAAGGGAGCATGCCGCCCGGATCGCTTGTGCCGCCCAGGTTAAAATAAACCATCGATGCAGTAGGATCTCCGGCAATCATTTTCGTTCTGTCAAATGCACACGCACCCACACCACCCCAGGCAGCACCCAAAACAAACTGGTTTACTGACATGTAGTAGGCATCAGGCCATACTCCGAGTTTCGGATAGTCAGGCATATTGTTCCCGAATTCAAAAACGTACCGGTACCAGGCACCTGTCGGATCAGAAGTTTGAGAAATGGCCACCAACTCCGCATAAGTGCCTCCGGTACTTCCGTTGGGCAATGAGAACTGGCTGATCAACCAGCGGTTGGCTGCATGATCGTATAAAACCACGGGGTCGCCGTTGTTGGTTCCATTCCATGGTGATGGAATGCCGCTCCAAATTGTCTTAAGCGCCAGCGGTCCCAACAATAACGAACCCGTTTTGGAATAAACGGCGAAGTTGAGGTTGACGACCTGAACATAATGATCGGGGCTCACATCGCCCTGCGTGTCAGGAGGATACACCCCTGAAATGTTTGTAATCCCGTCGAAATTCTGCAGTGTTGTTGAATTCGACGGCATACGGGTGCCATCCTGCTTTTGCCAGACCTTGTCCTCCGGAAAGGGGAACGGGTTGGTTGACAGATGTCCGAACTCCTTATGCCCGATTTTGTTCGGAACTTCCACCAATTCCGTCGCCTTTATCGCCGGCTGAACCGGCAGGAGTTGCTTGAGCGATGGCGACACATCAAAATAAACCGCCCTCCTCACGGTGGGTTTCAGATCAGTTTTTTGTGCAAAAGAGAACCCGCTGGCAGCGATGACAACGGCCATCATCAACAATAAATTTTTCATGGCAGGAAAGATAAGATTCAGTTGAATTCAGCCTTGATTAAAGCAACTCATTTTTAGGCTATGTGAAAAGTCCTTATGATCTTTTTTTACCGCTCAGACGCAAAAACGCAAAAAATTGAAAATCAACATTTTTTGCGTTTTTGCGTCTTTGCGGTGAAGGTGTATTTCAAAATTAAAACCTAATCAATCTTCACAATTCTTGAAGAACCGGTCTGTCCGCCTGAAATTACTTTGACAAGGTATAACCCGGCAGGTTTTCCCGCGAGCGAAAATTCATGCTTGAACTCATCGACCATCTCGGTTGAACTGATCACCTCGCCTTTCATATTAAAGACCTCCACATTGATTTTCTCGGAAGGAACATATCCGTTCAACGTGAGGGTGAATGTACCGGTTGTCGGGTTTGGATAAATTCGGAAGAAATTACTTTCACGTTTCACCACAGGTTCATTATCGGCTGTAACAACCGATGCTTTGTCTGTTACGATGCAATATGGCCCGCCCAGCGCCGTATAGCCATGCAGATATCCTCCCGGTTCAACCGTGGTCCCCGGATAATAGATGATATTCTCACCGGCAATCATTGTGGCGCTCCCACCGTTTTGAACGGTGAAAAGCGTACCTTCCCCGGCAACCGTGATCGTTTGACTTGCATTGAAACATTGGGTTCCTGAAACAGTGAGATTTTGAAGTGTAGTTGTTAAGGGAACAAGCGGGTTCACCACCATGTTGATCACATTGGATGTGGCGGGATTGCCGGTTACACAGGTAGCGTTGGAAGTAAGTACGCAAGTGACCGCATCATTGTTTGCCGGAACATACGAGTATGTTGAAAGGGTCGCTCCGGGAACGACCGTTCCATTCACCTTCCACTGATAAGCCGGGGTTGTTCCTCCATTGGTCGGAGCCGCAGTAAAGGTAACAGAAGTTCCGGCATTGACGGGATTTGCAGAAGCGGAAATCAAAACGCTCACCGGTAGCGTTGTGGTACATGCACTCGAAACTTCTACGTCATCAACACAAACCCCCCATCCGTATTTGGCGTTCCCTTCAAAGGCGATATAATAATCGCTGGAACCATTTGGCAAACTGATTGTTCTCTGGGTCCAGGCGGTGACGCTGCTGGTATAGGAAACCAATAAAGTCCAGGTGCCGCCGGCCGATGTTTTGTAATAAACTGAAAGAAGATCCTGGTCAGAGACCCATACTGCCTGTGTATGCCAGAATTTGATCTGAGGAAGTGAAACGGATGACAGGTTTAAGGATGGTGTGATCAACCGGGTGATATTATCAGCCGAAGTGACATCTTTCAGGCACGCGTTCTTTGTGCCACCATGGGCTGTTGAAGGATTGCTGCCGCCGTTGCCGGTAACAAAGGTCCAGTTAAGCCCCGAAGCGCCTACCTGTTCCTGCGTCCAGCAGGCTGGGATCAATCCGCCATTCTCAAATCCCTCCGTCCATGGGAAGGAAGTGATCGTTCCGCACCCGGAAGTAAACTGCAAATCATCTCCGTAGGCAGTTCCGGAGCCGTTGGTGGCGTAAGCCCTGATATGATAGAGGGTGCTCGGGGCAAGCCCTGTAACAGAACTTGTAAAAGTGCCCGTTCCTGCCCCATCCGTTGTGTGACTTCCGGTAACGACCGGGTTGGCCGCAGTACTCCAGCAAACCCCGCGTGCAGTTACGGAAGAAGAGCCTGCCGTAGTCACCGTTCCGCCTGCAGTGGCAGTTGTTGTTGTAATAGCGCTTGGCGCTGTTGTGGTGACGACCGGAAAACCGGTTGAAGTTCCTGTAATTAAAACATCATCGATAGCCCAATAATAGCCGTAGGTTCCCGTGTAGTTCCATTTGAATTTAACCAATGGTTGTCCTGCTACGGCACTGAAGACTTGTGAAAAGGCAACAGGGTTCGTGGCGGATGTGGCGGTATAAGTTGCGACCAGTACCCAGGTTGATCCGTTGTCGATGCTGTAAGACAGTGCTCCTGAAGAGCCTGAATAGGATCTGAAATAATGGTTGAACTGCAGGGTGACTGTCGAATAGATTGATAAGTCCAGCGTTGGTGTGACGAGGTCGGCGTTTTCTGTCACCCCGCTGCCATATGCATCACTGTTCAGGTATGCGTAATTGCCATTCAAAGAAGGAACGGTACCAGAGACTACAACTGTTCCGAACTGCCAAACCTTTCCATTGCCCTGGTGGTCAATCTGGGACCAGCAGGAAGGAATGGTCGTTCCGGAAAAACTTTCTGTAAATGGCAGGGTGCTAAAGGTGCAGTTGGTTACGTTGATATAATTAGTTTTTATTTCAGAATCCGAACCAATCAAGTTAGTGGCAGTCAGGGAAACGGTATATTGGCCAAGCGCTGAAAACTGTACCTGGGGATTCTGGGAAGTGGCGCTTGTGCCACCAACATAGGTATATGTTCCCGGACTGATCGACCACGCCCAGGAAGTTGGGGCATTCGTCGTCAAATCAGTAAAAGCAACGGTCTGCCCAACAATCGATGTGATGGTGGAAGCTGAAAAATCGGCTACCGGGGCCACTGTGATGGGGGAACAACTGATGCTTGCCGCCCATCCCGTGCTTACAGTACTTCCATCGGAATGAAACCGGAATGTAAGTGCTCCGGAAGAATTGTTGGCCGTGACGGTTCCGGGACTCGTTGTCCCATGATATTTGCCGATAATGGGTGCGGAAGAATTTACACCGTTATAGATGGTCAGTGTATCATAGTTTAATTCCGTACTGAAGGCCGTAAAAGTAAACCGGATCATGTTCCCCGGAGTGTTAGGATAAAATGTTTCGACAAACGTTTCATTGTTTGCGTAACTGCCGGTGGAGCCGCCAGAATCAAAGAAATCGCCGGTGCAGGTTGTGATTGAACCATTGGTGATGTTGAATATCGGCGGTGCAACGGTAATATAGCCAGTGCTTGTTTTGGTATCGGTACTACCCGGTTTGGTAACGGTGAGTGAAACATCATAAGTGCCCAGGGTATTGTAGGTAATTGCCGGGGGCGTTTGCAGGCTGGATGACGAGGGCGTACCTCCCGGGAACGACCATGCCCAGCCAGTTGGTGTACAGGAGGAATTGTCTGTGAACGTTACCGTATTTCCAACAATAACCGTTGTTGGTGTTCCGGTGAAGCCGGCAATAATATTCTTCACCGTGATATAACCTGTTTTGGTTTCGGTATCCGTGGTCGTACCATCTCCAACGGTAAGAGAAACGTTGAAGGTTCCCGGCGAGCTGTAAGTGATAACCGGGGGAGTTTGTCCGACCCAGCTGCCCGGGCTCCCGCCCGGAAAAGTCCATGACCAGGAAGTGGCAGCATAAGACAAATCATTGAATGTCACACCCGATCCGGTGCAAATTGAGGTAGTACTGGTATTAAAATCGGCATTCATGGCCAGCTGATATGGCGACACGTAGGTCATATACACACCACCCCTGTTATCGGTCCAGCATGGGTATACTTTTCCGCCTCTGGAGGTGATCCCCAGGTAATCTCCCATGTAGCTGCTGGCGAGGCCGGGGATCGCTACCGGCGTAAAAGCCACATCACTCACTGCAAAATCGGTCCAGTTCGTGCCTGCATCAACCGAGTAAGCAGAAAAAACCTCGCACTGGGTGCTGGTAACATTTCTGTCATCATAAAATACGACACTCAGCACGCCTGTTTCCGGGTCACAGCTGATCCAGGGGGAATAGGCTTCCTTTCCGTCGGCGAATGCGCCCTGGTTCACCCGGACAGGTGTTGACCACGTTGTTCCGCCATCGGTCGAGCGAATGAGATAAACACTTTTGTTGGTGCCGGAATTGGTTCCCGGCACGCCGATATTCGTCCAAACTACATAAATATTTCCATTGTGGGGTCCTCCGCTGATATCAACAGCCATGACGGGAAAAGAATTTACACGCATATCCTTAAGCACCCCGGTTTCACGGATTCCCTTGATATTTGAAATAATCTTCCTGGCTGTCCCGAATGTTGCACCGCCATTCACCGATTTAATAAAGCCGATCCCGTCTTCGGTAATGCCTGAACTTGGGTAGGTTGCCCATATTGCATAAACCTCGCCGGCAGGGCCTGTTTGAAGATTAACTCCATGGTTGAAGGAAGCAAGCGTGCCCGAGAGGGGAATCCTCGCCGACCATGTCGCCCCGTTATTTGTGGATCGTGATAACACGGTCTGGTAATTATAAGTGCCACCAAAATCTGTCCACGCTGTATAAAGGTTGCCAACATAAGGGCTGGAAGGGCTGTTATCAATCCACATATGATTTTTATCGGCCAGGTCGCCCGGATTTGCTGCGATGGTTGCCGTTGACCATGTGGTTCCATTGTCGGAATATGCAACTCCCTGTCCTCCAGGGTCATCGATAAAATTAATATATTGACGCCCGGAACGGCTGATTGCAGTGGTGGGGTCGCCAGAATTTGTCCCGCCTGCCGCGCTGGGGCTTCCGGCCCATCCAATGCCGGCATTGGATGACTGGAAATAGCTTGCACCATAAAGAGAACCGACGGTGCCACCGCTCCATGATGTTGAATTATTTGAGTTCAGGATGTAATCGGCATTATTCGGATCAATAAATACCGAGTTTTCACTTTCCGTGACATCGGTCAGGCTGGTCACCGGAATATCAACGGAATTCAGGGTTTTTACCCCGTTTGCCCTGATCTGGGAACCCCTGAATATCGCGGGAGGGATCGGAACGTCAGGGTTATAAGGGACAAGTCCCTGTTCGGCTTTTTTCATCCAGTAATTCAGGTTGTCGACACGGATGTCTACCTGGTCCATTGTTCCCGCTTTACCCTGAATTGATTTTGTTTGCTGCGCAAATCCTGCAGAAATCGTAAAAATAAAACCAGATAAAAAGAGGTAAAATAAAAGATTTTTCATACGTGAAGTTTTAAAATTTCTAAACAAGTAAAATACTGTATGATTGCCAATAACAATTAAGCTATTTCTGAATGAATTATTAAACAGGAATTGTCAGCTATTCAACAATGATTTTAGAAACAACAGTCGCATCCCCTGTGGTAATCCTCACCAGGTAACTGCCTTTCGCCTGGTTTGAAAGATCAAAGAAATATCTTTCTTTTCCACGGCACTCAAGGATTTTAATAACTTTTCCCTGGATATCCGTAATTTTTACGGTCATCGCCTTGACACGATGATCGCGGGTGGAGAGGCTGAATTTCCCTTCACTGGGGTTCGGATAAATGATGAGATCCCCGGATTCAATTTCAGAGACATTTACCAGTCCTTCCTGTGAAACCGTCACGGTGCCCGGCGTTACACCGCTTGCGATTACAGTGATGACGGCAGTGCGCGGGTTCATTCCGACATTTTCCTCGTAACCGGCAACTATCATTCCGTTTCCGCTTCCGGCAGGGGTTACAATACACCATGGAGCATCTGAGCTGGCTGTCCAGTCACTGTTGGAAGCAACGCTGAAATTTGTTGTTCCGGCTGCAATGGTCACGTTGCGGTTCGGCGGGGTCACAAGCAGGGAGGGTAAGCCACCCGCCTGGGTTACGGTTACCACAACGGGTGTCAAACCGGTTACCGTAACCGTAATATTTGCAGTGCGTGATGAAAGCAATCCATTCCCGGTGTAGATTGCCGGAATTGCATCATTCCCAAAACCTGTTAACGGAACGGTACACCAGGATTGGTCGCTGGCGGCGGTCCAGGCCGAATTGGAAGTCACAGTAAATTGAGTCATCCCTGCAGATGCAGTTACATCCTGGTTGGTTGGGGTAACCGCAAGCGTAGGATCACCGGTGGAGCCGGTGATCGAAACATCGTCGATGCACACTCCATAGCCATACTTTGCATTCCCTTCAAATGCGATTTGATAATAGGGGCTGGTATTGAAAATTTGAATCGTTTCCTGTGTCCAGACAGCGATCGAGCTGGTATAGGTTTGGAGCAACTCCCATGCACCATCGGCGCTTGTTCTGTAATAAACACTCAGTTCATCCTGATCACTTGCCCAGTTTTCCTGGGTATGCCAGAAAGTCAACACGATATTGAAGTACTGGCTGAAATCAAATACCGGGGTTATCAGTTTGTTTTTATTATCTGCTGACGTGGCATCCTTCAGGCAGGCATTCAGCGTTCCACTATGTGCAGTGGTCGGATGGGTTCCTCCGTTTCCCGTTAAATACTGCCAGGCAGGATCGGCGTTTTCTTCGCTCCAGCAAACGGGTGTCGATGCGCTGCTCTCAAACCCTTCGCTATAAGGCAATGAATTAAATGTACAGTTTTTGACATTGATATAATCCGCTTTTATTTCCGAGTCAGAACCATACGCGTTCGTAGCGGTTAAGGAAACCGTATAAAGGCCTACCTCCGAAAACTGTACCTGTGGATTCCGGGTGGTATCACTGGTTCCGCCAACATACGTAAAGGTTGACGGGCTTATTGTCCAGGACCATCCGGTTGGAAAATTTGACGACAGATCTGTAAATGCAACCGTCTGGCCAACCAGGGTGGTGGTCGGGGATGCCTTAAAATCTGCCACCGGCGGAGCAACAGTGCTGTAACAACTGATGGAGGCCGACCATCCGGGTCTGTTTACAGATAAATCGCTGTGAAAAACAAAGGTCAGGGAACCGGAAGGAGTGTTTGCGATGACAGTTCCCGGTGAATCGGTTCCGCACCAGGTGCCAAGCAGGCTTGCCGAGGTGCTGTTGCCATCGTAGATCTTCAGGTAATCATAATTGCAGGTGGCTTGCGATTCAAGTTCAAAACTGTTGAACAGGAAACGGAGCGTGTTGCCCGGCGTAGCCGGCGTGAAAGTCATGGTAAAGTCCTGGCCATCATCATAGTTAGCGGTCGGTCCCCCTGAATCATAAAAATCTCCCGTACAGGTTGCAATTGTTCCGTTGGTCATATTGAAAACAGGAGGAGAAACGACGATATACCCGGTCCTTGTTTTGGTATCGGTACTGCCCGATTTGGTAACGGTGAGGGAAACATCATAGGTTCCAATCGTGCTGTAAGCAATGGCCGGTGGGATTTGCCCGCTGTAAGACGAGGGTGTTCCTCCGGGGAACGACCACTCCCAGGAATCCGGGCTGCAGGAGGAATTATCCGTAAAAGTTACGGAATTTCCTACCACCACGTTTGTGGGTGTACCGGTGAAACCGGCGATCACGTTTTTGACCGTGATGTAACCGGTTTTGGTCTCTGTACTGTTGGCTGTGTCGTTGGCAACGGCCAGGGTAACATCATATATCCCTGCTGAACTGTAAGTGATGGGAGGTGGAATCTGGCCGATATAACCCGACGGTGTGCCCCCGGGAAAACTCCATGTCCATGAAGTAGGCGAAGCCAGCGACTGGTCGGAGAAAACAACCGGATCGCCCGTACAAACCGTTGTGGGGGTTCCTGTGAACATCGCTGTGAGTGTGGGAGGTGCGATGTTGAAGACACCGACCCCGTTTTTTCTCCCTCCTGAAAAATACTCACCGATCGACCAGAAGGTTCTTCCGTCTGTCGGGTCAATGGTCATTTGGGCATAGTCACCATACCTGGTAGCCGGATCCACCTGCGTGCCGGTTGCAATCACATCTTCGGCAATGGTCATGACCCCTGGTGGATCAGAGGCATATCTCCCGGTGTAGCGCAACGACGGAAATTTCGTGGTGCTGACGATGGTATAAGCGAGGGCAATATTACCATAGACATCCATGCACATATTTCCTGAAAAAGCGCTATAGCCGTCGGGTTGTGAATAGGTCCCTTCCTGATAGATCGTCCATGGCTCCCCGTCGGTGGTTTGCCGTAATTCGTACCAGCGGATTCCGGCTTTGTTGTCGTTTCCGTCGAGGTCAACCACGAAATTAAAAACCACGGTGTTGTATGTCGGGAACCTTCGGTACTGGGCCATAAACATGATGGTGGCCTGCAGTGCATCAATATCACTGCCGCCCGATGGCTGCGGCAGGTTTGAGAAAGAACCTCCGTCGAACAAACCGTCAAACGGTGTAACAGGGATGATCTGCGGGCTTGAGATGGTAGAACTTGCCGGGGTCGTCCAGTTGACATTGACCGACCAGACCTTTAAGTGATCACTTGTAACGCCCGTCCAGGCATCATCCTGCATATAAACGATGGGGGCATTTCCGGGGAGGGGCATTGTAGGACCGTTGGCATTAAAGCTCAGCGGACTGTAAAACCCGCTGGTAACGATCCCGGTAAGCGGAAAACCGATCATCTGGGCGGTTGTGTTGCCAAGGATCATTTTATCCCGTTCAAGGGCAAAGACCACCTGGCTGGTACTGGCTGAGTTCTGATCCTTGTTGGCAGTGATGTAATAACCATCCGACCAAACCGAGAACTTTGGATAATCGGGGAATGAAGAAGTCGGAAAGCGATACACATACCAACCGCTGGTCACCGGATCGGATCCCTTGGTGATGGCCACATCAAATCCGTCGGAGAAAAATTCCGTGATCAGAAACCGGTCGGCAAAGGGATCGTAGATAACAATCGGGTCACCCATTGTTCCCGGCAGGATCGTGCCCAGGGATGCAGCAGGAACAAGTGGATTTCCTGCTTTATCCCAAATCCTGAACGACGAATTCCATGAATTTACAAAATGATTCGGACCAACGGCACCGGTCGGATCAGTTGGTGTGGAACTGGAAGTGGCGGCATCGAAAACGAGAATCGGCGACCTGCCCTGTATTTTATCGACCTGCTCCTGTTTTTGCCATAAGGGATCATTCCCCTTAGGCAATCCTTTTCCCGGCACGGAAGTATTCTTCCCCCAATGCTTCGGATTGAATTCTTTGACCTTGCTTTCCGCCGGTTTGAATGTACCGTTGGCAATCTGGGAAGCAATCGAAGGTACTTCAATCATGTTGTCCGACCGGGTGATCAGGGTCGGTTTCTGCATCTCATTTTGATCCTGAGCAACCAGTTTCGATACCGGTACACTCAACAATGCTGAAAACAGCAGGTAACCGATTTTTTTCATTTGTAAAGAATTAAAAATATTTAGAAAATATTCTATTGTTTAATAATTCTCGTGGTTCCCGAATTTCCACTGGCGATGACCCTGATCAGGTAGATCCCTGCGGGTTTGTTCAACAACGAAAATTCATGTTTCCGTTCCCCCGACAATTCTTTCGACAACATCTTGTCTCCCTTCATGTCATAGATTTCCACCAGGCATGTTCCAGGAGTATCTGATGCAATCAGTTCAAACATGAAAGTGCCCGGGGTCGGATTAGGATAGATCCTGAATTGTGGTTGAACCGCACCCTGCGCGGGCTCATTTGACGCTGCTGTGCCCGTAACAATCCGTTGTGGCGTACACCATGGCCCTTCCTGGGGAACGATGTAACCAAACATATAACCGCCCTGCTCCACAACAGTACCAGGATAATATAAAATATTCTCACCGGCAATCATCGTTGCGCTCCCCCCGTTCTGAACGGTAAAGAGGTTTCCGTCACCTGCAATCAGGATGGTCTGGGCTGCATTAAAACACCGGGTATCGGAAATTGTAAGGTCTTGCACGGTTGTTGTTAAAGGAATCGTGGCGTTCACAACCATGTCGATCGTGTTGGAGGTTGCGGGATTTGATGAGGTACAGGATTCCCCTGAACTCAGCACGCACGAAACTGCATCCCCGTTCACGGGAGAATATATAAATACTGCATTATCGGTTCCCGCATTGGCTGCATTCACCTTCCATTGGTAATGCGGTGATGCACCTCCGTTCGTCCCGATGGCTGTGAAAGTTACCGGGGTTCCGGCATCAACGGGGTTGGCAGTGGCTGTGATCGACACACTGACCGGCAAGACAGGGTTCACCGTCATGATTTCAGTATTGGAGGTGGCCGGACTTCCAGCTTTGCATGCAAGGTCGGAGGTCATGATTACATATACATGGTCGCCATCAACCGGTACAAAGGTATAGGTTGCATCGTTGCCAACAGCTACCGCATTTTTAAACCATTCATAGGCAGGTGTTCCTCCATTAACAGGTGAAGGGGTGATGGTAACTGAAGTGCCTGCACAGACAGGATTTACGGATGCCGCAACCGTTACGCTCACCGGCAAAAGCGGGTTGACTGTCATGGTCACCGTATTCGAGGTGGCCGGGTTTCCTGTTTTGCATGCGAGGCTGGAGGTCATGATCGCATATACCTGGTCGCCATCAGCGGGGACAAAGGAATATTCAACATCGGTTCCTACGGGTTCTGTGTTTTTAAACCACTGATAAACAGGTGTCCCGCCATTTACAGGTGTGGGAGTGATTGTGACTGAAGTGCCTGCACAAACAGCATTGGCTGATGCTGCTATCGAAACGGAGACCGGCAGCGATGGGTTAACGGTCATGGTTACCGTGTTTGATGTGGCCGGGTTGCCCGTAACACATGATGCGTTTGATGTCAGCACACAGGTCACCAGGTCACCCTGTTCCGGGGTATAGGTATACGTCGAAGTGGTCGCTCCGCTGGCAACCGTCCCGTTAACCTTCCATTGGTAAGCAGGGGTTGTTCCCCCGTTGGCCGGTGTTGCGGTATAGGTTACGGAAGTCCCTGCGCATACCGGGTTTGAAGAAGCAGCGATCGAAATGCCGACCGGGGAAGCAGTACATGAAACCTGTACATCATCAATGCATACGCCATAACCTCTTTTCGCATTTCCCTGGAAAGCAATATAATAATCACCGGATGGATTTGGCAGGCTGATGGTTCGCTGGGTCCAGGCTGCTATATTCGTTGTATATGAGGTCAGCAGTGTCCATGTCCCTGTCGCAGAAGTTCTGTAGTAAACTTCCAGTTGATCCTGGCGGGTGGTACCTGAAAGAGCTTGTGTGTGCCAGAAAGTGAGGGTCGGGCTTGACACTCCTGCCAGGTTTAAAGCCGGAGAGATCAACCGGGTTTTATTATCAGCAGCTGTGTTATCCTTGAGGCAGGCATCGTATGAGCCTCCGTGTGCGGTGGCCGGGTTGGAGGCCCCGTTTCCTGCAACAAAAACCCAGTTCAAACCGGAGCTGCTCACCTGTTCCTGCGACCAGCAGGCTGGAATGACTCCTGCGTGTTCAAAACCTTCTGTCCATGGAAAAGTGGAAATAGTGCAGTTGGGCACATTAATGTAGTTTGTTTTCACTTCCGGATCAGAACCATAGGCGTTGGTTGCGGTTAAGGTAACCGTGTAGGCTCCTACTGCTGCAAACTGTACCTGGGGATTTTGAGAGTTGGCGGTGGTGCCACCGGTAAAAGTTACTGTTGCCGGACTGAATGACCATGCCCATGATGTTGGTATGTTCGTTGACAGGTCAGAAAAAGTAACGGTCTGTCCAACTACAGGGGAGGTGGTTGAAGCCGAAAAATTAGCTACCGGAGGAACATTGACGTTGTAACAACTTATCGCTGCGGCCCATCCGGTGCCAACGACAGATGCGTCGGAATGAAACCGGAACGTAAGGGCACCGGAGGCATTGGAAGCTGTAACGGTTCCGGGGCTGGTTGTTCCGTGATATTTTCCGATAACCGCAGCAGAAGAGCTGTTGCCGTTATAGATCGTAAGGGTATCATAACCGGATTCTGTACTGAATGCAGAAAAAGTAAACCGTATCATGTTGCCCGGGCTGGTCGGATAAAATGTTTCCACAAAAGTCTCATTGCTTGTATAACTGCCTGCAGAGCCACCTGAATCGAAGAAATCACCTGAACAGGTGGTAATTGATCCATTGGTTATGTTGAAAACAGGAGGAGAAACGACGATATAGCCGGTCCTGGTTTTAGTATCCGTTCCGGCTCCTTTTGTCACGGTAAGCGAAACGTCATAGGTGCCGGTTGTGCTGTAGGTAATGGCCGGCGGGGTTTGCCCTGTATAGGACGAAGGGGTGCCACCGGGAAAAGACCATTCCCAGCCCGTCGGGCTGCAGGATGAATTATCAGTAAAGGTCACAGTATTTCCGACAACAACCGGAGTAGGTGTTCCAGTGAAATCAGCAACCACATCCTTGACAGTGATGTACCCGGTTTTGGTTTCTGTGCTGCTTGAAGTTCCATCGGATACGGTCAGTGACACGGGATAGGTTCCGGCAGCACTGTATGTGATGGCCCCGGGATTTTGTGAGGTGGAGCTCGAAGGAGTCCCGCCGGTAAATGTCCATGTCCATGAAGTTGGCGAAGCCAGCGACTGGTCGGTGAAAGTCACCGCGCCACCTGAGCAGATAGTAGTAGGTGTGCCTGAAAACATGGCGGTCAGCACGGGAGGGGAGATCATAAACGTGCTGGCCTGGTTCTTTCGGCCACTGGAAAAATATTCATTGACCGACCAGAAAGTAACTCCGTCAAGAGGATCGACAGTCATCTGCGCATAATCGCCATACCTTGAAGATGGGTCAACCGAGGTTCCGTTGATGACCACTTCTTCGGGTAACGTCATGGTTCCCAGGGGATCACTAGCATGTCTACCGGTGAAACGAATGGAAGGATTCAGGGTGGTGCTCACACACGTGTAAGTCATTCCGATGTTGCCATTGATATCCATGCACATGGTTCCTGAAAAAGCACTGTGTCCGCCAGGTTGTGAATAGGTACCTTCCTGGTAGATGGTCCATGGGGCTCCGTCGCCGGTTTGTCTCAATTCGTACCAACGGATCCCGGATTTGTTATCCGTAGCGTTGAGGTGAACTACAAAATTAAATACGACAGAATTGTATGTTGGGAATCTGCGGTATTGGGCCATATACATGATGGTAGCCTGCAAGGCATCAATGTTACTGCCGGATGGCTGGGCCAGATTTGAGAAAGAACCCCCATCAAACACACTGCTGAATGGTGTGACATTGAGGACCTGCGGACTTGAAATAGTGGAGTTTCCCGGGATGGTCCAGTTGACATTGACCGACCAGATTTTTAAGTGATCGGTGGTCACGCCTGCCCAGGAATCATCCTGCATGTATACGATCGGTGCGTTGCCAACGGGAGGCAATGTCGGTCCGTTGGCATTGAAGCCCGCCGGACTGTAAAACCCGCTTACAATGATTCCGGTCAGCGGAAACCCGATCATCTGGGCAGACGTATTACCGGCAATCATTTTATCCCTTTCGAGTGCAAAGACAACCTGGCTGGTTGCCGGTGAGGTTTGGTCCTTATTGGCGGTGATATAATAGCCATCCGACCAAACCGAGAACTTGGGATAATCCGGGAAGGAAGATCCTGTGGTAAAGCGATATACATACCATCCGCTGGTCACAGGATTGGGACCTTTGCTGATCGCAACATCAAAACCTGTGGGGGACGAGCTAACTCCGTAAAATTGAGTGATCAGGAACCGGTCGGCAAACTGATCGTACATGACGATCGGGTCGCCATCAGTGCCTGGTAAAATTGTGCTCAGCGATGCAACGGCAGTAAGGGGATTGCCAGCTTTATCCCAGATCCTGAAGGAAGTGTTCCAGGAATTGACAAAATGATTTGGCCCGACTGCGCCGGTAGGATCGGTAGGCGTGGCGGTGGCACTTGCTGCTAAAAAATTAAAGCCCATGGCTTTGCCCGGCGTTTTGTTCAAGGGTGCCTCTTTTTGCCACAAAGGGTCATCACCCTTTGGAAATCCTTTCCCGGGTACAAAAGTATTTTTCCCCCAGTGTTTCGGATTGAATTCTTTGGCGTCTTTTTCATCTTCACCTGGTTTGAATGTGCCGTTTGCGATCTGTGATGCGATTGAAGGTACTTCAAACATTTTCTCCGACCGGGTGATCAGTGTCGGTTTTTGCATTTCACTTTGATCCTGGGCAAACAAGGGTTTTACCACAACGCTTAGCAATGCAGCAAACAGTAAATAAGCAATCTTTCGCATAAGTTAAGATTTAATTTGTAAAAAAAGATATATTAGCTATTGTTTAATGATCCTTGTCGTTCCAGAATTTCCATCGCTGATGACCCTGACCAGGTAAATTCCGGTTGGTTTGTTCAATAGTGAAAATTCATGTTTCCGCTCACCTGACAATTCTTTCGACAACATCTTTTCACCCTTCATGTTATAGATTTCAACCAGGCATTTTCCAGGGACTTCCGGAGCAATCAGTTCAAACATGAAAGTACCCGTGGTAGGGTTGGGATAGATCCTGTACTGATGTTGATCCGCATTTTGCCCGGGTAAGGGCTCTGTGGTGCCGGCAATGATCCGCTGAGGAGTGCACCATGGGCCTTCAGGGGCAACAATGTACCCAGACATATAACCGCCCGGCTCAACAACGGTGCCAGGATAATACAAAATATTCTCTCCTGCGATCATGGTTGCACTTCCCCCGTTCTGAACTGTAAAGAAGGTCTGGCCCCCTGCCACGATGATCGTTTGAACCGCATTGAAACACTGGTTTCCGGTGATGGTCACATTCTGCAAAGAGGTTGCTAAAGGAACAGCGTTCACCACCATATCGATGGTGTTGGAAGCAGCAGGGTTTGTGGAAGTACAGGATTCTGCTGAAGTCAGCACGCAGGAAACAGCATCACCGTTCACAGGAGTATATATAAATACTGCATTGTTGGTTCCTGCATTGGTTGCGTTCACCCTCCATTGATAATGCGGTAAGGCGCCCCCGTTCGTTGCGCTGGCCGTGAAAGTTACAGGGATTCCGGGATCAACTGGGTTGGCAGAAGCGATGATCGATACGCTGACCGGCAAGACCGGGTCAACAGTCAGGGTGATGGTATTTGATGTTGCAGAAGGGCTTGACCAGCATCCACCGGGAGTTACCCAGCAAACACAGTATACCTGGTCATTATTGACCGGAACATAGGTCAGATCCATTGCATGCGATACAATGGTCCCGTTAACATACCAGTCACAACCCAGCACCGGGTAATTATGGGTGCAGGAGAGGGTGACGGAAGTTCCTGCGCACACCGTCGTCTGGGTAGCAGTAATCTCATTGGTCAAAGTAAGAACCGGGTCAACTGCCATGATGATGGTGTTCGATGCAGCCGGACTTCCTGATTTGCAAGTGACATCAGAGGTCATCACAACATAAATATGGTCACCGTCGGCCGGGACATAGGAATAGGTTGTGCCATTGCCGGCATCGATTGTGTTTTTATACCATTGATAAACCGGGTTTCCCCCATTTACAGGAGTCGGGGTGAAGGTAACAGAAGTTCCTGCACACACCTGGTTTGCTGAAGGTGCAATGGAGACGCTCACCGGCAACAATGGGTTCACGATCATGGTCACGGTATTGGAGGTGGCCGGGCTGCCTGTCTTACAGGTTAGGCTCGAGGTCATCACTGCATAAACCTCGTCTCCGTCAACCGGAACAAAGGAATAGGTTGCATCTGTGCCAACAGCTATCGTATTTTTGAACCACTGATACGTGGGGGTTCCGCCATTGACCGGTGTTGCGGTGAAAGTAACTGACGTTCCTGCACAAACCTGGTTCGCTGAAGGTGCAACAGAAACGCTCACCGGTAACAAAGGGTTCACGATCATGGTCACGGTATTGGATGTGGCCGGGCTTCCTGTCTGACAGGTTAAACTTGAGGTCATCACCGCATAAACCTGGTCTCCGTCAACCGGAATACAGGAGTAGGTTGCATCCGTACCGACGGCTATCGTGTTTTTAAACCATTGATAGGTGGCTGTTCCGCCATTTACAGGTGTCGGGGTGAAGGTAACAGAAGTCCCTGCACACACCTGGTTGGTTGAAGGTGCAACGGAAACGCTCACCGGTAACAACGGGTTCACGATCATGGTCACGGTATTGGATGTGGCCGGGCTGCCTGTCTTACAGGTAATGCTTGAGGTCATCACCACATATACCTGGTCTCCATCAACCGGGATATAGGAATAAGTTGCACCCGTGCCAACGGCTAAAGTGTTTATAAACCATTGATAGGTGGCTGTTCCGCCATTCACAGGTGTCGGGGTGAAGGTAACAGTAGTCCCTGCACACACCTGGTTGGCTGAAGGTGCAATGGAAACGCTC
>Ga0209083_1001205_pt1 | contig 30902 bp, 36 predicted proteins | sample AM7aDNAmetaG_FD_184132 | JGI IMG/M metagenome (GOLD analysis project Ga0209083, IMG submission 184132) | Freshwater microbial communities from Finland to study Microbial Dark Matter (Phase II) - AM7a DNA metaG (SPAdes) (version 3) | ecosystem: Environmental > Aquatic > Freshwater > Lake ... | reverse complement strand
TGCGGAGAGGGCGAGATTCGAACTCGCGGAACCGTTTAACGGGTTCACCTCTTTAGCAAAGAGGTACATTAGACCACTCTGACACCTCTCCAATCGTAATCTATCAACCCAAAAAGATTATCATATTTTTGTTCTTTTTTCTAGTTTTCAGTGCGCTAAAGAAAATCCTACTATTTTTTTTGCTCCAGCTTCGCGTAAAGTTTTCGACGCCTCACTCATCGTGGTTCCAGTTGTAATCACATCATCAATCAAAATAATATTTCTATTTTTTACTAAATCACTATTTGCCGAAAAACACCCTTTCAAATTTTTCAATCTTTCATTTTTATTTTTTAAAGTTGATTGATGCGGAGTCTCTTTTGTCTTTGCTAAAGCTTCAAGTTCAATATCAAAATTTTTTCCTTCATCAATTTTATAAACTTCTTTTGCTATAAGCTCACTTTGATTATATCCACGCTCTCTTAAATTATTTTTATGCATCGGTATTGGTATCAAGAGTGGATTATTAAAATTTGAGAAGGTCACTTCGTCAGTTATATTTTCTAAAATGAATTCATACAACAGATTTGAAAATTTGTTAAGAATTATCTGATTTTTATTATATTTTATAGCCCAAATAGCTTTTCTTGATATTTTATTTTTATATTGAAACAGGGCTTTGTACCTATTATTATTAATTTCATTTGCCTCAGGCACACTATTTGCAATATCTGCTTCAGACATATTTTCTATTTCAGCAATTTCCGAATCTTTTGGTAAGATTAGGTTTAATATAGAACTTATATATTCCTTGATTTTATTCATCCCAGTTGTAAAATTTCTAAGCATTTAATATTTAGTAATTTAATATTTTCTATATCTTATCTCTATTTAATTATGTAATTTGATATATATCGTGATTTACAACGGGACAGGTTATTTTTGTTGAATGACTTATTTTCTGTGTTATAATATCATATATAAATAATGACATGTTAATTATTTCCAAATAATTTAAATCATTCTTATAATTTTAATTATGAGCAATCCAATATCAGATTTTTTCAATTCAATTTTCACGTCAAAAGAATCAAGAGCTCTTGGTATTGATATTGGTTCATCTTCAATCAAAGTAGTTCAACTTAAAAAACAGAGCGGTAAGGCAGTACTTGAAACTTATGGTGAGATTGCTCTAGGTCCTTATGCTGGTACAGACCTTGGACGGTCAACTGTACTTTCTGCTGATAAAATTTCTGAGGCTATGAAGGATTTATTAAAAGAGTCAAATACGACCACAATTAATAGTGGTCTGTCTATTTCGATTGGAGCAAGTTTTGTTATTTTTATAAAAATGCCAACATCGGAGCAAGCTCATTATGCCGAAATGGTACCACTAGAAGCCAGAAAATATATTCCCGTTCCGATATCTGAAGTCACGCTTGATTGGTGGGCAATACCAAAAGATGAGAATACTGTTTCTGAATTTCAAAATGGCCAAAAAATAGATGATGATAAAATGACGGATGTATTATTAATTGTCATTAATAACGAGGCCCTTAACAAGAATCTTGAAATACAAAAACTCGTAGGCTTGCAGACAAGTTTTTCTGAAGTAGAAATATTTAGTGCAATGAGGGCAGGAGTTGAGCCAAGTATCGCACCACAAATAATAATGGATTTTGGCGCCGGAAGTACAAAAGTTTTTGTTGTTGAAAGAGGCATATTGAAAGCGTCACATGTCATCAATCGTGGATCTCAAGATATCACTTTATCAATTTCTAAATCAATGAATGTGTCATTCGAAGAAGCAGAAAAAATAAAAATTAGAGAAGGTATTGTGAGTTCAGAAAAAAATGGAGTATCTGAGATATCATCTATTACTATTGATTATATTTTGTCTGAAACTGGGCGATTTATTATGAATTATTATAAAAAATCAAATAAAAAAATTAGTAAGATTATTATCACTGGTGGTGGGTCTTTGCTCAAGGGTTTAAAAGAAAAAGCCCAAAATTCTTTTGAAACAGACGTTGAGGTTGCGGACCCTTTTACTAAGGTTGAATACCCAGCTTTTTTGGACGATGTATTAAAAACTGCGGGCCCGGAATTTACCGTAGCTATTGGTATAGCTATTAGGAAGCTCCAAGATATTTAACTATACATTAATCAACATTTTGCATTGTATTGTTTTATATTTATAATGTATAATATAATTAGAGTATAATAAAAATTCTCATATTTATGGAACCAAAATATCAAACATCTTTTATTCCAAAAAAACCTATCACTTCGACAGGACAAGTAAGGTCTGGTGGCATGGGTTTGTTACTTTTGGTGTCAATAATTATATTTTTAGTCTCCCTTGGTTTGGGTGGCTATGTATTATTAGAAAAAAATATTTTAATTCAAAAAATAACTGCAGATCAAGCCACGATAGAAACAAACAAGAGTGGTCTTGTTTCAGACTCAATCACTGTTGAAAGTTTATTACAATTAAATTCTAGAATAAATGTTGCAAAAGTTTTACTTGCTAAGCACGTTGCTATTTCTCCCGTTTTTAATTTTTTACAAACTGCAACTCTAAAAAGTGTAAGATTTAAAAATTTTACTTTTAGTGCAGCTAGTAAAAATACTGATGGTACGACCAAGATTTCAGTTCAAATGTCTGGTGTCGCAAAAGATTGGGAGACTGTAGCATCTCAAGCTGACGAATTTGGTAAGACGGATTATAACAAGATAATCACTGAGCCAAAAATATCAAATTTAGGTTTAAACGCCGATGGAAGTGTCTCGTTTACATTTACGGCTTATGTAACAACAGATTATTTAATGTATGGCAATAACATAAACAATTAATATGAACTTAATATTACCTCTTATTTTAATAGCCTCATCAATAGCAGTATTCTTTGGTTATGTTGATCCAAATTATAAAGGCGACAGTGCACAAAGTAGTTCCGATTATTCAAAAGCTGGTGTAGTTTTTTTGAAAAGTGAATTAACAAAATATAGTGATATATTAAATTCATCTACCAAAATTATTTCCCAAAGAGATAGTTTGGTTGCAAAGAAAAACACAATTAGTGATGCTTATACGGCAAGATTGGAAAGGCTACTCCCAAATAATATTGACAACATAAGACTTATTATTGAAATAAGCAAAATTGCTGAAGGAAGAAGTTTGATTGTTAAAAATGTCTCGGTGGGTGACATGACGAAGACAACAAGTACCAATATTGGCCCAGACAATTCGCTTTATGGTACCATGTCACTAAAATTTACCGTAAATTCATCCTACAACAATTTTATTAATTTTTTACAGGACCTAGAGAGCAATCTTCGCCTGCTTGATATTACAGACATTAGTTTTACATCAACCGATTCTGGTTTCTATGATTTCAATATAAGCTTGAATACTTATTGGTTGAAGTAAATAATTAATTATTGTCATAAAAATGAAAAATAAAATAATAACACTTATAGCTGCCGTATTGATAATCATGTTGGCATTTTGGTATTTAACAAAAACCGATATACCAACGTCATATCTAGTTACAGATGCAAAGACAACTGATTCAATAGATGCAAAATATATTTATAATATTCTACAAAAAATGTCACAGGTAACCCTAGATGATTCAATTTTTTCTAGCAATGCTTTTCAAAGTTTAAAAGATAATACTGCAACTTTAGCCACTCAACTTGTTGGTAGAAATAACCCTTTTGCTCCAACTGGTAATGATACAAGCATTCCTGGCCAAACAACACAAAATGTTCCAACGTTACTACCAGTAAAGAAATAATAATTTTTTTGTTTTACAAATTAAGGCACTTTATTGATACAGATTATTGTCGGTGGCAAGCTTAAGTCATTAAATATCTAATCATTTTAAATCGGATGAATATATTAGAAAATCTAGTTAGTAAAAATATAATCAGTAAATCTGACTCTATTAAAATAGAAAAACAAGTAAATACTTCAGATAAAACAACTGAACAGATTTTGGAGGAGATTGGAATACCGGCACAAACTGTCCTTGATGTTAAGTCAGAGTATTATAGTGTTCCGTCATTTAACTTAGATGGTTATACCGTACCATTCTCTATACTAAAATACGTTTCAGAAGATGCTGCTGCTCATTACAGATTTGTGCCACTTGCAATTAAAGATAGCATGCTTGAAATTGGTATGGTAGATCCAGACAACATCGAATCTAGGGATGCTCTGACTTTCATATTGAGCAAATTGAATATGCCTTATAAAATATATGTTATTTCAGAAAAAGATTTTAATAAAGTTGTCGAAAGTTACAAAGGTCTTTCTGGAGAAGTCAGTAAAGCACTTACTGAAATTGATACCAATATAGATGATGATTTAGACGCGGTTGAAATATTGAAAAGTGACAGTTCAAGTTTTGGAAAAATTGAGACAAAAATCATTGAGGATGCGCCGGTTACAAAAATTGTTGCGACTATTCTTCGTTATGCTACTGATGGAAATGCTTCAGACATCCATATCGAACATATGAAAGACAAAGTGAGAGTAAGATTCCGAGTTGATGGTATTCTAAATACTAGTCTTGTACTTCCTTCAGAAGTGCATTCGGCAGTTGTTGCAAGAATTAAAATTCTTTCCAACATGAAGCTTGATGAAAAGAGAAAACCTCAAGATGGAAGATTCTCAGCCAAAATCGAAGGAAGAAAAGTAGATTTTAGAGTTTCAACTTTCCCTGCATATTATGGAGAAAAAGTTGTTATGAGAATTTTGGATCAAGAAAAAGGGGTTCAGCCTCTAGATCAGATGATGTTGTCACCAAGATATTTAAAAATGATTCGCGAAGCAATGGGGAGACCTTACGGTATGATTCTTATTTCTGGTCCTACAGGTTCTGGAAAAACAACTACCCTTTATGCAATGTTAAATGAAATTAACAAAGATGAAAAAAATGTTTTGAGCCTTGAAGATCCTATTGAATACAGTATAGATGGTATGAGCCAGTCGCAAGTTTTTCCAGAAATCGGATACGATTTTGCAAACGGGCTAAGAACCACACTCAGACAAGACCCTGATGTAATCATGGTTGGAGAGATTAGAGATAAAGAAACTGCACAGCTTGCTGTACAGGCTGCCCTTACTGGGCACCTAGTCCTTTCAACAATTCACACTAATACTGCCTGTGGGGTTGTCTCAAGACTAATAGACATGGGTGTTGATCCATATCTTATTTCTCCAACACTTATTTTAACTATGGCACAAAGATTAGTTAGCAAGATTTGTCCAGGTACTGGTAAGCCTATGCCAATTGAAGGTAGTTTAAAAACAATGATGGAAAAACAATTTATTGATTTACCAGATGAATACAGAAGTGAAATTCCAAAAGTAAAAGAAATACTTGAAGCTGAACCATCCGCACAGTGTCCAACCGGTACTCGTGGAAGGGTAGCTGTTTTTGAAATGTTTAAGATGAACCCTGAGATTGAGCAAGTCATATTACATAATCCAATAGAGTCAGAAGTTTTTAAGATTGCCAGAAAGAACGGACTTGTTACAATGAAAGAGGATGCTATTATTAAAGCAATGCAAAAAATTATTCCTTTCCAAGAGATTAATGAATTATAAAAATATGGATAAAAAAAATAAAATCTTGTTAGTCGATGATGATTCTTTTCTACTAAGTATGTACTCAATGAAGTTTGAAAAAAATGGATTTGAAGTTAAAGCTGCAGCAAATGGACCAGATGCAATCGATTTATTAAAAAATGGTTATAAGCCAGATGTTTTAATAATGGATTTGATTATGCCGATAATGGATGGTTTTACTTTATATGAAAGTATAAAAAATGAAAATCTCGCCCCAGGAGCATTGTCAGTGATGCTAACAAATCAAAGTACAACAGCCGATATTAACCGAGCAAAAGAATTGGGCGTAAATAGTTTTATTGTAAAGGCGACCACAATACCATCTGAAGTCGTCGACGAGGTTAAAAAGATTTTGAAATAGTTTATCTAGCGTTTTTGTATAAAAATTAAGTGTTTTGTTGTATAATACATGATGATATTAAAATATGAGGAAATATTTTAATAAAAATTAAGTTCAGTCTAAATATCAAAAGTCGGACAATAATTAATAAATAAATTTTTTTTATCACGATGGATTACAAGAAAGAATTAAATGATTTAATAAAAACTGTATTTCAGGAAGGTGCTTCAGATTTACACCTTTCGGAGGGGAAGAAACCAACTATTAGAGTTTCAGGTATGCTTTTACCACTTGTAAAAAGGGATATTATAACCAATGAAACCATAAGTGGTATTTTGTCTGAATTAGTCACAAAAGAAAATAAAGAGTACTTTTTAAAAAATAAAGAACTAGATTTTTCCTATGGAACAGATAACGGCGAACGTTTTAGAGGCAACGCGTATTTTCAACAGGGGATGATTAGTATTGCACTTAGGCTTATTTCAAAAAATATTCGTGGACTAAAAGAATTGAATCTTCCAGATATATTAAAATCTTTTGCTGATAAGCCGCAAGGTTTCTTCCTGGTGGTAGGACCTGTTGGTCATGGAAAAACAACAACGCTTGCAGCAATGATAGAAAGTATAAATGAAAGTCGTGCAGAGCATATCATTACGATTGAAGACCCAATAGAATATATATATGAACCAAAAAAATCAATAATTGATCAAAGAGAGATTAGAATAGATACAGAAGATTTCCAAAGTGCAATGAAAAGCATGTTTAGAGAAGATGTTGACGTAGCACTAATCGGAGAAATGAGAGGGCCTGAGACAATCGCGACGGCAGTGACAGCTGCTGAAACGGGACACTTAGTTTTTTCAACGTTGCATACAAATGGTGCTGCACAAACAATTAGTAGAATTATTGATTCATTCCCCGGTGAGCAACAAGAACAAATAAGAATACAGCTCGCTGGAAGCTTAACTGGTATTTTTTCACAAAGGCTTGTTCCAAGAATTTCTGGTGGGTTAATTCCAGCATATGAACTATTAATAAATAATAATGCAGTTGGAAATTTAATTCGCGAAAATAGAATCCACGAAATAAATTCCGTCATAGAAACTTCATCGCAGGAAGGAATGATAGATATAAATAGATGCTTGGCAGAATTAGTAGCTAGGGGAGAAATAACAGTTGAAAGTGCATACACATATGCAACAGATGCAAAAATACTGGAGAGGATGATGTAATGAGTAGTTATAAGTTTCAAGTTGAAAGTTAAAAGTAATAATTATGACATTTAAATACAAAGCATTAGATCAAAGTAATTCACAAAAAAACGGCGTTATTGAAGCTGTTAATATTGATGTTGCTATTGATGCACTTCAAAAAAGAGGATTATCAATCCTTTCTATTAAACCTGAAGAAGAATCAAAAGGAGGTTTGTTTGGAGATATATCTTTATTTGAAAGAGTTTCCAATAAAGATATCGTTATTCTTTCAAGACAAATGGCAACATTGTTTGAAGCCCAAGTGCCAGCACTTAGAGTTTTTCAACTTTTGGCTACACAATCAGAAAATAAACTATTAAGAAAAAGATTACAAGAAATTGTGGATGATCTTCAAGCGGGTAATAGCATCTCAGTTTCTCTAGCTAAACATCAAGATGTTTTCTCCCAATTTTATATAAACATGGTAAAATCTGGTGAAGAATCAGGAAAGTTAGATCAAACCTTTATCTACTTAGCAGATCACCTAGAGAGAACATTTGAGGTTTCATCAAAAGTAAAAACCGCATTTATCTATCCTGCTTTCGTTATTTTTACTTTTATTGCCGTCATGGTTCTTATGCTTGTTGTTGTTATACCCAAAATTAGTGGAATCTTAAAAGATTCTGGTCAAGCAGTGCCTATATATACCAAAATTGTTATGGGTCTATCAGACTTCTTTGTAAGTTATGGAATTTTTTTCCTAATCGCTCTTATTATAGGGGGATTTATTTTTTGGAGATATTCGCGTACGGAAGCAGGGAAATTAGCTATTGACGATGTAAAAATATCAACACCATTAATAAAAACTATTTATTTAAAACTCTATCTATCAAGAATCGCTGATAATATGAATACAATGCTTGCCTCAGGCATTCCGATGGTCCGAGGTCTTGATTTGACCGCCTCAGTAGTAGACAATTTAGTCTTTAAAAATATTTTAGAAAAAACGCTAGAAGATGTGAAAGGGGGAAGTTCTGTTTCAGGTGCTTTAGAAAAACATGATAAAATTCCTGGCATTTTTGTACAGATGGTAAAAATAGGTGAAGAGACTGGGCAGCTTGGAAATATTTTGAAAACGTTAGCAAATTTTTACAGAAGGGAAGTAACAAACTCTATAGATTCATTGGTGAGTCTTATAGAACCAGCAATGATTGTACTGTTGGGTCTTGGTGTTGCATTTCTTCTAGCTTCTGTACTTGTTCCTATTTACAGTATTTCTTCGGGGATGTAATAAGTAGTTTAAAAGTTCCAAGTTATAAAGTGACAAGGAAAGATACAAAAAAGTGAGGCCGTGTGGCCTCACTTTCAACTTTTAAACTTACAACTTCCTAATTGAGTTGTCCACACCTCTTTTCCTTTTTTTATAATGTGGGTGTATAATATACAAGTAAACTTAATCTCTAGGCATAGAGATTGAAATGTTTTTGACGGAAGTATTATACCTTGAGCAAGTATTTAGATGGCCGAATAAAAAACATAAGTTAAATTTATTAGTGAATTGATTTTTATCGATAAAAATTAAAAAATTATGAAAAAAGGTTTTACATTAATTGAACTTTTGGTGGTTATAGCCATCATAGGTATACTTTCTTCTGTAGTCTTGGCTTCTTTAAATACAGCAAGAAGTAAAGGCTCCGATGCTGCAACAATTTCTCAATTAGCCGGTACTCGTGCACAAGCAGAGATATACAATAACGCAGGTAGTTATGCAAATGTTTGTTCTTCACCTGCTGCAAGTAGTAGTCTTATTAATCTTTTAAATGGTGCAGCATCTAGTGCGGGCTATCCAGGAAATGTAGTCACAGTAGCAGGAACAGCAGGGGTATTTAACTATGTTACATGTCACGACAGTCAGAGTGCCTGGGCAGCAGAAGGACCTCTTAAAGCCTCTGCCTCTGGAGCACCTAAAATGTGGTGTGTAGATAGTACAGGAGCTAGTAAATCTGAGACGACTAATATTGTAGGGAGTATATACGCTTGTAATTAAAGATTTTACGAATCTTGATATTAAACAAAACAAAAACCGCCGGTGGCGGTTTTTGTTTGGATTTCTATATAAAAAAAGATATAATTCACCCGTTAAAGTTTTTGCCAACGTTTTTGAAAATTGAAATTTTTACCATTGTTACGGTTAATAAATAATATGTTATAATTTATGTAGGTTTTAATAGTCGCAAAAACAATTTTATTGGCAAAAATTTTTCTCGGGTAAATATGAAAGTTTTTCTAAAAAACAGAGCATTTATCTGCACACCAACTTTGTTCTTGGAACTTAAGATTAATTAAAAATTATTTATAATTATGGTTATTGACTCAATAAAATCTATTATAAAATATGAAAACCGTTCCAAAAGAATGAGAACAAAGTTGGTGTGTGGGTTTACCCTGATAGAAATAATTGTTGTTATAGGTATTATGGCTGTTTTAACAGCGATTGTATATTCTTCATTTGATACCTCAAAAGCTCAAAGCAGAGATCAGCAACGAGTTTCTGATATAAGTGTTATTCAGCTTGCCCTTGAACAATTTTTTAATAAAAATGGTGTGTATCCAGTAAGTATAAACAATAACACTGATTTCACTAAGTATTTGTCTGATGTTCCAAGAGATCCAAAAACTGGAGAATCATACTCATCAAATTATTTAGCTTTAAGCAAAGCTAGTAGTGATAATGCAAAAAAGTGTATCTCATATCATCTTTGGGCTAAATTTGAAATAAATAATTCTTATTTAAATTCTAAAAAAAGTTTTGATTCGACATCGGGCGGGTTATCAAGTACAAAGTATTTTAAATGTGGAACTAACATTGGAAATCCAAATGGAGGTATAGACGCTTCAGCTTCTGAAAACAATCTTATTTATGATGTAATGCCATAATTGTAATGTTATACATAGATTTAATTATTATTTTTATATTTGGAACAATAATCGGCAGTTTTTTGAATGTTTTTGTTTTGAGATATAACACTGGTGTATCTTTTGTGACGGGGAGGTCAAGATGTTTTTCTTGTAGTAAAGATTTGCATTGGTATGAGCTCATTCCACTATTTAGTTTTTTGATGCTTCGCGGAAAATGTTTGAAATGTAAAAGCAAAATTTCGTATCAATATCCCCTTGTCGAAGGACTCACTGGAATAATTTTTGTTGCAGTGTTTTTGGTTATTGGTTTAGCGCCAATTTTACCCCTATATTTAATTGTTGCATCACTGCTTATTGCAATGTCAGTATATGATTTTCAACATAAGATTATTCCCGACGGTATGGTTTATACTTTTATTGTTATTTCATTTATTATCATGTGCCTCATACACCCACTAGGGCAATTATTTGGTTTACCATTATCTTTAGATTTGCTCGCTGGTCCTATACTTTTTGCTTTCTTTGCATTTTTCTGGCTTGTATCTGGCGGAAAATGGATGGGGTTTGGTGATGCAAAACTAGCACTTGGAGTTGGATTTTTACTGGGATTTTTGGGGGGAACATTTGCAATAATGCTTGCTTTTTGGATAGGAGCAATATTTAGTTTGGTTATAATGTTTTTACAAAAAATAAAAATATCAAATCTAAAGTTGTCCTTGAAAAGTGAAATACCATTTGCCCCATTTATAATCCTTGGTCTTTTCATACAACTTTTTACCTCATGGAATTTTCAGAGTATAATTAATTTCTTAAGATAAAAATGTTTAATATTTATCAAAAACAAAAAATTAACAAAAAAGCCGGATTTACTCTGGTAGAGTTGCTCGTTACAATTAGTATTTTTGTAATACTTACTGGAGTTGTTTTATTTAACTCTAATTCCTTTGATAGTACAGTTTTGTTAAATAATTTTGGTTATGATATTGCTTTGACTATTAAGCAAGCACAATCATTTGGGGTAAATGTGAGGGAGGATAACACCGGAAATTTTAGCTCATCTACTGGTGTCTATTTTAATACAAATATTGGCCCCAACGAAAATGGAAGCTTAACAAATTTTATTCTTTACACCGATATTAATGGTGATAAAAAATATGCAGATGGAAATGTAAATATTTGCCCAACCGGTGACACGAGTAACCTTGAATGCATTCAAAAATATTCTATGAGGAATGGTACTCACATTGAAAGTATTTGTGCCGGTAACGACAATAATGATTGTGATAGTAATATTAAAAAGCTCTCCATAATCTTTACTAGACCAAGTCTTGAAGCAAATATATTTATAAATGATGAGTCACAACAAAGGAGGGCTTATGCTAAAATTACTCTTGCAGCATCAAACGGAGCGAGTACGAGCGTTATTGTTACTTCTGCCGGACAAATATATGTGAAAAATAAATAAGGTGCGAAAATTATAAGAAAAAAAATGAAGACAGAAATTACAAAAAAGAAAATTAATAATAAAGGTGGATTTTCACTTGTAGAAATGCTTGTCGCCATTGCTGTTTTTATGTCAATTATGACTATTGCTATAAGTGCACTTATTACGATTATAAGTGCCAACAAAAAAGCACAAGCAATAAAAAGTACTGTTGATACCGTAAACTTTGCTATGGAAACTATTTCTAGAGATATGAGGGTTGGCTCCAGCTATAAATGTTTAGCAGAAGATACGCCAGGGAGTGATTGTTTGGGTGGTAGTAATTCGGTACAGTATACAAATAGTGACGGCGTCACAACCACTTATACATTTAATAAAGATACTGGGCCAGTAATTACAGAAACAAAATCTGATTCACCTAATACACCAATAGCTCTTATTTCTAGAGATTCAAATGTAAATATTGATAATATGACATTCTATGTTATAGGTGCTGATTGTGAATCTGGTGTGGGGCCTTCTTGTGGCGGTGTTAAAACCCAACCCCGAGTAATTATTACTATTTCTGGAAGTATATCAGTCAATGGCAGTAGCGATGTATCTTCTTTTAATTTACAAACAAGTATCTCGCAAAGGTCAAGACAATAAAACCATGAAAAATTTAATAATACAAATCTATAAGAAAAATTTTCCTCAGCCATCACGAAATCATGCTAAAAATGTGGCTGGCTTTACTCTTGTAGAGTCATTAGTGGCGATTTCAATACTTATGATTGCCATTGCAAGTCCAATGTATTTAGCGCAAAAAAGTTTATCTAGTGCAACTTTATCTAAAGACCAAATGATAGCGACTTTTTTAGCTCAAGACGCAATAGAGGCAGTGAGAAATATAAGGGATCAAATAGCTGTGAGTTCAAGTGGGGGAGATTGGTTGACTGGTCAAACTCCAACTGGATTATTGTATCCTTGTATTTGTAATCCTATTTCTCAAGCTTGCAATTTTGATTATCTTTCACTGAATCCTGTATATTGTCAAATAGATACCACTAATAATTCCATAAAACCAGGTATGTTTCCTGCGGATAAATTAAATATTACGAAAGATGGAGTGACAGGAAATTTTTTAAAGTATGATTACGAAGACACAGTTAATCCATCAAAATTCTCTAGATACATAAACATAATAAAGAATCCAGCGAATTCTGGAAATCAAAATGAAGCAGAAGTAAATGTCAGAGTTACTTGGAGTTCACCTTTAGGAGATGAAAAAATAGATTTGCAAGATTTCATATATAATTATTCTGAAAATTTTTAGTTTTCTATTATTTTTTAAATAGATATTGCATTATTGTAAATTAAATTGTACAGTATAGAAGGATATATGTTACTATTTTTTAAAAAATAAGAACAAAAAGTTCTTTGTAATTGTTACCAGTCAGTACTCTTTATTAAACTTAATGCTATAAGGGAGGATTTATGAAAAAAGTTGTGTTAATCACACTGATTTTCCTATTCGTTGTATTAGGGTGTAACAAGAATATAACAGGACCACAAATACTGACATCGGTCAGTATAAGCCCAACAAACGCTTCAGTTGGGGTAGGAGGAAATTTACAGTTCACTGGGATAGCAAAAGACCAAGGGGGGAATCAGATGAGTGCAACTTTTGTTTGGACAAGTTCAAACAATGCAGTTGCCACCATTGATTCAAACGGATTGCTTATCGCCGTGTCTGCGGGTATCGTAACTGTAACGGTAACAGCTGGTGGGAGTGTTACAAATTCTACATCAGTTACGGTAACAGCATCTGCACCAGTACTCTCATCGATAGTCATTTCACCTTTGACCCCAACAGTAACAGTTGGTGGAACGCTAAACTTTATTGGTTCTCCCAAGGACCAATATGGCAATGCGTTCGCTGCGTCCGTATCTTGGACAAGTTCAAATGGCAGCATTGGCGGAATAAACTCAAGCGGAATATTTACTGCAATAGCCGCGGGAAATACGACGGTTACTGGTACAGCAGGAACATTTTCTGCATCAACCGTGGTGTCGGTTCAGCCAAGTCTGAGATACATGTATTTGAGAATAACTGGTGATGGTCCTGCGGGGACTTCAAGTTCTTTTGGATTGACCGTATGGGTTACGACTAGTTCCACAAGTTCTACTCTTTTTGGTGGAACGGCCGTAATTGACGCTTCAAACAGTTTTGTTTGGAGGTCAATTGATTCAGATGGTTATGTTTATTCAGGAGCAACATTTCACTGGTCAATGCCAATTGCACCAGGAAACCAAGGGGTCTATGTTGAAGTTCACAAGATAATAAATGGTGTGGATACAATATATGCGTCAGCGCATGATCCTGCAGGACAAACTGGTAATGGTGGAAGTCTTACGTTCTAAATATTTGGGCCCCGGCAATTAATTTTGTCGGGGCCTGTTTTATTTGGTTTTTTATAATAAAAAAGTTATAATTGAGTTGTAGGTTACGCGTTTTTTATGCATATATATAATACAAAAAGAAAAATCTCTGTTCTAAAATTCAAATCTGGTTTTGCCATGCTTTTTGCCGTTCTTTTGGCAAGTTTTCTTATCACACTCGGAGTGTCTATTTTTAGCGTTTCCTTGAAGGAAATACAAATGGCTACTGCAGCGAGAGATTCACAGGTGGCATATTACGCTGCAGATTCTGCTCGAGAATGTGCTCTTTATTGGGACGTTAAAGTAGGGGCATTTCCATCGTGTCTTGGTAATAATTGTTCAGATGAAGCATCTTCAACTCCGATAAAATGTAATGGAATAGATATAACGGACCTTAATTTTTCTAAAGGAGACCAAACCCTAACATACTCAGTGTATCGCAAAGATTTTTTTAAATTTTCAGCTAATTTATTAACAGAACCAGTTGCAGACATTAGTATTACTAAAACATATGAACCAGAAGATAAAATCATTAAAACCACAATTTCAGCTTTTGGTCATAACACATCTATTTTAGGTAGAAGAGTTGAAAGAGGAATTCAAACAACAAATAATTAATCTGAATTAAGAAAGATGTCACATTTGATTCCGAAAGATGTTAAAGAAAGATATGAGAAGCTTGTAAAAACTGTAGATTACCACAGATATCTTTATAATGTTTTGGATAAGCCAAGTATCGCTGATGAGTCTTATGATTCGCTCATGCAGGAGCTTATTGATATAGAAGAAAAATATCCAGAACTTATAAATCCGCAATCTCCATCACAAAGAGTTGGCGGAGAACCACTTTCTGAATTTAAAAAAGTAAAACACGAAGTAAGACAGTGGTCTTTTGACGATTGTTTTTCAGAAGATGGCTTGAAAAAATGGGATGAAAAAGTGCATAGAATGGTAGCAAAAGTGCCATCACTTAAGGGTGAAAAAATTGAATATTGTTGTGAACTGAAGATTGACGGACTAAAAATAATTCTAACTTATAAAAATGGTAAATTTGTTCAAGGGGCAACTCGTGGTGATGGGGAAATAGGTGAGGATGTAACAATGAACCTAAAAACTATTAAAAGTATTCCACTTATTTTACCGAAGGAGACTGACATTATTGTAGTTGGGGAGTGTTGGCTTTCCAAAAAAGAATTAAAAAGAATAAACAAAGAAAGAGAAAAAAATGGAGAGCAACTTTTTGCGAATACCAGAAATGCAGCTGCTGGCTCTATTCGTCAACTTGATCCAAAAATTGCTGCAAAGAGAAATCTCAGCTCTTTTATTTATGACATCGATAAAATGAATGAGGAAGCTCCAGAAACACAAGATAAAGAATTAAAACTCATTGCCGATTTAAGTTTTAAAACAAATCCTCACCACGAAGTTTTTGATTCATTAGAAGGTGTAGAAAAATATTATAAAAATTGGGCAAAAAATAAAGAAAAATTGGACTATGGTCTTGATGGAGTTGTAATTAAGATTAATTCAAGAAAAATTCAAGAAGCACTCGGTTATACTGGCAAATCTCCACGATGGGGAATTGCATATAAATTCCCAGCAGAACAAGTTACAACTGTGGTTGAAGATATTGTATTTCAGGTAGGTAGAACTGGTGTTATTACGCCAGTAGCACATCTAAGACCGGTTTTGGTTGCTGGTTCTACTGTTTCTCGCGCTACGCTTCACAACGAAGATGAAATTAATAGATTAGATATTAGAATTGGAGATACTGTTATTTTGCAAAAAGCTGGTGATGTTATTCCAGATATTGTGGAAGTTTTGAAAGAGCTACGTTCGGGAAAAGAAAAAGTCTTTGTTTTTCCTAAAAAAATAGATGCTTGTGGAGGAGATGGAAAGATAGAAAGAATTCCTGGGCAAGCTGCTTGGAGATGTGTAAATAAAAATTCATTTGCACAACAAAAAAGAAAGTTTTATCATTTTGTTTCAAAAAAAGCTTTTAATATGGATGGGTGCGGGCCAAGAATAATAGACGCATTGCTTGATAATGGTCTTATAACAAATTTTGATGATATTTTTACTCTTAAAAAGGGGGATTTGCTAGCATTACCAAGATTTGCAGAAAAATCAGTAGATAACCTCCTCTCGTCAATAGAAAATGCAAGAGAAGTCGCCCTAAACAGATTTATAGTTTCACTCTCTATTCCGCAAGTGGGAGAAGAAACAGCAATAGATTTAGCAAAAAATTTTGGCACACTGGATAAAATTAAAAAAGCTGATGTTTTAGAATTGCAAAAAATAAATGGGGTTGGAGATATTGTTGGACAGTCTGTTTATGATTGGTTTTTAGATAAAGAAAATAGCAAACTTATTGATAGGCTTCTAAAACAAGTAAAAATAGAAATCACGAGGTTGAACCTCGGGGTGAGTGCGGGAAAATTATTAGGGAAATCTTTTGTTGTTACGGGAACACTTTCATCAATGTCACGCGATGAGGCAAAAGATGAAATCCGTGCACGTGGTGGAGATATTTCTGAATCAGTTTCTTCAAAAACTTCTTATTTAGTTTGTGGAGAAAATCCAGGCTCAAAACTTGATAAGGCGGAGCGGTTAAATGTTAAGATTCTTTCAGAAAAAGATTTCATATCTCTAATTAAACAATAAAATAATTACAATCACATTGTAGCGGAGTCCATGCACCAAGCCCGCTCCCTTAAGATGGAAAGCGAATTAGCTTGGTGCGAAACAGAAAAACTTGGAGTAAAAATATTAAATGAAAGTGATTTTATAAAAATCATTAAATAATAAAAGGCGGCCTTAAGCCGCCATTTATTATTTACCTTAGGTGAAATGATGCCCTTGCTTTTACTCCCTCAGGATGATAACCAGTATTATGTATTGCACCGTCCTTAATAGTATACCAAGCATTTGGTTGAGCTCCTGCCTCGTGGTGGGCTGTCGTATACATTTTATCACCTCTTATTTTAAAATCTGGCAATGCTGCATTACCACCGAGCGGGTGATAAATAGTCCTATAAACGGCATCACCCCTTACCTCATATTGGGGTTTCATTGTGTGCACAGTCTGGCCATATTTTGAGGCATAAATTTTCTTTATTTCCATGGTGTTTTATTAATTATTTATAATTATTGCGGTTTTATATAATACATTGGGTCTAGTCTAAAATATTGGCTATGATATAATTTTACTTATTATTAACAAATAAAATTATATATGCTAAATAAATTTTTTAATGTTCTTTTAATATTTATACCAATAACAATTATCGCGCACCTATTAAATTTACCCGCAATTTTTGTATTTATTTTATCCGCAATATCAATTATACCACTCGCAAAATATATTGGCGAGGCTACGGAAGAATTGACTGTTTATACCGGCCCAGCTTTGGGCGGTTTTCTAAATGCCACCTTCGGTAACGCGACAGAGTTAATCATCGGTATTTTTGCTTTACAGGCTGGCCTTACGGAAGTTGTAAAAGCATCACTTACAGGTTCTATTTTAGGAAATCTTCTTTTGGTTTTGGGCACAGCTATCTTTTTTGGTGGAGTAAAAAGACCAAAACAAACATTTAATGGCACGGCAGCAAAAGCCAGTGCATCTACATTACTTTTGGCTGTTATTGCACTTGTGATTCCAGCGATATTTTTTCAGACTTCTAAAATTTCGGCAACTGGTGGAGTTATAGAAAAACTAAGTATCTTGATTGCTGTCATCATGATTATTTCTTATTTGGCAAGTTTGGTATTCTCACTTTTTACGCATAAACATTTGTACACAGAAGATGTTGGGAAGTATGAAGCAAAATGGAGTATTAAAAAAAGTATAATAATACTTTTAATATCGACTGTTGCCGTTGCGTTTATGAGCGAAATCTTAGTTGGCTCAATTGAGCCGTTAGTCGCAAGTTTTGGCTGGACAGAGTTATTTATCGGTGTCATTTTTGTCGCAATTATTGGTAATGCCGCAGAACACACCTCGGCGATAACAATGGCCATAAAGGGGAAAATGGATCTTGCACTTCAAGTTTCAATTGGTTCCACAACCCAGATTGCTATGTTTGTTGCTCCCGCTCTTGTTTTGATTAGTTTGTTTTTCCCAACCAATATGAGTTTGGTTTTTAATACCTTTGAACTTGTCGCAATTATTTTTTCAGTATTTATTGTTAATGCAATCATTGAGGATGGTGAGTGCAATTGGTTTGAGGGGGTTCAGCTTGTAATGGCATATATTATTATCGCTGTGGCTTTCTTTTTCCATCCATAACTTACAATGAACCAAATCAAGAATTTATCTTTAGTATTATTATGTATTGATTATCGTTTTTGGCCCCAAGCACTACCTATTTTAAAAGAAAAATATGGTGATTTTGATTTGATTGAAATTGCTGGTTCTAGTAAAAATATTACCTCACCACTTGAAGAAGAGGACAGAATTACTTTATTAGAAAACATCGGGTTATCGATAAAATTACACCATCCACACAAATTAATTCTAACAAACCATACAGATTGTAGGGCTTATGGTGGCAGCAAAAAATTTAAGTCACAGAACCAAGAAATTGAATTTCATGAGGAAGAATTAAAAAAAGCAAAATTAACTATTTTCAAAAAGTTTCCAAATTTGTCTATCGAAACTGAGTTGTTTACTTTAAACGGTGACAAAGTTCAATTGGTTTAATTATTTTCTTTTTGCCGTCTAAAATGCTATATTATTTCTATGTTAGAGATTAAAGATATAGAGAAATTAGCCAAACTAGCAAGAATAGAACTCACTAGAGAGGAAATGCAAAGACTGCTTAAAGAAGTAGACCCAATTTTGGATTATGTAACCCAATTAAAAGAGATTGTTTCTAAGATTGGTGAAGAAAAAAAAGCTGGTGAATTACGAAACGTTGTAAGAAATGATGAAAACCAAAACGAAACTGGAGCAAACACAAAAAATATTGTTGCAGGTATGCCAAATTCTCAAGATAATTATTTGAAAGTTGAAAAAATATTATAATAATAAAAATTATGAAAATAAAAATTTTTACTGTAGGGGGAACTATAGATAAGGAGTATTCAGAAGTTAAGGGAACATTGAATTTTTCCTTTGGAAAGCAGGCCGTTATGGAAATGGCTGGGGGAAAAATAAAATTAAATTTTGATTATGATGTTGAAAGTTTATTGGCAAAAGATAGTTTAAATATGACAAATGCCGATAGACAAATTATAAAAAAATCTTGCAAAAGTGTTGTTGAAAATAAAATATTAATAACTCATGGTACAGACACAATGGTAAAAACAGCAAAAGTTTTGAGTAGCATAAAAGGCAAAGCAATTGTTTTGACCGGTGCTTCTCAGCCATACAAATTTAGAGAATCAGATGCGGAATTTAATATTGGTGTTGCAATTGGAGCTTTAAATTTATTGGAAGACGGTGTTTATATTGCTATGAATGGCAGAATTTATAAATGGAATGAATGTGAAAAACTTAATGACGGAAGATTTGTTGAAAAAAAATAATATGGTTATTGATTTAAAAAATTTAACAATAAAAAAAGCTCATGATTCACTCGTAACAGGCGAGTACACATCTGTTGAATTGGCAACTGCATATTTAGAGCAGATTAAAAAATCCGATAAAGATATCCACGCATATCTTTCTGTTTTTAATGATGTGATTCCACAAGCAAAAAAAGCAGATGAAATAATAAAAAGTGGGAAAGCTGGAATGCTTACCGGAATCCCGATTGCTGTTAAAGATAATATTTTAATAAAAGACAAAATTGCAACTTCAGCATCAAAAATTTTAGAGAATTATGTCGCAACTTATGATGCAACGGTCATAGAAAAACTCAAAAAAGAGGGTGTGGTTTTTCTTGGAAAAACAAATATGGATGAGTTTGCAATGGGGGGCTCAACCGAAAATTCGGCTTACGGACCAACAAAAAATCCACACGATTTAGAAAGAGTCCCGGGGGGTTCTTCTGGAGGTTCTGCGGCTTCCGTGGCTGGGAATATGGCTCTTGTAGCGCTTGGTTCTGACACTGGTGGCTCTATTAGGCAGCCAGCAAGCTTTTGTGGCATTGTCGGTTTGAAACCAACTTATGGGGCTGTTTCAAGATATGGTGTAATGGCTATGGGTTCTTCACTTGATCAGATTGGTCCGTTTGGAAAAACTGTTGAAGACGCAGAAATACTTTTTAATGTGATAAAAGGGCAAGATAGAATGGATAGCACGACCATTCCAGATAAAAAAGATGAAAAGCTATCAATTAATAAATTAAAAATTGGAGTACCAAGAGATTTTCTTAAGATTGGTGGAATTGATAAAGATATAATTCAAAATTTTGAAGATTCATTAAGTAAATTAAAAAAACTCGGTCATGAGATCGTTGATATTGAATTACCAAATTTAAAATATTCTTTGGCTGTTTATTACGTCATCGTTCCAGCAGAAGTTTCTTCAAACATGGCACGATATGACGGAATGCGTTATGGAAAAAGAGTAAGTGGTGCTACAGGAATTGAAGACTATTTTCTTTCAAGACAGGCTGGACTTGGTAGGGAAGTTAAGAGAAGAATTATTCTTGGCACCTATGTTCTATCTTCTGGTTATTATGATGCATATTACAATAAAGCAAATATTGTTCGTGAAATAATTAAAGAAGATTACAAAAAAGCATTTAAAAAGGTTGATATTATTGCTACGCCAACAACACCAGGAATTGCATTTAAAATTGGTGAGAAAATTGATGATCCATTACAGATGTATCTTGAAGATATTTTTACCGTGCCTATAAACTTGGCTGGGGTTCCTGCAATCTCAATTCCATCTGGAACGAAAAAAATTGATGGAAAAGACTTACCAATAGGAATTCAATTTATTGCTGATTACAGCAGGGAAGATAAGCTATTTTTTGTTGGTAAAAACTTCTTGGGAGAATTATAAAAAATGGTATAATATCTATATGGCAGAAAAAAAAGAAATTAAATCAGGCCTTTCACTAGCCGCCTTCGAAATTATAGTAATTTTATCCTTGCTTGTTGGTATGGCGACAATTGCCTATAATTGGGTAACAAAAAATATTGATAGTTGGAAACCAGTTTTTGATAAGATTATTTTTGCCATTATTAATTTTTATGCTAGATTCGTTATTTTCTCTGTTTTTTTGTGTTTTTTTCTTTTTATTTTAGTTATCATTTATATAATTCGAGAAAATAAAATAAGAAAAAAAATTATGGAAAGAGTCTTACCAAAAGGTGAACAAGTAAAGATTCATTTAGAAGACGCTGTTATAGAAAATCCTAAGTGGAAATTAGTTGAGTCACATATTAATTCCGATGATGCAAGTAAGTGGAGACTTGCGATACTAGAGGCAGATATTATTTTGAATGATCTTTTGGAAAGTTTACAATTACATGGTGAAAGTATAGGTGATAAATTAAAAAAGATTGAGCCTAGTGATTTTAATCATTTAGAGCAGGCGTGGGAAGCACATAAAATTAGAAATGCTATTGCTCACCAAGGATCAGAATTTCTCCTAACACAAAGAGAGGCAAAAAGGGTTATTAAATTGTACGAGTCAGTTTTTGAAGAGTTTGAAATAATATAGTTCAAATTAGTTATTTGTTTACTATGTTGGTTATTTATTAACTGTTTGCTTTTTGAACTTTTATGTTGTAATGTAAATTACAGCGGGGTAGAGTAGCAGTAATTCGCCAGGCTCATAACCTGGAGACGTCCGTGCAATTCGGGCCCCCGCAACCACGAAAAACAAAAACTACTGATTTTATCGGTAGTTTTTGTTTTTCGTGAGCCGGGCGATAAATTGTAATCAATTTATTTTGCGCGGCCAAGGTAGTTTTTGTCTCGTGGCAGGCCAAAAATTTGATTTATTTTTGTATAAAAGTGATAATGACCAAATGTATTATACATATGTTTTACAAAATGAAGATAAGAGTTTTTATATTGGATATTCATCAAATCTAAAACAAAGAATCACTGACCATCTAAGAGGAAAGGGGTGTAGAACTACAAAAGATAAAACCAACTGGAAACTTGTTTATTATGAAGCATATTTGAATATAGATGATGCGGTTGGTAGAGAGAAATTTCTAAAAGGTGGTTCTGGAAGAAAATATTTAAATAAACAATTAAAACACTATCTAAACAAGTAGTTTCATTTGTTTTTAGGCGAAAAAATGTTATATTAATTTTGGTTTTTATATGTCGACGTAGCTCAGTTGGCTAGAGCATAGCACTCATAAAGCTAAGGTCGGTGGTTCGATTCCACCCGTCGACACAAGAATAAAAATGAATATTCATTTTTATTCGAGTGCGAGAGGAGTGAACTGCTTCACTCCGTGGCGGAATTGAAAGATTTTTCCGTATGAGCGAAGCGAGGTGGAAAAATACCTGGCTATGTAGTAGCAGATTCCACCCGTCGACACAAGAAAAATATTGTAGAAACAACATTTTTCTGTTATTGTTTTGTTTGTCAATAAATGCGGTTGTAGCTCAGTTGGTTAGAGCGCTCCCCTGTCACGGGAGAGGTCACCGGTTCGAATCCGGCCAGCCGCGCAAATAAAAATACCACGAAAGTGGTTATTTTTATTTGCGCGGCTGGAGCAAGCAAACTGCTTTGCTTGCGTCCGGATTCGAACAGCGGAATGATACCTCGCAAGCTTGCGAGGTGAATGAGCTGGTGCCCAGACAAAGCCGAGTGAAGACGAGGCTTTAGTCGAGGGAGAAACTCCGGCCAGCATGACTCGAAATCTTAGAAACTCCGGCCAGCCGGTTCGTATGATTTATGGTATAATTTTTTTCATGATAGGCGATAGGGCCACAGCATTTGTTTACAAGGATAATAAAGTTTTAATGATTTTTCGTCACAAAAACGATAATGAGTATTATGTTTTACCAGGAGGTCATGTCGAAGAAGGTGAGACATTAGCTTATGCTACAACCCGTGAGTTATTAGAAGAAACATCAATTAAGGCCGACTTTGATAAAAAACTCTTTTCTTTGATAGACATAAATGGAAGAACACATCATATTTGTTTATGTAAATACATTTCCGGTGTACCAAAATTGGCAAATGATAGCGTTGAGGTGGGAAGGGCATCAGAAAAAAATATTTATAATCCAATGTGGGTTGATGTAAAAGAAATAAAAAACCTAACTATTTGGCCAGAACAAACAAAAGATTTTTTAATCAAATATTTCAAATAAATAGTTTTATTATAAATTGGCTTACAAAAAAATTCCCCAATGCTCAATTTTGGGGAATTTTTTATCTAATAAATTTTTAACTCAAATTAAAACCCAAACAAATTCTTAAAGAAATTACCAATCGCTCCAAAGAAGCCTACGGGCTTTTTTGCTGGAGCATTAGTGTTTGTCTGATTAACCTGAGTGATAATTGAAGATGCTACGACTGAGTTTCCATTTACTGTTCCCTGAATCATTACATTATTTCCAACTGCAATATTTGAAATGGTAACTATATTTTGACCTTGCGTGATTTTTGCATTTGTTGCATCTATTGTATAGGTGACGTTGCTTTTGTTTGTAACAGTTATTGTCGAGCCATTAATTGCTGATATTGTCCCGGCAATTACAGGTTGTCCATTTCCCTGAATTGTTGATGAAGAAAAATTTCTTTGATCTCCATTTTGATTTTGCATTCTGTTTTGTCCGTTATTAATAATTCCATCACGGATTAAAGTTGCAGTGATATTTGTACCACTAATTGTACCTTGAACTAGTATTGTATCGCCGACAGAAATATTTGAAACTGAACTTGTTGCATTACTTTTCATTACAGTTGCACTTGATGCGTCAACAGTATATGTGACACTGGAAACTGGTTGTGTAGATGTCGCTTTATTTTTTTGACCAAAAGCAAAACCTTGTCTTCCAGTTACAATAATACTATTGCCACTTATGGAAGAAACTGTCCCAACAATTGTTGGTTTTATTTCTTGACCAACTCCTCTTGGCCCAGTTCCATGGCCAGCATATCTAGGTGTATTTGTTGATGTTGTCGCTGCCAATGCTGGAGCTGTAATTAGTCCTAATCCAATAATCGCTAATACCAAACCAATAGAAACATATTTTTTATTACTCATAAATTTAAATATTATTTTAATAAACTGTAGACAATCGATTATGTCTGACCTTAAATATTAATACGGTAACTTTTATATGTTGGGTGCAAATATAATATTTTCTTTGCAAAAAAGGCAAAAATCGCTTAATATTCAGCTGTGTTTAAGCCATTGTAGCTCAGTCGGTAGAGCACGTCATTGGTAATGACGAGGTCACCAGTTCGATCCTGGTCAATGGCTCTGCTGGGAGGTGCCACCTTAGCTCAGTTGGTAGAGCACGTCTTTCGTAAAGACGGGGTCCCCAGTTCGATCCTGGGAGGTGGCTCATGAAAGAGGAAATAAATAAAAAAATTCAAGAGTTAGAAAAAGAGATGCAGGCTCCGGATTTTTGGGCTGACAAAAATAAGGCACAAGCAATATTGAAAGAGCTTAATTTTCTAAAATCTGAAATTCTTGGTAAAGATAAATATAATAAAGGACATGCCATAATGACAATTTTTTCTGGTGCGGGTGGAGATGATGCGGAAGATTTTTCTAGGATATTGTTTGAAATGTATTCAAAATATTTTATTAAAAATAATTGGGATTATAAAATATTAGACGAAACAGAGAATGACCATGGCGGCTACCGAAATATTACTCTTGAAATTTTAGGCCCAAACGCATATGGATTATTAAAGCACGAATCTGGAGTTCATCGTCTTGTAAGACTTTCTCCGTTTAATTCAAAAAATTTGAGGCAAACTTCTTTTTCTTTAGTAGAAGTAGTACCAAAAATAGAAAAAGATGGAGATATTGAAATACCAGAAAGTGATTTAAAAATTGAAACATCAAAAGCTGGTGGTCCAGGAGGACAGAATGTAAATAAACGCGAGACTGCAGTGAGAATTACTCATATCCCCACAGGAATATCTGTTCGCGGTGCCTCAGAGAGGTCGCAGTTACAAAACAAAGAAAAAGCAGTTCAAATTCTCAAAGGTAAATTATTTAAATTAAAAGAAGAAGAAAATATAACCAGACATGCAGGTTTGCATATTAGTAAAACGATGTCTATAGAATGGGGGAGTCAGATTCGTTCCTATGTTTTTCATCCATACAAAATGATTAAGGATCATAGAACAAATATTGAAACAAATAATATTGACAAAGTACTTAATGGTGAGCTCAATGAATTTATTGATGCGGAGAAAAGCTTGAATTAAAGATAAAAGGCTAGTTTTTCAGAGCAAAGCTGGCCTTTTATCTTGTCTCAGTACGTCTTGGGTGATATAATGAATCTAATGATAGTTTTTGATAAAGTTACAAAAATATACCCAGATGGCACAATTGCTTTGGAAGGAGTGAGTTTGATTATTGAACCAAAAGAATTTGTTTCCATAGTTGGCCATTCGGGGGCTGGAAAAACAACTCTTGTAAAGATGCTTTTATCTGAAGAAAAACCTAGCTCAGGCAAGGTTTTTTATGAATCTTTAAACGTAAATCACCTAAAAAAGCACGAAATTCACCATTTTAGACGAAAAATAGGCACAGTTTTTCAAGATTTTAAACTTTTACCAAACAAAACCGTTTATGAAAATATAGCTTTTGCTATGGAAATGTCTGGAAGATGTGACGATGAAATTTGTGCTGATGTCCCACATGTATTAAATTTGGTGGATTTGACCAACAAGTCTTATAATTTTCCTCATGAGCTTTCTGGTGGAGAAAAACAAAGAGTTGCGATAGCTCGTGCGATTGTGAATCAGCCGGATATTATCGTCGCCGATGAGCCAACAGGGAATCTTGACCCAATAAACACAAATGAAATTATTCAGATTTTGAAAAAGATAAATGATCTTGGTACCACAATTATTCTCACAACCCACAATAAAGGAGTTATAGATTCACTTGGCAAAAGGGTAATAACAATGGAAAAGGGTAAAGTTGTTCGTGATGATAAGACGGGCAAATATGTTTTATAGTTGATATAATATAATTATGATTTGGCTTGCTACAAAAAGAATATTTAAATCAGGATTACAAAATTTTATAAGAAATGGTTTTGTTTCACTGTCTTCCGTTTTAGTTATGACGGTTACACTTTTTATACTTACATCAATCATTTTACTCGGGGGTTTTTTAAACTACAGTTTGGATCAAGTAAAAGGCAAAGTTGATGTAAATGTTTATTTTGTTACAACTGCATCAGAAAATGATATTTTGTCGGTTAAAAAATCACTTGAAGCGTTGCCAGAGGTTTCATCTGTTGAATTTATTTCAAGCGACCAAGCCTTAGTAAATTTCAAAGATAAGCATCAAAATGACAATCTTACCCTGCAAGCTTTAGATGAGTTGGGCGCAAATCCTCTTGGAGCAACTTTAAATATAAAAGCCAAAGACCCATCGCAATATGCTGGTATTGCAAAATATTTGTCTGATGCAAGTGATAACACTCTTTCTCAGAATGGTTCCAATATTATAGATAAAGTTAATTATTCTCAAAATAAAATAGTTATCGACCGATTGTCAAAAATTATTGATTCAGTAAATGTCTTGGGAATTTGGTTTGCAATTATTTTTATTCTCATTTCGATTATTGTCACTTTTAATACAATTCGTCTCACTATCTTTATGGCCCGTGATGAAATATCAGTTATGAGACTTGTTGGTGCATCAAGTACATACGTAAAAGGACCATTTATAGTAAGTGGACTTTTGTGTGGCATTATTTCGGCAATAATTATTTTATTAGCTTTTGCTCTTATTACTTTTACAATTAATCATTATTACGGCGAATATTTTATGGGATTCGATTTATTTTCGTATTATCTAAATCATTTCTTAGCCATATTTAGCTCAATTCTTGGTGGTGGTATTATTTTTGGTTCTATCGCAAGCTATCTAGCTGTACAAAAGTATTTGAAGAATTAAATTTACTTAATTATAAAAGGCATTTTGGCTCAATAGTCAAGATGCCTTTTAATCTATCTGTGCAGGCAGGCTTGAATATTTACTACTTTTCAAGTATTCTTTAGTTTATTGCGGGATCGTCTAATGGTAGGACATATGCCTCTGGAGCATGGAATCTTGGTTCGAGCCCAAGTCCCGCAGCTTTTCACCGTAAAGTTTTTTGGTGCGTTTAGACATTAAAATAAGTTTGATTTAAAAAAATAAAATACGTCAGTGAAAATATAAAGATAAATATTACATTAATAATTTAATTTAATTTACGTAGCGGAATCTTTATCTATGAATAATAAAAATCAACAATCTGTAATTTTTTCCTGTAGTCATATCTCAAAAAAATTTGAACTAGTAGAGGTCTTAAGGGATATATCTTTTACTATTTCAAAAAATGAAAAAATCGGTTTGACTGGTCCAAATGGTTCTGGAAAAACAACTTTATTAAAAATAATTGCAAATAATTTAGAAAAAGATAACGGTGATATCTCTTATTCTAAAAAACTCAAAATTAAATATCTTCCCCAAATACATTTAGAAAGTGAAAAGCTTAGTGGTGGGGAAATTGCAAAAAAAATCCTTACACCCATAATGTCATCTGATGCAGACCTATTTATTCTTGATGAACCAACAAACAATCTTGATTTTGATGGATTAAAAATGCTTGAAAATTTCATCAATAAAAGCGCAAGAGCTTTTTTAATAGTTTCTCATGACAGGGCTTTCTTAGATAAAATTGTGACAAAGATTGTTGAGATAGATATTATTACAAAATCATCCTTTATTTATGAAGGAAACTATTCAAATTACACCGAGCAAAGAAAAGCAAAAATTGAAAGACAATGGAAAGAATATAATGATAAGGTTGATAAAACAAAAAAAATTTCTACCAACATAGAATTAAAATCTAACTGGCTTAAAAAAATAGAATCCCAGAAAAAAGGTAAAAAAGCAAAAGAAGATGATTCCACAAATGTACACTGGAAAGGAGCTGATGGAAAAGCGGCAAGGCGTCTTAAAATAACGAAAGATAAACTTAAAAGGTATGAAGAAAATTCAAGCGATGTAGTTAAACCAGTATACGAATTGCCCCTCAAGATTGTATTTGATAACGAAAAAGGTGGTGTCAAGGTATTTAATATCAAAGATGCTGAAAAGAAAATTGGTATAAGAAAAATTGGCCCAATAAATCTTTCAATTAGTTATGGTGACAGATTTCATATTATTGGAAATAATGGAACAGGAAAAACCACATTATTAAAAATAATTACTGAAGAAATAAAAGCTGACTCTGGAACAGTTGAAAAAGGAGAAAATATTAAAATTGGATATATTTCTCAGGAAAGGTGGCTGAATAGATCTGATAAAAAAGTAATAAATGAATTTCTAGAAATAACAAAAATACCAGAGACAGAGGCTAGGAAGTTACTTAACAGATTCAGAATTACAACTGAAGATGTAAAAAAACATATTTCTTTTCTTAGTCCGGGTGAATATTCTCGCTTGATAATTGCTGAGCTTGTAGCCATGAAACCAAATTGTATTATTCTTGATGAACCAAGCAACCACCTCGATTTAGAAGCTACTGAAGAACTAGAGAATGGCCTAAGGAAATACAGCGGTACTCTTATTGTAGTAAGTCATGATAGGTATTTTGTTGAGAAAATAAAACTTAACAAAACTTTTGATTTAAATAATATTTCATCAAAAATATAACTGGACAGACACTCATGACATATTTTAAAACCACTTCGTTCAAATAATAAAATATATGCTAAAATAAAATTATGATTAATCATAAAATAATCATTATTGGAGATGCTGGTCGTGGAAAAACAACCTTAGCTTCGGAACTTTCAAAAAAACTCAGGATAAATAATTATTCAACAGATGATTTTTATTATGAGATAAAATTTACCAAACCAAGGGACAGAAAAGAAGCCGTTAATAAAATTAATCAGATTTATAAAGGTGATAAATGGATTGTCGAAGGGACAACACATTGGCTGTTGGAAGAAGGTTTAAATTCTTCTGATATAATAATTTATCTTAAATATAATAATATTTTTTCTCAATGGTTTACTATTTTAAAAAGACACTTCGAAAGAAATGATAAAAGTTTTATAGCAACCATCAAATTAATGAAGCACGTTTTTTATAAAAGATATGGGCTTAGTTACAAAAAAGGGAAACCAACTCACATGGATGTTATAAAGCCTTATAAAAATAAGTTGATTATTCTATCTTCATTTAAGGATATCAATGATTTTATAGATAAAAAAATATTTAAATAATTCGCTTGTTTTTATCGTGTAAAAAAGTTATTATTCGTTTCTAAACTATCCAAATATATGGACCTCACAATTTCAGTAAAAGATTCTATATTAAATGTCAGAGTCGTTATACTTGCTCATACAAAAAATGGTTATTTGTTTGAAAAAAATCCAGATGGTTATTTATATTTTGTTGGTGGAAGAATAAAGATAAATGAAACTTCTGAAGAAGCTGCAAAAAGAGAGTTTTTTGAAGAAACAGGTATTAAAGTTGATAAAGTTAATTTCAAAACCACACTTGAGAATTTTTTTGTTTTTGAGAATGAAAAGAAATTTCATGAAATATGTTTTTTTTATGAAGTGCCAGATGAACTAAAGATAAATGTTAAAGAATTTAAGCTAGTAGAATGTCCCATTTCAGAATTTGCCAAAACTGATATTAGACCAAAAATTATGAAAGACTATATTTTATCGAATGATAATAAACCACACGTTATTTATAAAGATTATACAAAAACACGAAATCTATTATGAAAAAGATTTATTTTGTAAGACACGGTGAATGCGAGGGGAACGCTGGCCTGATTCGTTCATCAGAAGAGTCACCCCTTACAAAGAAAGGGCAAAAACAAGCAGGTATTGTTGCAAAAAGATGTGCGAAACTTCCAATTGAAATTGTTATATGTAGCACAATGGTGCGGGCAAAACAGACCGCTGATATTATTTTGGAGAAAGCAAAGAAACCGATTGAGTACTCAGATTTATTTGTTGAACGTCGTAGAGCAAAAGAGGCATACAATGTACCAAAAGATGACCCAAAGGGTCTAGAAGCAGAAAAAATTTTTTTTGCCAATTTTCATCTTCCAGGCTATCGCTACTCTGATGAAGAAAATTTTGATGATTTGAAAAAAAGGGCAGTGAAGGCTTTAAAATTATTAGAAGATATGCCCGAGGAACACATTCTTGTTGTTACACATGGTTTTTTTATGAGAGTTGTTATGGCATATGCACTATTTGGTAAAAAGCTTACCGGAGATGAATGTGCAAGATTTGTTCATAAACTTCACATGGAAAACACTGGAATTACAGTTTTTGGTTATGATAAAGAACAAAAATATTCGCCTTGGTGGTTGTGGATTTGGAACGACCATGCGCATTTGGACTAAATATTTTTATGTTATTATTAATTCATGAAATCAAACAGAAAAATTATATTTGATATAAAACAAAAAAATGGTAAGTCAAAAGTAAATTTAAATAAACTTTTAAATAAATGGCAGAAAAAGTTGCAGATGACTGATTGGGAACTTGATTTGCAGATAGTTGATTTTAAAAGAACAGACTATCGCCAAAGTGGAGATTTTATTGCAAATCCAAAGAAGAAAACTGCTTCAATTCTCATGACATGGAATCCATTTCGAGGAGATGAGGAATACACGCTTGTTCATGAATTGATTCACGTTTTACTATATGATTATGACAAATCTTGCGAAAATGAGTTAATAAAAAATAAAGCTTCAAAAGCTAAGCATGATTTATATTTGGAAAAGTTAGAAAATTTAGCACACTATTTAACAAGAATTTTATTAGGCCGTTCGGATAGATAAAATTAAAATCATATGAAAATTAAATC
>Ga0209083_1001204_pt1 | contig 30904 bp, 26 predicted proteins | sample AM7aDNAmetaG_FD_184132 | JGI IMG/M metagenome (GOLD analysis project Ga0209083, IMG submission 184132) | Freshwater microbial communities from Finland to study Microbial Dark Matter (Phase II) - AM7a DNA metaG (SPAdes) (version 3) | ecosystem: Environmental > Aquatic > Freshwater > Lake ... | reverse complement strand
AAACGGCGGCCTGGCATGAGCACAGCAATGCCAGGCAGCGCGGGGTTGACTGGCAATTCCGAGTTGACGACGCCAGAATCAAACTGAAGTCGGTCTACCCGAAACCCGTAGTGTGACAAAGCACTAGGCTTTGACCTGAAATAGGCTTTGCATGAGCGAGCTGTTTACAGCCCTGACGCGAGCCATCGAGGGCACGCCGAGCGTTGCGGTTGCCGCGGCGTTCATCTGGGGCATCCTGAGCATTCTGCTAAGCCCTTGTCACCTCGCGAGCATCCCTCTGATTGTCGGCTTCATTGACAAGCAGGGGCAAATGCCGGCCCGGCGCGCACTCCTCATCTCCGCTCTTTTTGCCGGCGGCATTCTGCTGACGATCGCGGTCATTGGCGCTGCAACCGCCGCCGCCGGTAGAATGATGGGCGACGTTGGAGCCTGGGGCAATTGGTTCGTCGCGATCATCTTCTTCCTCGTGGGCCTGCACCTCCTAGACGTGATTCCGATGCCGTTTGGCGGCATCGGGCAGGTAGGCATGAAGCGCAAGGGAGCACTGGCCGCCCTGATCCTCGGTTTGGTATTCGGCATCGCACTGGGGCCATGCACGTTTGCCTACATGGCGCCGATGCTGGGCGTGACGTTCAAGCTGGGGGCGTCCCGTCTACTCTACGGCATCGTGCTGCTGCTGGCATATGGCGTAGGCCACTGCTCGGTCATCGTGGCAGCAGGCACATCGACGAGCCTGGTGCAGCGGTATCTGAGCTGGTCGGAACAATCCAAGGGCGCGATCGTCGTCAGAAAGGTCTGCGGTATACTCGTGCTCATCGGAGGGCTCTATCTTGTCTATGTATCGCCTTGACATGTGCATTGCTGCCCTGATGCATGTAACCGACCCCGGCTGTGGAGCATCTGGAATAGTGTCTCGCCATGGCCACGGCCACTCTCAATAAGGAAGACCATGAACACAATTGTCGAAGTCGATGCCGGAATCTGCGGGTTCCATACGAACGTTCGCACCAACAGCGAAGACGGACAGAACGTCACGTTTGGAATCGCCAGCGAATGCGAGAAGATTCGCGGCCTGGCTGATGCCCTGAAGGCCAAAGGCCCGGTGGATGCATATCAGGAGATCAGTGCCGAAGGCCAGAGCGTGATCATGACTACCGCGCGCGAGTGCCTCAAAGGCTGCTGCGCCGGGTGCGCCGTGCCGGTGGGAATCTTCAAAGGGATGCAGGTAGCGGCGGGACTGGCTCTGCCCAAGGACATCAGCATCAAGATCAGTTGCGCATAACCGACTGGGCGAAGTGGAGACGCGATGAGTGATGAGCAAAAGAGTTCCGGCGCGGCCATGCGGCTGCTGCGGCGAGTGATCTCAATCGGCTGGAAGCTCGTAATCCTCGCGGCGATTGTGGCGTTCGTCGTCTATCGCATGCGATTTGCACCGATTCCAGTAGAGTCCCGTATCGTCACGACTGGCCCGATCGTCCAAGAGGTGATGGGGACCGGCACGCTCGAATCGCGCGTCTCGGCGACCATTGGTCCCAGGGTCTCAGGACTGATCACGCAGGTACTGGCGGACCAGGGCGACCGCGTCACTAAGAGACAGCTTCTGGCAACACTCTATGATGGCGACCTGCGCCAGCAGGTGGAAATGGCCAAGGCAGACCTGGCAGCCAGCAAAGCCGGAGTGGACCGCGCGGCTGCGGACATCGCCGCCGCCGAAGCCACGGCCGTGCAGGCGCGGGCCTCGTATTCCCGTAATTCCCAACTGGTGGCACAGAAGCTCATCAGCCCTGATGAATTCGACAAAGCCACGCAGCAGCGAGATGTGGCCGAGGCCCTGCTGAAACGGGCGCAACTCGCCAAAGTCGAGATCGAGCGACAAGTCATCAAGGCGGAAGAAACGCTTCGCTACTATCAGGAGCGTCTTGTAGACACCAAGATCACCAGCCCCCTCGATGGACTGGTGATCCGCCGCAGCCGTGAGCCGGGCGATGTGGTGGTTCCGGGCAGTGAGATCCTGCAGATCATCTCCACGGACCAAATGTGGGTATCGGCCTGGGTGGACGAAACCGCGATGGCCTCACTGGCGGTGGGGCAGCCGGCCCGCGTGACCTTCCGGTCCGACCCGGACAGGCCCTACAGTGGCACCGTAACCCGCATGGCCCCCCTGGCGGACCGGGAGACCCGCGAATTCCTGGTCGACGTCACTGTGAAGGATTTGCCCAAGACCTGGGCGCTCGGCCAGCGTGCCGAGGTCTACATCCAGACGGCAAAGAAGGATCAGGCGCTGCTGGTGCCTGGGTCGGCCATCCTCTGGCAAAAGGGCAAGCCCGGGCTGTTTGTCAGCACGGGGGGATACGCCGCATGGCGGGACATCACGTTGGGCCTGCGCGGAACACAGAACGTCGAGGTCAGCGAAGGATTGTCCGCCGGCAACCTGGTCATCTGGTCGCGTGATCCGAAGGACAACTCCCTGACCGAGGGCCGGGCGGTTGCGCCGGTGAGCGCGCCATGAACCTCGCCGGCCGCGATATTCGCCACAATTTCGGCCGCTTCGTGCTCACCACGATTGGCCTGGGCTTGCTTCTCATGCTGGTGATGGGCATGGGCGGCATCTACCGGGGCTTGGTACAGGAAGCCACGCTGCTGGTGGACCGCATCGACGCGGATCTGTGGGTGGTTCAGAAAGACACGCGCGGGCCGTTTGCGGAAGTTTCTCGCATCCCAGGCAATCTGGAGGACCGCGTCCGCGCTGTCCCCGGCGTCCTGAGCAGCCGGGCCTTCGTCTCCACCACCATCCAGCGCGAGCGCAACCGCCAACCACTGCGGATCACCGTGCAGGGCCTTTCCTGGCCGGAAGACAGGGGCCAGTGGCTGCCTCTGGTCGCGGGGCGAGCCCTGGGGCAGGACCATTACGAGATGATCGCCGATGAGTCTCTCAAGCTGCCGCTCGGAGCGAAGGTCGAACTGGCCAAAGATACCTACACCGTGGTTGGCCTCACTCGGGGCATGAGTTCACCCTCCGGCGACTCGATGGCTTTCTTCACCCTACGTGATTCCCAAGCCATCCAGTTTGACCTTTCCGGTGAAGCCGTGCGCCTAGAGCGTGCAGCACGGTACGGCCGAGCCAGCCAGATCGACCTCGGCCGCTCACAGCCCCAGGTCATCGAACGCAGCCGCGGCTTATCGTCGGCAATTCCCGCCCTCGGCCCACCGGCGATCAGCGCCGTCCTGGTCAAGGTGCGCCCCGACGTCGATCCAGGTCAGGTGCAGTTGCTCATTGGCAAATGGCCGGATGTCTCTGTCTATTCATCGGACGGCCAGCGAGACTTGCTGGTCAGCGGAATCGTTGACCGCTCTCGTCGGCAGCTTGGCCTGTTCCGCATGCTGCTCATCATCGTCTCGGGCATCATCATGGCGTTGATCCTCTATACCCTGACGCTCGACAAGCTTCACGACATCGCCATGCTCAAGCTGATGGGGGCGCGCAACAGTGTCATCCTAGGGCTGATTCTGCAGCAGGCCCTATTGCTGGGGGCGCTGGGGTACGTGATCGCGTACTACATCGGGCAGTGGGTCTTCCCGGCGTTTCCCCGCCGCGTGGTGATCATCCCCGAAGACCTGTGGCAGTTGGCCGGCATCGTTGCTGGCATCTCGGTCATGGCGAGTCTGCTTGGCATCATCAAGGCACTGCGCGTCGAACCCAGCGAGGTGCTGGCATGACCGCCAACTCGGGTGACCACAGCGCCGTCCTGGAAGCATCGTCACTGACCAAGGTTTACGGCAGTGGCCACACCGAAGTGGTCGCCGTACAGGATGCCACGCTGACTGTCGCACGCGGCGAGGTGGTGGCTCTGCTGGGTCCTAGTGGCGCGGGCAAGTCCACGCTGCTTACGATGATCGGATTGATCCTGCCTCCCACCGCCGGCCGCATTGTCATCGGCGGCGTCACCGTGTTCGATGCGCATCGCACGCGAGTCAACGTCCGCCGTTTCCGGCGTCAGCATATGGGCTTTGTATTCCAGAAAGCCAACCTGATCCCATTCCTCACGGCCGCGGAGAATGTGCGATTGGCGATGGAGATCAATGACATGGGCCGCCGCGCCGCCAGACGCCGGGCTGCCGAACTATTGGACTACCTGGGCGTCGGCGAACGTGCCGACCATCTCCCCGCCAAACTCTCCGGCGGCGAGCAGCAGCGGGTGGCCGTGGCTCGTGCCTTGGCCAATCGCCCTGGCCTGATCCTGGCCGACGAGCCCACAGCCGCTCTGGACAGCGTGCGCGGCCGGCAGGTCATGGAACTCTTCCGTAAGGTCGCCCACGAACAGCAATCCGGCGTCATCGTCGTCACGCACGACCATCGCGCCCTGGATGTCTTTGATCGCACTCTGGAAATGGAAGACGGCGAACTGCGGGAGTCACGAACCGTCAGTCAAGCTCAATAGCTATATTGGGAACCCCTGAATCTAGATCTCATAGTCATCAACATGAGGGTGCCGCTGGCGGGCGCGATAGTGGCGTCCCCAGTGGCTGTGCGAGCCGGCCCAGTGGTTGCCCAGCATCCTCATGAGCGCGTAAGTCAGGGCAAACCCGACAACAAGGACGCTCGTTTCCATCGCCGCCATGGCCCGGCCACCGGGGCGGAACAGCATCCGCCCCGCGACGTACACGAGCAACAGCGCAAAGGTCACGCGTAGCGCCGTAGGGTTGATCCAATGGTTGGTAATAATAAAGGATCCACCGTACGCGCCGACCGCGAAACCCGCCGCCATGAGCATCGCAATCCGCCAGTCCACATTGCCGACCCGTGCGTAATTGAGCACTGCAAACAGGCCAATCGGCGGCAGCATCATCGCCAGCGTGGTGCCGTTCGCCTGGGCTTGCGTGAAACCCAGAAGGAACATCATGGCGGGGATGGCGAGAATTCCACCGCCAATCCCCACCATGCCGCTGAACGTGCCGATGATGAGGCCAAGCAGAACCACAAAAAGGTTTTGTCCCATATCCGGTCTACTCCTGAACAGTGATGCACTATAGCGGTGTCATCCCGCCATGGATAGGCGGCAAACACCCGGACGGAGCTTCGCCGAATGCCTCGCCGGAACGTCCAGTTGCCATTCGCCGCCAACGTTGCTATACTTCGCCATATGGCGAATTATACACAAGCCCTTGGCGCTGTGGCATCCGTGGGGCTGGCGATCTCCGACCCCGGGCGGCTGCGGGTCCTGACTGCATTGACGGGACGGTCACTGTGTGTGTGCCAGCTCACCGCGCTGCTGGGCCTGGCGCCCTCGACCGTTTCCAAGCACCTGTCCGTACTGAAACAGGCAGGGCTGGTGATCGAGAAGAAGGCGGGCCGCTGGGTGTTCCACACGCTCTGTGACTGTGACTGTTCCTGCCGGCCGGTCATTGACTGGATACAGGAACAACTCAAGCGCGACGGGCAAGTCGCCGCCGATCGCCTTCGCCTCAAGGAGATCCTCAAACTCGATCCGGAGGAGTTATGTCGGAAATGAGGAAGCTCAAGGTGATGTTCCTATGCACCGGGAACTCCTGCCGAAGCCAGATGGCCGAGGGGTGGACGCGCAAGCTCAAAGGCGATGTCATCGAGCCTTACTCGGCCGGTATCGAGAAGCATGGTATGAACCCACGAGCGATGAAGGTAATGGCCGAGGCCGCAGTGCCCATCGACAAGCATTACTCCAAGACCATCGCGGAACTGCCGACGATGGACTTCGACTATGTCGTCACCGTCTGCGGCCACGCCAACGAATCCTGCCCCGTATTTCCCGGCAAGACGAAGGTCATCCACGTCGGCTTCGACGATCCACCGAAGCTCGCCATGGATGCCAAAACAGAAGAAGACGCGCTGAAGCACTACCGCCGCGTGCGCGATGAAATTCGCGCGTTTGTTGAAACTCTGCCCGATTCATTAACAAAGTGAGGTTACCATGGCCTGTTGCGACTCGAATAAGACAACCAAGACATCCTGCTGCACGGAATCCCCCGTTCTCGATCTCCGCGAGGTGGTGCGTGATGGCTACACGAAGATCGCAGAACAGGGAACTCTGACGGCCGTCACCAAGGGCGGCTGCTGCGGGCCAGGCTGGAAGGCGGACGACTTGGCTTCCAAGCTCGGCTACTCGACTGCACAACTCCAAGCCCTGCCCGAAGGCACCAACATGGGGCTTTCCTGCGGCAATCCCACCGCCATCGCCAATCTCAAGCCCGGCCAAGTTGTCCTCGACCTTGGCTCTGGCGGCGGCTTTGACGTGTTCCTCGCCGGCCCAAAGGTCGGTCCCACCGGCCGGGTGATTGGCGTGGATATGACTCCCGCCATGCTCAGCAAGGCTCGCACCAACACCGTTCATTACCGCCGCACCACCAAGCTCGACAATGTCGAGTTCCGCCTCGGGGAAATCGAGCACCTGCCCGTCGCGGATAGCACGGTTGACGTGGTCATCAGCAACTGCGTGATCAATCTCTCTCCCGATAAGCCGCAGGTCTGGCGCGAGATCGCCCGTGTTCTTCGCCCCGGCGGCACCGTCGCCGTCTCCGACATGGCGCTGCTTCGACCCCTTCCGCCTCTCCTGAAACAGAGGATGGAAGCCCTCGTTGGCTGCATTGCCGGCGCGGTGCTTGTCGATGAATACCGCGCGATGATTCACCACGCCGGCCTGACCGACATCGAACTGTGCACCAAGCCCGACTACGTGGCCGCCCTGATCAGTCTGGACGATCCGCTCTACAAGGAACTCGCCACGCTCCTGCCTCCCGGCACCACCGGGAGCGATTTCGTAACCAGCCTGGATGTAACTGCCAGGAGAGCATAGATGTCCACCATCACGAAGAAACTCTCGTTCCTCGACCGTTATCTCACCTGCTGGATCTTCCTGGCTATGGCCGCCGGCCTGCTCTTGGGCAAGTTCGTTCCACAGACCCGCGAACTGATCAACACCTGGAGCATCGGCACCACCAGCATCCCCATCGCCATCGGCCTGATCCTGATGATGTATCCGCCTCTGGCAAAGGTGCGCTACGAGGAATTGGGCGATGTCTTCCGCAATACAAAGATCCTCAGCCTTTCGCTGCTGCAGAACTGGATCATCGGCCCCGTGCTGATGTTCGGACTGGCCGTGATCTTCCTGCACAACCAACCCGAGTATCTCGTCGGGCTGATCCTGATCGGCCTTGCCCGCTGCATCGCGATGGTGATCGTCTGGAACGAGCTGGCCAAGGGCGACAGCGAATACGCGGCCGGCCTGGTCGCCTTCAACAGCATCTTCCAAGTGCTCTTCTACAGTGTCTACGCGTGGCTGTTCATCAAAGTCATTCCGCCCCTCATCGGGCTGCACCTCGGCGATGTTGATCTATCCGGCGTCACCATGGGCAGCATCGCGAAGAGCGTCTTCATCTACCTGGGCATCCCGTTCATCGCCGGCGCTCTCACACGTCTGGTGCTTGTCAAGACCAAGGGCAAGCAGTGGTATCACCAGAGCTTCATTCCCAGAATCAGCCCGCTGACCTTGACCGCACTGCTGTTCACCATCATCGCGATGTTTGTGATCCAGGGCGGGAAGATTCTCTCCCGACCGGGCGAAGTTGCGCTGATCGCCATTCCGCTGCTGGTCTATTTCGTCGTGATGTTCCTGGTGAGTTTCTGGATGGGCGCCAAGGCCGGCGCCGGCTACGCGAAAACCGCCACGCTCTCTTTCACTGCCGCCAGCAACAACTTCGAGTTGGCCATCGCCGTGGCCGTGGGCATCTTCGGCATCAACCACGGTGCGGCTTTCGCCGCCGTCATCGGCCCGCTTGTCGAGGTCCCGGTCATGATCGGACTGGTCAACGTGTCGTTCGCCCTGCAGCGCCGTTGGTTTGCTACCTCACCTGTAGCAGTGACAACCGGCGAACAGCAGCCACAAAGAACGTAACACCGCTATCGTCGCGCAACCGGACAACGCCTCATTGCCGTTCTGGTGCCTGCCGCGCAATCTCCCGATACAGCGTATCGCGTTCCACCGGCACAAACCCCGCCTCGCGGATTACCCGGTGCATCTGCTCCACCGTCATCTCCTGGTGGGTCCCCTTTCCCTCGTTTCCCCCACGCTTCGTGATGTCGTACCACACCACGGTCCCATCCAGGTCATCGCATCCCCACGACAGCGCCACCTGCGAGAGCCCGATTCCCTGCATGATCCAGAACGCCTTGATGTGGGGCACGTTATCCAGCATCAGCCGGCTGATCGCCAGGGTCCGCAGATCCGACAGCCCCGTCGGTCCGGGCAACGCCCCCAACTCGCTCTGCTCAGGTATGAACGACAACGGCACAAGACAGTTGAACGATGCCCCGCCTTCGCGCGCCAGCGACTCATCCTGCAACTCGCGCAGCTTGATCAGATGCCCCAATCGCTCCTGCGGCGTTTCCACATGCCCGTAGAGCATCGTCGCATTCGAGTAGATCCCCAGCGCATGCGCCATCCGGTGCACCTCGAACCACTTGTCTTCCCGCACCTTGCCTTTGAATACCTCATCGTGCACCCGGTCATCAAATATCTCCGCCCCGCCACCCGGAAGCGATCCCAGCCCCGCCTCGCGTAGCGCCACCAGCACCTCACGGATGCTCAGCCGCGCGATCCGCGACAGGTGGACGATCTCCACCGCCGTGAACGCCTTGATATGCACGTCCGGGCATGCCGCGCGAATCCCCGCGAGCATCGACGTGTAATAGTCGAACTTCTGCCACGGATGCAGCCCGCCGACGATATGCACCTCGGTTGCCCCCTGCTCGCGGGCCCTCTTCGCCACCTCGATCACCTGCTCCACCGGCATCTCATAGGCCCCCTCCTCGCCGCGCTTGCGATAGAACGAACAGAATTTGCAGGAGAGCGCACAGACGTTCGTATAGTTGATGTGGCGATTGCGGTTGTAGTAGACCTTCTGCCCATGCAATCGCGTGCGCACCAGATGCGCCAGACGGCCGATCGCATGAATATCCCGGCTCGCCAGCAATGTGAGGCCATCCTCATACGTGAGGCGCACGCCAGCCTGAACCTTCTCAGCCACCCCGGCTAGTGCATGACCACTTGTCTCTTGGTATGTCATCATCAGATAGTCTAGTGTAGGGAACTGGCCAAACTATTGCATGCACGGCCATGCCGATTGCTCAGTAACCATAGCAACCCAGGACGCATTTGCGGGTACTACCTGCGATGAAACGGCATTCGATGCACCATTTCCTAACGTTCCTTTGCACTGCAGTCCTGGCTGGCGACGCCTTCGCCCAGAGCGGTGAGTTATACGACCCAGCCACCCCCAGCGTTCCCCGCATCGTCCATTTGGGCGTCGTCACGCCCAATACCTTGTGCCTGGATATCCACGCCAAAGACATCATCTATGGCAGGCTCGAACCTTACACCCCGCAGCCTGGCGAAACGCTGGAGAAGGACCCCAAGCACGGTCAGGCATACGTAAGCCGCGATGGCAAAATCGTCGGTGCGATGGCCGGACCCAAGCGGCAACTCTTGTGGACCTTCGACCGAATCGTGGGCGATGATCTGGACCTGAAGAAGGCCATGATCGCTGGGAACTACACGCTAAGTAGCGTCGATGATCCTGCCTATCGCACTGGCACCACCCCCCTTAGCGTCTATCGCAAGAGCAAGCCTCGCGGCATGGCCAGAGTGGCCCCATGGCGCTTCGAGTGTTCGCTGGACCACAAGCTGTACCTCCGATTCGCCACGCCGCTGGTTCCCGGCAAGACATACCAGCTTGACCTGTCCTCCTTCAATCTGCCCAGCCAGACGTTCAAGTTCGATCCGGCCGCCCTTCGCAGTGAAGCCGTTCATGTCAATCAGAGCGGCTTCCGGCCCGATGACCCGGCCAAACGCGCCTACGTGTCTCTCTGGATGGGTGATGGCGGACCGGCCGATTTTTCGTCCGTCAAAATGTTCCGCGTGGTCGATGATGAAACCGGCAAGACCGTGTATACCGGCCAACCCATGCTCGGCGTCAAGAAGGAGGCCTTCGAGGGTGCCTACCAGCGAAACCACACCCACGCCGATGTATGGTGGCTCGATTTCGCCGATCTGAAGCAGAGCGGCACGTACCGCGTCGTGCTGGATGGCATCGGTTGCAGCTACCCCTTCGCCATCAAGCCAGATCTCTACGACGGCGTGTTCTATGTCTCGGCCCGTGGTCTGTACCACCAGCGGTCGGGTATCGAACTCAAGCCGCCATACACCACCTTCACCCGTCCGCGCCCGTTCCATCCGGATGATGGCGTCGTGGTCTATCAGAGCCGCTGCTCGCTCATGGACTCGGGCAATGGGCTAAACGCGAAGGGCACAGACAAGGATAACTTTGGCAATCTCGTCAAGGGGGCCACCAGCGAGGTCGTTGCCGGAGCATGGGGCGGCTACTTCGATGCTGGTGACTGGGACCGCCGCATTCAGCACCTGACCAGCACCCGCTATCTGCTGGAACTGATGGAGATGTTCCCCGAGCACTTTGAAAAGATGAAGCTCAATATCCCGGAGACCGGCAACGGCTTACCCGATCTGGTCAATGAGGCACTCTGGGGACTGGAGATCTACCGTCGGCTGCAATTGCCTGATGGTGGCATTCGCGGCGGCATCGAACAGTCCGAACACCCGTGGACGGGTGAGACAAGCTGGCTGGAGAGCAAACCCTCTTACACCTACGCACCCGATGAATGGTGCAGCTATGTCTATGCCGGCGATGCCGCACGCGCTGCACTGGTTCTGCGCAAGTACAACCGTCCGCTGGCCGACCAGTGGCAACAGTCGGCCGTCAAGGCCTTCGAGTATGGCGAGACGCAAACCGGAGCCGGCGCAAACTACGCCCATTTCGAGGTGCGCGACACTCGCTGCAACGCATCATTGGAACTCTGGCGCCTGACCGGCGATTCCCGCTACCACGATATCTTCCTCAAGACCACGATCATCACCGGCCCGAGCGTCGCCCCTTGGGTCTGGCAACAACAGAACCAGCTCGATGCCACGTTCCTCTACGCGCGGCTGGACCTGCCTGGCGAGGATGCCACGCTCAAGGCTAACTGCCGCGCTGCGTTCCTGAACTATGCCAAAGGCCAACCGGTCGACCAGCAGGGCTACAACTGGACCAAGCTCAATATCTGGGCCCCCGCCACCTGGGGCACCATGACCACGCCGCGGCCTGAGCTGGTGCGTGCCCATTGGCTCAGCGGCGACCCATGGTATCTGCGCAGTGCCATCCTGAACTGCCAGAGCCCACTGGGCGCCAATCCGATGAACCTCTGTTACACCATTGGCCTGGGCCACGACTGGCCCAAGAACCCCATGATCTGTGATGCACGTATCGGCAGTTTGCCCCCATTTCCGGGCATCACCGTCTGTGGACCGGCCGACCCCATCGCCACGAAGGATGATTTCGGGCAGAAGCTCTGCTCCGCGTCCATCTATCCAAACATTGAGACCTGGCCTATGGGGGATGCTTACCTGGATGTGTTCATGTTCCCGGCAACGAACGAATTCACAGTCGACGGCAATATCGCACCGCACTTCTTCGTCACCGGTTACCTCGCCGCGCACAAGTGAGCCCAAGCAGCGGACTCTGGTATAGCGTTAGCCCCACGGTACAATCTCGCGCTCCCTTGGAGTCGTGGCGCGCGCGTTTGCTGTGTCGGCAAATGCTTGTGCTGCTCCTGGGCTATTGAGGACAACATGGATACGAAGATTGATGCTATCGGCGAATCGAAACAGAAGAAGACCAAGACGCTGCGCGTCGGTTTCATCGGCATGGGCGGCATCGCCAACCTCCACGCCAACATGTACAAGAAGATCGGCGGCGTTGATCTGGTCTGCGGTTGTGATATCCGCCAGGCCGCCTTGGATCACTTCCAGAAAAACCACGGCATCCAGAATCTCTATCTGGACTTCAACAAGATGCTCAAGGAGTTCAAGGATGTCGACGCGATCGATGTCTGCACTCCCAATGGCGTGCACTGCGCGGCCGCCGTGGCCGCCGCCGATGCCGGCAAGAATGTCTTCTGCGAAAAGCCCATGGCCATGAGCGTCAAGGAAGCGAAAATGATGGCGGATGCCGCCAAACGCAACAAGGTCCAGTTCGTCATGGGCTTCCAGCACCGCTATGAGCCCAAGAGCTTTGCCATTCGCGAGCAGGTCGAGTCCGGCCGATTCGGCAAGATCCTCTACGTCCGCGCCCAGGCGCTGCGCCGTCGCGGCATCCCCAACTGGGGCGTTTTCGGCCAGAAAAAACTCCAAGGCGGCGGGCCGATGATCGATATCGGCGTCCATATCCTGGACACCGCCTACTCGATGATCGGCTACCCGAACCCCATTAGCGCCACCGGCAACACCTTCACGTACATGGGCAACAAGAAGAGCAAGGTGAAGAGCGGCTGGCCAAACTGGGACTACAAGACCTATACCGTCGAGGATCTCGCCGTGGGCATGATCCGCTTCGATAACGGCTGCATGCTCACCATCGAGTCGAGCTTTGTCGCCCACATTGAGCAGGATGTCTTCACCGTCCAGATCATGGGCGAAAAGGGTGGCGCGGAGTGGAGCAGCGCCAACATGTTCTTTGACCAGGGCACCTACATGATGAATGCCAAGCCCAGCTACCTGGGCAACTGGGACATCTGGGACTACAAGATGCGCCATGCGATTGAGGTGTTCCGCGATGGCCGCAAGAACGAATGCCCGGCCGAGCACGGCATCGCGGTGCAGAAGATGCTCGATGGCGTCTACGCCTCCGCCGCCGCCGGCAAGGAAGTCGCCATCGACTAGTCCCGGCCGCTGAGTCTCACAAACCAACAAAGGACCCCGGATGCTTTCATCCGGGGTCCTTTGCTTTGGTGGCCTGTCCCAAGGTCACGCCTTTATGTCGCGTCGGAATTTGACGCTATCGGCGCGGCCTCGGGTGATTTCTCTTTCGGAACGGCAATCGCATCAAAGTACAGATGCTTCGTGCCATCCTCTTCGGTCTTCATGGAAATGCGAATCAGGTCTTTGCCTTTGAAGTTGCCGCGAAGGATCTCTTCCGAGAGCGGGTCCTCGACGTTCTGCTCGATCGCACGCCGCAATGGGCGAGCGCCAAAGTCGGAACTGGTGCCCTTCTCGATCAGGAACTCCTTGGCCTCGGGGGCTATCTCGATCTGCAGCCCATGTTCCACCAGCCGCTTGGTCACCTTGCGCAGCTCCAGCTCGACGATATTCTCCAGGTTCTGCCGGTTCAGCGGCTTGAACACGATCACATCGTCCAGGCGGCCGATGAATTCGGGACGGAAATACCGCTCGATTTCCTTCATCAGCAGATCCTTCATCTTGTCGTAGGACTGCTCTTCCTTGGTTGCCGCTTTGCCCTTTCCCGACAGGCCAAACGGCTGCACGCCGCCCTTGATCAGCTCAGCGCCGATATTGCTGGTCATGACCAGCACCACGTTGCGGAAGTCCACATGCCGGCCGAAGGAATCGGTCAGACGACCCTCTTCCATGATCTGCAGCAGCATGTTGAACACATCGGGATGCGCCTTCTCGACCTCATCCAGCAGCACCACAGAGTACGACCGGCGGCGGATACGCTCAGTGAGCTGGCCACCTTCTTCATAACCCACGTAGCCTGGCGGCGCGCCGATCAACCGGCTGACATTGTGCTTCTCCATGTATTCGCTCATGTCGATCTGAATGAGCGCATCCTCATTGCCGAACATGAACTCCGCCAGCGCCTTGGAGAGCAGCGTCTTGCCGACGCCAGAAGGCCCCAGGAACAGGAACGAGCCCATCGGCCGATGCGGATCCTTCAGACCCGACCGTGCCCGGCGGATGGTCTTGCTGATCGCCTTGATCGCCTCATCCTGGCTGACCACGCGCTTGTGCAGCTCATTCTCAAGCTCCAGCAACCGCGTCGCCTCTTCCTTCTCCAGCCGCGTAAGCGGAACGCCCGTCATCTTGGAGACGACCTCGGCGATGACCTCTTCATCGACCACGCCGTCCACTTCCTTGGAGCGTTCCTTCCACTGCTTTTGCATCTCCTCTTTCTTCTTGCGGAGCTGCTCAGCCTGGTCGCGCATCCGCGCGGCCTCTTCGTATTCGGCATTCTTGACGGCCTCATCCTTCTGGATGCACAGCCGCTCGATCTGCTCTTCGATATCCGCGAGATTCGGCGGCTTGGTCATGCTGCGCAGGCGGATGCGGGCTCCGGCCTCGTCCAGCACGTCGATCGCCTTATCCGGCAGGCAGCGCCCGCTGATATAGCGATCGGACATCTCGACCGCGGCGATCAGCGCCTCATCCAGGATCTGCACCCGATGATGCGCTTCGTAGCGGTCGCGCAGGCCCTTAAGGATCTCCACCGCATCTTGCTTGCTCGGCGGCTCCACATGGATCGGCTGGAATCGCCGGGCCAGTGCGGCATCCTTCTCGATGTACTTGCGATACTCATCGAAGGTCGTCGCGCCGATGCACTGGATCTCTCCGCGTGAGAGCGCCGGCTTGAGCACGTTCGATGCGTCGATGGCGCCCTCAGCGCCGCCCGCGCCAACCAGGGTATGCAGTTCGTCAATGAACAAGATGACATTTTTGGCGCGGCGAACTTCGTTCATCACCGCCTTGATGCGCTCTTCAAACTGCCCGCGATATTTCGTCCCGGCTACCATCATCGCCAGGTCCAGCACCACGATCCGCCGCTCGTGCAGGATCTCCGGCACGGTATTGCCGATGATCATCTGCGCCAGACCTTCCACAATCGCGGTCTTGCCAACGCCGGCTTCACCCAGCAGCACCGGGTTGTTCTTTTGCCGGCGGCAGAGGATCTGGATCACACGTTCAATCTCATTCTGCCGACCGATCACCGGATCCAGCTCGCCACTGCGGGCCAGCTCGGTCAGATCGCGACCGAATGAATCCAGCGCCGGCGTCTTGCTCTTGCCTTTGCCCTGCGGAGCGCTGCTCTGCTTCTCACCGGGCGCCTGCGGCGCAGATGAGCCTTCCTCGCTCTCCACCCCGGCGCCCAGCAGATTGAGTACTTCTTCGCGCACTTCTTCCAGTTTCAAACCCAGGTTCATCAACACCTGTGCCGCCACGCCATCCTGCTCGCGCAACAACCCCAACAGCAGATGCTCGGTGCCGACGTAGTTGTGGTTGAGATTGCGGGCCTCTTCGATCGCGTATTCGATGACTTTCTTCGCGCGCGGTGTCTGTGGAAGCCGTCCCATCGTTACCATGTCCGGGCCGCTCTTAACGAGCTTCTCCACCTCCAGCCGCACCTTGCGGAGGTCAACGTCCAGGTTCTTCAACACATTCGCACCCACCCCGCTGCCTTCTTTTACCAGGCCCAGCAGGATGTGCTCGGTTCCGATGTATTCGTGGTTGAAGCGCTGCGCCTCTTGATTGGCCAGCGCCATCACCTTGCGAGCACGATCGGTAAAGCGTTCAAACATGTCCATCTCCGTAAACCGACTGTTAACTATTGCGTCGGCCCCTCGCCGAGGCAGTTGGTCCCGTGGAAGCAGTCCGTGCTTCTCCCTTTAACACGCGACCCGCTTACCTCACCCGATTCTAGACAACAAAACACATGCCGACAAACTCATGGGCCGAACCGCGGCACGTAAGTCCTATCAAACCAGAGGCTAACGCCTGGAAAAAGGCGTCCGCTGGACCACAAACGCCGCCCAATGCTGCTACGTTGGCCGGAAGAGGAGAGTTTCTGTGGTCTTGATCGCAGAATATGCCCGTGTCCGCATTGGCGGCGGCCGGAGACCTCGTTTCCGCGTGCATACACTCCCTGCCTCAATGGCAGGAATGCCGAGTGATACTGCCATATGCACCCCGCTTTACCCTCGTCGCTCCACTATGTTTGCCCTAATCCGTTCCGCGGTTATCCTTCGGGGCAGAATCCTTTGCCAGCCTGGTCTGACTTCCGGAGTACAATTCGATGGAGTTCTTTCGCCGCCTCGTTGATACGCTGATTCACTTGAGCCCCGACAAGCTCAACGACTTCATCTCATATGTGGGCGTCGAACGTCTATACATGGTGGTCTTCGCGATCGTCTTCATGGAAACGGGGTTCGTTGTCACCCCATTTCTCCCCGGCGATTCGCTGCTGTTCACCCTGGGAGCAGTGGCGGCGTCACCCGACTCGCCGCTGAAGCTTCCGCTGGTGATGCTCATCCTGTGCGCTGCCGCCAACTCCGGCGACCTGGTGAACTACACGCTGGGAAAGCACCTTGGTCCCAAAGTCTTTGCCGCCGAAAGCTCACGGCTGCTCAACAAGAAGCACCTGATCAGCGCCCAGAAGTTCTACGAAAAGCACGGCCGCAAGACGATCATCATGGCCCGCTTTGTGCCCGTGATCCGCACCTTTGCCCCATTCGTGGCCGGGATCGGGCGCATGAATTTCTTCCGTTTCGCATCATTCAGCGTTGTCGGCGGGATGGTTTGGGTCAGTTCCTTAACTCTCGTCGGCTACTGGTTCGGCAGCCAGGAAACGATCAAGCGCAACTTTCACCTGGTCATTGTCGCGATCATCGTCATATCGGTGATGCCCATCGCAATCGAGTTCTTCAGAGCTCGCCGACACAGCAAGAAGAGCACCCAGGAGCATTCGCCGCAGCCCGTCGATCGCCAATAGCATGGCGCCATCGCCGTGAATCCTCTCTGCCTCGCGCTTTGTACCGCCGCTTGTGTTACTTTTTCTGTGCTTCCTGCCGCAATCCCGCCATCAATGTCTGCGCCTCTGCCACGATCTTCTGCAGCCCCTGCACGCTGATTCGCCCAAACCCGCCACTCTGCGGGTAATAGGGACTTGGCGGCAGATACACATACGCGGTCGGTGCCCATTCACCCCCGGTTGCCGTCCCGAAATGCACCATGTACCCGATTGATGCTCCCGAGAGCGCCCGATACTCCACCCGCACATAATTCGCGCTCTCATTCAGGGCCGTCATGTTCGCCAGGATGTACTGCATCGAGTCGTTCAGGTCCGCCATCTCCTCCTCGCTTATCACCGCCGCCCCTCGATCCTCGGACAGACCAAGCTGCAGCGCCAGGACCACCTCATGCGCTGTCACATCCTCCAGCCGCACCACGCTGGCGACGATCCTGTCTGCCTCCGCCACCACTATCGGCTGTTCCGTCCGCTTCTGCAGCGATCCGGTCTTCATTGCCAGCTTTTCGAACTTGCTCTGCCTGGGTGTCGGCTGCACCACCACCGCCGCCGCCGGCGCCTGTGCCCATGCCACCTCCGCCGCACCCGCGAATCCCAGAACCAACGCCGCCGCCAGCAAACTGCGATGCACCATGGCATTCTCCAATAAGATTCTCTCTTCTCCGAACTCCTTCGTACCCGATACGCAAACGCCTTCCTGCTGAGTCCGCACCCGGTCCCACCGCGAGCCGGACATGCACCTCACGCACTCTTGCTCAGGTGGGATATGCGAAAAGCATCTTCAAGATCGGCAACGAAATCGCGCACATCCTCCTCGCGCGTATCCCATGCGCACATCAGCCGACAACCGCCCTGCCCTATAAACGTATAAAAACGCCAGCCGCGGCCGTGAAGATCATCAACAACCGGTTGCGGCAGCTCCGCGAAAACGGCATTGGCCTGCCGCGGAAACAGAATACGCACGTCATCAAGATCACGGATCTCCATCTCCAGCAAACTCGCCATCTCATTGGCATGACGGGCATGGCGCAGCCACGCACCCTCACGCAGCATCCCCACCCACGGAGCCGCCATAAACCGCATCTTCGACGCCAACTGGCCCGCCTGCTTGCAGCGATAGTCGAACTCCATCGCCAACTCGCGATTGAAGAAGATCACCGCCTCACCCACGCCCGAGCCGTTCTTCGTCGCCCCCATTGATAGCACATCCACTCCCGCCCGCCAGGTGATCTCGCTGGGGGCAACGCCCAGTTCCGCCACCGCATTGGCAAAACGGGCACCATCCATATGCGTTCGCAGACCCAGTTTCCGCGCCACTTCCGTAATCGCACGAATCTCTTCCGGCCGGTATACCGTGCCCAGCTCTGTCGCCTGCGTCAGCGATACCACCTTCGGCTTGGGAAAGTGAATATCGGCCCGGCGCGTGGCGGCATTTTCCAAGGCAGCCGGTTCGATCTTCCCGTTATTGCCCGCCACGCTCAGAATCTTGGTCCCGTTGGAAAAGAACTCCGGTGCCCCGCATTCGTCCGTCTCCACATGTGCTGTCTCATGGCACAAGACGCTGTGATAGCTCTGGCACAACGACGCCAGCGCCAGCGAATTGGCGGCCGTCCCATTGAAGACGAAGAACACCTCGCACTGCGTCTCAAAAACATTCCGGATCAGATCGGCCGCCTGAGCCGTCCACGGATCATCACCATAAGGAACCGCGTGTCCCTGATTCGCCTCGGCCATCGCTGCCCATGCTTCGGGGCATATCCCCGCGTAGTTATCTGAGCCAAACTGGCGAATCCGAGATTGCATTATCCTTCCTTCCAGCCGCACTATGCGGCGACAGCCATCATATCACCAGCTTCAGGCGTTTGCCCCTCCGCCCCACCCGCCTCACAACCTGCTCGCCCAACGGCCTTCATGGATACGGAGCTGCCTTCGGCTGATCGCCTGGCATCTGCAGTGTGCCAACAAGATCGCTTAGCCGATCGATCTTCATCTTAATCAGGTACTCGCTTAGCCCTTCACAGATCCGGTTCGGCGTCGCCGGGTCGACGAATAGCGCTGTCCCCACCGCCACCGCCGAAGCACCGGCCAGGACAAACTCCACCGCATCCTGCCAGTATTGCACCCCGCCCATCCCGATAATGGGCACCTTCGCCGGCTTGGCGACCGTTCGGTACACCCGGCTGACCAGATGCAACGCGATCGGCTTGATGGCCGGTCCGGAAAGCCCGCCGGTCACATTCGCCAACCTCGGCCGGCGCTTATACACATCGATCGCCATCGCCGTGAACGTATTAACCAGCGACAGCACATCCGCGCCGCCTTCAATGGCCGCCTTCGCGGTAACTGTGATGTCCTCAACGTTGGGCGAGAGTTTCACGATCAGCGGCTTATGCGGGATGGCTTTCTTCACCTCTGCCGTCAGTTCCTTCAGCCGGCCCGGGTGCGTGCCAAAGGTCAAGCCATCCTTCACGTTCGGGCATGACACATTCAGTTCGATCGCCGCCACACAGTCCAGCCCCTGCACCGCCGCCACCGTCTCCACGTAATCGTCAAAACTGTGCCCTGCGACGTTCACAATCACCGGGCACGGCATCTTTCTCAGATCCGGCACCTTCTCATCGAGAAAGCGCTTCAGCCCGACATTCGCCAGCCCAATAGCATTGAGCATGCCCGCCCGCACCTCCACAATGCGCGAGGGCTCGTTGCCCGGCCGATATTCGCGGGTGATCGACTTGGTTACAAACGCCCCCAGCTTGCTCATGTCCATGAAGTCGGCATACTCAAACGCGTAGCCGCACGTTCCGGAGCACGTCATCGTGGGGTTGCTCAGTCGCAATCCCGCCAGGTCAACGCTCAAATCAGGCATGGTTTGGCTCTTCGTGTAATCTATCTCTTCGCGCCCTCGCCGCACCCGGCCCCGGGGCGTGGCAAAGCATAGCAGAAACCGCAGTGGATGAAACCGCCTTCCCGCCCTTCTCATGCCTCTTCAGGCATCCGGCCCTCGCCCGCGAAGAGTTGCTGCACATCAGCCCGTAGCGGCTGGTCGGTGAAACCCGGAACCACCTTCAGCGCTGCCACCGTACGCTCCAACTGGTCCTCCGGATCGGCATCCTTATCGACGACCAGGAGCCGCTTGCCGCGCATCATGGCCAGTCCGCCAGCATCACCGCCCAACGATGCATGCCGGACCTCAATCCCCGCCCGTTGGGCGCAGCGGAGCAGTTCTTCAAAGGTAGAGCGATTCATTTGCATGCTTCTTATGCGACAGCGGGTCCCGAAGGTCAAGAAAACTGCAACACAGGAAGAAAGGGGTCGGGAGTCTTTTTAAAAGACTCCCGACCCCTTTATTCATCTTTCATGGTTTCGGAAGGCGCGCCATCGTCATCCTTACCGATCCCAACCATGCGTAGCGGCTGCATCATCGCCGCAAACAGATTGTTATAGATATTCGAGGTCATGTAGCGTAAAGCTTCTACAGTCGGCCGGGCTTCCGGCTCGTGCATCGCCGGCAGGAAGACCACAACCGCCAGCAGCCTCAGTACCGCACTGGCCAGGAACAGGACATGGAAGAAAGTAAACTTCCCCATCAGCGGCACCGAAAGGTTCAGATCCTTCATCCAGTCCGCCAATGCGCCAAAGGTCAGGCCACCGAACATTCCGGCGATACTCACAATCACCGAGTTGGCCGCCGCGTACGCAGTCCCGCCGCGAGTTCCGTTTCTCGCGGCCGATCCGGAGAACTCCAGGACGATATTGAAGTTCGCAATATCCACGCCAGCCCAGAGCACACCGCCCAACGCCGAGACCACGTATCCCAGCCAAATCGCCTCGCGCGTTACAAAGCACCATCCAATGGCCACAGGCACGAGACCCAGGCCGGCCAAAATCAGCACCGGCCGTTTGCCCATGCGGTCCAGGGCCTTGCCCCAGATACCCAGGAACGGAAGTTGCGCGGCCGCCGGGGCAACGATCAGCATCAATTGGGTGATCTGGTTCGAGCCCGCGGCCTTTCCATCGGTGCCGAGCTGGTTGAGAATGAATAGCGTGGCAAACTGCCCCATGGGCGCCACCGCAAACACATACGCAGCCGTAAATCCCGCAAACCAGAGAAAGTTCCGGTTCCGCAGCGGCTCAGTCCACGATCGCATCAGTTCATTTCCCTTCTTGGGAGGCGTAACAATATCAGGGACCCAAAGGAAAATGACGATGTCGAGCACTCCAAAGAAACATGCCCCCAGGAAGACGATCGAACACCACTTCAGCAGCACATCCGAGTTGCTGGTGAGAGCAAAGTGATCAAGCAGCCATCCAGCGCCCCACGCCGCCGGAATCGAGGAAAGCAGGCTCCACTGCCGTCTGCGGCTGAAGTAGGAACCCCGGATGCCAGGGGGCACGAGATCCGACATCCATCCGATGAACCCCATCCCGCCAAACGACTGCCCGCACTGCATCAGGAAGATCAGGGCAAGAAATGCATTGGCAGCCAACGCCTTACCGGCATTGCCCTGTGTTTTGTAGATCCAAAGAGGAACCAGCGCGATCGGGATCCACATCAGCCGCTGAAAGAACAGACTGATAAAGAAGATCAGCCGGCGCTTGCCCGTCGCTTCCATCAGGAGCGTACCGGGAATAGTCAGGAACGATGCGATAAACGGCAAGGCCGACAGCACCCCGAACTGGAAGTTCGAAGCGCCCAGCGCCTTTGCATAGTTCGTTGGAGGAGTGCCCGATGTGGCGCTCATCCAGATCGCGCCGAAGAACCACGCCAGGGTCACGGTGGACATTGCCCGGCGCAACGGCGGACCACGCAGTTCATGCGGCTTCAGCGCTGTTGTGGATTCCCCGGCTGATTGCATACGGCTCCAATGCACCTCAACTACTGCAAAGCTCCGTATTCTATGGGTCGCCTGCCATAGCACAATCAGCAGGTCTCCGCAGCAGTAATGCCTCTCTGGAGTGGGCGAGCTTACAATTAGAGCGATGGACAGCAATGGCGATCACAACTCGGCATCCGAACGGCCAGTCTATCGCGGGGAGGTCGTCTACATCTTCGCATACGACCTGGCGTATGAGATGAAACGGCACGCGATCCCGAGCCTGCTGGGCCAGCCTCTGTCGCAATTCACCGTAGATGCATCCAAGCGCAGCCCGCGCAGCGGCTTCTTCTACCGCTCGCAGACCGCGCGCCTGCCCGAGGTCCAGAGGGTAAGCCCGCATGGCGCATTGCGTCTGCAGCGCAGCGTAAAGATCCTGCCCGTGGGCGCCATCAGTATCACCGTTCGGCTGCCGTTGGAGTGCTCAACCCTCGAAGAGATGGTTTCTTACCATGACCTGAGATTCACCGACGGCAGATCGCTTAGCGAAGATGTGCGGCAGCTCGCCAATGAGCTGCGCAACGAGTTGCAGCCTTACCTGGTTAAGCCCAACGCCGAGTTGAACGAAGATGAGGCCTACACGGTCTTCTGCATCGACGCGCCCTTGCACGCCGCTGATGGCAAGACCCTGAGCGGCGAGGACTGGTTGCGCGATAACCGACGCAGCGTTGCCGCAGTCCTGACTGAAGAGGCAGCGCCCGAGAGCCTGTCTGACCAGGAGGCCGATGAGAGCACCGGAAGGTACCTCAGCTATTACGACCAGGACCTGGTTGTGGTCGACTGGGATGCCGCGCTGATTGTGGATGAACCGCGGTACCGTGATGAGGTCATTTACATCATGGAACTTGCCAACCTCCAGCTTGCCGAACTGGAAGCCTACGACCGCATCCTCGATAGCGCAGTCGAGCAATCCTATCGCGATGTGACCGCTCGGCGGTTCCACCACATCATCAGCCCGGTTGCCCAGTTCCAGGAACTCCGGGTGGATATGGCGCGAATCACCGACGAACTCTCCAACACCACCAAGTTCTTCGGCGATTGGCATCTGGCTCGGACCTACCAGTTGCTCTCTTCCCGCTTCCATCTGGGCGAGTGGCACAGAGCCGTTGAAGACAAGCTCAAGACTCTCGACGAGATCTATCAGTTACTCAAATCGCAGCAGACCAACCGGTGGATGCTGGTGCTGGAGGTGACCATCGTGCTGCTGTTTGTCCTCGATCTCGTCCTGCTGTTCTGGAAATAAAGTTCAATCGCAGGCCATCGGAATCGAACTGTGTGCACTTACCGCCGGGGTATCGCACTGGGTGCCGACCGCTGCGGGGGCATTGGCTTCACGATTCCAGGGGTGGACGGCTGGATGTAGAAAGATTCGCGCGCTGCCGAGCGCACCGCGGTCATCGCCGGCACGAGTGATCCCAGGCAAATGCAGGCGCCGGCCGATAGTACTCCGGCAAACATCAGCGGAGCGGTTCGCATGTGCGACGGCGCGCAGACAGTGCCGACTGCGACGGCGTGAGTTTCAGACGATGCCTCGAGTCCGGTATCCGGAGGCGGCTCTTTGAGGAACATCGCGCTGATAATGCGAAGGTAATATCCGGCCGAAACAGCGGCATTCAGCACCATGATAATCACCAGCCCTATGTAAGAGACCTCTAGCGCCGGACGAGCCAGCAGCACCTTGCCCATGAATCCAACTGTCAACGGGATGCCGATCAGGCTCAGGCAACAGATGGCCATGATCATGCCCAAACCAGGATCACGACGACCTGCCCCGGCAATGTCGGCCAAGGTCTCAGCCGATGTGGCTGGAGCGATCTTGCCATCATTGGTAAATGGGTCCGGCCGCGCCGGCAACATCATCAGCACCGCAAACACGCCGACGTTCATCACGCCATAGGCCACCAGGTAAAACAGCACGCCGCTGATGCCGTTTTCGCTGTACATCCCATCCGTCAGCGTAAATGCCGCGGTTACGCCCACCAGCATGTACCCGCTGTGGGCAATGGAACTGCAAGCCATCATCCGCTTGATGTTGTGCTGCATCAGCCCCAGCGTATTGCCGATAGTCATCGTCGCCACCGCCATGACCCAGAGCAGGCTGACATAGACCTGGGGAATCTCATGTGCCACCGGAGCGCCCAAGGCATTAAGGACTCGGATCAGAGCCGTGAACCCCGTGATCTTGGGGATGAACGATAGAAACGCCGTCATCGGAGTTGCTGCACCGGTATATACATCCAACGCGTAGAAGTGCAGCGGAAAAGCCGCCAGTTTGAATGCCAGCCCAAGGATCACGAGCACGCCGCCAATGAGAAGCCACCCCGAAAATACCGCATGCAATTCGGCGGACGCGACCGCATTCGAAATACCCGTAAGGTTCGTGGCACCCGTAGCGCCAAAGATGAATGTCAGACCCAACAGCGTGAGTGCGGCCGAGAACGCACCCAGGAAAAAGTACTTGACGGCGGCCTCCTGTGCCACCGCAATCGGCCGGGAGATCGACACCATCACATACGTCGGCAATGAGGCCAGCTCGATGCCCAGGAACAGCAGAATCAGGTCATTGGCCCCCGCCACCAGCAACACGCCCGCAACAGACAAGAGCATCAGACCGAAGTATTCAGGAGACTCCTGGCCAAGTTCCAGTGAACTGGTGCGCGAACCGCTGCCATCCGTCGGCCAATGCAGTAACGTGAGCAGCATCGCCACCAGCACCGTCAGTGTTTTGATGAACACGGTGAAAGCGGGCGACATCAGCGTCGCGGCGATGCTGGATGGCAGGTCATCCCCGGACGGCGCCATCATCCGGCCACCCACAAATGCAAGGGCGGCCATGGCAATCCATGGCGAGGCCCGTCGCGCAAGCAAGGAACGGGTAGCGCCCAGCAGAAACAGCACGCATGCCGCCATCACCAGAGCTACTTCAGGAACTAATGCGTGGAGAAAGTTCATCGTCGTTCCTAGTTACTCTTCACGTCCGCGGACCACAAATTCAGTCTCGCGTTCAACACCTGCGGCATGACCGGAAACTGGCCTGATGATCGCATCGTCCGCACCAGATGGTCGCAGCAGGCGCGATACCGGGGCTTCGATGGTGCGAAGTATAATATTGGGCATCACACCCAGCAGGACGACTGCCACGGCCAGAGGAACCAGGATCGCAATCTCCCGGCCGCCCAGATCGCCGGGCCGGCCATCGCCAGCATGCTCCGCATGACCGTGTCCACTCGCCCCATCATCCATCGGCGTCTTCAGCGGACCAAACAGCACGCAAGCGACCATGTGCAGCATGTACACCGCGCCAAGGATGATCCCCAACGCCGCCACAGCACCAAAGCCGATGCCAAGGTTCGTGGAGGTAAACGCGCCCAGAATAGTCAGAAATTCGCTGACAAAACCGTTGAGCCCCGGCAGGCCGATGCTCGAAAGCGTAAAGAGCACCAGAAAGAATGCCAGGATCGGCATCCGCCGCGCCAAGCCCGAGAGCTGATCGATATCACGGGTGTGATAGCGGTCATAGATCATGCCGACCACCAGGAACAGCGCCCCAGTGCTCAGACCATGGTTGATCATATACAGCACCGATCCCTGCACGCCCACGACATTCATCGCCACGAGCCCCAGGACGCAGAACCCCAGGTGCGAAACCGACGAATACGCGACCAGTTTCTTGATGTCTTTCTGCACCCACGCCACCAGAGCGCCATAGATGATGCCGACCAGGCACAACACGCCTAGGGCAGGAGCGAGGTACACAATCGCATTAGGCATTCCGATCGGGAGGGCAATGCGCAGCATGCCGTAGGTGCCCAGTTTCAGCAGAACGCCGGCAAGGATGACCGAACCCGCGGTGGGCGCTTCGGTATGCGCCAGGGGCAACCAGGTGTGCACTGGAAACAATGGTATTTTCACCGCAAATCCGGCGAGCATCGCCAGCAGCACCCAGAGCTGCTGATGGGGCGTCAAACCGTACTGCGCGTGTTGGATGACGGTGTCGAGGTCCATGCTCGGCTGAGATCCCGGAGCCGCATACATGCCGACGTACAGGATGCCGGCGAACGTGAGCACCGATGCGGAGAAGGTAAACAGGAAAAACTTCAGCGCGGCGTATTGCCGCTGGGCGCCACCCCAGATACCGATGATGAAGAACATCGGAATCAGCGTCAGTTCAAAGAAAACATAAAACAGCAGCAGGTCGCGGGCGGCAAACACTCCCAGCATCGCGAAAAGCAGCACGAGCATCCATACGTAGTACTCCGTCTGACGCTTGGCAATGCTCTCCCAGCTTGCGGCAATTGCCAGGGGCGTCAGGAATGCGGTCAAGACAATCAGCCACAGGCTGATCGAGTCAATTGCCAGATGAACCGAAAACCCAATCTCGTCGATCATGAACATCTCGGGTTCGCAGTCGAACTGGAATCTCTGGGCGTGCCCGAAATCAAACAACGCCACCAGCGCACCTGCCAGGGCCGCCGTCAGCAGGCTGACTCCCAAGGCCCAGCGGCGCGAGGCCTTCGCGCTTGGCATCGAGGTGCCAATCATGGCGCCCAGCAGCGGAACCAGCAGAAGACAGATCAACATCGCTCGCATGAGTTTCTTTCTCTCGCCAACAGTCTTCCTACGCGCACAGCACAATCCACACAATCACCACGATGCCCAACAGCATCGTTAGTGCATAGCCCTGCAACTGGCCACGCTGGGTCGTCAGCTTCACCGTGAAACCGCCGCCTTGCGGAATAAAGCCGATCAACCAGACCACGCCGTCGATGATTCTGTTGTCGAACCCAAAGAACAGCCGGCCGCTGGCCCGCAACGGCTCGACGATCGCCGCCTGATAGATCTCATCGACGTAGTACTTCCGTTCCAGCAACCGCGCCAGCAGCGGATAACGGGCAACCAGTGCATCGCCGGCTTTACGGTTGTGCAGGTGCAGCATATAAGCCAGCCCGATGCCACACAGAGCGATGAACCCGCTGATGATCATTACCCGCAGGTGAAAGAACTGTGTCGTCTCCTTCGCGCGGGCACTAAGTTCCACATGCTGGCCATAGCCCGCGGCCAGTTCCAGGCCGCCGGCGCTCTCCAACTCGTGCTGCGCCTGCAGTACACGTGCCGATGCGATAAAGCTCGGGCTCTGTCCAAGAAAACGCGCCATCCCCTCGTCATGGTTCAACCAACCACCAACCAGTGCCCCAATCGCCAGAACCACCAGCGGCAGAATCATCAACATCGGTTCATGCTTGTGTTTGCCATGCTCGACCTCTTCATGTTCATGACCGGCGTCATGCCCATGGCCGTGGCCCTGCCCGTCCGCAGGCTCCTCTGGCACCACCTCGGGCCCCTCAAAGACTCGGAAATAGAGCCGGAAGGTGTAATACGCCGTCAGGAATGCCGTCAGCAGCATCACAATCCCCAGCACTGTACTGCGCTGCAGTGCCGCCGCGACGATCTCATCCTTCGAAAAGAACCCTGAGAGCAACGGAAAGCCGGCAAGTGCAGCGCACCCGATCAGCATCAGCCAGCGCGTGATCGGCAGCACGCGCCTGATCCCGCTCATCTTCCGCATATCCAGGTTGCCCGCCATTGCATGCATCACCACACCCGATGACAGAAACAGCAGAGCCTTGAAGAAGGCGTGTGTCACCAGATGGAACACACCCGCCACCGGCGCCAGCACCCCCACGCCGACGAACATGAAGCCAAGCTGGCTGATTGTGGAATAGGCAAAGACTTTCTTCAGGTCGAACTGCCGCAAAGCAATCGTCGCCGCAAACAATGCGGTAAACGCGCCGACGATGGCGATCGTCCACATCGCCGCCTCGTTGCCGACAAACACCGTGCCGCAGCGGGCAATCATGTAGACGCCTGCCGTCACCATCGTTGCAGCATGGATCAGAGCCGACACCGGCGTCGGGCCTTCCATCGCGTCGGGCAACCAGACATATAGCGGGAACTGGGCGCTCTTGCCGAACGCACCCAGCATCAAGAGGAACGGCAACCACTTCAGGGCATTCTGCTGGAATGCGTTGAGGCTGTGGGTTGCCATGTTCAGGAACCCATCCGTCCCTTGCGTATCACCGAAAAAGCTCACGGTGCCGAACGCCAGGAACGTCAGCATGATGCCCAGCCCAAACCCGAAGTCGCCGATCCGGTTGACCAGGAACGCCTTCTTCGCCGCATCGCGGGCGGCCGGCTTCTCGTAGTAATACCCGATCAGCAGATATGAGCACAGCCCCACGCCTTCCCAGCCGAGATACAGCATCACCAGGTTCGCGCCCATCACCAGATTGGTCATCATGAAGATGAACAGCCCAAGGAACGCGAAGAAGCGCGAGTAACCCTCCTCCCCCTTCATGTACCCCGCCGAAAAGACCGTGATCAGGAAGCCAACGCCGGTGACCACACAGAGCATCACCGCCGTCAGCGGGTCAAATAAATACGACACGCCGACGTTGAATGTGTGCTGACCTCCGGGCAGCCGCACCGCCCCGGTTGTTATCCACGAATAGTAATCCTGCACATACGATAAGCCCTTCCCCTCGACGTGCGGCAGGTTCATCATGCCATACAGCAGCGAGAGCGACAAAATGGCGCTGGCGCCCACGCCGATCCAGATCGGCCAATGTGCCAGCGTCTTGCGCTCCCCGGTGCAGAAGAACCCCGCGATCACCGCCCCGATCAGGGGCAGCAGCGGGATCAGATACGCATGTTGGATCGCAAAGAGCTGTTCCATGGTGATGCGCTAGTTCTTGAGTTCCTGCCATGCCTGAGGATCCAGCGTCTGTTTCTGCCGGAACAGCAGCACTACCAGACCCAGAGCCAGCGCGGCCTCGGCAGCCGCGACAACCAGCACGAAGATCACGAACGCCTGCGAAGCAAAGAAAACCTCGGGATTCGATGTCAATCGATACCGGCCAAACGCGATCAGGTCGATCGCTATCCCCTGAAACATCAGTTCTGTTGAAAGGAACATGATGATCAAGTTGCGCCGAGCCATAAAGCCGATCACGCCGATGGCGAACATGATCGTGCCGACTGCAAGGTAATGTTCGAGAGTTAGTTCCGTCATGTGTTACCCGCCGCATTCCGCGGCGATCGGTTGTAGACTCTGTCTAAGCCTCGGGATACGCCTTCCGACGCGGATCCGTCGTTCCCGTCACCGGAATGCTGTGCGGATCGTCATCGCCGATCACGATGCCCTGCGCGCCCGTCTGATCTGATGACTGCGCCGACCAGAGCCGACGACGGGCAATAGTGATGGCGCCAACCATCGCCATGGTCAACAGAACTCCTGCTAACTCCAGGTTTACCAACTGGTTAGTGAACAGATAGTGCGCCAGCCCGCGCACCGATAGATCTTCCGTTATAGGCGTTGTCACAGGCGCCAGAGCGGCCGGAGCACGGTCAAAGATCGCATATAGCAATAGCGCCATCATTCCAAAGCCCAACGCGCAGGAAGCGACCGGTTCCCGGCTCTGCATTTCACCTTCCGAGAGTTCCCCGCCACCAGCCTGGGCTGCCAGCATGATGACAAAGACATAGGTCACCATGATCGCGCCAGCGTATATGAGCACCAGCGCTGCCGCCATAAACTCTGCCCACAACAAGACAAACAGGCCGGCCGACGCAAACACGGTCAGGATGAAATACAGCGCTGAATAGACCGGCCGGCGATGCGTAACCACCCGCAATGCACCGAAAATCGCGATAGCCCCGAAGATCCAGAAGTACAACCCCATCGGATCATTCGCTTTGGCAGTGAAGCGAACCAGCGTCGCCCCGAAGATCACCGCTGCCAGAAGCGCGACCGCCCCGCCGATCTTCCGAAACGCTGCCTCGCGCCGAGATGGCAACATTAGCACGGTCCCAACCCCGGCTACCGCGCACAGAACGACAATAAGTAAGGGGGAAATTGCCTGCGCGTCGGCCACAGCGGGAGCGAGATTCATTGCCAACTGTTCCAATACGATACCTTGCATCGCATATCCGAAAGCATTACGCCGGGGGGCAACAAAAAACAGACCATCAGCGAGCTTCCGCCGCTGCTGTTCTCCTGTCGACTGCGGTTGAGTCTAGGAGTCCGAACTCTCCTTTGCAAGCCGCAGGCAGGCATCACGATCAGTGGCGCGGTTGACCCAACCGCAGCACCTGCCGCCGGGGCGACAGCCCCGTCCTTTGCCGCCCAGAGCATTGGAGCGTCGCCGACCACCATCCTCCCGAAAAAACCGGCACCACAGTTAGTGCTTCTCGCCCCGCTCGCTTCGAGAAGGTGTCGCCATTTTCTGGAGCAACACCAATGGCACGTGCCGCCTCGGCCGTAGCGCTATCGTCGGCGAAGCCGCTTCCTTATTACTTTGCCTCAAAAGATGCCCACATCCCTTCCAGGGGGATTATCGGTTGGGTCAGTTTTCCGGCGCTCTGCGCGGGCAATCCTCACATGATCTGATAAGAGATCTGTTTCCACGGAGGCGTTCCGCGATCATCCAGGGGTGAGGGTGCCTCTTTCCCGTGGCAGAATCCCGCCATCGCAGTAAAGTGGACATTGATGAAGCGCCGCCTCGTCCACACCCTCTCGGCAATATCGCTGCTGCTGTGCGTGGCCACGATGGTATTGTGGATACTCAGCATATGGGTGGTGACGAGATGGGGCTATTGCAGTGAGCGTTGGGGGACATTCTATGTCTGGTGCGGCGATGGATGCACTGAAGTGACATATGAGCCGTTACTCCCCGGGACCGTGGTAACTGTTACTGGGTTCCATGCGTATCCCGCACACGACTCCAGCAGTTTTCGTTGGGGTTACCTCGGTTTTGAGGTACTCCAGAAGGTCAACGAGGTGCCCCTCGGGGACGTACCGCCCCTCCCCCAGATTTTCACGAATGCCTCAAGACCCTTAGGCTTTGTGATACCTGATTGGTTCATCTGTTCCATCACCGCTGTTCTTCCATGCCTTTGGTATCGGTCGTATCGCCGACATCGCCTCCGCAAACTCAAAGGGTCGTGCCTTCAATGTGGCTACGACCTGCGAGCCACCCCAGACCGTTGCCCAGAATGCGGAACACCAATCTTCGCGACTGAATCAAACGCGTGAAAAGCCATCCCCACCTTTTGTATCTATGCGTTCTATGCGATCTTTGTGGTTAACAATCTTCGGCTTTAGAAAAGGGGCCACTGGTCATTGATTCTTATGAATCTCGGGCAAAAGACCAATCATCGCTTCCTCGTAACTATTTACCGTGCCACGGCAGGATTATGACGAATCGGGCTGCGGCTTATCCGGGAAGTCAAAGGGCTGGTTGGCCCACGACGCCATCAGCATGTCCTTGTAGGTCTCCAGCAGCGGCAAGTCG
>Ga0209083_1001199_pt1 | contig 31000 bp, 30 predicted proteins | sample AM7aDNAmetaG_FD_184132 | JGI IMG/M metagenome (GOLD analysis project Ga0209083, IMG submission 184132) | Freshwater microbial communities from Finland to study Microbial Dark Matter (Phase II) - AM7a DNA metaG (SPAdes) (version 3) | ecosystem: Environmental > Aquatic > Freshwater > Lake ... | reverse complement strand
CTTCTTATCTAATTGCACTCATAGAGTATTGCGACCCCAGAGCATCTCAGCTCCGCTTAGGTCAGAGCCTCTCTTCTTATCTAATTGCACTCATAGAGTATTGCGACGATGGACCTTAAGGTCCTCCCTCATTATTGAGATGTCTTCTTATCTAATTGCACTCATAGAGTATTGCGACACGGAAGAAAAACAACTTGCCGTCTCTGTAGTGCTGCTTCTTATCTAATTGCACTCATAGAGTATTGCGACTACCTAGGCGACGTTGTGCAATCGTATGTGTCATTTCTTCTTATCTAATTGCACTCATAGAGTATTGCGACTTTAGTCTCGGCATCAAAGGAGAATATTTTTGGGAGACTTCTTATCTAATTGCACTCATAGAGTATTGCGACCCAAAACCAGCTCCACCAGCCCAACCTCCAAACTTTCTTCTTATCTAATTGCACTCATAGAGTATTGCGACTTGTATTCGCCAAAGGAAGCCTTAAACGAGTGATCTCTTCTTATCTAATTGCACTCATAGAGTATTGCGACAAATTCTCATACAACCACTGCGCGACTTTTTCTTCGCTTCTTATCTAATTGCACTCATAGAGTATTGCGACTCCCCATTCAAGATCCTCCCAGCGATCCCCGAATTGCAACTTCTTATCTAATTGCACTCATAGAGTATTGCGACTGAAAATGACATAAATACTGCAATTCTAATCACTGCCTTCTTATCTAATTGCACTCATAGAGTATTGCGACTTAAAAACTTTTCTTTTTTTTAAGCCATTGAAAAAACTTCTTATCTAATTGCACTCATAGAGTATTGCGACTTTTCCTGTGATGATGACTATCATAAGGGTTTTCTTGACTTCTTATCTAATTGCACTCATAGAGTATTGCGACACCATGTCTCATGGTCTCCATGGCAGAGACCGATTTGCTTCTTATCTAATTGCACTCATAGAGTATTGCGACGCCATTTCAAGTTGGACAATTCTACCAGCATTCAAATCTTCTTATCTAATTGCACTCATAGAGTATTGCGACTATCAGAAATCAACTCTTCATAATGTTTAGTCAGGCTCTTCTTATCTAATTGCACTCATAGAGTATTGCGACTTTTATATCCCTTATAGCCTGACCATTCTGGTCAAGCTTCTTATCTAATTGCACTCATAGAGTATTGCGACCGATCTCAATTTCCCAATAAAAAGGATCCGTGTCGAAGCTTCTTATCTTATTGCACTCATAGAGTATTGCGACCCTTTAATCGTAATAAGACTATTTCGTTTTCGTTATGGCTTCTTATCTAATTGCACTCATAGAGTATTGCGACGCAAACCAAGAAATCCAGGATAAGTTTTTGAATTACTTCTTATCTAATTGCACTCATAGAGTATTGCGACATCAGAATGGCAGTATCAACCATGTCCTTGACCATGTACTTCTTATCTAATTGCACTCATAGAGTATTGCGACTGGAAGAATGAGGTCCTTTATTTCGTTTATTGTTACTTCTTATCTAATTGCACTCATAGAGTATTGCGACCATGCCAGCGCACCATGCGCCGGTCAGTTATTATTGACTTCTTATCTAATTGCACTCATAGAGTATTGCGACTACTCATCGTACACCTGCCCGTTGCGGTAATCACAGTCTTCTTATCTAATTGCACTCATAGAGTATTGCGACAATGAAGCCTTTTCCTCATCAAGTCACCTATCAGCAACTTCTTATCTAATTGCACTCATAGAGTATTGCGACAAGCACAAAAACTACTCCTATTCCAGTTGAGACCACTTCTTATCTAATTGCACTCATAGAGTATTGCGACAAGCACAAAAACTACTCCTATTCCAGTTGAGACCACTTCTTATCTAATTGCACTCATAGAGTATTGCGACTTTGCTATATCAGATTTCTCACGTTGTTCGAAATGACACAAAAATTCATAAAATGACACTGTACCTCATATCTGATTGCACTTACAAATTATTGCCCTGTTGCTTTAATAGAGGGATTACACCCATTTTGATATTTCAGAGTACTTGCGGTTACTACAGACTTACTTTTTGATTTAATAATTAGGAGGATTAGAGGTAGGATTTGTCTTGTGGCTTTATTACTGCGGATTTTTTATTAATTTTTTTCAATACATCTATTATCACATGCTATGAATGATTTATTAACTCATCTTAACCTGTTAACATTCTTTGCTATTACGGGAGGAGTGGTTTCTATTATTCAGCTATTAGAATATTTAGTGACAAAAAATATTCCGTGGCTGATACGATTGCTGCAAGCTCTCTGGAAAAAGTTGATACGCACTCTGAAGGGAAAAAACCCTGATAGCGCACAACCTATTGTATTAAACTTTTCCGGTCATCCAGTTTTGCCCGGTCAGCTGAAAACAATAGAGAAGCTATTGCAATGGCCTGCAACCCGGGTAATAGATGTGCAGGTAGGCACTATAGCGGAGGATAAATATTTTATTGCCAATATTATTAAAGCCATTGAGAAAATCGACCTGTCACCCATACAATGGCAAACATCAAGCATTGTTGCTATTCCGGCGGGATATTCTGCGATCTGGTCTGTTGTATTAGCGGAAATTCACGGACGTCTTGGTTATTTTCCGGATGTTGTTCACTTACGACCATCCTCTGCTGTGACGGGAGAAAAGTTTGAAGTAGCCGAAATTATGAACCTTCGTCAGGTACGCCACTCTTCAAGAGATAAACGGTAACTGACGATATTGGAATGCCACACCCGGTTCACGCACAGCGGTGTAACTATCCATCCACGATAAATCCTTTCCAACAACCAGCTCGTCCATCTCCCTGTTATGGGTATTGGTCATGGGAATAAGCCCTGCTCCAGTTTCTTTTTGGCCGGGCGAACATTGTACAACCCCTGATCTTCATTGATGCTGATACCATCGTGAACAGTAGCTTTTTCAAAAACGAGCTTTGCTGAAGAAAAAAAATCACTGGCTTCGGCTTTCAGATAGCGTGCCGCCATAAGGCAATAATCAGGATCAATTTCTACTCCAATGCTGTTGCGCCCAGTTTTAAGTGCCGCAATCATGGAGGTACCTGAACCACAGAACGGATCCAGCACAGAATCGCCTTCAAACGAGAACATCCGCACAATCCGTAATGCAAGTTCAAGAGGAAACGGCGCAGGATGCTGTTTTGTTGAAGCACCGGGAATAGTCCAGATTTGCTGAAACCAACGGTTAAAATCATCTTTGCTGATTCGGCTTGCATCCCGTTGTTCTTCACTTGGCTTGCGATATCCTCCCGGCTTTCGCTGCATAAGAATAAACTCCATATCATTTTTGATAATGGCATTCGGCTCGTATGGCTTGCCAAGAAACTTGGAACCGTTTGTAACCTCGTATGATGCATTAGCAATTTTATGCCAGATGATCGGGTTCAGATTGTCAAAACCAATATGGCGACAGGAAACACAAATATCAGCATGAAGTGGAAAAACAAGATGCACAGATTCGTCATCAACGAAAGAGAGGTCGCGGGCATCTCCGTTAATAAGCCTGTGCAGCGTGTTGTGGTTGTTGTTCATGAAAATGTACCAATATGACCCATAAGAATTTTGACAAACCGTTCAAGAGAAAGATCATCCGCTGGTTCATGAAACCTAAGCATCCATGGCAGATCTTTTCAAATAACCAACTCTTCCATTTCCCTCATATGGGTATGAGTCATAATAATGTTGTTTTCAGCCTATCAATGTCCTCTTCAGTCAGGTAATATCCAAGCTGTAAAAGGACATTACCATCTGCTGTCTGCCTTACCACCTCTCTGCGAAACATGGACTTCTGCGCCTCTCCATGCTGCGGAACGCGGGGAATCTCGAAAATAGAAACTAAATTTGCCCACTTCTTCAACCAGATAGACATCGTTTTTTCTTTCATGATGTAGCCATAGTGGCAAATACCTGTTCCATGTTCACCGTGCTTGAGAAAAAATAAACCGCAAGGTAATGCAAAACATTTATTTACAGTATTTAAACAGTATATCGTTTGCCTTGGTTTTATCAAATGTTTCAGGTGAAAAATCTTCGCCCAGCCAATCCATGGTATCTACATAATCTGGATGAGACTTGTCGGCTACGATCTCCAGCAAATCATGATAACCCCATACACCTCCGCAATCTTCTGGTGGACAGGCTCCTTTGCCCGTGAGACAAAGCGGCAGTTTTATTGAACTGTCAAAAGGAAGGAATTTTTCGAGAATTATATGGTGTTCCCAACTGTCTCCAAAATCATAATCGTAGATCATGAAATCATGTTCCGACACGAACAGGCTGGATAACCTTGCCTTTTTTTCATCCTTGACAGGTTTTCCAAACAAATTGACCTCTTCATCCTTATCTCTGGGACTATAGCGCTCACCTTTGACTGAAAATTGATGGAGATGACAGTCTGACCATCCCATAACCACTTGCAGGACAACATGGAGACGCCCGAGCGTGATATTGTCCGGTACCAGGATGCGCCGCCAAATCGGAGGCTTTGAACCGCAAAGAGTGACCTTCAGCTGAAAGATGGATTGTGGCTGGCTGGCGCTCATATTTGTCTCCTCTGTTAAAATGTTAAATAATCAGTGATTTTTAACCTATACTTCCTCTTGAGGTGGTTCGCTCATACCGTGAATAAGAAAATGAGATGCGTTGAAAAGCGGAAGTCGAAGTGAAATTGTGGATAAATTTAAATAAAAAAATCATGGCTATTGAACCGACAGAACCAAAAGTTGCTAAAATGCTCAACTGGGCCTACGAAAAAGGTATGCACTTATTTTACAAAACGTTGGCAAGTGATATTGAAAAGGAAATGACCACCCCTCCGGTAAAGAAAGCGGCCGTCGAACCACCAAAACGCAGCAGTGAACCGGTAAAGTGGCCTCTACCAGTTAAAAAATAGCTGCGTTTCTTGGGAAGAGCAGATTTCACTTCTGGATCAGTGCTTGAAATGCCGCATGCCGGTAAAGACCATGGCAAGGTTATTGGCATCGGCTGCTTCGATCACCTCATTATCCCTGATTGAACCTCCCGGTTGTATAACCGCCGTAACTCCAGCCTCAGCTGCGGCGAGCAGACCATCGGCAAACGGGAAGAATGCGTCGGAAGCGACAACAGATCCTTGCAGGTCAAGACCGACTTCAGAGGCTTTCCATCGAGCAATTTTTGAAGAGTCAACACGCGACATCTGACCGGCTCCGACACCGAAGGTCTGACGGTTTTTCACATAGAGGATGGTGTTTGACTTGATGTGCTTGCAGATTTTCCAGGCAAACATCAGATCAGCCACTTCCTCATCGGTAGGCTGCCGTTTTGTTACGACGGTCAACTCCTCTTTTGCAACTATTTTGCTGTCACGTTCCTGAACGAGCATCCCGAACGGTGTGGATTTGAACTCCCAACCGCCCTTCGGCAAGACATGGTTCTGCTGCACAAGGCGACGATCTTTTTTCTTCATCAGCATATCGAGCACTCCATCCTCAAAAGCCGGCGCAATAAGAATCTCGGTAAAAATCTCATTGACCGCTTTGGCAGTCTCCATATCAAGGGGACGATTAAAGACGATAATACCTCCGAAAGGAGCCTGGGTATCGGTTGAAAATGCCCTGCGGTACGCTTCGACCAGCGTCGGGGCCTGCGCGACTCCACACGGGTTGGTGTGCTTGATGATAACCACTGTCGGCTCTTCACCGCGAAACTCTTCGATCAAGGTTGTTGCTGCGGCAATATCGAGCATGTTGTTGTAGGAAAGCTCTTTGCCGTGCAGTTTCTCAAAAAAGTCGCCAAAGGAGCGTGATCCATTGTCATCGGTAAGTCGATATAATCCGGCTCTCTGATGCGGGTTTTCACCGTAACGCATATCGAGTTCCCTTTCAAGCTTTACCGTCATTGCTGCGGCAGCATCCTGCTGTGTTCCCCGGAGAGCACCAGTCAGGTAGGACGCAATGGCTTGATCATAACGGGAGGTGAGTTCAAAAACTTTCAGTGCAAGCCGGAGACGAGTTGCCCGTCTTGTTGCTCCATTATTCTCCTTCATCTCCTGCAGAACAAGCTCGTAGTCGGCGCTGTCGGTGACAACCGTTACCGACTCGTTGTTCTTGGCTGCACTGCGAAGCATAGAGGGACCGCCAATATCAATATTTTCTATGGCATCCTCGAAGGTTACGTCGGGTTTTGCCACGGTTGCTTCGAAGGGATAGAGATTCACCACAACCAGATCAATAAAATCAATCCCGTTCTCCTTCGCCTGCCTCCTGTGGTCAGCATTCTCCCGGACCGCAAGAAGAGCGCCGTGTATTTTCGGATGCAGGGTTTTTACCCGTCCATCCATAATTTCGGGGAATCCTGTTATTGTTGAGATAGAAGATGCGCTGATAGCTGAATCCTGTAATGTTTTCAAGGTGCCACCGGTTGAAAAAATCTCAACGCCCATGGTAATCAACTCCCGGCAGAAATCAACAATACCGGTTTTATCAGATACAGAGACCAACACCCGCTTGATGACAGGATCAGACATTTGAAGAAAATTTATTTATTGATCATTTCAGTGCTTTTTGACGCCGGAATGTAAGAAAAAAAACCAATTATTTGAGACAGCACGAATTGGCGAAGTCAACCACGGCATCGCACATCTGTGACAACCCTGGTTGCTCAAGTGGATAGTGGCCTGCATTGTTAAGCATCACCACCGTTGTCGGCACACAATTGACGCGCTTGAGGAAAATCGTACTGAGATGCAAGGGTGTCCAGCTATCTTTTTCTGGTTGGGTCAGTAACATCGGACATACAGCAAAAGCTTCGGGTTCAACCACCGGTTTGTAGGTCGTGAGCGAACTGAGGAACTTCATGGTAACCCATTTGCCCGCAGACGTCCTGTCGTTCAGGCAAGCCTTGAGCGCTGCTTTATTGTTGACCAGCGCCGACATTTTGCTGGCCAGACTCATCGGCATCCGAAGAGCTGCCAGTGGCGTTTTGGCTGCGAGATGGGTCAATGGCACACCGATACGGCTCATGAGAAAATTCAACGCAGTTTCATCGCGAACCTGCTGCACCTGCTGGTCGAGGAAGGTCATGCCAACAATGCCTTTGACCTTTTTGCTGAGTGCCGCCGTATGATAGGCCAGCATTCCGCCTGCACTGAGGCCGTAGAGCACGATGGGACGGCGATCTTTTTCAAGTTCCGCATCAATAAGGGCACTGCCCGCCTGAACCCAATCGTCATAGGTCACAAGCACACCTGGAGCTACCTTGGTCATGCCATACTCGGGCATGTCGATGGCAATGGTTTCAAAACCGCGTCTGAAGAGGGGAGTGCCCAAAATAGTTGACATTTGCCGTCCGTTGGTGCCGACTCCGTGAAACAAAATCACTTTTATCTTGGCCTTGGGATGACGAAAACAGTCAAGATGAATCTGATGTCCCTTCCATTGCCACCACTCTTCTGAGGGTTCATGAGCCCGATCAAGCTGAAATTCTTTGGGAAGAAAGGCCTGAATTTCGCGCCAATTGGCTTGAGTTCTGTAGTCCATGTTTCTTGTCGTTATTGACAACGTATTGAGATTGTCGGCATTAACTTTATGCGTAGATGAGACGGCGACCCTTGGGTTCAGGAATTGGGTCACCGAACTCTTTTGCCGTTTCTATCCAAAACTGAATAGCCTCATACAGGCCATTAAAAGTAATGAGCAGAAGAGTAAACTTACGGTAAAGGTACGGATATTTTCACAAAAATGAGAAGAATGGGAAAGGAAAAGGGAGCATCGAAAGAAGCTCCTCAAAGGAAGCCCGGAAAAACAGAAAAACTTGGAAATGGAACGAAGTTATTATAAAATTGACGAATAAGATTATCTCCAAATGAGGAACCACAAATCACGCTTGGCCGTCTTCTGCTCCGGCGATGGTAGCAACTTCAAGTCGATTCATCGGACAATAGAGGATAAACAGCTCAATGCAGAAATTGTCCTCTGCCTTTCGAACCGCGAACAGTGTGGAGCTATGGAGTTCGCGCGCAACAACGGTATTACGACCGTTCATCTGACGGAAAAACAGTTCACTTCCTTTGATGAATTTGCCGATGCCATGCTCAGATGCCTCAGGGAACATGGTATCGAGATGATCCTGCTGGCTGGATATATGCGCAAGGTGCCTGACGCGGTTGTGGCGGCATTTCGAGACAAGATCATCAATATCCATCCAGCCCTTCTGCCGAAATTCGGTGGAGAGGGGATGTACGGCATTCATGTTCATACCGCGGTACTGGCTGCTGGTGAAACACAGAGCGGTGCGACGGTTCATCTTGTCAATGAGGAGTACGACCAGGGAGGTATTCTGATGCAGCGGCATGTCCCTGTTTTATCTGACGATACACCGGAAACATTGGCTGCCAGAGTGCTTGCCTGTGAGCATACCCTCTACCCTGATTCGCTGGAAAAACTGCTTGCCGAACAGCAGTCATGAGCGCGGGACTACTCAACATCAGCGAGATCTTTCACTCGATCCAGGGAGAGTCCTCTTTTGCCGGTTGGCCCTGCGCCTTTATCCGTCTTGCAGGATGCGGCCATGGATGCATAGGCTGCGATACCGCCTACGCTGAAAGCGGGACAATGCTCCTTGATACCGATGTTATCATACAACAGGCACTCTCTTTTCAGGCTCCATTGATTGAGGTCACCGGTGGAGAGCCGCTCCTGCAGTCTGGTGTTTATTCACTCATGGAGCAGCTCGCTGACCTTGGTCATAACGTGCTGCTTGAAACAGGGGGATTTCTTTCTATTGAAAAAGTTGACCATCGTGTCCATAAAATCATCGACATCAAAGCGCCATCATCGGGTGTCTGCGATCAAAACGATCCTGAAAACATTCGGCTCGCTCTTGAAGCAGCACCTGCATACCGGCAAAAATTCGAATTTAAAATGGTGCTTGGAAGCAGAAGTGACTATGAGTGGGCAAAATCGCTGCTGCTTGAGCACCGGCTGACCAACTCTTTTACCATCATGATGGGCGTCATGTTCGGAAAGCTGGAGCCGAAAGAACTTGCAGGGTGGATTCTCAGCGACCAGCTTAAGGTCAGAATGCAGCTGCAGCTTCACAAATACATCTGGCCACCCGAGATGAGAGGTGTCTAAAACGAGGGCGTTTGGCTTTGCCCTCTTTACTTTCTACTTTCTACTTTTACCTTTTATCTATTGTACAGTTGACCTCACTTTCCATCGTCGTCCCGCTCTTCAATGAACAGGAATCACTGCCTGATCTGCTTGAGCAGCTCTATCTGGCCATGCAGGAAAAAGAGCTTCACCACCTCTTCAAGGGAGCGTTCGGTTTTGAAATCATTATGGTTGATGACGGCTCAACCGACCACTCGGCCTCGGTCATCAGAAACCTGATCCCTGCAAGACCGGAGCTTCGCCTGATCTCGTTTCAGCGGAACTTTGGAAAAACAGCCGCGCTTTCGGCAGGATTCATGGCTGCAACCGGCGACTACGTATGCACTCTTGATGCTGATTTGCAGGATGATCCCTTTGCAATCAAGGAGATGATGCAAAAGATACAGGAAGGCTATGATCTGGTGAGCGGGTGGAAGCAGCAACGCAAGGATCCGATATCCAAAACACTGCCGTCAAAACTTTTCAATCTGGTAACACGACTCTTTACCGGCATTACCATTCACGATTTCAACTGCGGTTTGAAGCTCTACCGCAGAGAGGTGACCAGACGACTTGAACTGCGAGGAGATATGCATCGCTATATTCCTGTGCTCGCGGAGTGGATGGGATTTAAAATTGCCGAACTCCCTGTCAAACACCAGGCACGACAATTCGGTAGCACCAAATACGATTCGTCAAGATTTTTTTCAGGGTTGTTTGATTTTCTCTCGGTACTGTTCATTACACGATATCTCCGTCGTCCCATGCATTTTTTCGGTATGGCCGGTCTTATCAGTTTTATCCTGGGATTTACCATCAGTCTCTACGTCACACTCGATAAAATTCTGCTCCACAAACCAGTCAGTAACCGACCCATTCTTTTTCTCGGAATTCTGCTGCTTATTCTCGGAGTCCAGCTTTTTTCGACCGGCCTGCTTGGTGAAATGCTTTCAACATCATCATCCAGAGAGAGTTCATTCGCCGTCCGCGAAACGTTGAATCTCACTGACGCACAAGCCGGAAAATTCGGCAGTTCCGATTAACCATCACTCTTCACTTATAGTTATGAAACGCGTAGGAGCACATGTCAGTATAGCCGGCGGAGTTGAAAATGCACCACTGCAGGCCAGCAGTATCGGAGCAAAAGCATTTGCCATGTTTACCAAAAACCAGCGACAGTGGAGTGCACCGAAACTAATCTCATCCTCAATTGATGCATTCCGTAAAAACTGCAATGAGGGTGGTTTCAAACCCGAGCACATTCTGCCTCATGACAGCTATCTTATCAACCTTGGCACTCCCGACCCCGATAAGCTCAGGAATGCACGGGAAGCCTTTATTGACGAAATGCAGCGAGTGGAAAGCCTTGGTCTTCGACTGCTGAACTTTCATCCCGGAAGCCATCTGAACGGTGTCAGTGAGGAGCATTGTCTGCAGCTTATAGCCGAATCCATCAACATGGCACTCAATGCGACAACAACCGTGACTGCCGTAATTGAAAACACTGCCGGACAGGGAACCAATCTCGGATACCGGTTTGAACAATTAGCCTCTCTTGTTGATCAGGTCGAAGATAAAACAAGGGTAGGCGTATGCCTCGACACCTGCCATCTGTTTGCAAGCGGTTATGACCTGCAGACGACGGCAGCAATAGAAAGCACCTTCAGAGAGTTCGACCGGATAGTCGGGCTCGGCTACCTCCGGGGGATGCACCTCAATGATGCGCTCCGCCCGCTGGGCAGCCGGATTGACCGCCACGCGAGCATCGGTAAAGGAACAATAGGCATGGAGGCATTCTCTTTCATCATGGCACATCCGGCCTGTGAAGAAATACCACTGATTCTTGAAACACCAGACTCCGATCTCTGGAGTAAAGAGATCAGCCTTCTCTACTCTCTTGGACAATAAAGTGGCTACCGTTTCGACACAATCCTGAGATATTTGCTTACGGAGAGCGCGCTGCCAAGAATGCCGAGAATCAGCCCAAGGAGAACTGTGGCAGGATAAATCAGCACGACAGAGGAGTGCAGTGCCTTATAGATACCCGGCTCGTAACGGAAAAGCAGCTGATCAAAAAGCAGATAGACCGCCCCGGCAGCAAACGCTCCCGAAAGCAGGCCCTGCAGTGCCCCTTCGATAACATAGGGAGCACCGATAAACCAGCCGGTAGCACCAACAAGACGCATTGTCCTGATTTTTTCCTTTCTTGAATACATTGCCAGCCTGATCGTATAACCGATCAGCACAATCGTTGCCAATGAAATCAATACCCCCAGGCCTCCGGTCAGTAAGGTAAACAACCGTGCATTCTTCTCGATCTGCCCAAGAAATGACTGATTATAGCGTATATCACCATCCGGAGCGATGTTACGAATTTCAGGCACAATCCGCCCTATGCTTTCGGGCGTTGCGTAATCTGGAAGAAACTTCAGCCTGATCGAACGAGGAAGTGGATTTGAACCAAGAATCTTGACGATATCCTCTCCAAAATCATGATTAAACATTTGTGCGGCATCCTCCTTCGAAACATAGGATGCCTCCTTCACTCCTTTGAGCATCTTAATCTGTCCGACCGTATCAATTGCCTGAGAATCACTCATGGAATCTCCGAGAAAAACCTCAAGCTCCACCCTGCTCCGCAGCTCCTGGATAACATCAAAAAAACTCAGGGACACGGTACTGAACAGCCCAAGCATTACAAGAGCAAAAAAACTTATGATAACAGTAATGACGGCCGGGATTTTTGCCCTTCCCATACTTGAAAATCCTTCCTTGATGACAAACGACAGTGACATAACGGCTTATTTTGCATTAATAACAGCTTCCAACACAAAGAATCAACAAAACAAGTTGCAAAAACAAGTTTTTTTTCTTTTACTTAGAACTGATTGATGGGGCTATAGCTCAGTTGGTAGAGCATTTGCATGGCATGCAAAGGGTCAGGAGTTCGAGTCTCCTTAGCTCCACAGAGAAAAAACAAAAAAAAGCACAGGTTACCCTGCGCTTTTTTTTGTTTTAAAGCATTACTCACTCCAACCGGCACCTTTCACCTCCTTTTCCTGCCCACCTTCGCGATCAAAAAAACTAACCCGACAAGCAGTGATGCCGCAAGACCCGCACCGATATTGAGCAGGGCGGCAGTCAAAATGACCGTAAGAGACAAACTCACGGCAAAGCCAAGCATACCTGCACTTCCCAGAAAGGTCAAGGCGGTAAGAGCGGTAAAGAAAAAACTGGTTGCAATACTTCCTGCAAAAGAGATAAACAGCTTCTCTCCCTTGCCTTCCGAAATATTCTGCCACCTTTGGATCTGTTTATGACTTCCCGGTTCAACCATATTTTTAACCAGCATGGCGATAATCGCAAAGAGAACCAGCACGACGACATGAATACCATACACCTGGAAAAGCTCGCTTCTTGAAGGATTGAACACCCCTTGAGCAAGAAGAAGAGTGGCATAGTTCAGCATGAACACCGAGGTACAAAAAAATAGTGTTCCCCACAACAGGGTTACCAGAACCCAAATCACCACACCAGGCGGTTCAGGATTTTTATTTGTCGTTGAATACATGAGCTTTAGAGAAAGTTAACGGAAGAGAGAGAACAGTGATCAATCTGATTGATGATAGAGTAGAATATAACCGCCATCATGAACAGTCAATTCCTTTTTATGCTGAAAAAAGAGTACGGAAGCACAAAAAAAGGTGAATAACAGTCATGCGGAACTGTTGCAACGATTATTTTCAATTTACCGTTTGAATAGTTATGTTCATTCGTCATTATTGAGGTCAGTTGCTGGTTTTACTCAACTTTAAGATATTATTGCCCATGTGTGGAGTTTTCGGCGTTTTTAATTCAAAAACTCCCGCGGAAGATACCTTCTATGGACTTTACTCCCTTCAACACAGAGGACAGGAAGCCGCAGGCATTGTTGTAGCTGATTACAACAAGGTTAAAAAAAGAACCCTCTTCAAGCAGCACAAAGGCATGGGATTAGTCTCTGAAGTGTTCAGAGATGAAACAATTTTTGAAACCCTTGGCGGTTATGCGGCAATTGGTCATAACCGGTACTCGACCACTGGCTCATCAAAATCTGTCAGCAATATTCAACCCTTTTCCCTGACCTACCGCTCAGGCAGTTTGGCGATAGCCCATAACGGAAATCTTACCAACTCCCGTGCGTTACGGCGCGAACTGACAGAGCTCGGTGTTATCTTTCAGGCCTCTTCAGATACTGAAATTATCCCGCATCTGGCAGCGCGAAGCCGTGAAAAAGAGCCTCTACACCAGATCTACGAAGCATTGATGCAGGTTCAGGGAGCATACTCAATAGTCATTCTGGCCAACAACCAGTTGATCGCAGCCCGAGATCCTTACGGGTTCAGACCCCTCGCTCTCGGAAAGAAGGTGGATCCACTCACCGGAGAACTTGCCTATATCGTTGCAAGTGAAACCTGTGCATTTGATATTATCCAGGCAGAGTACATTCGCGATATCGAGCCCGGTGAAATTCTTCTGATCGACCATCTTGCGGTAACGAATGAAAAGCCCACCTCACTCTTTCTGCCCTCCTCAAAACGCAAGGCCCGCTGCATTTTCGAATATGTCTACTTTGCCCGCCCCGACAGTTTTATTTTCAAGCACTCTGTAGACAAAATCAGGAGAAATCTCGGCAAAAACCTTGCAAGAGAGTCTAATATAGTCCATCAACCCGGTGAGAAAGAACTGACCGTCGTCAGCGTTCCCGATTCATCAAATACCGCCGCGCTCGGTTTTGTCCGGGAAAGCTTGAAAATGGAGAGGCCGGCAAGATTCGAACATGGCCTTATCCGCAACCATTATGTTGGAAGAACCTTCATTCAACCTGGTATTCACAGCAGGGACATCAAGGTTCGCTCAAAATACAATATTGTGCGGGGAGTACTTCAGGGCAGGCCGATCATTCTCATTGACGACTCCATTGTCCGCGGCACAACCGCAAAAATGCTGATTAAACTGATCCGTGAGGCAGACCCGAAGTCAATTAACCTTCACATCAGTTCACCACCTATCACCAACCCCTGTTTTTACGGCATGGATTTTCCTACCAAACGACAGTTGCTCACTCACATGTTTGAGAGCCTGGATAATGACTTAGAGGAAATCGAAAAAATAAGGGAATATATTGGCGTGGACTCATTGAAGTACCTCTCCATGAAGGGATTGATGAACAGTGTCCCTGCGTTTGAAGATGAAGAAGGCAGCTACTGTACTGCCTGTTTCAGCGGTGACTACCCAATCCAGGTGAGTGATGTTACAACCGACAAAGAGGAAAACGACTGAGCAATTCTCTGGCTCTTACTTTTTCCCCTGTTTGAATTCAATTCTTACCGAGGTATGCGGTACTGCTTCAAGTCTCTTTTTTGGAATAGGTTTTCCGGACTTGATACAGATACCGTAAACCTTGTTCCTGATCCTGTCGAGAGCCTGATCAATGTATCCGATATATTTTTCATCACGGGCGATAAACATGAAACGCTGCTCACGGTCCATGGTATCAGTACCATGGTCAGCCATGTGCATGGAGTAGTTTGAATTAATGGAATCTTCCACATTCTCATCCGAAATCGAAGAGCGCAGAATATCCAGATCACGAAGCACCTCTTCCCGTCGTTTAAGCAGCAACTGCTTGAAATGCTCGAGCTCTTCGTCGGTTAAATAAGTCTTAGTAAGGACAGGTTCCTCAATAACCTCATTTTCCTTTTTGGACGCACTGCTATTCTTTTTGGCCATGATAGATCACATTTTCTTAATCTCAAGAAAGGCTATAATAACACCGACGCGAAAAATACTATTAACCTGCATATTTTTCAAGTGATAACCAGCAAATTTCACCATTGACCCTCTCCTCCCTGCCCTTGATTGCTGATGAAGGATCGAATGCTGTTGTGACAAGAGATGTGGCTAAAGTTTCTGCTTTAATATACGCATCATTTTTCTTCACAGCATCCAGAAGTTTTTCCGATCCCTGGATACCAAGAGCAATACGGTCAGTAATATCAAAGCCGCTCTCCTTGCGGAGCGCCTGGATACGACTTACCAGCTCACGGGAAAGTCCGAGCATTTCAAGCTCCTCATTCATCTCAGTATCAAGTGCAACCATAATACCATTGGCTTCATCGGATGCAACAAGCCAGCCCTCGATATCCTCATGCATGATCTCTACATCTTCACGCATAATAGCAAACACTTTACCATCGAGTTCAAGCGACAGATGTCCCTGATGTTCCAGAAGCGCAATCTGTTTGTGGCTCATGATCCTTATGGCTTCAGCAAGCGCTTTCATATCCTTGCCGAAACGCGGGCCGAGGGTTTTGAAATTCGGCTTTACCTTTTTGCTGATGACTGAGCCCTCCTCCTCTATGTACTCAATCTTCTGGACATTGATCTCTTCCATAATAATATCATCAACCAATCGATACTCTTCCCTTGCTTCAGCATCACTGACAGCGAGCAGAATACGTTTGAGCGGCTGACGAACCTTGATGGAAGCTTTTTCGCGCATGGTTCGGACAAGCGAGGTAATAATCTGTGCCTTTTTCATGCGTTGCTCAAGCGGACGGTCGATAGCCGACACGTCAAGCAGAGGAAAATCCGCCAGGTGAACTGACTCACAAGATTCGAGTCCGCTGACTCCATTCAGATTCAGGTAGATCCGGTCGGCAAGAAATGGAGTAAAAGGAGCAAGCAGTTTTGCCAGCGTCTCAAGAGCGCTGTAGAGCGTCTGATAGGCCGCAATCTTGTCTGGTCCCATCTCGCTTTTCCAGAAGCGTTTACGTGACCGGCGGATATACCAGTTTGAAAGATCATCAACGGTAAAGTCGTTGATCAGCCTTACTGCACCGGTAAGATCATACTGCTCCATACGCATATAAACGGCCCCAACCAACGTGTTCAGACACGACAAAACCCAGCGGTCAAGCTCGGAACGCTCCTGTAGTGCAATGTTCGGCTCGGCAAAAGTAAAGCCATCAACATTGGCGTAGAGCACAAAGAAGTTATAGCTGTTAATGAAGGCGCGGAAAAACTTTCGCTGTTCTTCCTCAATCTCATCAGCATTGAACGATTTCGGCCTCCAGGGAGGACTGGTCACCATAAGATACCAGCGAAGCGCATCGGCACCGTAACGCTCCATAGTCTCAAACGGATCGACCATATTGCCTTTTGACTTCGACATTTTGTGGCCCTGTTTATCAAGAATGTGACCGTTCACAATCAGGTTTTTGTAGGCCGGCTTATCGAAAATCAAAGTGGCAATGGCATGCATGGTATAGAACCAGCCTCTGGTCTGATCAACACCCTCGGCAATGAAGTCGGCCGGAAAGGTCTGATCAAACAGATCACGATGTTCAAACGGGTAGTGCAGCTGGGCAAACGGCATCGAGCCACTGTCGAACCAAACATCAACCAGCTCCGGTGTGCGGTTGAAGCGTATACCCTCCCTGATAAAATAAATTTTATCAACAAAAGGTTTGTGCAGATCAAGTACTGCCAACCCTCTGTCGAGCGCATCTCCCAGGAGAAGCCTCTCTCCTTCAATATCGATGAATCCTTCACGCAATTCAGCAACGGAACCGATCGCGAACATCTTTCCCGAAGCGGCATCATCGCCAATAACAAAATGCTCCGAAACCCATAAAGGAAGCGGTGAGCCCCAGAATCGCTCACGTGAAAGCGCCCAGTCCTTGTTCTCCTCGAGCCAGTTGCCGAAACGCCCGGTACCAATCTCTGGAGGGCACCAGTTAATGGTTTTATTGAGTTCCACCATACGATCAGCTATAGCTGTAGTCCTGATATACCATGACTCTCTTGCATAATAGATCACCGGCACATCATAACGCCATGAAAAAGGGTAGGTATGAGTGATGATCTCCTTGCGATACAACTTCCCTGCCTCCTTGAGCTGACGGATAATCAGCGGATCGGTATCCTTGAAAAACATACCGTCATAATCGCTAACCTCGGCAGTAAAACATCCGTTCCGCGCCACCGGCTGCAGCATCGGCAAATCGTATTTCTTTGCAATCTCATAGTCATCAGCGCCAAAAGCCGGTGCAATATGCACAATACCGGTGCCGTCCTCAGTTGAAACAAAGGAGCCGGCAGTAACATACCAGCACTTTTTTTCAGGATACAGATAACTGAAAAGAGGTTCATAGTCGAGCCCTTCAAGATCACGTCCCTTGAGTTCGGAAATAACCTTCCACAACGACTCCCCCTCCTCGTTTTTCTCAAGAAGCACCTGCAGACGCGACTTGGCAAGAATCATCACTTCGCCACTCTCTGCATGTGAAACCTTGACATAATCAATATCCGAACCGACACAAAGCGCCACATTTGAAATCAGTGTCCACGGTGTCGTCGTCCACACAAGCAGAGACTCCTCGGAGCCCTTTACTTTGAACTTGACATAAATGCTGGGATCTTTAACCTCTTTGTAACCCAAGGCAAGCTCATGCGAACTCAGCACCGTTTCGGATTTCGGATCCTGCGGTACAATTTTATAATCCTTGTAGATCAGTCCCTTGTCGAAAATGGTTTTCAGAGCCCACCAGACCGACTCGATATAGTCATTGGTACAGGTTATGTATGGATTATCCATATCAACCCAGTATCCCATCCGCTCGGTCAGCTTTCCCCACCCTTCGCGATTATCGTCAATATGATGATAGACAAGTGCCCTTGCCTCGGCATTGAACTCTCCGTCGCCATACTCAACCACCTGTGCCTTATTTTTAAGACCAAGTTTTTTTTCAACCGAAATCTCTACGGGTAATCCATGCGTATCCCATCCGGCCTTGCGAGGCACACGGTAGCCCTGCATAGTCTTGTAACGACACACTACATCTTTTATCGTACGGCTGAATACATGGTGAACACCAGGTTTGCCATTAACGGTAGGTGGCCCTTCATAAAAGGAGTATATCCTGTCCGCCGGTCTTTCTTCAAGACTCTTGAGAAAAATCCCGTGGTCATTCCAGTATGCCAGAACTTCTGCTTCTACAGCGCTGTATGGTATATTCGATGGATACTCAACAAATTTATCGTCCATTGTTCTTAAGAATCATTCAATAAAAAAGGCAGTCTGCCTGTGATTATAAAAAAATCAATAACGTTGAACCCGGCATTAAAACAGCACAGGCAAGCTTTTCAATAACTGAAAAGCTTGCCTGAATTTTTTTATAACAACACCGGCATTCAATGCCCGTAAAACCCCAAGCTCTTACTTTTTGCCGCCAAGAGAGGAACTGACACCTTCAAGGATCTGTTTTGCAACTACCGTCAGGGAATCAAGCGCCTGGGCAACTATTTTGCTTAATGGAGCCATCGTACTGTCAAGAAGAGTGCCGACGCCAGTCAGGATCGTTGAAAAATCCCCCTTAATAACATCACTCTGGTTCCGCTTATCCTGACCGGTAGGTTTAATGTCTTCAGCCATATCACACTGAGATTTAGGTTTATCGCCGACTAAACAATACAGTTTAAATGTAATATACTTAATAATGCCATCAAAGCAAATCGGTAAAAAGGAACAAATCCTGGACCTCCATTTTACTGACGTCCATACCGGTCTTCCAGACGAACAATATCATCCTCTCCCAGATAACTGCCAGACTGTACTTCAATCAATTCAAGCGGAGTTTCTCCGGCATTCTCAAGACGATGCACAGCGCCGACAGGAATATAGGTTGACTGATCTTCATACAACGTGCTCTCCTTGTCTTCCACCCGGACAAGGGCTGTTCCCTTGACCACAATCCAGTGTTCCGCACGATGATGATGTTTTTGCAACGACAGCGCCTCACCAGGTTTTACCGTAATGCGCTTGACCTTGAAGCGCTCTGAAAAATCAACGGTTTCATAAGAACCCCAAGGCCTGTAGACCCGCCGATGAATCTCAGTTTCATCCCGTTCTTTCCTTTTCAGCTCTTCAACAAGCGTCTTGACATCCTGAACAGACTCCCTCGACGCAACCAGCACAGCATCGACAGTTTCAACAATAATGAGATTATCAAGACCAACAGCTGTAACAAGACGACTGGTAGCGTGGATATAGCAGTTTTTCACATCCTGCACCATCACGTCACCCTTTTTTACATTGCCCGCATCATCCCGCTCATGAACATCCCAGAGGGCAGACCAGGCACCAACATCATTCCATCCGGCATCGAGAGGAACAAGAGCTGCTTTGGCAGTTTTTTCCATCACGGCATAGTCAATGGAATCAGAAGGAGATGCACAAAAAGCATCGACATCAAGCCTTAAGAAATCAAGATCCTTATGCGCTTTCCTCACCGACTCCCTGCATGCCGTAACTATTTCCGGCACATGGGCTTCAAGCTCCTGAAGATATGCCTCAGCCTTGAAAAGAAAAATGCCGCTATTCCAGAAATACTCCCCCGAGGCAAGATAGAGTTCGGCTGTTAGTTTGTCGGGCTTCTCGACAAATTCAAGCACCGGATAAGCCGCCAGCTTACCGTCACGTTCGACTGAAGCCCTGATATAGCCATATCCGGTTTCAGGAGTAGCCGGAACTATTCCGAAGGTAACAAGACCACCCTCTTCAGCCGCAGACTTTCCGGTCGCAACAGCGCGACCAAAAGCTGCCGGATCAAAAATAACATGATCAGCCGGCAGAATCAACATGGTAGCGCCCGGATACTTTTCAGCGATGAGTATCGCTGCTACAGCGGCGGCCGGTGCAGTATTGCGCCCCTGTGGTTCAAGAATAATCTCCCCGATGTCCGTATTGATCTCGTGAAGCTGCTCAGCCACCAGAAACCGGTGACTCTCATTGCAGACACAATAGACCGGCCCGGTATCAGCGGTTGAAACAAGACGAAGTACCGTATCCTGCAGCATGGTTTTTTCGCCGATCAGCGAAAGCAGCTGTTTAGGGTACAATGCACGGGAGAGCGGCCACAGCCTGGTTCCCGAACCGCCACTGAGTATGACAGGAATAATCATGAACGAAAGTGGTTTGTTAAAAGGTTACAAATTTCTCGTACATCTTCCAGGTCGATCCGATAAGGGTGTCAACATCGCTGTACTTCGGTACCCAGCCAAGCAGCTCACGAGCCTTGGCAGATGATGCCACAAGTTCAGAAGGATCTCCAGCGCGCCTGCCAGAAACCTCAGCAGATACTGACCTGCCGGTGATTGCCCGAGCACGTTCGACCATTTCAAAAACAGTGACGCCGGTCTGACTGCCGAGATTGACCGTAATGCTCTGCTCCTTCTGCAGAATATATTCAAAAGCAGTGACATGCGCTTCTGCCAGATCGCTGACATGAACATAATCGCGTATGCAGCTTCCGTCACGCGTCGGATAATCATCACCAAATATGGAGAGTTTCGGACGAATACCGGCTGCAGTTTCCATGACTATCGGCAAAAGGTTTTCAGGATTCAGCTCAAGCCCCTTGATTCTACCCCGAACATCATAGCCCGCAGCGTTAAAATAGCGGATTGCAGCATACCGCATCCCTTTGAGCTTATCATACCACTCAAGTAAGCGCTCTATTTCAAGCTTGGTAAACCCGTAAAAGTTTTCAGGCTCCTTTGGATGTTCCTCATCGATTGGAAGGTATTGAGGAGTGCCATACACTGCAGCTGAAGATGAAAAGATAACCCTTGCTATTCCTGCTGCCGATGCCTGATTGAGAATGTTAATGGTTCCGGCAATATTTGCTTCAGCGTAGATTTCAGGCTTCAGCATTGACTGACCGGCAGCTTTCATGGCTGCAAGGTGAACACACCCATCAAACCCTCCTCCCGTCATGACTGCCCTCAGCTGTTCCGGACGCATGATATCACCATGCACGAACGCAGCTTCATCAAAAAGATTTTCTCTTAACCCGGTCTGAAAATTGTCAAACACGGTCACCGCATAGCCACGGTCAAGAAAAGCTCTTGCAACATGACTGCCGATATAGCCAGCTCCACCGATCACCAGAATTCGCATAAAAAAGCTTTGAGTTCAACGTTTATAGATCAAGTCACGCTTTTTTCATCTTCCACCGTACATCTCTTCGTAATAATGCTGATATCCGCCGGAAGTAACATTGTCAAGCCACTCCGCATTTGTAAGATACCAGTCGACGGTCAACTCAAGCCCTTTTTCAAACGATATTGACGGTACCCAGCCAAGCTCCCGCTGCAATTTCGATGAATCAATGGCATAACGAAGGTCGTGACCAGCCCGGTCGGTAACATAGGTGACGAGTTTTTCCGACACACCAGCCGCGCGCCCAAGCTTTGTGTCCATAATCCGACAAAGAAGCCTGATCAGATCAATGTTGCTCCATTCATTATGACCGCCGATATTGTAAGTTTCTCCATTGCTGCCCTGATGATAAATCACATCGATCGCTTGCGCATGGTCAACAACCCAGAGCCAGTCACGAATATTCTCACCCTTGCCATAGACCGGCAGAGGTTTGTTGTGCACAATATTATTGATAAAAAGCGGAATAAGCTTTTCAGGAAACTGGAATGAACCATAATTATTAGAACAGTTGCTGATCACAACCGGCAAATTATAGGTATCATGATAAGCCCTGACAAAATGATCCGAAGAGGCCTTTGAGGCCGAATAAGGGCTATGGGGATCGTAAGCAGTTTGTTCAGTAAACAGCCCTTCCCTGCCAAGTGAACCGTACACCTCATCAGTTGAAATATGATAAAACCTCTTTCCTTCAAGATCTGACTGCCAGCAAGCTTTTGCGGCATTGAGCAGAGTCACTGTACCAAGCACATTGGTAACGACAAACTCCGTCGGGTTTGAAATTGATCGGTCAACGTGCGATTCAGCAGCAAGATGAATGACTCCATCAAAGTGTGACTCCTGAAACAAACGCTGTAGAAAAACTCCATCAGTTATATCCCCTTTGACAAAACGGTAGTTCGGCAGAGCATCAACATCCTTGAGGTTGGCAAGGTTGCCTGCATACGTCAGATTGTCAAGATTGGTTATCGTGTACGTCGGATAGCTCTTCAAAAAATGCCTGACAACATGCGACCCTATAAACCCGGCTCCTCCGGTGATCAGAATATGCATTGGTGTTCCGATGGTTAATGGTTGACCTCTCTCTACCCAATATCCCCTGCCGGGTTGTGTTATTCTGTTGCTCGCGGCTGGATCTTTTCCAGCAAAGAAGCAAGTGATACCCTCCAGTAAGGAATTTCCACTCCCCACTCCTGCTTGATGGCCGACTTGTCAAGAACGCTGAAGCTCGGTCTTGGGGCAATCTGGGGATAGTGGGCGCTTGACACTGGCAATACTTTACAGGATAATCCGGAAAGATCCATAATGGCTACAGCAAAATCATACCAGGAACAGACACCTTCATTGGAATAATGATAGGTCTCTCTATACTGTTTACTGCAATCATAGTGCTCAAGAATCGTAACGATAGCCGCAGCAAGATCGCCCGCATAGGTCGGTGTTCCGATCTGGTCATCCACCACATTCAGCATTTGACGTTCTGCACCAAGCCGAAGCATGGTTTTCACAAAGTTAGCTCCATAAGCAGAATAAAGCCATGATGTTCTGATAATCATGTATGAGGGTGCAATCTGACGAACACGCTCCTCACCCTCCCATTTCGACTTTCCATAAACACCAAGCGGAGTGGCCGGAGCGTTTACACGATAAGGAGTGCATGACTCTCCATTAAAAACATAATCCGTGGAAATATGCACCAGCAGTGCATTTCGCTCTTTAGCGCATGAAGCAAGCACAGCCGAACCATCCCTGTTGACCCGGAAAGCTGTTTCAACATCAGCTTCCGCCTTGTCCACTGCAGTGTATGCCGCACAATTCACCATAACATTTATGTCATGTTCGCGACATACTCGATCGACGAGATCTTGGTTTGTTATATCAAGTTCAGGAAGGTCATAGAAAAAAAAGTGCTGTTTGCCACTGTTGGCCGACAACTCCTGCAGTTCAGACCCCAGTTGCCCTTTGCTGCCGGTAACAAGAATATTCATGTCCATTTTTTCAAGAAAGATCTATATCTGATTATTTTAAAGCACTATACCAACCGTTCAATTTTTCCTTTTTTTGAGCCTTCCGTACACTTGAGAAATATTCTGCAAAGCTACTAAAGATAACGAAAAAGAGAGAGCAAACTTTTGATGTGTAAATATTTTTCTCTTTTGGAACAGGTGTATTTATGGCATTTGCTGATGGTGGCGAGCCTTTACGGGGTGTAGTTTAGAAAATCACCATACACAACCCTGCACGAATAAACCGGAACCATGACGGGCACTTTAACCGGATCGACTGACTATGGCGAATTGTGCGTTTTCAGTTAGAATGACACATCAGGTTAGTCTTTTTTTGAGGGTGTCGAGGAGTTTGTTGAGTTCGAGAAGTTGTTTGTTCATGTCGAGCGCGGCGTTTTGGAGCTGCTGGATTTTTTGGGTGCAGTCGGTGAGGATGAGGGTCAGGGTGGGGTCGGGCGGCGGTGGCGGGAGCTGTGGGGTGCCTTTTTTGCCGTAGATGATGTAGTTGACGTCGATGCCGACGGCTTCGAGTTTTTCGCGAAGGATGTTGCCGATGCGGTTTTTGCCAGTGACGTAAGCGGTGATGTAGGAAGCGTCTTTGGCGCCGATTGCCTGGCAGAGGGCTACCTGGGTTTTGAATTTCTTTTTGATCTCTGCTTTGAGGCGTTTTGCTTCGTCGGTGTACGCTCCTGATATAGGCATATATTTATATTTTTTTCAATATTTTGCGTACATTCAATGGATAATTATACCTAAAAACAGGGATAAAAGCAAACGAAGAGCAGGAAAGATAGGAAATGATAAGGATAAAGAAGAGGATGGAGGGGCGGGAAAAATGGATAGTTCTTTCTCTATTTCCCCATTTCCCCGTATAAAAAGGGGGTTGTGATGCCTGCGGCGAAGATTACGGAGGAGATTACCGGGTGCATTGTGGATGCGCTGGGTGCGGGTCATTACCGGGAGGTGGCTTGCAAACTTGCGGGGATTGACCGGAAGACCTTGTTGAACTGGCTGAAGCGGGGCGAACGGGAGCGGTCGGGGGTGTATCGGGAGTTGTACCTGGCGGTTGAGCAGGCGGAGGCGAAGTCGGAGGTGTTTCACCTGAAGAATATTGAGACTGCTTCATCGAAGAGCTGGTTTGCATCGGCGTGGTTCCTGGAGCGGAAGCATCCTGACCGGTGGGTTGCGCAAACGGAGCGGAGCGGAGTGCAGCGCCTCTGAGGGTTTTTTCAGATTGATCTCTCTTTATATCCAGATTAAAATCAAGAATATCTTTCCCCAATGCCACTTCAAATTCAACAATAGTTTTCAAGGTTGGATTCGACCAACCAGCCAAAATCCTGCTGACATAGGACTCTTTTTTACCCAGTTTTTCAGCAAGCTCACGCTGAGTCATACCTGTTGATTCAAGTAACTCACTAAGCTTGACAGCAAATTCACCCTGCCTTTCTACATATTTTTTTGTAAAGGGCGGTATCTGCTCAACAACCTTTTGAAAAAATGATGTATTCATAGTCTATCATCCAATGAAAATATAAGGTTACCCCTCATGCTCCCGTTATTGTGATCTATTTCGATGTCACCTGACCTCTGGCGCATCATAATCAGCTTATCAAGCTCCTGGAGTTCAGGAACAATATGGCGAAGGGCCATATCTTTCTGATACGTTTGAGCTGTTTTAAGGCCTCCAGTGCCAACAATCAACAAACTCGAAGACCAACGCAAGCAGTACAATCGAATGCGTCCTCTCTTCAGGGCGGCTACAGAATCTGTCCGCAACCCTTCATTCATTTCAAAAAATTGCTCTCTGAACCCCAAACTATCGGTCATGCTGGAAAGACGCTGAACAATTTCGTTAAAACCTTTTTCCTTATACAATAGCTCGTTGTGAAGAAACTTTTCGAGCTCCGTTTCTTTCTCCCGGGCAAAACGGACCGAATAGAGCGTACCGCCTGAACCTTGATCGACAAGTACTATTTCAGCTCTTTTCTTCACTTATAAGTTAAACTTTTGTGTGATAAATAAAATAAATAGACACTTTTTTAAACTCTATTAAAGTCATTTATGACCTCACTACCATTAAAATGAGAAATGGTTATCATTATAACGGCTTTTTTTATAGAACGATATTGACACGAAAACCACATTTGATACCGGCTGCTCTACAAGTAAAAAGCGGTGACTCACCTTCATTGCAGCAGCTCTCTCTGGATTCTCAGTACGGCTAATGCTTCGGCGATTTCACGGCCTTTGGTTTCGATGATGTCGAGAAGATCTTCGGGGTTGCGCAAACGGAGCGAAGCGGAGTGCGGCGCCCTGCTGGATGGGGTTATATGTTGATATGGGCTTTTTATGTTATCGAACAACGAGTAGTTGATTATGTGTTCATAAAAAAAGTGAACAAAAGATCCGAATAGATTGTGATACCGCGTATCATTCTTCGGTTGTTTTTTTTTGGCGGATGAGTTGATCCACCAAGTTTCTTGCGCTGTTTGGTTTCGATTTTCTTGATGCTTTCAACTGCTGGCAAATTCTCTGGCATAGTGCCACCCAATTCCTGAATGGTTTTCCTTACTTTTGCGCCGACTTCCTGGTGTGTATGATTTGCTGCTTTTTTGCCTTTGACCTTGTCTCTGCAGAGTTTTTCTTCTGCCTGTGTTGCTCGAAACAGGTTGGCTGCCAATTCCGTACTTCCCATGTAATCCAGGATTTTCTGGCTCTTTTTCAATCCTTTTAATCTGTGAATATCATCTTGTCTTAATCCTCCGTACAGGCCCATGTATCCATGATTCTGAAAAATGGCATAATCCAGAGGCTCTACGACTCCAGCATTCTTTGCTCAAAACTGTTATAAAGCCGTGTTTGGTACTCTTTGATATTGTCTTCAAGAATGTCAATTCCGTAGAGAGAGGATACAGCAAGGACGGCGTACCGTTCGTATTCAAGCTGGTTTTTACCGTATCGTGATTGCACGACCGTGAGTTTCCGGTCAAGGATTTCAGCCAGGAAATTGCCCGTTCCATAGGCGGGTTCCAGAAACCGTGACTCAATCCGCTCTGTTTTATTTTTTTACGAGATCGAGCATTGCATTGACTTCACGCTTGCTGGTGTAAACTTCGCCGTGGTCGGCTACCCTTTTTTTTGAGACAACCTGTTGAGCCGTATATGAAGATGACATTACCTTGACTTTATATTGAGAACCACATAATTTTAAGTCTTCGACAAGGAAGATGATCGTTGAGAAGCGTTTACTGCCAATCGGTTGGCTTTCGCAGAAGAAAACCATCTCGTTTTTTCACCGATTCGCTGAACTGGCTCTCAACCAGTTTTTTTCTTCCTATCGTCATTGAACCTTTTGCAACCAATGCGACAGATTGATTATGCCGTTTTGGCGGAAATGCTACAAAGAGCCTTTTCGAGGGAAATAGTTCATGAATTTGACGAATGGGAGGAACCAGATCACTATCGCCTGAAATCAGCATGGCCATATCGTACTGATTCTGATAGGCCCCTATCAGCATCTGAGTGGCAATATTGACATCGGTCATTTTTTCATTGTAGGAGGCCCAAATATTCCCGCAACGCTTGCATTCTATGGCGTTTCTCTGGTAGTGACCGTATAAGATATGTACTCCTTCTGACTCAAGCGCTTCGATATATGTTGTTTGCCGTTTTTGCTTGTCAGGGTTGTCACTGACTCTACTGGTAAAATATTTTACGCAAACCAGTTCCTGATTCGGCTTCAGCAGGTTTGTTGCCAACAGTTTCAGGTTTAACCATTTACAGTATTCAAACCCTGCTTCAAGCATGCCAAAATAGAGGTTAAATCCATCAACATAGACCTGAACCCCTTCTTTTGCATGGTGAGTGTTTTCTTTATTCATCACTATCGCTTATATTGGAAGCATAACATCACCAGAGATAGCATCTCCGGTCTGACGCTCTCGACTTTGGTTGGGAGCGTTTCTTTTTTATACCCTGCCTTTATCAACTCTCTTTTCTTCTATGGCTGAACAATCGCTCTTGCCTGAGCATAGCCCTTTACTTTTTTTATAGAAACCAGAAAGTGAGACAACAGAGTATTACTATACACAAGTGCTTTAACTTACAGCAGTTTTGCGGTTGATTTTTTTATGGTTGGGACTCCCCTGTCTGCATTTTTTTACGCCTTTTTTATAGATATTTCTTTCTAATTATAAAAAGAATTTGGTATTCCTATTGACCGCTTGACAACACTGATTTCTGCCGCTGTTGCGAGGTGCTTTAGAGGATAATGTACTCAGAAAATCGGAGTATTACGCTGTTGATGACGTGTTTTTTATCTATTGGCGACTATATGGAATTGATGAACGAGGACGGAGCGGAGTGCTTTATGGGCTTCTCAGTGGTCTGCAGGTATAGGTCATTGGCTGAAACGGATGGTTTGGGCACGGGTGGTTCCGTGCCCTTTTTGGTGGTGGGGGTTATTTGGGGATGAGGCCGTGGGCAAAGAAGCTGTAGTGTTGGTTGTTGCCAATAATGAGGTGATTGAGGTGGTTGATGTTGAGGATGTTGCTGGCTTGGATGAGTTTGGTGGTTACTTCTTTGTCGGCTCGGCTGGGGTCGGGGTTGCCGGATGGGTGGTTGTGGACGACCATGATGGCGTTTGCGTTGGTGAGGAGGGCCAACTTGTTTCTATCGAACGTTCTTAACGTGTGTCCCTGCACCACGGTGGATGGTCAGCCGTTTGTCATTGCGTAGACTACATCGCCGAGTTCGCGGCGGAAGGATTCGTTTTCGACGAAGAGTTTGTAGAACTGGGTATCGTCTTTCAAGATAAGTTGCATCACTTTGCCGAGTGCTTCGTCGTGTACCATGCGGGCGGTGTGCGGGGTGTTTTCTCTGGCGTTCCGGTAGGCAGTGTTATCGGCTACTTTTGGCGCAATGTCGTCAATGATGCGTTTGGTCTGGCGTTCGGGGTCTTGCAGTTGTTCTCTCCAATGTTCGTTGAAACTCTTGAGGATGTTGCTTAATCGGTCAAGCTCCGGTTCGGGTTTGTGCCCGCCGCCTTCCATCGGTATGGGCTCTATTTCGGCGTCGCTGTCCTGGAGTACAATTTTCTGCATCGCTCTCTTCTCGACGCGGTAGCTGTCCATGTCGATAGCGTCAAGGATACCTTTCGAGAGATCCTCCTCCACTGGAGCCGGGAGCTTGGGCGTGAGGAGGTTCAGAAAGATTGAGAGCTTTTCCCATGCGGCGTTACTGTAGGGCAGAATAGAGGAGAGGAAGCTGTATGAGCGGCAGAAGGCTTTGGCATTGCCCTTGAATTTCACCTGCCCATCCTCGTCAAGCAAGCTGGTATAGAGTGCAACACAGGTATCAAGAATCGGGTCGAGCTGGTCACGGTCGGCACCGCCAAGAAAGAGTGAAACAAGCTGCTGCACCTGATCGGGTGTATAGAGTTGCGCGTTGTCGAGATCTCTCTTGAGGTCGTTCAGTTTGTTCGGGTCGGTTTCTTCGGCAAGCAGCGTGGTACGGTAGTAGTCCTGAAAAGCGCAGGCAATGGTTTCAAAATTGTTCTGGAAGTCGAGGACAAAGCAGTCGTACTTCAGCGGATGTGAGCGGTTGAGGCGTGAGAGGGCCTGCACCGCCTTGATGCCTGAGAGCAGTTTATCGACATACATGGTATGCATCAAGGGCTCATCGTAACCGGTCTGGAACTTGTCGGCACAGATGAGGAATCGGTAGGGGTCGTTTTTGATCTTGTCGGCGATATCACTGCCCGGGAAACCGTTAAGCGACGCTTCACTGACCTGCGTTCCATCATAATCGTGCACTCCTGAAAATGCTACGATCGCCTTATAGGGGCTCTTGCGTTCAGTGAGATAGTTCTGGAAGGCATGAAAGTACTGGATCGCCCTTTCGATGCCACTTGTAATTACCATGGCACGCGCCTGCCCCCCTATTTTGTTGGCGGCCAGCACCTGCTCGTGAAAGTGATCCACCATAATCTCGCTCTTGAGCCGGATGGCGTGGTCGTGACTTTCGACGTACCGATGCAGTTTCTTTTTTGCTTTTTTGGTATCGAATTCCGGATCATTCTCAATCTTCTTGATCAGTTTGTAGTAGCTCTCGACGGGGGTGTAGCTCTTGAGCACATCAAGGATAAACCCCTCATCGACCGCCTGCTTCATGGTGTAGCTGTGGAAGGGGCGGTGCTTCACCTTGCCTTCAACGTCGGGCGGCAGCGCTTCACCAAACATTTCGAGGGTTTTGTTTTTGGGTGTTGCCGTGAAAGCGAAGTAGCTGGCGTTGGTCAGCATTTTGCGGGCAGCCATACGTTTTTCGAGCGCTTCGTTCACCGTGTCTTCAGGATCAGGCTCTTCAGCGTCAGAGGTATTCTTGCCGGAAAGCGCCTGACTCATTGCTGCCGAGGTCTTGCCTCCCTGGCTTGAATGCGCTTCGTCGATGATAATGGCAAAGGTGCGACCTGCCTCCATGGCGATTTCGTCGAGAATGAAGGGGAACTTCTGCACCGTGGAGACAATGATCTTCTTTCCCTCCTGAATGAAGCGGCGGAGGTCACCGGATTGCCGGGCATGGCCTACCGTAGCACCAACCTGCATAAACTGGCGAATGGTTTTCTGGAGCTGATCATCGAGAATCCGGCGGTCGGTAACCACAATCACAGAGTCGAACAGCTCCCTTCCCTCCCGCTTCAGCCCGATAAGCTGGTGCGCAAGCCAGGCAATGGAGTTTGATTTGCCGCTCCCGGCGGAGTGCTGGATGAGATAACGCTTCCCTGCCCCAAACTGCTGCACATCAGCCAGAGCCTGACGCACCACGCCGAGCTGATGGTAACGGGGCCAGACCTGACGACGTTTTTTTCTCCCTCTCCGCTCATCTTTTTCCTCAACAATCTGTGCGTAGTTCTCAAGGATGTTGGTGAGCCCTGCCGGAGTAAGCAGCTCTTTCCAGAGATAATCGCTCTTGATACCGTTCGGGTTGGGAGGGTTGCCCGCACCATCATGATAGCCCTTATTGAAGGGCAGGAACCATGAGCCCTTGCCGCGCAACTCCGTGCACATCTGCACCTCACTGTCGTCCACGGCAAAGTGCACCACACAGCGGCCAAACTCGAAGAGACGCTCATGCCGGTCGCGGTCGCGCCGGTACTGCTCAACCGCATCGGCTACGGTCTGTTTGGTGAGGCTGTTCTTCAGCTCAAAGGTGGCAATGGGAAGGCCGTTGATGAAGAGGCAGAGGTCAAGAGAGCGGCGGGTCTCATCCGTGCTGTAGGCCAGTTGGCGCGTGATGGAGAAGCGGTTCAGCGCGTGCAGTCCGGATGCCTTTGCGTTGCCTTCAGAGGGTGTGCCGTAGAAAAGGTCGAAGTGAAGGGCCCCATGCTCAATGCCCTTGCGCAGCACATCAATCACGCCTCGTTTGCCGATTTCGGTGGAGAGGCGGGCAAGAAACTTGAGGCGATTGATATCCCCCGGTTTGTTCGCCTCTGCCATGGCAAGCTTTGCGAATTGCTCTGGCTGTGTGGCACGCAGAAAGGAGAAGAGCTGCGAAACATCAAGCGAGTATGCACGGTCATACTCTTTTGGAGTACCCGCGATATATCCGGTTCCGCCATACGGTGGTGATGACTGCTCAACCTGACCGGAGGATGAAACAAAACCGTCTGTACCGGTAGTATGGCGCATGATGAGGGTTTCAAGCCCTTTTTCCGTGATATCGGTGGTCATACAAGAGCCTCCTCCTCAAAGGGTTCGTCCTCAAGAGCTTC
>Ga0209083_1001196_pt1 | contig 31089 bp, 38 predicted proteins | sample AM7aDNAmetaG_FD_184132 | JGI IMG/M metagenome (GOLD analysis project Ga0209083, IMG submission 184132) | Freshwater microbial communities from Finland to study Microbial Dark Matter (Phase II) - AM7a DNA metaG (SPAdes) (version 3) | ecosystem: Environmental > Aquatic > Freshwater > Lake ... | reverse complement strand
GCCTGCGGTCTTTGTAACCCTTGGTGGGACTTCTACATCCGGAGTTACATACCAGATGAAAGTATATTTCATAATTGATAGCGGATATCTTTACATCTTGCCTTATACGGGAGAAACAGTGGATTATCTTGTCAACGAAGGAAGCGCTGATGCGATGTTTAAGACTTTTAAAATAAAATAAATTTTTTTATTCAGTTTGACTTTTCCATCTCATAAATTAGCCGCCCCAGGCGAGACATCCCTTCTATTATCTTTTCTTCAGTGAATTTGAGAATCTCACGAATAAAAGAACGCTGAGTTGTTGACATCCGTGAGGCAAACGAAAAGATCATACTATAAATTTTATTATATTCATTTAAGTTGATTATGCCGGGAATTTTTAATACTCTATAATTTAAATTAAAAAAGGCAGATTAAATGAGTAAAATTATTGAGGGACCGGTAAGAAAGGTAAACCTGGAGCGGCTTACTAACTGCTGTTATGCTTTTGTTCTTGTCCTGCTCGTCAAGAACATCCCTATCCCTACATTGCAGGAATATTATGAAGCCAACGAAACGGCTTATTCTTACCTTGTGTCGATAGCTGACCGCTCGGTATCAGAGATATTTGTTTACATTAGTGCCTTCCTGATACTGGCGTATTTCTGGGTTGTAATGTACCATATGTTTCACCAGATGAAGGTGGTGGACCGCGGTTTTATTTTCCGCCATTTCATCACACTTGCAATGCTTGTGTTTATCCCGGTTACGAGTCTCCTTACTGACATTTATACACATGACCCCTCAATTGTGGGTTTTATGCATGTTAATGTCCTCTTCTTTGGAATTTTTCTAATGATTGAATGGCGCTATGCATCCGGGAAAGGTGGGCTCCTCCTTGACCGCATCTCGTCTGAAGTCAAGCTGAGGTCAACGCTTATTATACTTGGAGTACCTTTTGCAGCAGCAATTGCACTTATTCTCTCATGGTATGATGTCCCTTATACCCGTGCCATATATTTCATCGCAATACCTGTCTTTGCACTTATATACTATTTCCAGAATACCAGGAATAAAAATGAGGAGGGGTTGAATTCATGATATTTTCGCGGATATTTTCAAAAAAGAGACAAGACACAACTGGTTTTGTGGACCGCGATATGATCGAGATCTTAATGAACGGTGTCTTTTCATTCACGATGACACTTATTGTGAAGAATATCCCTCTCCCGACAGTAGCAGACATAGCAAACCCGGATATTATTGTCAATTTTTTTGAAAGGACTATGTATGATGGAATAAGTTTCATCTTCACCTTTCTTATCCTGGCTCTCTTCTGGCTTTTTGTTTTTGAGGTACACCGTGGTATTAAGTTCGTTGAACCCGGAGTCGTGTTAATTGAGTTCGTCCTCCTCTTGACCATCGTCCTCATCCCTATCTCTAGTATTTACCTTAATTATTCGGATGATGTGCCTGTATTCAGTACTGCATTTCACCTGAATGTCCTGGTATCAGGATTATTGGTGCTCATCCTTGCTCTTTATACCCTTCACAGGAAGGTATTACACGATCCTGATATTTCGTATCTCTCAAGGCAGAGACTGGCGATAAGGGCATCAATTATTCCAATTGCAGCAGTATTTGGTCTGTTCCAGGCGTTTTTTGAGTTTCAGGTGATCGATGACCTTATCGTCTATCTGGTTGCGGCGGTTATAATCGCGATTCTCGCAAAAAAATACCCCTGATTTTTTGTAACGGATACACTTTCACAAATACATACCCTATCCTATACGTTCATCTAATTACGAGACCCCAAAAATATCCTACACACACATGAAAATAATTGACATCTCCCGAAAAATTGTAACCGGCATTCCTGTCTGGGCAGGGGATGCTTCATATGAAGCCTGCTTTACTTCCCATAAGAACGGTGATAACCCATCAAATGTAGGTAGTTTTTCTATGAGCACCCATACAGGTACTCATATTGACGCTCCACTGCACATAGAAAACGGAGGAGAGAAAGCAGGAGAAATTTCTCTTCTCCCATTCCTGGGTCCAGTAACTGTTGTGCATATCCCAGGCCCCTGCATCATAGGGCCGGTTCAGCTGGAACCCTTTATTAAACCAGGTACAGAGAGGCTCCTTATCAGGACTGATACATGGACTGACCCTGCACGGTTTCCTGAATCGTTCTCTTACTTCTCTGCTGAAATATCTGTTTCTCTTAAAAAGGCCGGGGTCCTACTTATTGGAATAGATACACCGTCTGTCGATTCGCCGGAGAGTGACAAGTTACCTGTGCATAACGGCCTGATGTCAGCTGGCATTGGAATTCTCGAATGCCTTGATCTTACTGGAGTTGAAAGCGGCGCTTATGAGCTTATAGCTCTACCCCTTCGCCTGATGGAGTTGGATGCAAGCCCGGTGAGAGCAGTCCTCGTTATAAAAGGGTAAAAAAAATCAAAGTCCGGGCAAATGCTAATAGAAAATACCTTGATGCTATGATGGTTACATCAAATGATTCATTCAATACTTTTAAGGGGGATAAAGAGGAACAGGATATCAGACATGAAAAAGAAAATTATTATCAATGGCTCGAGAATCCATGATGTGGGATATCGGCTAGCTCTTCTTCAATATGCAAAGGAATATAGGTTTCTATCCTTTGAGGCAATCAATACATTAGATGACGAAAAAGAATGTGTCTGCATTTATGTAGAGGGTGATGAAAATAAGATTACTGAGTTTGTTTCAAAGGTCCACCGCACTATTCCAGAAGTTGCCCTCGTCAATGCAATCACTGACGAGTATTACGAAGGTGAAATCCTTCCAATTAGCGTTTTTAGCCAGGACCTTCAGATGGAACAGATGACAAAAGCAGTTCCGATTCTGGTTGAGATGAGAGACCTCCAAAAGGAAACACTGGAAAAACAGGACAAAGCATTAAACCTTCACCATCAGACACTTGACCTGCAGCACCAGACACTTGACCTGCAGCACCAGACACTTGACCTGCAGCATGATACGATATCAGAGATAAAAGGACTCCGCGAGGATTTTCGTTTCACATTTGATAACCGATTAAAAAAAATCGAAGATACGCTGCAGATGATAATCACTGCACTTGAGCAGGCAAAGATACTTGGATGACTAAAACACTTTTTTTCCCTGAATAAATTTCTCTCGTCTGACTTTTCAAAAACAATTAAAAAGTATAAAGGATTTCAAAGCAATGAAAATATTGTGTGCATTCTGCGATAAAGAAATTTTATCTGGAGATGATAATGAAGGACCGAATGAAATAATCTCACACGGTGTCTGTCAGCCCTGCTTTAACCATATCAAGGCTACAATGGGTGTAGACCTTTACGAATATCTTGACATGCTGGATTATCCAGTTCTCCTTGTTGATGATGATGTAACCGTTTTAGCAGCAAATACCAAAGCAAAGGCTTTCGTTGGAAAAGACATTGTAAAAATCGCAGGAAATAAAGGGGGCGAAGTTTTTGAATGCATCCATGCAAAGGAACCCGGGGGCTGTGGGAAGACTGTCCACTGTTCTGGGTGCACAATACGTAATTCGGTCACTGAAACTTTCAAAACAGGAAACATAATTAATAAAAAATCAGCAACAATATGCCAGGAAATTGATGGAATAACTCAGACAATAGAACTTCTCATCTCAACAAGGAAAGAAGGGGATGTGGTTATCCTCAAAGTCGAGTACGTTTAAACTTAAAATCAGTCTGAAATTTTATTTACCCAGTCTCTGCGAGCAACCGGTCCATAATAATCTTAACACTCGCTCCCGCAGGAGAAGAGGGAGAGAGTGAAAGGATGGATTCACCCTTTATCACCTTCTCCTCCAGTTCCTTATCAAATGATATCTTTCCGATGTATGGAAACCCGGTCCTCTCTTTAACTATATCGCTCAGACTCTCTGGAAAAGTGCATCCACCCATTGTGAAGAAGTACCGGTACGAGATATCAAGTTCCTTTATTATCCTGTATGCCCTCTTTACATGAAGTAGTGACTTGTTTGATGCACCCATAAGGTCAAAAAAGATATCGACTTTTTTTGTTACCTTTCGGTTCAGGTGTTCTAGGCCTGCCGGCGAGTCAATGATAATATACTGATATTGTGAAGTAAGGGATGAGATTACCTTTTTTACTGATGCATCTGGGAGACAATAGCAGCCTTCGACCCACTTTGTCCCTACGGTAAGGAGGTCAAAATTAACTCCTTCGTATATTCCTTTTTCCCAGATCTTTGCTTCAATCCTTTCGGATGGAGCAATGCCGAGGGTAGTCCCACCGCTTATAAGGAATACCTCTTCAATTAATTCTGCTATTGTTTTTACCCCTTCACTAATGAGGTCAATTCCAAGCATCTCTGCAAGGTTCTGGTCCGGGTCAAGGTCAATGAGGAGCAGAGGGGTGATTTTTGCTTCTATAAGGTATTGGGCAAGCAATGCGGTAAAACTGGTCTTTCCTGTTCCACCTCTTCCCATTATGACAATAACGTTCATGAAAAATCAATCCCGACTATTTTGGTTGAAATCAGTAATTTTGTGAATCTTCTCTGCTATCTCAGATATCTCTTTTACTGCCCTCGTTTCATGAAGGTTATAGACCGGACTATCTGCGATCCCTGCAGCCTCAATGTCAAAGTCATACGGAATAATGCCCACTACAGGTACCTTGATAAGTTCGGCGAGCGCCCTTATCTTTCTCTCTTCTTCAGGGCTTTTTATTTTATTTCCCACGATATCCGACCTTTTTATACCCGAATTTGCGGCAAGCCGAACTATTTTCTCCGTAATGTGAAGTGCCCTGGAATTTGCATCAGTTACTACGAGCATTAAATCTACACGCGATAATGTCCCTCTTCCAAGGTGTTCAACTCCTGCCTCCATATCAAGTATGACTACTTCGTCTCTTTCAGATATAAGGTGGGACAGCAGGTTTCGGACGACTGTGTTCGCCTGGCACATGCAACCGGAACCAGCTTCGTGAATTGTTCCCATGATAAGGATTGGGACTCCGGAGGGCGTAATAACCGCATATCTGCTCACGATATCGTCTACCCTGAAGGATAACTGGTAAACACCCGGAAAATCAGTTTCAGTTTTTTCACGGATAAGGTCCTCGTTCTCAGAGACCGGAACTATCTGCATGGCCTCTCCCGGGTCCATCCCAAGTGCAAGTGCGAGATTCGGTGCTGGATCGGCATCAATTGCAAGCACAGAATACTCTTTTAAAAGAAACCATTTTGCAATTACTGCGGCAATGAACGTCTTCCCGCATCCCCCTTTCCCTGCTATTGCAATTTTCATTAAACGTCCTCACCTTTTATTTCGTGTTCACCTGGAATTTCCGGTTTTCCAGGGATATACAATGCCTTAAGGTACTCATCAATATATTCACTCTCGAGCATTAGGTCGTGATAGACTATTCTATTGGCAATATCTGATGCTTCAGACCTCGCTGTAAACGAGACCAGGGTAATATATGCTCCATCCAGGGAACTATTCCCTATTATATTTACTCGAGCTGCTGGAAATTGAGGGAGAACCCCGAAACTCACTGCACTTTTAATATTTGTAAAAGCCCAGAAACCGCCTGCCAGGTATAGGTTTTTTATTTCGTCGTTATTTATCCTGTATTTAGATAAAATGAAACTAATGGCACTGTAAATGCCGGCTTTTGAGTCCATGAGGTAAAGCATGTCATTCTCGTTCATGGTAATATCACGCCCTGTAAGAGTTTTTTCCCGCGAAACCAGTATATACTCCTGTTTACCATTTGACTCTATGATTTTCTGATACCCAGGCCTGAACTTCCCGGAAAAATCAATAACACCGAGGTTGAAGAGGCAGACTGCAGCATCTATAATTCCTGATCCACAGATCCCAACAGGTTTTCCGCCCCCAATTACCGAATAATCAAGAGATTTGCCGTCAGGCCCGATACTGATATGATCAATTGCACCACGCATTGCCCTCATGCCTGATGAAATCCCGGTTCCCTCGAATGCAGGTCCGGAAGCACAGGATACCGATGCAAGCCATTCTTCATTGCCAAGTATAATCTCGGTATTCGTCCCCATATCAATGAATAGAGATGTCTCCGGTTTTTTATGCATCTGTGTTGCAAGAATGCCAGCTATTGCGTCACCTCCGATAAACCTGCTTGCAACTGGAAGAAGATAGAGGTATGCACCCGGATTAATTTTTAGTCCCGAATCCTGGCCCTTTAGAACAAGACACGATCTTGTAACCACTGTATCTGCCTTTTCAAGCGGGACTGTATCAAGTCCGCTGAAAAGATATAACATCACCGTATTTCCTGAAATTGTAGCATCTAGGATCTGGCCGCTGGTTATCCCTGTTTCAAAAATAAGTTTTTCAATAAGGTTGTTAATGCTTGTAATTGCTGCATCCCGAAGTGAACCTGCACCTAAAACTGTTCGTGAATGAATAATCCTTGTCAGGACCTCCTCTCCAAAAGTTATCTGGTGATTTATCTCAGAATTCCCACTACAGACCTCGCCCGTTGTAAGGTCCACAAGAAGACCTGCAACTGTAGTAGTCCCAAGATCAATAGCAAGCCCGAATAACTTTTCACGAACACCCTCAGGCATGAGAGAGATGACTTCCGGAGAATCTGGTGTTCTTGTAACAATGCAGGAAAATGAACAACTATTATTGAGAAGTGACTTCATGAGGTCGTCGGAAATTGTCGGTTTTTTCCCTTTGTAACCTGTAAGCCTTACTGATGAAAGTCTGCCCGCCATTCCGGGTATTCCTTCAGTCCTTATCGGAAAAATCTTAAGTGAAGAGTTAGTTTCGGGAATGAATCCTTCAAACTTCACGAGTATTTTTGGTTTTACTACCCTGCTCTCTACAGGTATGGTAATCTCAAGCGGCCCGGTTACAATAATTTTACATGCCAGTTCAGACCTGAAAATACCATTATATGTCTCTTCCTTCACCGTTCCGGGACCGTTGAGAGAGTAATCTCCTTTATCAACAATCACCCTGCATTTGCCACATTCACCTGTTCCCCCGCATATACTTGCATAAAGGATCCCTGCATCCCTGAAGAGAGTATGCAGGTTTTGTCCCATCTCTGCCTCAATAACATAATTCATGGGACGGATCAGGATTTTTACCATATTTCCAACTTACCTGAATTGATACAATTAATCTAGTTATCTAGGGATTTCTTTCCAATTTTATTTAGGAATTAAGAGTTATTCCATCTGTTCCTTAAAAACAGGGGTATACCTGATGAGTCTTTTGGCCCGACAAGGACTTCCCACCCGGTCACCTCTTCTGTATCTCCGGATATCCGGGCTGCAAGGCCTGGAATAATAATTTTCCTGTGGTCTACAAGGTCTGAAAGGCAAAATCCGTTTATTGCCTCTGCAATAGAAGAAGGGTTAAGGTATCTCCCTGCAACTGCACTCTCAACGCTGAGCCCTCCGGTATCGACAACGAGAAGGTAACAATCTATTTCAGCACTTTTAACATCAGATTCAACAGTAAAGAAAGTAAGTGCATAATTTGTCGTAATAAAAACCGGTGACCCCTTTCCCGGTGAACCAACTGGCCGAATCCCGGCATCAACAGCGACTGGTTTTCGTGGGTCAGTGTAAAGGTTGAAACGCCAGAGCAATGCAGGCAGAAGTGCCCAGCCTTCAAGGCTGTGCATGATAAGAAGGTCTGTGTACCGGCTCATCAGGACCGGGGCAGCCCAGGCTTCACGCCATGCTGAGACCTCAGGAGAAAGGTCTTCTCCTGCCCAGGCTGTTATGGGTGTCCCAAGGAGCGGGTAACCTATGTTTTGGGAGCCGTCCCTGAAAACTGATGTTCTTAGTGCAGTGAAATTTGAGATTGTAATTGCAATGTCCTCTTCCAGAAATGTCCCAGGGTCAAGAACCAGATCAGGAACACCTGACGCTTCTAGTGTTGTTGCGAGCGACAGCAGTTTTCCCATATCACCTGGTGATGATACAACAAGAGGTGAAGAGAAATTCAAAGCAATTTCTGCCATCTCCTTCCAGTTTTCAGTCGTTGCCGCATAGAGGAGTGGTCTTGAATCTGGAATGAGACTGATGGCTTTTTCCATAACTTTCGGGTTGTATGTGCAGAGAATAAGCGGTTTATCCGAGTGCTCCCTCGCGATTCTGACTGCATTTGCAAACCTTTCAGGTTCACCTGTTGTATCACGGATCGCAATTGCATCCAGCCTCATTTCCCGGCCGATGTAATTATATAAGAAATTCTCAATACTGTTGACTCTTTTTACAATTTCTTCCCCAGAAAGAGAGTCTTCCACATCTATTGCTATAGGCACAGGGTTATGATATGTAAATTCATGCCGGAAGAGTACATGTTTGCCCCCAATCTTAATTGAACTCCTTGCATCCCCAAAACTGATCTCCCTGACCGGTGGTGCAGTAAGTTCACCAAGGGAAATTCTCAGTTTTTTATTGTTCTCTTCATTTAAAGGCGGGCAGTTTTCCAGGGTGTACTCACCATTCACCAGGCGTGCTGCATAAGCCATACAGTTCGCCTCTCCGCATTCCCCGCAATTAGTACCAGGAAGAAGCCGGTATACATCAATTGGAGAGACTTCATGTACACCTCTGACTTTTTTTCTCTTTACTTGTGTGCTGCTCATCAGGTCTTCATCCCTGTCCAGTCATAAATATGAGCAGGAACTTTCGATATTCCTTGTTTATAACTATTTACTATTTCCCTCACAGTAGAAATTGCTGCAGGGTGCATCATCAGAAAGAGGTCGACACCGGCGAGGAGCAGGGTGCATACATTGACAGTCTCCCACAAAGGGCCCCTGATTGCAGTGTCACCGTAGAGCGGGTCCATCTTCATCCAGGCCTCACGGGCTGACCAGGCATTTGTTGATGCAGAGATTGTCGGGTGCTGAAGTTCAGTGTCGCCAATGAGTGCGAGAAGCCTTGCCCTTTCATGAATTGTGAATGAGTATTCAAGGCCATAGCCCAAAGCCACAGTGGTGAGGTCCATCACGATTTGATCAGGTGACAGGCTATCATAGAGTCGCCTGTTCAACTCTTTGGCACGGTTAAGGTCTAGACCAGTGAACCCTAGAACTGTATGTTCGTGTTCCTTTACTTTTTCTATAAGTGGCTCAAGGGTCCTTGCTTCAGCCATTTCAAGGGTGACACTATTAAACAGCAATCTTTCCCCTGAAGCCATTTCAGCAATTTCAGAGAAGACAAGGGCATCCTTCTTTGGGTCACCGCAGCCTCCGACTATAACCGGGACTTTTACGGCTGACAGGATACACTCAACAGTCTCACTTGCAGACCTGGGTGATGTGTCACTTATCAAAGGGTCTGTACTCATCAGGTGGATAGTAACAAGGTCTGCCCCGAATTTCTCCACATTGCGTTTAGCCCACTCGCCCGGGTCATCCATGACATCTTCAATATTTGCACGAAGTGCTCTCGGGAGAGGGACATGCATGTCAAAGACATCAAGGGAGATTAAAGGGGGGTTACTATAAGGATTTGCCAGTGAACTTAGGGCTGTAGACGTGGAACCGCCGATTGTAACAGAATGGGAGCGTGTTCCCCCGTTTTTTGCTGTTGCTCCAAGAAGAACCTCTCTTACCCTGCCTGGATATTTTTCCTGGACCGGAAGAAACTGCATATCAACGAGAGAATCAGGGAAATGTCTTTCTTTTTGAGGCAGGGCCTTTTCGACTGACTGATGTAAGACTTGTGGTCCGTTAAGATTTAGAGGTAAGAAGAGCTCTAGTTCACCTAACTCAAGTTCTACACCTTCTAATATAACTTTGTCAGTCCCTTTTAAGAGAGATAGAAGTCTTGACTCGAGGGTGACAGGTAGACCTGGAATTATACCTTCTTTTCGGGTCTCCTCACTCATGATTATCTCCTTTATCTGACCTTTTCTGCCTTACCGGTTCAATAATCACTTTTTCCGCATATATCTTTGCGTTTTTCAAAGTAATTTTTATACCGTTTCCGGTAAATGGCAGTTCTTTAAAAGTAAAAACAGGATTATTCCCTGACCCTGCCCTCTCTTCACTTTCATTATTGTTTATTTCTGAACTGTTCCAGTACTGAATTACCGGGTGATTATTCTTTTTTAGAAATTCCCGAAGTTCATTAATTGATGTTACAGAAGCCTCAGTTGGTATGACATCGCACAATTCCGCCGGGATGAACGAATAAATCTTCTCCTTCAATGATTCAGGCATCCATACAACCCTCGCGTAACCTCCTTCAGCTGCAAGAAACTTTCCTGATCTAAGATATTCTATGGATATGCCATGAAAGCCAGCTACCTGTCTGCCTCCTGCAGTTGAATCAGCCATTGTTGAGAAAGGGAGTCCATTAACCGTCACTTCCTGAAAACCACGGTGGACGATACCGTAGCCTTCAACTTCAGGAATGAAAAATGCAATTCCCTCAAAGCAGCCACATGACGTGTGAGGCCAGGTGTATGCTGAATAAAGGCATACCCGGGTTACTTCACCCATAGAACGGTCACGGGCGCTTTCGTTCACACCTGAATATTCTCCAAGAACCGGGTCGATACAAACTCCCTTTTCAATTGCAAAAATCGGGCCCTTCGGGTCAATCCTGGCCGCTGCCCTACCATCAAACCAGCTTATCGCCCCGCAGTTTGCATATCTCTCCGGAGTTATAACACACACATGTGTAGGAGCAAAAGACTGGCAGAGGGCACACCCGTAAAAAACGTCAACGTCCTCATCGTGAAGACCTCGTGCACGGGCATCTCTCGATTCATATATCGCAAGGGCATCGTCGTATCGTTTATGGATCTCAACCGGGTCAGTAAAGAATGTGACCTGTGCTGATTTAATGAGAGGGAGTTCACTGCAAAGGAGAGCAATAAGTACTTCGCCTATATAGCGGAGTGTCCGGAATCCTTTATTCCATGCCTGGGTCGACAACCTGCACCAGATATCGTAACGCTGGTTAAGGTGCATGAACCCCTGAATATAATTGCAGTATTCATGAATTCTTCGTTCGAGAACTCCTTCAATATCTGAATCAAGCCCTTCACCTGCAATTTCAACAAGAATTGCAAAAGGCTGGCTGGAAGATGCCGGGATATCCGGTAGGTCCGGACCAATTATACTGATCTTACCATGAACTATAGTTTCAGCCTGGCATACCCTGACAAGTTCAAATTTTTCCTTAATGCCTGGCCCGCCGAGTTCACAGTGCATGTTGCTCTTTCGTATGCGTTCGCCCTCGTGGACTAGCCCTATTTCAACCGGAATCTCTTCAAACATTTCTTTCTATTCACCCCGGCCTATAAAAGATAAAATTTCATGGAATTTATTCATATCAAGGTTTGGAAGAGAATAATCTGCCTGAGGTTCATACCCGTACTCCAGCGAGAGTGTTTTTAAATGTGGAGCAAAGTGTTTTAGTCCTGAAAGGAGGGTCCATTCCATTGAATACGGGAGTCCACTGAAGATAGCAAGGTCTGGTGTCCCGTTTTCCGAAATTCCTTTCCAACCTGGATCTGAAAGCAGATTTGCAATCTCAATAACCGGAATTGGAAATGAATGGCGTCGGATTTCTGCAAAGTAGAGTGAGGCGCTCCTGTTCGTTGTTACAACTGGTATCTTCCAGACTTCTGCAATTCTGGCCAGGTAAGAAATAAGTTTTCCGCCATTCAGTTCAATTTCTGTCGAACGGGAGCCAATAATGAGAACTGGAGAACGGAAGCGTTTTAAGAGAGCTGTAACAACTTCAGTTTTATTGATTACGACAGCTTTCTTTGGTCCTGCAATTTCTGCTCTCATCCAGCTCCCGTGAGATGTCATCTCTTTGATTCTCCACTCTTCCCTTCATAACTCCGGATTCTTGTTGGGTCTGGAATTGGGGACTCTTTCCAGTTATGCATTTTTAGGTTCTCTTCGATTGAATCCTTCAGGGTCAGGGGTATATCGCCTTTTTTTCGTATGAATCTGTAAATATCGTCAGGAATTTTTCCATATAATTTTCTGTAAAGGTCGATATAGTGGGTAATTTTTATAATTCTCCCTTTACCCGTGTCATTGGGTCGCATGCAGAGTTTTGCTGCCATCATCATAGCTTCTTCTTCTGTTTCAGCCGCATAAAAGAGATGCTCCGGAACAGGTCCGGTATATACTTCTTCACCTGTTCTTGAATCCATTACCGTCCAGTCGGAATCAATATCTCCCCTTCCAAGAAGCATACGCCTGTATTTGGTCCCCTGCGGGCCTACAATTACAGGGATTCCGAGTCTCCAGAAACCGGCTGCAATCGCTGCTGCTTTTTGTGACATTGCTCCCCAGGCGATTCCAACTGCACCGACCCTGTTATGGACATAGTCGGCAATTTCCTCATAATTACCCCTGAGATTCCTTTTTGCAAATATGTTTGCAATCTTAACAGCAGCTCCTGAAATATGTGCATTTGAAACGCAGGACCCGACATTCAGGATGCAACCGGCATCAAACTTTCCGCTATAAGCCTCATATGGAGTCTTTCCGTCTTCGTCATGGTACATGCCGATAGTAATAGCCGAGCATCCTGAAGTGCAGACAATGTATTTTCTATGTGCAAATTCCACTGCCATCCTTGCAACTTCCTCGCCGCCGTTTGGATAATTGGCACATCCTACAAATGCAATTATTCCAGGGATTTCACCAAGGACGAGCGGCCCACCGACAGTCCTGATTTCTGTGTCCTGGATTGCTCCCCTTCCGGCTCTAACTGTAAACTGCTCATTATTCAGTTTTTCCCAGCCTGAATAGACGATCAGGCGATGCACAGGAATACCTTTAGGACATGCTTGTTCACACCGGATGCAGCCATTGCATAAGTCGAGCAATTCCCGAAGATTTACCGGGTTACCATCCCTGAATGATTGAATTGCGTCAGGAATGGGAAGTTCATTTGGACAGGACCTGACACATTCCATGCATCCTGTACAGTTCAGGGCGGCCTCATTCGCTTCAGCCTCTGAAAAAGGTCGGTGAGTCCTTCTTCTCTCTTCGAAGATCCGCAATGAAGTCTCCACTGCAACCTGAGCAGATTTTAATGGGTCGAGTATAAGAACGCCCGGAAGTTTATTTGATACAAGATCATTAATTATACTCTCTGCCGTGTCATTTGTCCTGTCAGGGAGACCTATGCAGTTTTTTTCGCTCGTCGCGATTACGCGGGTATTCACTGCCCCTGCTTCATTAATCACATCTGTTCTGATGCACTGTTCGTCAACTACAATGACATCCGGTATTCCACTCCGGATATATCTCATCTGCCAGGAAATGGGTCCAATTATTCTGGCTTTCTTATTATTACGGGATAAATCAATTGCACTGCAGCATATCCCTGTGACCTCAGCTGAATCAGCTGAATGGAACTCTTTCAGATACTCCATGATGCTGACAGAAGGTGTCACATTGTGACCGATAACAAGGATAACCGGTTTTTTTGTATCTATTCCCTTTACACCCAGTCTTATTAACGGTGCATCTGGGTCGGCTTTTGGGAAATTAAAGCCGGAAATCTGTGCAATGTCAGCAACTTCCAGTCCCACATGATCAATCATGCCAGAATGGAATACTTTTGACTCAAGGTCCAGTGGGTCACCCTCCTGTCCGGTATGCGTTGCAGAAAGAAGGCTTGTAACCTCTCGCTCAAGATAACTGACGACTGTCTCAAGGTCAGAGAGTGTTTCAGGTTTGAGCCCGCATACAAGACGAATAAGCGGTGCTTCCACTCCAACCGAGAGTCCGCCAGGGTCCAGCCTGAAGTCGGGTCCGAACCGTTTTATAAGCTCTGAAACCAGTTCGTGGGCATGGCTCACATGTGTTGCAGCACCGATACAACTTGCAAGAAGGACTATCCTCGACTGCTGCGCTGCCATTGTTATTCCGCAGGCCCCGCGTTTAGTGCCGGTGAGGTCACATTTACCAAAAGTGCACAGGCAGCAAAGATCGCAAAATGGCATATAAAATGGTTTATAACGGGAAAGAAGCTGGCGGTCCCAGTTACGAAACGTTGTTATGGTAGGAAAAGGAGTGGGCCCCTGTGGCTCATCCCATCTTTCGATGTTCATGTGCCCCACAGAGACTTCAAGATCACGAATAAAGCCGATGCCGGTCTCCAACTCCTTAATACGAATATTTAAGTCTTTTGTGGTGATGATGCCCGCCTCCCTTTCAACAATTTCTAACTCAGTATTCCCTTATGCTCTAATTTATAATATTGTAAAGATGAAGAAATATTCCTCAAAAATACCCCCAAGTTAGGATCTGAGTGTTCATGGAAGGTTCAAAAATTTCGGTTGAAGAAAGTGAGCGTTACTGCAGGCAGTTATTAATTTTTGGCGAGGAAGGGCAGAACAGACTAAAGAATTCCCATGTTGCAATTGCGGGTGCCGGAGGACTTGGCTCTCCGGTTGCATACTATCTTGCAGTGGCCGGGGTCGGGTCACTAACTATAATTGACAAGGATGTAGTTGAACTATCGAATCTCAATCGACAAATACTCCATTATGATGAGGATATAGGGATAGAAAAGGTTGAGTCTGCGTCTATTAAACTTAAAAGAATAAACCCGCATATAACCGTCCATGCAAAATCAGAAAACATAGATCCCTCATCGGTAGATTCACTCATAGGCGATGCATCAGTTATTGTTGATGCAATGGATAATTTTGAAACAAGGTATATCTTAAACTCATTTGCAGTGAAAAACCGAAAAATTCTTGTCCATGGTGCAGTGAGGTCTTTTGATGGACAGGTTACAACAGTCATTCCAGGTAAGAGTGCCTGTCTCGCCTGTATATTTCCTGATGTTAAGGTTTCGGACAAAGTTCCTGTTATCGGGATCACACCGGGAATTATCGGCCTATTACAAGCTAACGAAGTGATAAAACATCTTCTCGGTATTGGAGAAGGTCTTGGGAACCGGCTTCTTCTATGGGACGGTTTAACTGGCAGACTTGAAGAGATAAAACTGAAAAAAAGGCCGGATTGTCCAGTTTGTGGTAATGAATATAGCATGGAAGATTGAAAGTATTGGAGAAGAAGAAAGATGAAGGTAAAAGTAAAGACATTTGCCAGGTTTCGGGAATTATTCGGAAGTGATCTTGCAATAGATCTACCGGAAGGAACCGGAATTACCGGTCTCGTTTCAGGTATCTGCGGGAACGATCCAGAAAAACAGGACGCTCTTTGCGGGAAGGAGGGAAACATACTGGGGCATGTCATTGTGGCAGTTAACGGAGTACGCCTGGACAGAGATGACTTTCCTACCTTTTCACTTAAGGAAGGCGATGAAGTCGCACTCTATCCGCCTGTATCAGGTGGTTGAAAGTGATAGAAGCAAGGTCAGTTGAGGTTTTTATAAAAAAAGGAAAAATTGATTCAAATATAGCAATAGAAAAAGCAAAAGGGCCGTCTGCCGGAGCTATCGTTACATTCTGTGGTATTGTAAGGGATGATGGAATATCAAAACTCCTGGTGGAAGCGGATGAAGAGATGGCCCTTCTTGACCTGCAAACAATTGCAGCGGATGCCCAGAAAGAGCACAATCTGACATATGTTCATGTTGAGCATAGAATTGGAACGCTTTTTATAGGCGAGATCATTGTTCTCATTGTATGCGGGGCAGGTCACAGGAAAGAAGCATTCCTGGGTAGTGAATACATAATAGAGAGGATAAAGGAGAGAGTCCCTATCTGGAAGAAAGAATATACTGGTGAGGGAGAACGGTGGGTATCATCCGAACATGAATAGTTTATTTTATTGAAACATCCTTTTTATCACTCTTTTTTTGCACCTTTATCTCACAGTGCCTGTCTCCGGTACAGGATGCCCTTACGAATCTTACAGTATATTCAGGGTTAAGCCCTTCAACTGTATACACTATAAAGCCAAGACAACGGTGAAAAAGATTTTGTGTGTCAGAGTGGACAAGTTGGGTCTCTGTTAGCCTTGGGCACCTTGTACAAAGGAGGACTGCACTCTCTTCTGAAATTGGAAGCTCTTCAAGCCTATAATTCGGACCATAAAATATTGTTAGAATAAGTGACAGTGTATGTGCTAGATCAGGCCCGTCTCCGAATAACAATCCAAGATTTAATGCTATCAACCTGGCCCTTCGTGCAACCTCAATTGATACTGCACCTGCAATTTCAGTATATTCCTTTCCGACTATATCTGAAAAGAGATTGTCGTACATAGCCGGAATAGACGCCACTAACTCTGAAACCAACTTCCAACGCATCTCATATGGAATAACGAGAGCCAGTTCTGAATCTGTTACAACCATTTTAATTACCAGGTATCACGTTTTTCTATTATGGTCTTTTGGTTGTTTTTTAAAAAAATATATCTTAATCACTTTCCTCTTCCTCATGAACATTGTCATCTCTGTGGGAGTTTATGTACTCCTGTATCTTCCGCTCTTCCCAGTCTTTCCCAAGTACTTTGTCGTGAGAGAATACCTGTACCGCGTTCATTACAACACCAATTCCCCAGAATATTGTTATCCAATAGAACCAGAGTGTATGCGGACTTACAATAAGATTTATAATGACAAGCATGGCATTGACAATGATATACACAACAAGGTGCCAGTAAAAATGTCGTAAATTTTTAACGTGTCTCCTTGCCTCCCTGTACGCTGCTTCGTCCTGAACCATAGTATTTTTTTCTTTTTCAGTTAGTAATAAAGATATGGGAGGATGCCAGTTCCTTTTTTATTTTATTTTGTGTTTGACTGGGATATTATTAATTCGATATCTTCTATCCAATTGGTACTATTCGTCTCATTCTGGTACCGGCCCTCTGAATAACAGCCATAATAGGTTTTTTTATCCTGCATAATAAGAATGTCTGCGGTTGGGACAAGTGACTCGTTTTCAGGAATTAAAAAGGCTACACGCCTGACTTTTGAAATCACAGAACTTCCTGAATTATTCTTTGAAGGGCCCTCCCCTATACCGAGCGAGGTTGAGAGGTCAATAGGTTTGCCATATGAAACAAGCATAATTCTTTCTGTCTTCTTCTTCTGTTCAACTTCTGTTACCGGAGTGATACAACGGTAAACCGTGTCAACTGCCAGGAGAGCAGAATTGATTAGAGGGACAAGCATTGATTTTTGTGATGATGATAATATTACTTTTTTTCCTTTATTATAGAGTTCTATTGTTGGAATTACCTGAATTTTCGGCTTAATCTTTGTTATTGTAACAGGTGTGCCCCATTGCATAAAAGAGACGCCATCGTCATTAATAATTCCCTGAAAATGTACATTAGTCCCGTTTTTTTTATATTGCACAGGGAGATTATTAGGGAGGTAATCATCGCCTGATCCAGTTATTATACCGTAAAAACCACCTTCAAGGTCAATATAGGTAATAACTCCATCAGCTTCTATGGTATCGTTCAATAATTTTCCAATATTTAATTCTGCACAGTAACCTGGACAAATAATGATAATACTGATTATTGAAAGAAAAAAAATGACTTTTATGCCGGTTGTCAGTTTCAAGTTAAAAGACTTCATCTCTTCCGCCTTAACCCCTGTAACTTAAATATTCGTCATATATCCTGTATTTCTTCCCATTTGGCAGTTCTGACATGATAACTACCCTGTCTTTTCCAAGAGAACCCGCAAGGGTCAGGGTATTACCGACGAGAGGATGATCAATTGAACCTGATGCGATACTACCGTCCGGATGAGTCACAGTCATGGATATCTTGGATAGAGAATTCATTCCGGCTCCTCCTCTGAATGTTGTTGTGATTGCAGGGTCATTTGCGAGTGTACTTTTCTCTACCTGGACAGCTACTTCATAAATTGAAGGCACTTTGTCTGTTATGCCTGGCTCTGCACTGGTTAAAGGAGATGCTATGGGCACGGTCGTTTGTTCTGTTGTCCCGCCTGAGTTTTTTCCGGTGTCAGTACATCCAGCTATTAAAATAAAACAGATTATGGAAGCAACAATAAGTACAGATTTAGAATTCATACCTTCCCATATCTTCTTTCTGATAATATAATCTCATCTGAAACTGATGGGAAAGACCTTTGTATTTATCCCAGAACCATTACAAATAAAGAGACAGAGTATGTCTGAGTTCCTCCCTTCAGTTATTTATACATTCAGTGCATTATTTGTAATTCTAGACCCGCTCCTCTCACTTCCTATCTTTACTTCACTAACAAAGGGAATGACTCCGGGTGAAATAAATAAACAAGCATTAATTGCAATAGGTGTGGCTGGATTTTTAATGTATATCTTTCTCTTCTTTAACATACTCATCTTTGACGTTCTTGGTATAACCCTGCCCGAATTTCAAACAGCGTCCGGTATTCTCCTCTTCATTCTTGGTATGCAGATGACACTGGGGGTAACAATTGGAAAAGAGAGAGAGGGCCCTCAGTCGGTTGCAGGCGTTGTTATCGGGACTCCTATTCTCTGTGGGCCAGGGACAATAACAACTGTCATGCTTCTTTCCAAACAATATGGAGTTCTTGTCGTTGCTTTATCGACCGCACTTTGTCTTGTTGCTTCATGGCTCGTCTTAAGGTACTCTCAACAGATTAGGAGTCTAATTGGTGACACAGTCACGGAAGTAATTGGAAAGATGCTTGGGATGTTTACTGCAGCAATTGCAATTAAGATAATATCAGATGGAATTCGCGCTCTTGTTTAGGGGGTAAAATGGAACAGGAAACTTTGAAAGATAAGGTAAGGCTTGCAGAATCTGCCCTTGGGTACAAATTTATAAATGAAGATACACTCTTAAGGGCACTCACAAGGAAAGCATTTGCAATTGAATCAAAACAGAGAAAAGTCCCTTGTATGGACCAGGAAGTCCTCTCAACACTTGGTGATGCAGTGTTGCGAACAATTCTCGTTCATTCACTCGTTCTTCGGGGTTGTGAAACCCCTGAAGTCGTTACCAGGTTAAAAATTGAACTCGAACGCGAAGAACATCTTGCAAGAATAGGGGCTGAAATGAATATCGGTCCCCTTTTACTCCTGGGAAAGGGAGAAGAACGGCAGGGAGCATCTGAACAGCCATATGTGCTTGCTGAGACTATAGAAGCCCTTGTAGGTGCAATATTTCTGGACGGGGGCTATTTGGAAGCAGAAAAACGCGTAATTTCATGGTTCAAAAAAGATATCGATTCGATAACAGCTTCTATAAATAAAAAAACAGACTGAACCTATATTGGTGGGTCATGAAAACTACCAGATTCCCACCAGTATATCAGTTATAAGCAGTTTTTAATCGATTCTCTTGGAATTGTGTAGACTTCGACCATATGATCCGGGTAATAGCGTCTTTTTGCTTCACGAAGTCCATCAACGCCCATATCACTCTCCCTGTTGATATAGGTGTACTTATCTTTGACTGCAAGGGCAGTTTCAACATTGATAGCCCGATAGACCCCTTCACAGTCCGAGTGTCCTTTCTCAAAGTGAACAACAATTGTATCAGGGTTTAAGGGTTCATAAATTGCAACAGAACTAACCCTGCCTCTTACCCGTATCAGTATCCCGGACAGGCCTAGTGAGAAAAAGTGTTCTACCGCAAAAAAGACAGCATCACGTTCATATGAAAGGAAAGCTTCCTGTTCACAGCCTTTCCATTCGCACCATCGTACGAGAAACTCATGAACTTCATCCAGGTTTTCAGGCACTACCTCTTCGACAGAGTACTGGCAGTTTCTTTTGAATTTATGGAGCTGGCGTCGTATTGTCAGATATTTTCCTCCTGACAACGAAGCAAGGTCTTCTGAACGGTAAACATATTCAAAATAGTCCCGCGCCGGATGAAGGACAAGGTTTGGATAATGCGATAAAATCCTCGTTTTATCGTTTTCTCCGAATATGACAAGTGGTTCATCACTCTTTGATTCGATGCATAGTCGAAGTAGTCTTTTTAGGATCTCCGGGTTATCCGGCCCTACCGGATATCTATATACGGTTTTTTCGTCAATAGTGCTTGCAATTATTAATAAATCATTTTCAAAAAGAAATGAATAATTTGCATAGGAGTTCCAGACAACCATATTTACAAAGGTGTTGTCGCTATGGACCTGGGGATATTCCAGGTAATGTGAAACAAAGAGTGCCCGGTCTTCAAGGCTTACTGGAAGCCATTCTGATAGGTTTTTCATGTCAGTACTCTATTTTATAATGTAATGGGACGCAACTGTCCATTATCTGGAATCCAAGTTGCTCATAGAATGGGAGAGTCCCGGGTTCTGCAATAAGTGATATCCAGTGGATGCCCCTTTTTCTGCAATATGCCAATAGTTTCTCAACAATCATGCACCCTATTCTTTTCCCTCGCCAGGAGGGAAGCACAACAAGATCCTGAATATAAGCATCTGAAACGCTATCAGATATTACTCTTCCCATACCAACCGCTGTGTTTTCTCCTTTAACAGATGCAATTGCAAGAGCAAAAGAGCCCAGTATAAGATCTGATAACCGGTGAGATTCCCATGATTCATCCCACCATCCCCCGGCCCTGTAAAGTTCAACAAGCTGCTGGTGGTCCCAGGTATCCACTATATTTACAACAATTGTATCCATTTTTACTTCATCAAAAAAATCTTCAGACATTTTTTATTTAAGTGAATGAAAGAGGAAGTACAAAACTTAACGTATTTCTGCTAAAACAGTGAAAATAATCTTATCTTCGCTGTGAATTCAGATATGCCTGGACGTCCCCTGATTTTATCTTGAACGTACCCTGCAGACGTAACCCCTTAATTTTACCGCTCCTGATAAGTTCCTGCACTCCACGTGGTGAAAGTTTCAGGAGTTTTGCGGTTTCTTCGAGAGTAAGTGCTCTCTCTATGGGAATTTTCTTCGCCTCCTAATAATTATTTCTATATTTATATATGTTGTATTTTTTTAATAATTCTTTGTTTGTAAACTTATTTTATTGAAAAAGAGGTCCAGAATCTTTGTTGAATTTTTTTCAAATCTGCAATCACATTTTCTACTCTTGCATATGCTTCTGGATCAATGGATTCTTTATACAAATCCAGGTAAGAAGATGGTTCCCTAATATTTCGAATATCGATTCCTGCCATTGCGGCTATTATTCCAAGATTTATATAAGGTAAACCGCCTTCTATACTATAACCCCCTTCAAGGACCGCGACTAGCCTACCTTTGCAGACTTTCTGGGAGAGTAACACTGTCTCCTGCATGAGCCATGCATAACCTTTCGCGGTCAGGGCAAGTCCGGTTATAGGATCAGTGTAATGATTGTCCTGACCCGCCGAGACAACAATAAAATCCGGTTTAAATTCTAATGCAAGAGGAATGATAATCTCCCCCATAATCAGTTGATACGAATCGTCAGTTGTCCCGTGGGGGACTGGGATATTGACTGTATAACCTTCTCCTCTATGTGACCCAATTTCAGTTATATCGCCAGTACCTGGATACAGGGGTCGTTCATGTATCGAGATAAAAAGGACAGAAGGGTCATCATAAAAAATCACCTGTGTCCCATCGCCATGATGTGCATCCCAGTCAAGAATGAGGACCTTCGCATACCCCATTTTTTGCAGGGACCGCACAAGAATTGCAACATTGTTCAGGTAACAGAAACCAGCTCCTGTCCAGGGTTTTGCATGATGGCCTGGTGGACGGACCAGTGCAAAGGCATTTGATACAACCCTGTTATGAACGACTTCCCCTGCAGTAATAGCGCCACCTGCTGCGAGCAAAGCACCTTCCCAGAGCCCTTTCGGAACGATTGTGTCCTGGTCGATAAATCCCCCCGAAATGCTTGAATGTTTTAAAAAATTCAGATATCCAGGTTCATGAATCAGAAGGAGTTCAGCCTCTTTTGCAGGATGAGGTGTAAATCTGATTATACGAGTGTCATCCCATAACCCTTCCTCTGTTATCTGGTCAAGGGTATATCGGAGGCGTTCCCTTCGTTCAGGGTGAAGGGGATGTTGTTCATGGTCCAGGTAAGCATCATGTACAACAATACCGGTTGTCATATAGCCTCCTCAGAAATTCCAGGTGGAAGCCGTACAACCAAATCAATTATAGAACCTTCCCTTCTTCCACTCTTTATCACATCGAATTCGCGGAGGTCAGTAACTTCAATCTGATTAACCTCTGATAACGAAGCCCCGAGTGATATCGCTTTTTCGCTTACTTTCCTGACCGAATATTCAATAATATCTTCTTTTCTATAAAGACCATTCAGTTTACCGGGTGTACCATTGAATAGGATCCGGCCTTTCCCAGTATCTGCGTGGATATGAACTACAAGGCTCATCCTTGATACAGCAACTCCGACTGCATTTGCAGATTCTGCATGATCAGGGACTAAATAAGGGCAGTTAACCTCTTTTGCAATGGCAGGTATAAGAAAACGCGCAAGATATCCGGTTCCTATCAAAAATGAAGGAGAGTAAAGTCTGACACGTTCTTTTACATATCCTGTATACTGCTCGAGTGCGTTTTGTGCTATGATGTTTTTTATTGAGTAGGACTTTTCAAAATCACCAAAAGTAAACCCGCAGCAGTTCAACGCATCCGTTAAAGTCGGGAGCTTTCCCCCGAATGCAAGTGAGTTTCCTTCCCTGCGTGGTTCAAGTTTATCACTTACAACTGAATCGCCACCATATGGGAGTGATGATGTCAAAATACCATTATTGAGTGTTTTTCGCCCTTGAAAAGCAAGGCGTTCAAATAGAGGTTTCCCCTCTTTTAACGGAATAAAATCAGTCGTTGTACCTCCAATATCTATCACAAGTGCATTTTCTTTCCTCGTTAAATAGAATGCTCCAAGTGAAACAGCGGCGGCACTGGAGTTCAGGAGATGTGAGGGGTTTAAAATGACCTCGTGGGGGGGAAGGATACCCCCATCCCCTTTAAAAAAGTAAAAATCAGGGCGTATTGACGAGATCATCTTTTTAATAGAGTGAACTGAACGTAAGATAATTGCATTAAGAAATGTTGTTGCAGCTCTTGCAGGAAAGTTAAGTTCCCCGGTTTTATAACTCAAAGCAATACAATCCTCTGGAAAATACTTTAGAGCAATATTATAGGCTGCAAGTTCAATAGCCGGGTTTCTGACCGAAAATTTTGCAGTGATGGATACTGATTCCTTACCAGAATTTTTTAATCGGTTCTCAATTGCTTCGTTATCAAGTGGTTCGAGAATATCGCCCCTGTGATCAATATATCCTGGTATAGTATTTTCGTAATGTAAACCAGGTCCCGGGATCAGTATCTCTTCTACTCCACGGCCGTATCCGGTCAAAATAAGATTTAGGGGCTGGCTTGTACTGATGCAGAGCCGGCCGGGTCTTTCTGTGAGACCTAAAATTTTTTCAGGACTTTCTCCATTAGGTGCTTTGAAAGTCTCTATCGTCTCTCCCACAACTGCAAGGTCAGTATTTGTCCCCCCTATATCGAGTCCCAGCAGCAATGCACTTATCTCCTCATATCAATATTTTCATCTCTTATTGAATGTCATCAAAGGATTGGTTTTATTCTATTAGTGAATAATGTCGTACATCTTCTATGCACAGAATTCCTGTTTTTTCACCTTCATATATTTATAGCTGCACCCGGTTAAGAATACGCAAGAGTTCACTCATAAACTATCAGCAGTACCGCAGGCTTCTAAACATGGAAATTCCTCAAATTATCCGTTTTATGGGTGAAAACGGGTACTCCAGGGAGATACATCATCTTCATAGCCAGTTCACAGGGATCAACCTTGCTGAAACTGCACTTACATGGCACCTTGGAAGGGCATCCTATGACTGTATGCGTACAACCTCAGGTTTACTTAATGAATTGACCCGAATGTATCTCAATAAATGGGATATTATCAATGTTATGTCAATAATCAGGGGAAAAAAACACGGGCTCCCTTATAACTCAATTGAAGAGATGCTGATTCCGGCAGGGGAAATAGGTCTCGCTCAATTAAATCTTTTATTGATGAAAACGAGCGTTGAACAGGTTATGGACGCTTTATCTCACTGGAGGTATTATCCGTTTCTACAAGATTACTTGAATCGAGATTCCAGTGGAAAGAAGTTATCAGACCTTGAGAATGAACTTTACAAGAAATTCTATGAGATACTTATTCATGACCTTAAGAAAGGAATAATCGGAGCTAATGAATTTTTAGGGTATCTTAGATATGAAATCGATACTACAAATATTAAAAATCTCTTTCGTATCCGAAGCAGCGGGGTAAACACAGATATATCTGGTTACATGATATCTGGAGGTTTTATCCCCCCTGAAGAGTTTTCCAAGATTGCAGGAATTGAAGATAAAGATGAATTTATTACTGAATTCAAAAATACAAGGTTAATTGATGATCTCCTGCCGGTCCTTCAAGGAGCACTTAATAATCCTGCCCTTATTGGTGATGATGCTGCATTGAAAGTGTGGGAACAGTGGCAAAAAAAAGAATATCCTGTACAGGTTGTCCTAATTGCAGCGATTAAGATAAGATTGAAAAAACTTTCACAAATGGCCACTATGTCACCATTTAGTGTTCTCCCGATAATTTCTTACCTTGAAGAGAAAAAATACGAGGTCTATAACCTTCGCGCTATAGTAAGGGGTAAAGAGTATGGAATAGCATCTGAAAAAATTTTCAAATACCTTGTCATGCCATCCAACGGATACCGGGGTTAGATCAATCAATGAAGGCTTACACCCAGGTACAAGCTACAAGGGCTGAAAAACTGGCCCTCAAAAGAAAGATTGCCTTGTCAGAAAGGGCTCATAAAATCCTTAAATTAAAAGTTGGTGCACTTACAATAGAACTTGTAAGAACGGTTCGTGAAGCAAAGGCTGCGAGACGCGAACTCCAAAAACTGTATGAAACTGTTGAAGCGAGAACCGCCCTCGCATATATGCTTGAGGGCACATTCGGCGTAAGAATTGCCGCCGAATCGGTAGAGACCGAACCTAATATCAGGTCTGAAACCCATTCGGTCATGGGTCTGTTTATACCGAAATTATTCCCTGAAAATGTGAAAAAACCACTTCTTCAACGTGGATATGGCCTCCTCGCCACTACTGCGCTTATTGACGATCTAGCGACCCTCTTTGAGGACCTTGTCATAAATATCGTCACATGTGCTGAGAAAGAATGTGTTACGAGATTGATTGCAGCAGAGATCGAAAAAACACGCAGAAGGGTAAATGCTCTTGAATACAATATAATCCCAAACCTCCTTGATACCCTTGCTTATGTAGAAGAACGAAGGGACGAGATAGAGAGGGAGGAATTTTCACGGCTTTTTCTTCTTAAAAAGAAGAGGAGAACAACTGAAGAAGAGATGGCACAATAATAAATCTTATCTTTAATACACATCCAAGTGAATGTATCGACATTCCTACGATTCTCCCGGAACTGCTTCGCATTTGTGCTGCAGCTATTGTCTCTTTTGTGCTTTGCGTCACAGTTGATCTTTTCTTCAGGCTCCCTGAAGATGGAATTGTATCTGGTGCAACTGCAATAGGAAATGCAATAGAGAAGGGTGGCGGAGACATTAGTGGCGGATATTTGATGGGAAATATCGTTTCGTCTCCGGATGCTTCAGCAGGGACTCTGCTTGCCGCATGCGGAGTAACTGTTGCAGGAATACCGGGTGGACTTTTTGCAGCACTACTAATTTATATTGGAAGCAGGGTCTGCTGCGATAAAGGATATGCCGGCACGTCCGGAGCGGTTATAGCGACTTTCATCATATTTTTATCAGGTTTTATCGGGTTTCAGGGAATAGATTTCATTGTCGGTGTCGTCCTTTCAATACTTTTAATCCAGGGTATCTGGCACCCTTTTTCAAGCAGGCTGATTGAACGCATATGGAGGTACAGATTTTGATAGCACTTCAGATATGTGTTGTTGTCGCAATCTACGCCGCATTTCGTGTTGTGTTTGAGAAAAATACACTAAGAAAGCTCCCTTTTTTAAATGTTGTTTCATTTGCGGTATCAGGAATAATTGTGCTTATTATCCCTCAACCACTCGCTCTCCTGGCAGCCGGCGCTTATCTCATAGGGACGGCCCTTGGATCCAATGCTATTGCAAGTACATTAGCAGGTGATGAAGAGGGATGAATGAGCTCGTAGTAATTGGAGCAGGGAGTATAGTGCTCATCGGGGCTGTAATGGCAATCACCGTTCGGGACAGGTATCAGAAACTTATTTATCTGTCTCTTATTGTTGCCGGTGTAATGCCTTTTCTTGCAGAAAAGGGTTATCTGGACGTTCTTACCGTAATTTCGCTTATCGTTCCTATTTCCACATTTTTTATTTTGCTTGCCTGCAGGAGGAATGTATGAACCCTGAGTTGATCCTTGGCCTTATTCTAATCCTTCTCGGTTCAGTCGGGGCTGCATTTCCTAAACCAGATGATTACGTTACGAGGCTCATAAATCTCCAGGTTCCTGGCTGGGGGCTACTCCTTGTCATGCTCTCATTTGATGAAACACTGGCACTTCTTTCTTTTTGTGGAGTTTTAGCATTTTCAACATTTATTTTTATCAGGGTTATCCAGAAAAGAGGCGAAACCGGATGATACGTAGAATTTCCAGAATATTCGCAAATTATGAAAACATATTGCCCTTATTTGCATTTGCCTGTGTAATTGTAATTATCGTTGGTTTAGCCTCGATCCCTTTTCATTTTGGCGGCTATAATTTATATCCAAAAAAAGTTGACAGGACAAGCCCTCTTGATCCATATGACAGGAGTGGACTTTCATCCACACAGGTCAGCCTAAACTCACAATATCCGCAAAATTCACTTTACTCTGGATATGTCACTTCATACCTGACGCCATTTTCACGATGGATGAAAGATTCCACACTGCACCTTGGCACAACGATTGCAGCACACCCTGGAGGAATTCTTGATGAGATCCAATATAATACCCGCGGTCTTGATACTGTGGTCGGACTTGCTATTTTCTTTATCGCATTTTCCATAGCCTCATACCTTTTTAGGAGGGATGAATAGTGTGGGATTCATTTTCATTAGGGCTTTTACTCGTATTTTTTTCAGCACTTATCACATTTATTGCACTTATCCGTGAGAAGGATGATTTACATAAGCTTCTGCTCCTCCTCCTGCTGCAAATTTTGTTAATTGGAATCATTGCACTTATAGGCACTGACCTTGCAGAAGCTATGGTCCTCGCAGTTTTATTGGTAGGTATTGCGGAGATTATTGCCCTTACACAGATATTTGTCAATAAAGAAGGGATAACGTGCAAAAGGGTAAGGAGTCTTGATATCGAGGTAATAACACTGGGAAAAGCCCCTGTAATACTTTCGGTACTATTGATATGTTATGGAATAGTCCTTTCTGGTCTTGCCGGAGGAATAATTGCAGGGCTGGGGATAGTCTTTTTCTTTATGTGTAACGGATACAGGGAACCTTTTGCAATAATAGAAATTGCCGCAGGGCTCTCATTTGCAATCTGGATAATCTCATTTTTAGTATTTATGTTCCTTCCTCAATACTGGCTCTTTGCACTAATGGGGGCAGCAACAGGGATTCTTTTTCAGGTATTGGCAAAATTAGCGCTTGCTGGAACAATGTGGGAAGGGTATCATGAGTAGCCTAGGGGGCTTGTCTCTTTATAATCTTGGATTTGGTGATGAAATAATTTATTTCACCCCCTTCACTATTTCACTATTTATAATTGCATTAATCTTTACAATTTTCGTTGTAATAAGTAAACCCGGACGCCAAATCGTGATTTCGTCTGGCAAGGATGCATCGGTTACAAAAGATTTTTCTGATTCGGAATTAAGATTCCATAGATTTTTAGCTATTGGATGTGGTCTTGCGTCTATTGGAGCAGCTGTTACCGGTGATCTCTTTAACTTTTCACTTTTTTGTGCCCTAGTCGGAATCATAAATGTCGGAACTTTTGCTATAATCAAGGAACAGCATGTAAAGGATGCTTCTTTTCAATACGGACTTGTAGTATTTGCGGCAACTTTACCCCTGTTTGCAGGAGCTGCAGTTGCTCTTGCAGTATCAGGTTCTCTTTCGATATTAGAACTTTCAAAATCTGTTTTAACACCAGTTCCGGTTATCGCAAAGTTACTACTTTTGCTAGGAGTTGCTGGTGAGGGTATGGCACCATTCTACGCAGCAAAAACGGATTTATTCAGAAGCGGAGGATCATCATATCTTCTAATATGTTCATTATCATCGTTTCTGATTTTTATAAGGGCTATTGAGATAATTTTGGTTATATGAATGACGCTTCAAAACAAATTATTTCCTTAACAGTACTTCAAGTCAAAAGAAAAGGAAAGTGACCTTGGGTATCAAATATACCGTTTATTGTGGTAATAGGCCTTTAGGCATGGCTGACATCGGTATCAATCATTTCTTTATCTCTTTTTGAAATCTCCATTGTCTTCATCGAATTACTGTAGCAGAGCCCCCATTGATTTTCCCACCATTACAGGGGTTATGTAGCATTCTAAAAAAGCTCCTAAAAGCACCAAAAAAATTATAATCAGGACAAACCTAGACAATTTTTGGAATAGAAATAAGCAGATATCTCCGGATTTTAGTTTTCCTGAATCTTCCAGGACCTTTCTAACAGCATCAATACACAGCAATGAGAATGTACCTGCCAGGATATAGGCCAATATCTCTAAAAAACCATGGAAAATATACATACTTGTGAAAACCGAAAATGGAAAAGTTTTGTATTGTGCATATGTTTTAAAAAATGTATTATGCCCAACCGCCAAAATAAGAAAATATACTGTGGCTTTCATTGGGACGGATTTTAGAGATAGGATATTATTACTAAACCTGGAGACCCAGACCCAGTAGAGAGGGAATATGAGAATCAGCATAGCTACTCCAATATTGAAAAGAGTTAGCAGAGGAAATACCTCCTTCATATGGGGAATTACATATTTAATCTGTAGATCATATCTTACTCCAAGGTCTGTTTGATTTAATGGAATAACTACCGGCTGGTTAATGAAACCATGCAGTAAACCCAGGCTGATACCCAGAAGCATAACCAGGCTGACTATAAAAAAATGGATAAAAAACTGCTTGTTTTTCATAAACTTCCAGATAGAATCTTTATAGAAGTCTTCCAGTGCGATTTTTTAAATTCACAAATATCATTATCGGAAACGTAAATTTGGGCAATTGATATCCTTGCTCCTGGAGTATATCGACTATGTGAGGCTTTTTTATATTGTGTCCGAATTTCAATGCTTACCTCACAATTATTTATTGGAATTTCATATGATATTACTCTTTTAGTACCTTTTTCAAGTCCTAATTCACCAATCTTTTTTCCGTCTATCTCGATATCAAGGTTGCTAAATATATCCCGTTCAAATCCATTAATGTTTGTTAATTTTACTGTGTTTCCATTTACTAACACAACTATCAGGCCTTCATTGGGCTACGAGCGTGATATCCGTGCCTATTGTTTTACCTGGTGGTTCCCTCGGAGAAAACGGGAACGCAGTTGCTTCGACCGCTCATCCAGCGAGGAGGCAGAAATAGTATCAACGATTTGCGGCGACGAGCGAAGGCGTGGCCGAGCCGGTTAGTGAGCGAAGCTAACCCGGAGGTTAATCTGTTAAAGTAGCGAGAAGGACCGATGGAAAGCATGTGACCGACGAGCGTTACAAACATACTAGGGAACGAAGGGAGGACCGGAGCGATCTATAGCAATTGATGTCCTACCACATGATCACATGGCAATTTACCTATTGGTTATCACGGTGCTTCTCTACTGTCCTACTCTAATATAAACCATCAGATGGTTTATACAATGAAAAATACGCTCTTCGGTCATGTGTGTGGTGGCTTCCTATTCATTCTCTGGAATGTGTCCGCTTCTAAATCACAGTGTGAGGGAGTGGAGGTAAGCGGAGAGCTCATATGAGGATGGCGAAAGTCCAAATTCTTCTCGGTTAACTGAGATGATGAAATACCTGGTGGTTGTTCCTGTTGTAAACTGTACTTGTTCGTGCTTGAAAATTTCTCCAATAGAAATTTAGGCAAAGTATCTGAGGAAAAAATGATGGCAGTGTACTCCGATGAATCTGTTACAAATGTTACATGTTTTACAAAGGTAAAGTGTATTTTATATTTTCGAGATGAAACTTATGGTTTTTCTAAGTCAGATTTAAATTTCATGGATTTTTTTGTCGGACCTAACCAATGCATCGATACGAATTTTCAATGGAAATATAGTTCTAAATTATCCAATACCATTGAAACATTACAGCCTGAAAAAAGAAGGGTGTTAACCAATTCATGGGATTTCAATTATTGGTGATTCAGTCTCTATAGGCACATTTTTTGCCGGGGTTGTTTGGCGTGTTAAGGGCTTCCGTGCTGCCCTGATACTATCTTTTACCTTATTCATATAGGAGACAAACGTGCTATTATTTTTTATTACATCATAGGTCCCATCTGGAAATTCGATAATCGTATCACCTTCTGATAGAAGAATAGTCGGGTTCGAGCCGCCAACAGAAACCTGGACTGGTTGACTCGATTTGGCGACAATTATAATCCTTGTACCGTCTAGATAGATAAGATCTAATAGTTCAGACGTTCCGGTTCCTTTCATATTGGTAAAAGGATTGCTATCCGTTCTGTTCCAGTATATAACAAAATCATTAATGGTTGTTATATTGGCATTCTTTTTATTGTTAAGGTAAAGAAAATCATCAATTGTGGTTGTTTTAGCCTGATTAGATATATTAGTGACTGTAGTTTTCGTGATATTGGGTGTCAGAACCGACTGTATTTTTGTTTGAACAGATGGTGAAATTCGAGTAACTAATCCGGTACTTCTAGTGCTCGTACCGTTTACTGTTTGTTTTCCTCCAGCAGCCTTCGCTGTGACTGAACCCTGAATTTTTGATGAGATGGTATTTGTCGGGGTTACCTTCACTGAAACATTTTTCGTAAGATTAGCAATTTCATTTGTGAGAGGTGTCTGTGATAGTGATACGGCAGCAACTGT
>Ga0209083_1001195_pt1 | contig 31090 bp, 27 predicted proteins | sample AM7aDNAmetaG_FD_184132 | JGI IMG/M metagenome (GOLD analysis project Ga0209083, IMG submission 184132) | Freshwater microbial communities from Finland to study Microbial Dark Matter (Phase II) - AM7a DNA metaG (SPAdes) (version 3) | ecosystem: Environmental > Aquatic > Freshwater > Lake ... | reverse complement strand
ATTGGTTTAGTGGAGACTCCTCCAAAGGGAGCTTGCAGTCAAGCTCCTTGAGGGGGATCAACCTCAAACCCTCAGTCTATTTGATCAAATAGGCCGGATAACCCATCAAAAAAAGTGCGCAGGCTCACCAGATACGGTAGCCTTCCAAATAACGGGCTTCAACGATGACAACGATCATATTTCTAACTTGTCAAGTCCTTGCCGTGATGTTCCCGACATTTTGAAGCGAGTCCGTTGCAATGCCGTGGTTGGCAAATTAACGGGATCAAGGGGTGGGGCAACCAAGCGAATTCCCTTGGCTTGAAGTTCGGCCTCACCCTGTTTGATTTCATCAAAGAGAGCGCGAAGATCACAATTGAATTCTGCGCCTATGGCATCTTTGATGGCTCGTACTTCCGCAATAATTTCGTCACTCATCGTCTTGACCTCCTAGAAGTTCTTCGGGTGTGCAAATAATGGGTAAAAATAACCCCCGCTGTTCGAGATACCCGGCAATGCTCATATTCAAAGCGTTTTTCCCACCATGATTGTGTAAGTTGTTGGTGAGCCGCCCCAATAATCGTCTTGCTCGGACGAGCCGTCAAGTAGCTAATGACGGAGGTTTCGATATAGACCTTACGTTTCATGTTGCTGAACTAAGATGTAAAAGAATCAAGTGCGCAAGGGCGCAATAGGCGTAAGCCGTATTGCGCCGCATTAACCTATAATTTTACCCCCTTTTGCAAAAGGGGGGCTAGGGGGGATTTCCGGGGGTGGCTAGTTCCCAAGCTCTACTTCACTATCATTAAGTTAAGGATTGCGAATTGCCTACGCAGGGAGTGCAAGGCTTGCCTTGCCCGGATTTACAAGGGGCCGGAAACCATCGCAAGGCAAGCCTTGCACTCCATCCGCGGCAGTGAAGCACCTATGCCTTGCAAGCTCCAGCTTGTCTATTGGCCGTTCCTTTTGAAGCAGGAGCTTCTAAAGACTGCATTCCCAAGCGGAGCTTGGGAACGAGCAAACCCTGCCTGAATGACGTACCCCAAAAAAAAATCGCGACCGCTACGCGGCTAACAGGGAAAGAAAAGAGCAAAAGCCAGTGAACAGCAAAACAGAGCAACAGAGATCAGAGCATCAGTGGTCAGCGGTTCAGGATGGGGGCGACACACAACACACCAACCGAAAGCCGACGTTGTCGTCACGGTGGTCAGGATCGCCGCCGTAGCTGCGGTAGGCGCAACGGGCGAGGCCTTGGTCGTAGAACCAGGACCCGCCGCGCAGCACACGCCGGGCTTCGCCCCCCACTTTAGTTTGCTTCGGCTGGTCGTATTGATTCAAACACCATTCCCAGACGTTACCGGACAGGTCCATAACATTCTGTTTGGATTTGCCAGACGGATAAAGCCCCACGGCAAGTATTCGGCCTAAATTGCTTTCGTAGGTATTGGCACGGGTTTCGTCCCAATCAGGACCCCAAGGGTATTGGTTGTGTGGATCGCCACCCGTCGCCGCCTGTTGCCATTCCCATTCAGTTGGGAGCCTGATGTTATAACCCAGCCGTCCGCTCAGCCATTGGCAGAACGCCATGGCCTCCACCCAAGCCAGATTGACCGCCGGTTGGTTGTCGTGTCCGCGCTGTGTTTCAGGTGCGGCCCCGTAAGGCTTGCGAACCAGCAAGTCATAACCCTCTTCAGCCTCCACAAAAGTCCGCCATTGGGCCACCGTCACCGGGTATTGCGCCATCTGAAACGGCTGGACTGGGAAGACCGGTTTGGCGGCAAAGCGTCTAGTCCAACCCTTGGCTTCCAATTCCAGAGTCACGTTACCGCCGGGGATGGTTTTCCACACAATATCCGGCAAGCCGTCTGTCCTAAGCCCCACGCCGGGGCGGGGATCACCGTCGGGTTGCAGCGCCAGCCGGTCGCCTATCACCGCCCGTTCGGCATGGGTCGTGGCGGGATCATCCAAACGAGCCAGCAGTTCATCCACCGTCAATGGCCCAAGAAACGCCCGTTCAACGGGTTTAACGGGAAAACGGCATTGTAAATCTAGAATGACCGGTGCGGCTTCCAGCACGATGCGCTCGTCGGGCCAGCGGTAAACGGCGGCTTGCTGATGCTCTGCCCACGCTTTGGCGGCGCGTTCGATCTCCCGACGCTGGAAGATTTTCTCCCTATCCCGTTCCAGCCAGCCGCGCAACGTGGGCCAGCGGCGGATCAAGGCTTCGTGCGCCACTTCCACAGTGTCTTTGCCGCTGCTTGGTTCGCGGCCGGTCACCACCAGTCGGGCATCGGCTAGTGCCTTGACGACCGCACGGACTTCCCCGCCTTCGCCTAAGTCGTCCATGAACACGCGGCGGCGGGTGTCGTCCACCCCTTCGCCCAGTTGCACCAGTTGCAGAAAGATGTCGCGCGCCAAATCGCCATGGCCTGCTTGCCCGTCTTCGATCTTAGCCAGCACCGCGTCGGCCCGTTGGATGATAGCACCGGACACCTTGCCTATTTTCTCGTAGCTGAGGTGGCTCATTAAGCGGTTTTGCCGGGTTTCATACAAGGCGGTCAGGCAGAATTCCAGCAGCGGCAGCGAACCCGGCTCACCGGTCAGATCATCCACAATCAGCTTCGCCAAGCCCGGTTCAAATGCCACGCCCGCAAGCTGGGCGGGGTTTTCGATGGCTTGTTGCAATTCGTCATCGGTCATCGGCCCGAGCATCTCCGTGCCTTTTTGCAACTGCTCGCTCAAGCCCCGGTGTTCCAACGCACGGCCCATGAAATCGGCGCGTAGGCTGGCCACCACCTTGAACGATCCTTGTTGCTGTTGGGTCGCCAATAGCCGGTCGATAAACAGCGTGGGCTGAGCGGCCTGCGGTGGCTCGGATTCCCCCCTTTGCAAAAGGGGGGTTAGGGGGGATTTTGAGTCTTGGTAAGTGTACAACTCCTCCCACTGATCAACCACTAGCAGTAGATGGCGGGTACCCACTTGTTTCTCTAGGATGCGCCCGACGACATCGCGTAGTTCGATGATGCCATGTTGAAGCTCAGCCGCCAGTTCGCCGGTTTTGCGAAGCCGGTCAAGCTCGCCCAAATCGGTTTCCAGCAGTGGCAACAATACCGCTGCCAGATTATGGAAAGGCCGGTCGCCGGGGACCATCGTGACGATTTCCCAAGGTTCGCGTGTCTCACGGCGGAGTTTTGGAACCAAACCGGCGCGAACCACGGAGGACTTGCCACTGCCCGACGGACCTACCAAAAAAACGAATGGACGGGCTTGTACGGATTTGTGTAGTAAGACTATCGCGCTGTCGCGACCAAAGAAAAACTCGGCATCTTCTTCGCGGAAAAATTGGAGTCCTTTGTAAGGGCAGAGGGTGGACAGGATTTCACGCTGGCGTTCGTGCAGCACTGCATCCGGCGGTTCGCGGCGCACGGCGGCGGCAAGGATGCGCAACGACCAGTTATCGGTTAAGCCGGAACGGAAATCCACCCAAGTGTTTTGCTGCAAAAAACCCAGCGGCGGTTCCGCGCCCGGCAATAGGACCGGGATCACCGGAAAGCCGGCTTCCCTAGCTTGGCGGTCCAACGCGAAATTTTTCTCCCGCTGTTGCCACGAACCCATTTCCCCTTGACCTATACACACCGCTACCGAGCCAGAGGCTGAGAGTGCCTGTTCCAATTCCTGCAACCAAGACTGGCCGGGGGTCAGATACCAGCGGTCAAGGAATACGTGTAGATTTTGCCCACGCAGCATGTCAGCCAAGGCATGGACCTGCACCTGATCGCGCCAGTGATAGCTGAGGAATACATCGTATTGCTTGGGCATGTTACTCTTATTTAACTGATTTTACGCAACCGCATAGGCAGTAGCCCGGATGGAGCCGCTTGGCGAGCGAAAATCCGGGAGAACGTGGTCACAGACCCGGATTGCGCCGCAAGCGGCTCCATCCGGGCTACAATGCCCCCGCCGGACGGGATTTGTAATCTTGTCCGTAACGTTTTGTAGTTTGGCAAGGCATGGTTGCACAAACAAAACGTAAGCGAAGGGGGGTTGCAAACCCCTTCGCGCTTCGCCAGAAACGATAAATATAACCCCGTCATTTCGGCAGGGATGCCGAAATCCAGCGACCATGGATGGCAAACTGGTTGATTATGATGGGCTTAAATCCATTGTCTTGTTACCGTCCTTGGCCTGGATTTCGGCATCCCTGCTGAAATGACGGGGCTTCGAGCCAAGCTGAAATTGCTGTTAGCGTTCAGTCTCCCTATGCCTTTTTCTGGGAACGCGGTCATCTTGGTCGCCTTTTTATTTTGAACGCAGCCGATTAGCGTTACTAACCACCGTCACCGAGGACATCGCCATCGCTGCTCCTGCAATCATCGGGTTGAGCAACAAACCAAAGGCCGGGTATAACAAACCGGCGGCGACGGGTATAGCCAAGGTGTTATAGATGAACGCGCCAAACAGGTTTTGCTTGATGTTCAGCACGGTCGCCCGTGATAGGATCATGGCCTCGGCAACCTTTAACAAAGAACCACGCATGATGACCACGTCTCCGCTTTCGATGGCGATGTCCGTACCCGTGCCGATGGCGAAGCCCACGTCGGCCTGTGCCAGTGCCGGCGCGTCGTTGATGCCGTCGCCGACCATGCCCACCACTTCACCCCGTCCTTGCAATTCTTTAACTACCGTTGCCTTGTCTTGCGGTAGCACTTGGGCGCGCACCTCAGTAATCCCTGCTTGTGCAGCGATGGCCTGCGCCGTGATTGGATTGTCGCCAGTCACCATCAGCACACGCACACCCAGTGCCTTGAGTTTGGCAATGGCTTCGGCTGAATCGGCCTTGATCGGGTCGGATACTGCAATCAAACCAATCGCCTTGCCGTCTGCCGCCAAGAGCACCGGGGTCTGCCCCTGTTTAGCCAGTTCGCCGACCCGCCCGGACAATTCGCCGCAATCCACCTCGTTTTCATCCATATAAGCTTGGTTGCCTAACAACACGGAATGTCCCTCGATGGTGGCTTGCACACCGCGCCCCAACATCGCTTGGAACATTTGCACAGGCACTCGTGCCAAGCCGCGCCGGTCGGACTCGGCAATGATGGCCCCTGCCAGCGGATGCTCGGAACCGGTTTCCAGGCTGGCTGCTAGTCGCAGCACACCATCCGCGTCATACCCTTCGGCGGTTTCGACAGACGCAACGCTAGGTTTGCCCAAGGTAACCGTGCCGGTTTTGTCCAACACCACACAGGTCAGTTTGCCGGCGGATTGCAGCGCGTCGCCGTTGCGGATCAGGATGCCTTTTTGCGCCGCCCGTCCGACCGCGACCATGATGGAAATGGGCGTGGCCAATCCCAAGGCACAAGGACAGGCAATGACTAGCACGGTCATCGCGGTGACGAAGGCGTAACCCAAGGAGGGACTGGGGCCAAAGACCCACCAAACCAAGAAGGTGAAGGCGGCAATGCCCACCACCACCGGTACGAACACCGCCGCCACCTTGTCCACCAAACGGGCGATGGCCGGTTTGCTGGCTTGGGCAAGCCGCACACTGCCGATGATTTGGGCAAGCAAGGTATCGCGGCCAATGCGCGTGGCTTGGAACAAGAAACTGCCGTTGCCATTGATGGTTCCTGCGATGACTTCCAATCCAGCATTCTTTTCCACCGGGATGGGTTCGCCAGTCAGCATCGACTCGTCGATACTGGAATGGCCTTCCAGCACTAGCCCATCCACTGCGATTTTTTCGCCGGGGCGCACACGCAGGGTTTCACCCAGGCCAATATCGGCTATCGGCACATCAATTTCTAGTCCCTCCCTTACTACTCGTGCCGTGCGTGGTTGCAGGCCAATCAATTGGCGGATGGCTGATGAGGTCTTGCCCCTAGCCTTCATTTCCAAGGCCGAGCCTAGGTTGATAAACGCTAGGATAATCGCCGCTGCTTCGAAATAGGCGTGGTTGGACCCTGCGGGTAGGATGTCGGAAAAGTCGATGGCGGCGGTGGAAAATAGCCAACCCGCGCCCGTGCCCAAGGCGATTAGCGTATCCATATTGGCTTGGCGGAGCTTGAATGACCTGATCGCCCCAACGTAGAAGTGTTCGCCTGAGTAGTACATGACGGCTAAGGTCAAAGCCGACACGATGCTCCAGAACCTCGCCCCTGCCACTGTTCCCAGTTCGGGGAACCAGCCAAAATGCGCCCCCAACATCAGCGGCACACCCAATAGTGCCGCCACCTTGGCCTTATTCAGCAAACTCCGGTAACGGGCATCTTCTTGATCTTCCTGACCGCCGAGGTCATCCAAGCCCTCCATCACCGCCGCCTCGAATCCGGCTTCCCGCACAGCCGTTTTTAAGGCTTCAATGTCGGCTTGGCCATTAACCAAGGCCGTGTGGTCAGCGAAATTCACGTCCGCGCTGGTCACGCCGGATACCGCGCGTAACGCGCCTTCCACCTCGCCGACGCAGCCCGCGCAGCGCATGCCCAGCACCGACAGGCGCACGGTTTGGGTTTGATCACGATCTTCGACAGTCATTTTTTGTCTCCTGCTATGGCATTGTTAAACTAAACATAGCAGAAAGAGAGTGGATTGGCTAACTCATGGGTCAACGATGAGATAAAATATGTTTTTTGTTAAAATTTCCAAAGCCCTGAGTCTAGGAATTCTCGGTTTGGCACAAAGCCCCGTCATTTCGGCAGGGATGCCGAAATCCAGGCCAAGGACGGTAACAAGCCAACGGATTAAAGCCTATCATAATCAACAAGCTTGCCATCCATGGTCGCTGGATTTCGGCATCCCTGCCGAAATGACGAGGTTATATTTATCGTTTCTGGCCCAAACTGAGAATTGCTGCTCTGAGTCAGATATTACAGTTACCGTCACTATTAACGCAAAATTTAATTGAATGGGAGCAACAGGTGAAACTTAGCGTCGAACAGTACAGTGCCTGGAAAAACAAGAGTATCACCTTGCTTGGCATGTCTGGGGTCGGCAAGACGCGTTTGGCCAACCTACTGCGCAAGCAAGGCGGGTGGTTTCATTATTCGGTGGATTACCGTATCGGCACACGCTATCTTGGAGAGCCGATACTAGACAATATCAAGTTGCAATTGATGCAAATTCCCCTGCTTCGGGATTTGTTGCGCTCTGATTCAATTCATATCAATAACAATATCACCGTAGATAACCTGACCCCTGTTTCGACATTTCTCGGGAAATTGGGAAATCCCGGAAAAGGCGGCCTGAGCCTGAAGGAGTTCAAACACCGGCAACTTTTGCATAAGGATGCGGAAATCAGCGCCTTGCGGGATGTGCCTGACTTTATTTTCAAAGCCAGGGCGATTTATGGCTACGACAAATTCCTCAATGATGCCGGCGGTAGCTTGTGTGAACTGGAAGACGTGCAACTTTTGGATATTCTGGCCGAACACACACTAATCCTTTATGTCAGAACGACCCAGGCCGATGAGAAGCGCTTGATTGCCAGGGCGGAAAGCGACCCCAAGCCATTGTATTATCGGGAGGAGTTTTTAGACGGGCAATTGGCTGTCTATCTTGTCCAGCGGGATTTGCCCTATGCCGCGATGATTGATCCCGATGATTTTGTGCGTTGGGTGTTTCCCCGGCTGTTTGATGCCCGCATCCCGCGCTACGAGAGGATTGCCGATGATTATGGCTACACTGTCACCACCGAGGAACTGTCCAAGGTAACTGACGAAGCCAGTTTTCATCGGTTGGTTGAATCAGCCATTGCAAAGAAACCTTAAAGACAGTCACACGCACATGCCCTTAGTCGCTCACACCAAACTTCCCGCTTTCCATGATTTGCAACAGGAAGGCGAAACTGTCATACCCGGTGAATTGGCCATCCACCAAGATATACGGGAATTGCATATCGGATTGCTCAACCTAATGCCGGATGCGGCCTTGAGTGCCACGGAACGCCAGTTCTTGCGTCTCATCAACGACAGCAATCAGATTGCACAGTTCTATGTGCATTTGTTCACCTTGCCTGAATTGGAGAGAAGCCAGGAAGGTCTGGCCCATGTACAATCCTACTACGAAACTTTCGAGCAAATCCAATCTGCGGGGTTGGATGCCTTGATCGTCACCGGGGCGAATGTGACCCAACCGGACTTGTCCAAAGAGGCGTTTTGGAACCCGCTGGTCAAAGTGGTCGATTGGGCCTACGAAAATGTCACTTCAACCTTGTTTTCCTGCCTGACTACCCACGCCGTGCTGGAATTTCGCTTTGGAAAGAAGCGCCAGCGCCTTCCAGCCAAGCGTTGGGGCGTGTTTCCCCATCGCCTGACGGAGAGGCATCATCCACTGGTCGTGGGTGTCAACACCCGCTTCGATGTCCCCCATTCGCGCTTTAACGAAATCAGCCGCGACCAGTTCGAGGAAGCCGGTTTGCATGTGCTGGTGGAAAGCGACGAGGCAGGTGTTCATCTGGCAGTCAGCCACGACGGTTTCAGGTTGGTTTTTTTTCAAGGGCATCCAGAGTATGACACTATTAGCCTGCTGAAAGAATACAAGCGGGAGGTGATGCTTTTTGCTTCGGGCGATAGGGATGATTACCCGCCATTCCCGGAAAATTATTTCTCGCCTTTATCCCAGGCGATTCTGGATGAATATGCCGATTTGGTGATTGCATCCAAAAAATCCAATACACCCTGCCCACGCTTTCCGGAGGCACTGATCGCACCCTGTCTTGACAATACTTGGCACGACACTGCGGAGGCAATCCTGAACAATTGGGTGGGTAAAGTCTACCAAACGACCAATCAGGACCGGGCCAAACCTTTCATGGAAGGTGTCAATCCAGATGATCCGTTGGGGGTTTATGGATGATAAGGTGATTTCAGAGAAAGTATATCCCATCAAGAATCTGATCCGTAGGCAAAAAATACAGTCCACGAAAGGCACGAAAAACACGAACAAAAGCATGTCTTGTTCGTGCCTTTCGTGTGTTTCGTGGACAATGCTTTTGGTAGATTCATTATTGTAGATCACCTTAGCTAAGAAGACCGACTCGGTTTTCAAAGCCGAGCTGGTCTAAAGCCAAAATGAAAATACAGGAAACCATCGTGCCCATCACCGAAGAATTCGAGTCACGCGCCGCCGAGTTGATCGAGGCAGGCCGCTTTATCCATGCCCGTGGCTGGGTGCCTGCAACGAGCGGCAATTTTTCTGCGAGGTTGTCCGACGGCAGCATCGCCATCACTGTTTCTGGCAAGCATAAGGGCGAATTGGTGTTGGGCGACATCATGCGGGTAGACGGGGAAGGCCAATCACTGGACGGCAAGAAGCCGTCTGCGGAAACCCTACTGCACACCTCCCTTTATCGGCGTTATTCTTGGGTGCAATCGGTGCTGCATCCCCATTCGCCGAATGCCACGCTGGTTTCCAGGCTGTTTCCCAATGAGTTAGTGTTGGAGGATAGCGAATTGTTGAAGGCGCTGGAGGGCATCAATACCCACGAAACCCGCGTTGTCGTGCCGATTTTCCCCAATGACCAGAACATCCCCCGGCTTTCTTCCAAGGTGGACGACTATATCGACCAGCATGAAAACGAAATCTATGGCTATATTATTGCAGGCCATGGGTTTTACACATGGGGTCTGTCGGTCAAGGCAGCCTTGCGCCATGTTGAAGCACTGGAGTTTTTATTTGATATCGAAATGCGGTTGCATGGGATAAAATTTAAGTAAGGTCTAATTCAAGGCCAGGCGGTTCTATTTCAACGTTAGGTCGTTCGGCTGATATTTTTTTCATAACGGCTAATTTAGAAAATAGGGCTAGGACTTGATATTTTCCTATGAAAAAAGCCAACAAACATCAAACCCCGGAGTTTTTTTTATCCCTCTAGGCTGCCTTTAGCTGCAAACGTGGATGCAATCCTGCGCGAGATGCAAGTCTTACCAATTCATCAAGAGTGAACCGATTGATCTCGCCTCGCTTGATTTCGGCAATGTGGGCTTGGTTTATGCCCAGCACCTGCGCCGCTGTTTCTTCTTTGATGCCGGAATGTTGTAACCAATGAGATAACCCAGTGAGCAGCACTGCGCGAATTTCCAACTCGGCCGCTTCGTCTGGTGGAAATAAGTCTTCAAAAACGCTGCGCCCAATCGGGGTTACATGTTGGATTTCGTGTTCGGTCGTATTCATGGGTTACCTCTTAATCGCTTTGAATCGTGCTTGGGCTAACTCTATGTCACGCTGATTGGTTTGTTGGGTTTTCTTTTGAAAGCAATGTAGCACATAAATTCTCGGGCCAATGTTAGCTATATAGATCACCCTGAATTCGCCAGATTCCACTTTGATCCGAATTTCCCGCACACCAGTGTCAATCCTTGGCATGGGTTTCCAGTCGTTAGGATCATCGCCTTGTTGTACCTTGTGCAATTGAAAACCGGCATTTTGCTTTGCATCCATCGGGAATGCCTTTAAGTCATCATAACTGCTGCCTTGCCAAATGAGTTCTTTCATTCCGATAAAGTTTATTCAATCCCATCAAAAAAAACAAATCGGTTTTTACCACTTTGCTTGGCAGCAAACATGGCATGGTCGGCATGGCGCAACAGAATTTCCGGGTCCGCGAGGTCGCCTGGAAACAGGGTGACGCCAATGCTGGTTGAAATATCAGATTGTTCGGTATTGTCAATGATATAGTTGTCCGCCACCGATTTTAGCAGGCGTTCCAATATCTGTTGGCATTCGTCCACATCGGCCACTTTATTGAGGAGGATGACAAATTCGTCGCCGCCCAGACGCGCTACGGTATCCCCCGCCCTAACGCAGGATTTAAGTCGGTTTGCCACCTGAATTAACAACTGATCGCCGGATGAGTGGCCTAATTTGTCGTTGATGGCCTTGAAGCCGTCCAGATCCAGGTAGCAAACGGCCAAAGCGCCTTTTTCGCGTCGCGCTTTTGCCATTGCTTGCTGCAACCGGTCTAGGAGCAGCCTACGGTTGGGCAATTGCGTCAGCGCGTCATGGTAAGCCGCCTTGCGCAACTGCTCTTTGGCTTCATGTTGCCCCGTCACATCAACGACCAGCACAACCAAATATTCAACTAATCCATCCTCTTTGCGGAGGCAACTAACGGAGATTTGGGCATATAGGATGTTCTTATTCTTGCCCAGGCAGCGAATTTCTGTTGTATAGTCGTCAATCTTGCCGGCTAAGATGAGATTCAATTTAGCCTGGTTTCTGGCCTGATCCACTGGGAAGGTCGAATCATCCCATGTTTGCCGAAGCAATTCTTCGCGGCTGAAGCCCAGCATTTGACAGAACTGGTTATTAACCTCCAGCCAGCTTCTTTCGGGAGACATGGTCGCCATGCCTACCAGGGGCCGTTCAAAAAAAGCCCTAAAATGACGTTCGCTGGTGCTAAGGCGTATTTGGGCAAGTTTGCGATCGGTTATGTCTGTGCTAGTACCGACGAGTCGGACTACTTCCCCTTGGTCGTCAAGTACGACATATTGGGCCTCTGCAATCCATCGTAGTTGGCCGTCGGGGCGGAAAATTCGAAACTCAACCTTATCGTAGGCCTTGTTTTCCACTGTCCTCAAAAGGGAAGACCAGACTTTTGCAAAGTCATCCTTATGCACGGACTTTTTCCAATTCTCGTGTGGCATTGGGATCATTTTGGGGAACCCGTAGATTTGGAACATCTTGTCATCCCAAGTCACTAGGCTGTTGCTAAAATCCAAATCCCACACCCCCATGTCAGCGGCTTTGGTCGCCAAAGTCAGCCTTTCGGTCACTTCCCGCAAACCGAGGTTGGCTTGATTGAGTTCGGCGGTTATTGCTTTGACCCTATCCAATTCTTGCGTCTTACTATGCAATGCATCCTTTGTCTTCCGGCGATTGGTCAAATCGAAAAAAGTGATAAGGTTTATTCCATTGAGCAGGGTTGCATGAATGCGGACGAACCGGACTGTGCCAACCTTAGCGGTGATGCCCGCCTCCATAGGGTCTATTTCCATTGGTTTACCAATGGCGGTGACCAGTCGGCGTTTCCACTCACCGCTGAACCATGTGCGGTATTCGGGATCGGGATAAGCAAGATGACAAAACTCCTCGAAAGTCGGGAATTCGTCGATAGTGTAGCCGAACATTTCAATGAAACGGCGGTTCTGATAAAGTACTTTCTGCTCTGGAACCGAGGTCAGTATTACACCGGCAGGAAAATGTTCAAGCATTGAAAATTGCAAATGCACCGCTTCTCCGCACAATGGGCAAGGCTCTGCGGAAATAATGCGAGACAAAACCCCTTCACCTTGCAGGATATCTTGGGGGGGAGGGCAATCGAACGACTCTTTTCCTTCTTTGCCATCTAAACTTTGATTGGGGTTCATAAAGCAAATACAGTCACTACGATTCTATGTTAATACCATGCCTGCTTTGCAGGTCAAACCCTGAGGAGAAAACTATGACCGACTGCCTATTTTGCAAAATGGTCACCGGGGAAATCAAACCGGCGGTTGTTTATGAGAATATGTTCATTCTCGCATTCCGTGACATCAAACCGCAAGCACCCACCCATGTGCTGATTATTCCAAAGCAACACGTTGCGACTCTTGAAGACTTAAAAGACAAGGATTTGGCCGGTGAATTGTTGCTTGCAACACAGTGGGTTGCAAGGCAGGAAGGTATTGCGGACAGCGGCTATCGGACGGTCATAAATTGCCGGGACGATGGCGGACAGGAAATTCAGCATTTGCATTTGCACCTTCTGGGGGGGCGCCGTATGAAGTGGCCGCCGGGATGAATTTTAAGCGGTTTAACCAGTAAGGTGATTTCTAATAATGAATCTACCAAAAGCATTGTCCACGAAAAACACGAAAGGCACGAACAAGACATGCATTTGTTCGTGTTTTTCGTGCCTTTCGTGGACTCTGTTTATGCTTAAGCAGCCCTGTCAACTTGGACATTGCCGTATCACCCATCACTCGCGCTTTTACGTTGCGTCGTTGCGCCGTTGCGTGAGACCTTCTTTTATCCTTCTCGCAATGCGGCATGTCATTCAATGGGCGAAGATTTTTTGTCTCACGCAACGGCGCAACGGCGCAACGTTAAGAGCAAAGCAGAATCTATTAGTATAGGCTCTACTCGACCCGGTAGGCCATTTGATTTAAAATGCCTGTGCAAACACCGGCTTTATTAACAGCCACCCCCTTTGTAATGAGCATCAAGGAACATCCATGCGATTGCTTACTAGCCTTTTCATTTCCATTTTTCTATTGGCCTTCTCTGACGCTTCATTGGCAGCGAAAGCCCACAAGGCATCAAAAAAAATGACCGAACACAGCATACAAGTTAAATTTGAAACCACTCAAGGCAACTTTGTTGTCCAATTGGACAAAGCGAAAGCACCTGTCAGTGCCGCAAACTTTCTGACCTATGTGAAGGAAGGCTTCTACGATGGCACGATTTTTCACCGTGTCATACCCGGTTTCATGGCTCAAGGAGGTGGCTTTACGACCGACTTTAAACAAAAGCCCGTCCATGATCCCATCAAGAACGAGGCAGATAATGGCCTGCTCAATAAACGAGGCACCATTGCCATGGCTCGGACGAGTGACCCAAATTCGGCTACGGCGCAGTTTTTCATTAATTTTATTGACAACACATTCTTGAATCACACAAGTCCTACCCCGAAGGGTTGGGGATACGCGGTGTTTGGGGAAGTTGTGGAGGGTATGGACGTGGTGGATGGTTTCGGCAAGATACCGACGAGTTCTGGCGGCCCTTTCCCCACGGATGTCCCGAAGACGCCTATCGTGATTAACAAAGCGACTGTAGTCAGCGAATAATAGAGAAAGACCGACTCGGTTTTAAAAACCGCGTCGGTCTAGACCTATAAGACCCGGACTGTCATGGCCCATGATTGCCGAAACCCTATTTATCTCCGACTTGCATCTTAGCGCGGCCCGTCCCGAAAGAACGATGCTGTTTTTATCCTTCCTTGAAGGCCGTGCCTTTGGTGTGGAGCGCTTATACATACTTGGCGATTTGTTTGATGCCTACATCGGCGATGACGACAACTCAAGCCCCAATCACGAGGTCAAAACAGCACTGAGACGACTCGTTACTTCCGGCACCGCAGTTTTTTTCCAGCATGGCAACCGCGATTTTCTGGTAGGGGCAGACTTTTACCGGGAAACTGGGGCAGGGAGGCTAGGCGACTACGCTGTTATTGATCTTTACGGCAAACCTGCCTTAGTGACCCATGGTGATTTGCTCTGTACCGACGATATCCTCTACCAAGAGGCAAGAATTCGGGTTCGCGCCGAAGAATGGAAGCGCAAAGCCTTGTCAAAACCCTTGTTCGTCCGCCAATGGTATGCGCGTTGGTATCGCTTTAAGAGCGGGTTGGACAAGGGCAAGAAAAACCAAGTGATTATGGATGCCAACCCGCAAACGGTCATTGACAATGTGCGATGTAATGGTGTGTCAATTTTGATCCACGGCCACACGCATCGACCTGCGGTACATGAATTCGGTGTCGATGGAAAATCAGCCTGTCGCTTCGTTCTGGCGGAATGGAAGGAAACAGGACAGGTGCTATGTTGGAATGCCAGCGGCTCTTGGGTTATCGAGAATATCAATTAGATGATGTTATGCGCGTTGGTAGGCAGCATTTCCCCCTAGGCGTAAACCCGTAGGACTAGGATACTCCGAATGCATCCAGCGTCCAAGCTAATTGGAACTTGTCGAAGATGATGTCAATCTTCAGTTTATGGGGGCCTTGTAGATTCTGCTTTGCACTTAACGTTGCGTCGTTGCGCCGTTGCGTGAGACAAAAAATCTTCGCCCATTGAATGAACATACCGTATTGTTTGAAAGGCAAAAGAAGGTCTCACGCAACGACGCAACGTAAAAGCGCAAGTGATGGGTGATATGGCAATGTCCAGGTTTACAGTGACGGGCCTGACCGTTTTTTCCCGCTCGCCGTCGCTCACTTTGACGACAAGGGGCGCAATAGCACAATGACGGGTTGCGCCCTTACCTTGTTGCGTAAACATCAGTCAATTAAAAGAGAATTACTCCATGAACACATCTTCTTCTTCGGACACTCTACGTTCCAAACTGACCCACGAACCCCGAGAACTGAAGTTCGGAACTAGCGGAAGAAGGGGGGAAGTTGTCCATCTCACCCAATTGGAAGTTTATCTAAACGCCTTGGCAGAATTGGAATACCTACTCTCGCTCCCCCTCTGCGAAGGTGGAATTTCACTAGGGGACGAATTCTTTTACGGTTTTGATTTGCGCCCGAGTTCCAGCCGATACGTCGCCGAACAGCAGAACCGGGGAGAAATTGCACAGGCCATCGAGAAAGCCATTGGCAATGCAGGCATGAAACCGGTCAATCTTGGTCAGATACCCACCCCGGCATTGGCCTTTTATGCACTTTCCAAGGTCAAGGGCAGCATCATGGTCACCGGTAGCCACATCCCGTTTGACCGCAATGGCTATAAAACCAACACCTCGCGGGGCGAATTGCTAAAAAAGCATGAGCTTCCGATTAACGAAAAAGTTCTGGAAGTGCGGCAAAGGCTCTATGCGCAGCCTTTCTCCGAATCGCTTTTTGACGGGAATGGACGTTTCAAATCGGGGCATCATGAACTCATGCAAGTGGACACTGCCGGTGCTAATAATTATGTGCGACGGTATACTGGTTTTTTTGATGGCATTTCCCTTGCCGGTTTTCGGCTTGTTGTTTACCAGCATTCGGCTGTCGGGCGCGATATTGTCGTGGAGCTACTGCGCCAGTTAGGTGCCGAGGTGATTCCAGCCGGTCGTAGCGAAACCTTCATACCCATAGACACAGAGAACATGGACGGGGAACAACTGGCGACTATCCAGAGTTTGCACGATCAAGTCGCAGCCAGCCACGGGCAGATTGACGCGGTCATTTCCACTGATGGTGACACCGACAGGCCGATGATCTTGGGCGTTGACAACGGCGAGGTTCACTTCTTTGCAGGCGATAGGGTAGGTATGGTCACTGCCGAGTTTCTCGGGGCGGATGCCGTAGTCGTTCCCATCAGTTGCAATGACGCAATTGATTTGGGTCAATTGAAAGATATCATCGCACCTAAAACCAAAATTGGATCGCCCTTTGTCATTGCAGGAATGGAGAAGGCCATTGCCAAAGGCAAACGCGCCGTTTGTGGGTTCGAAGCCAATGGAGGATTCTTGACCGGTTCTGATTTTACCCGCAATGGCAAAACCCTAGCCTCTTTGCCCACACGCGACGCAATGCTGCCTATCCTAGCAGTGCTTTTTGCGGCAAAAGAAAAAGGCTTGACTTTGAGCCAATTATTTGAATTTTTGCCGAAACGCTATGGTTCGGCGGCCTTGCTCAAGGCATTTCCGCGCACGATTAGCCAGACAATCATTAATCGGTTTTCGCCATCGGACAGCAGAATCAGCGAGATTGTCATTGAGACAAGCGGAATGGTTTTGTTAGATGAAAATGGTTTAAAGTTGGCGGGTTTGGAAGCCGAAATTCATGCTATTGAGTCGTTCATTCAAGAACTAAAGGAACTTTTCACAGCGGTGCTTGATTTTGGCGATATTGTCCGCATCAATTATTTGGATGGTGTGCGCATTTACTTCAACAATGGGGACGTGGCCCATATCAGACCTTCCGGCAATGCCGACGAGCTACGCATTTACGCTGTCGCCAATACCCAGGACCGTGCCAACACAATCGTGCAACTAGCGGTCCAAGAACCCGATGGCATTTTCCGGTGCTTGGAGAACAACCGGTAACACTTAAAACCCCCTAACCCCCTTTTTTCAAAGGGGGGTTAAGGCAAGCTTCTCCATAAGTGCGTTGAAAAATCGAAGCCTTGTCGACGCTAAGCCATTGAATGTTTGTCCTAGCTGGGGGATTGAGTCTTTTACGTTGCGTCGTTGCGCCGTTGCGTGAAACTTTCTTTTTGCTTCCTCGCCACACTGTTTGACCGTGCCGTTGAGCAAAGTTTTTTTGACTCACGCAACGGCGCAACGACGCAACGTTAAGAGCCATATACGATTTGCCTGATACTTCATTCGCTTCATGATTTTTGGTTTGGGGGTTTGGCAAATTGTGGATGCAAAAGAAACAATAGCATTGGCCCATGACATACTCACAACCTCTTGTTTAAGCCAAGCATTCTCGGCTACATTCAACAAAACCAACGCACTTTCGGAGTGGCTTGGGGTTGGAGGGGTCTTGGAACGACAATCGCACAAGGATAATCACATGCTCAGTTACCGCCACGGCTTCCATGCCGGCAACCATGCCGATGTTTTCAAACACTTGGTATTGACCCTGTTGGTTCGATCCCTGCTCAACAAAGAGAAACCGTTTTTCTATCTTGATACCCATTCAGGGGCCGGTTCTTACAATCTGGAATCGGCCATGGCGCGGAAAAACCGGGAATATGAAACGGGCATTACCCGACTCTGGGGCTTGGAAGACGTGCCTGATGATGTCAAGGAGTATCTGAATATCGTGCAGACTGTCAATCCAGACCACGAATTACGCTGGTATCCGGGATCGCCACGCATCGTGCGGCATTATCTCAGGCCAAAGGATCGCATGATACTGTGCGAACTGCATCCTAACGAAGCGGATAACCTTGCAGCAGAATTTGCCGGAGACCGGCAAGTCAAAGTCGAGCATCAGGATGGATACGCCGGACTCAAGGCTCTACTGCCTCCCCCCGAACGGCGAGGGCTGGTCCACATCGACCCGGCATTCGAGCTTCAAGACGAAAGGCATCGCCTGTTGGAAGCATTGAAAGAGGGCTACCGACGCTGGCCCACGGGAATTTTCGCCATCTGGTATCCGCTACAGGACCGCTATGTGGCAGACGACTTCTTGCGCCGCCTCAAGCGCAGCGGCATCCCAAAAATACTGATGACGGAGTTTTCTATCTTGAATTCAATGGATACACTACGCTTGTTTGGAAGTGGCATGGTCATCATCAACCCGCCCTGGCAACTTGACGAGCAGTTGCAAAGCTTGCTTTCCTGGTTATGGCAAAAACTCGGCGTGGAAGGGCAGGGGGGTTATAAGGTGGAGTGGTTGGTGGGGGAGTGATTCCTACTTTCCTAGCCCTGTAGGTGGGGCAACATCTTTTCCTTTGCCAGACTTTTCCGACCGACTGCCCAAATGTCTGGCGCAACGCAAAGAGACGTGCCCGACCTTATATATCGATTCTTTCCTCCAAAAGAGGCAGAATTACTGGCTGATCACCGGGGGGATGCGGGATGAAGACGTGCCCGACCTGAGGCCTAGAGCCTGCCGCGTAGACTTTGCTCGTTCCCAAGCTCCTGCTTGGGAATGGGGTTTTTGAAGCTCCAGCTTCCCGAAGTACGTCCAAATATGAGCTTGCAAGATAAGGGTTCCCAAGCCGGAGCTTGGGAACCAGCCAAGCCGGAAAAGCCGTCATTTCGGCAGGGATGCCGAAATCCAGGCCATGGACGGTAACCATCCGACAGTACAAGTGCTTAATTCAGGCGACTTGCCAACCCGTTGTTTCATGTTCTCGGTTGCAGGGACATCTGTCGATGCCCCCAGTTTGCCATCCTTGGACGCTGGATTTCGGCATCCCTGCCGAAATGACGGGCCTTAAACACTTGTGTATAACGATGAGGGCATCAACTTGGGAATGCGGCTTTAGAAGCTCTAGCTTCCGCGAGTATCTGCAATCTGGAACTCTCGACGTTCTAACCAAAGAATTGCCGGTTTATGTTACCCCGCCTTGCCTACTTGGGTTATTTCTTGCATTTGTGCCTCAATCCATTCTTCTGCTTTGTGGTTGATTTCAGCCGCGCTGTATTGGCTACCGTCAATGACGGGTCCGATGCGGATTTGGATCACTCCAGGCCATTTCAAAAAAGCCTGGCGGGCCCAGAACTCACCGGCATTATGGGCGATAGGGACCACAGGGCAGCCTACGCGGTGGGCAAGCATGGCGCCACTAGCGTTATATTGCCCTTTTTGTCCGGGGGGTACGCGAGTCCCTTCCGGGAAAATCACCACCCACCGCCCCTTCTTCAAGCGTTCTTCCCCATCCCTCAAGAGCTTTTTCAACGCGGCCGTTTTGGCACCACGGTCAATAGCGATAGGCTCTGTCAAACTTAAGGCCCAACCCCAAATAGGCACACTCAACAGTTCTTTTTTCAGCAGAAACACCAAAGGCGGGAAGATCGCTTGTATCGCGAGGGTTTCCCAAGCGGACTGATGCTTGGATAAAATCACTCCGTTAGTCGATGGAATGTTTTCAGTTCCCCGCAATGCGTAGCTTAGGCCGCAAAGGTTTTCCAAAAGCCACATTTGGATGCGGACCCAAATCATCACCCATCGATAGCGTGCCTCGAAAGAACTCCGGTATAACATGAAAACCATGGGTGCTAGAGAAATGACCGATAAAAATTGGCAAAGATAAAATATGGCAGAACGAATGACAGTGACTAAAACATTAGCCTTGGGTGAAGAGTATGTATTGGACGGCTTCATGGAGATTGACAAAGGTTGGCACATCAAGTTTAGGGTTGCGTTTTAAGGTTTTTTTGCCATTGCCGGTTTCCACCAAGATGGCTTCCGCGCCTACACTTTGCGCGGCTTGAATGTCCCGCAGGGAATCCCCGATAGCCGGGATGCCATCCAAGTCTACATTGTATTGGTTGGCGAATTGTTCGTACAGGCCAGTCTGTGGTTTCCGGCAACGGCAACCGTCTTCAGGCGCATGCGGACAAAAGAAAATCGCGTCAATACGGCCTCCGTGTTCTTCAATTTGTTTGCGCATCTTGGCATGGATATGTTCCAGCGTGGCTAAATCAATCAAACCGCGGGCCACGCCGGCTTGGTTGGTCAACACGGCTATGTGATAACCGTTGCGGTTTAATTCGGCAATGGCTTCCAGGCTACCGGAAATGGGTATCCATTCTTCGGGGGATTTGATGTAGGTGGCGGAGTCCTCATTGATGACCCCGTCGCGGTCAAGAATTACCCAGCGCATACCGATAGACCAATAGCAAAAAGAATTGAGTACCAAAGATCAAATTGGCCATCAGCAGGTGGACTGGCTGGACAACGGCGGGGAAGCCTAAGCGATCCAGGCTGACACCGGTGAGGATGGCTGTGACGACTAATGCGGCCAGCACCAATCCAAAGCGGAAAAGTGGGCTGTTGCGGTCTATATTGTTATAAATTTTCCACACCAGCCATAAGTTGGTAAACAGGATGATCGAGGAAAATGATCGGTGTATGTAAAAGATGATGGGGAAACTTTCCCGCCACACACTGCGGTCCCCACCGTCGCCATGGACCAGTTGTTGGAAAATCAGTGGGTCCATGGCTTGGCGTATTTGTGTACCCATGGCAATCTGCAATAAACTCATGCCCACAGCGGCTTGCAACACGGTTTTAAAACGGGGTGGCAGTCGGCGGACATCAATGTCAGCCAAGCTATCCCTTTGTGAACGAGTGATGGCATAGATCAACAGGATGACGATGGTGAAAGCCATCAGCATGTGGGCAGTAATAACCCAAGGGTTCAAGTGGTTTGCCACTACTCTAGCGCCCAACCAAGCTTGAAAGCCGATAAGCAGAAACACTGCCAGCGACAAATTAAACACGGCGGGGTCGGATTTTCTATAATGGCGGGAAGACAAAAGGGTTAGAAACACCAAAATGCCTGCTGTCGCACCGATCAGGCGGTTGACATATTCGGTCCACGTCTTGACTGCATTGAAGCGGGTGTCGGCGTAGCCGCGGCCGGCGTATATTGCATGGTAGTCGGGGGGCAATTGGGATTCGCTGGTGGGTGGAATCATCTGTCCAAAGCATTTTGGCCAATCGGGGCAACCCATGCCCGCCCCGGATGCGCGGACAATCCCGCCAGCTAGGATGACTAGATAAACGGCAACAAGGGTCATCACACCGATACGGCGGAATTGTGTGCTGAAGATGGTTTCAATCATGACGGTTGGTTCTAGCAATGCAATAATATGCCATAGCATACCATTCCCGATGCGAATCTGGCAGGGTTGTATAACAGTGACCTGATTGGCAAGTTGTTTCAGCAAAGCCCAAAACGCCGTCATTCTGGCACCTGATTAGGAAGATTTTTCAGCTAAACCGATTTGTGCGTCATACCGGCAGGGATTGCCGGTGTCCAGAACACAGGGAGGTAAACTAGATTGCCCTCCATGGCGACTGGATTCCGGCAATCCCTGCCGGAATGACGAGATTTTTCTTACTGTTGAACATTTGTTTCTAGTTCCTCAAAATATTGCCATGTATCCACACATAGGAGTAAACCTGGTTATGACTATTTCTACCCGCAGCATAGAATATCAACACAATGGCACTTTATTAGAGGCCGTCCTTGCTTGGGATAATGCCATCTTGGAACCACGGTCGGCGGTGATGGTTGCCCCTGCTTGGGCAGGCCGCGATGCATTCGCCATCAATAAGGCACATGCTTTGGCCAGTTTGGGCTATGTCGGTTTTGCCTTGGATATGTATGGAAATGGGATTGTCGGCACCGGGCCTGAAGAAAATGCTAGGCTGATGAGTCCTTTTATGGAAGACCGCGCTTTGCTGCAAGGCCGGATGATCGCCGCCCTAGAGACGGTGAGGCAACAGCCGGAAGTAGATGCCGCTCGCGTTGCTGCGATTGGTTTCTGTTTCGGGGGGCTGTGTGTATTGGATTTGGCGCGTAGCGGGGCGGACCTAAACGGTGTGGTGAGTTTCCATGGGCTTTTCATGCCACCCGGCAATTCTAACGCAAAGAAAATCAGGGCCAAAGTATTGGTTTTGCATGGATACGACGATCCCATGGCCACGCCTGAACAGATGCTCGGGTTGGCGAATGAACTGACACTAGCCGAAGCGGATTGGCAAATACACGCCTATGGGGGAACGGTCCATGCTTTCACGAACCCGGTAGCCAATGATCCGGGTTTCGGCACCGTCTACAAGGAAGCCGCTGACCGCCGTTCTTGGCAAAGCATGGGGAATTTCCTTGAAGAAGTGTTAAAATAGTAGCCATTTTATTACATCCTGCGAAAATTAGAATAATTGCCCATGGATATGAAATTCTTGGATTTTGAACAGTCCATTGCTGATCTCGAAGCCAAAATCGAGCAACTGCGCCAAGTCGGTTTCGACAAGGAGATCAACATCTCCGATGAAATCAGCCGATTGGAAGATAAAAGCCGGAAATTGACCGAATCCATCTTTTCCGGGCTTTCAGCTTGGCAAATTTCCCAGTTGTCGCGCCATCCGCAACGGCCTTATACCCAAGATTACCTAGTCAGCGTTTTCGATGAGTTCCACGAGTTGCATGGTGATCGTAGTTTTGCCGACGATCCCGCCATCATGGCTGGCCTTGCCCGTTTGGACGGTGTTCCGGTGATGGTGATCGGACATCAGAAGGGCCGCGACACGAAGGAAAAGATTTACCGCAACTTTGGCATGCCGCGACCTGAAGGCTATCGCAAGGCGTTGCGCTTGATGAAAATGGCCGAGCGTTTTCGCCTGCCGATTGTTTGTCTGATCGACACGCCGGGTGCCTACCCTGGGATCGGTGCGGAGGAGCGGGGACAAAGCGAGGCTATCGCCCGCAATCTGTTTGAGATGTCCAAATTGCGCACCCCGATTGTCTGCACTGTCATCGGTGAAGGCGGTTCAGGCGGTGCGCTAGCGATAGGTGTGGGCGACCGTTTGCTGATGTTGCAATACAGCACGTATTCGGTGATTTCCCCCGAGGGTTGCGCATCCATTCTATGGAAAAGCGCGGAAAAAGCAGAACTCGCCGCCGAGGCCATGGCTATCACCTCCAAGCGATTGATGGAATTGAAGATGATTGACGAAATCATTCCTGAGCCGATTGGCGGCGCACACCGTGATCGCCTGTTGATGGCGGAAAACCTGAAAGCCGCCCTGAAGAAAAACCTGGACGAATTGCTGCAACTGCCGCTAGACGATTTGGTTGATCGGCGGTATCAAAAGCTGATGAAATATGGGGTGTATGAGGAAGTGGCGGCTTGATGCCCCGTCATTCCGGCAGGGATTGCCGGAATCCAGAAGCCATGGAGGGCAACTCGTCGCTGAGCAAGTGTTTGATTCTGGTGGTTTCCAACCCGCAGTTTCACATCCCTGTGGACTGGATTCCGGCATCCCTGCCAAAATGACGGGCTTCTGTCTGATTTTGTATAACGATGATAGATGGAGCTAGGGAACCAGCGCAATTAGAACTTTTTAGTTTTACTTGGAGCCTCGCCATTCGAACTTATGGGAAAACTGCTACATGAAAATCACCAAACTTGATATTGAGGGATTTCGCTCACTCCGAAAAGTCAGTTGGCAACCGGGTGATTTGAATGTAGTGATTGGCCCGAATGGATCGGGCAAATCCAATCTGCTGCGTTTTTTGGAACTAATCGCCGTATCTGCCCAAGGCAAGCTGGAGAAATATATTCAGCTTTTGGGTGGGATGGAGGCTATAGTTTGGGACGGCGCTGCATCTTCAATTAAATTCGACATAGATTTCAGACCTACAAGCGGATCGGACAACGCGCATTACGAGCTTGAACTTGAACGGATAAGATTTGAAAATTATTATCAAATCAGCAAAGAACTTTTAACAGAATTATGTAAAAATAAAAATACTCATGAAGATCAGATGAGCACTTTTTTGTTGAGAAATAAGCAAGAGACTTTATTCTTCAATGGAGAAAACGAATTACCTGTCCCCGTACTTAAAAAATTTGCACTATCAAAAGAGAGTATGCTTTCCTTCTCGAATAGCCCATTTTCTGATAACTTTAATATTCCTTTTTGTCAAGAAGATATCGCATCTATCATCGTTTACCACGACCTACGCACCGACAAAGATTCTCCTATCCGCCAGCCAACAATTACCCAATTGGAAAAAAGGATAGAGCCGGATGGACAGAATCTTATTGCAGTGCTGCATACTCTCTACACAGGGGACAGGGATTTCAAAAATGACATCAATTCCGCAATGCGTGTTGCCTTTGGCGACGATTTCGAGGAGTTGGTGTTCCCTCCGGCCTCCGACCAACGTATCCAATTGCGAGTGCGTTGGAAGTCCCTAAAGCGCGAGCAATCAGCTGCTGACCTTTCCGATGGTACATTGCGTTTTTTGTTTCTGTTGACAGTGCTGGCTAGCCCCGATCCTCCGCCTGTGATTGCCATAGACGAGCCGGAAACCGGGTTGCATCCGTCCATGTTCCCTATCGTTGCCGAGTTTGCCCAAGACGCAAGTCTGCGCTCTCAAGTTATTCTCGCGACCCACTCTCCGCAATTCCTCGATGCTTTCACAGATGCCATGCCCACCACCACCGTGGCACTATGGGAGAATGGCGAAACTATTTTGCGCACCTTGCCCAAACAAGAACTTGAATATTGGCTTAAAGAATACTCGCTAGGTGCACTGTTCCGCTCCGGGGAATTGGAGCAGATGGGGTGAAGTTTGTATTGTTCGTCGAGGGTTACACTGAAGACAAAGCCTTGCCTCAATTTTTGAAACGATGGCTGGACTCGAAATTACCTAAGGCAGTCGGCATAAAAACGGTGCGTTTTGAAGGCTGGTCAGAGTTAGTGAAAGATGCCCCACTAAAAGCCAAAATGCATCTTGAAGGCCCACAGAAAGATGAAATTATTGCGGTAATAGCCCTACTTGATCTTTATGGCCCTACTTTTTACCCAAAATCAGTGGTCACGCCTGAAGAACGATATACTTGGGCTAAGGATTACATGGAAAACAAAGTTGTCCAACAGCCAAAGTTCCATCAGTTTTTCGCGGTCCACGAAGTAGAAACGTGGTTACTTAGCGATTCAAAACTGTTTCCCTTGGAAGTCCAAAAGGCGTTCCCACCCAAAATTATATTTCCTGAAACCGTGAATTTTGACGAGCCTCCGGCAAAATTGCTGGAACGATTATATCCTTCACGCCGCAAATACAAAAAAGTGACCCATGGTAAGGAGCTTTTCGGCAGGCTTGATCCCAATTTGGCTTATGCAAAATGCCCCAAGCTGAAATTGCTGCTGGACAAAATGCTTGAATTGGCTCAGACGGCGATGACGCAATAAATACAAGTTTTGCTCGTTCCCAAGCTCCGGCTTGGGAATGCGGCTTTGGAAGCTCCTGCTTCCATACCGAGGGCAAGCAGGAGCTTATAAGATGAGGGTTCCCAAGCATGAGCTCGGGAACCAGTGCAGTACCCGTTGTTCCAGCAGGGAATGCCGGAACCCATATGCCATCGAGGGCGGGCTAGATTCACCTCCCTGTGTTCTGGATACCGGCAATCCATGCCGGTATGACGGTTTAACTTGATGGCATTGACGCAAAGCAGGGGAACGATAAAGGTTTTTTGAAATGACAACACCGCCACTTTCATCCTCAACCCTCCACCAAATCCTCCTTCGCCATCCCCCCGCCCCGTGCTATTGGATTGCCTATAGCGGTGGCATGGACTCCCATGTCTTGCTGCACCTTTGCGCCAGTCTAAGGAATAGTCCAGAAAACCCTAAAAAATTCCAAGCCGTCCATGTCCATCACGGCTTGCAAACATCAGCCGATGCATGGGTCACACACTGTTCCAAAGTATGCAGTGATTTGCATGTGCCTCTGCTGACGATCCGGGTGGATGCCCGTGCCAATCCGGGCGATAGCCCCGAAGAGGTGGCACGTCGTGCCCGTTATAGGGCATTGCGGGAACATTTGGCTGAAAACGACATTGTCCTAACCGCCCAACACCGCGACGACCAGGCTGAAACCCTGCTGCTTCAACTGATGCGCGGTGCAGGTTTGGCTGGACTTGCCGCCATGCCTGAATCCGCAGCGTTGGCACCCGGTTTCTTGCTCCGTCCACTGTTGAGTTTTTCACGGCAGGAATTAAGGGCTTATGCCTTGGCAAACGGCCTAAATTGGATTGAAGACCCCAGCAACGAAGATACCGCCATTGACCGCAATTTCCTGCGCCGGGAGATTATCCCTAAGCTAGAACAACGCTGGCCCGGTCTGGGCAAGGCGTTGTCTCGCTCAGCCGGTCACTGCGCCGAAGCGCAACAACAACTGGACGATTTGAGCAAGGACCTATGCCGCTCCGCTTTGAACAGCGACGGACTAAGCCTTGGTTTGACCGCGTTGCGAAGTTTATGCCCTGCTGATAGGCGCTTGGTCTTGAGGGAATGGATGCGTTCGCGTGGGTTTAGGATGCCCTCCCAAGCGGTCATCGAGAGAATCCTGAACGAGGTGTTGTCGGCGCGGCCAGACAAGATGCCTATCGTCTGTTGGAGCGAAGGTGAAGTGCGGCGCTACAAGGATGGGCTTTATTTGCGGCCTTGCCAACCGCCATTTGATACCTCGACGGTTCTTTTATGGGACGGTAAAGGCAAGCTCGGGCTTCCCTGTGGCAACGGCGAACTGTCGTCCGAATCCGCAACAGCAGAGGGAATCGCCGAAGAGGTCTGGCAGAAAGGAACAATCAGCGTTCGCTACCGTCAAGGAGGAGAGCGTTGCCGCTTGCCCGGCAGAAGTGGAACCCATGAATTGAAGAAATTGTTCCAAGAGGCGGCGATTCCCCCTTGGTTGAGGGAACGAATTCCGCTGCTGTATATCAACGGCGAGTTGGCTGCGATTGCTGGTTTGTGGGTGTGCGAACCCTTTGCTGCGAAGCTAGGGGAAAGGAATGTCAGCTTAGTTTGGCGAAGTGGGAGCGGTTTTTAACCGCGATAGCGTTATATCCGTGTCGGGCAACAGCTTCTTGCGTTGCCCGACATTCCAACGTCGGGCGTTAGCCAAAGAGACGCGCCCGACCTTCTTGGCCCGCGTATCGTATCGTTCACACGGTCTGCGTCACTGCCATTAAGTTAAGGGGTAGGTTGGACCGTGATTCGTGGAAGCCGTGCCCTCACGGCGACTGAATACTTGGAAAAGCAGTCTTAATCCCAATCGCCGCGAGGGTGCGGCTCCTACATTTCCAAATTAAGTTAAGGATTTTCCGTTCGCCCTGAGCCTGTCGAAGGGTGGACGGAAAATCCCAACATGTTGGAAGTTAAGCCGTTCATGGTTCGACAGGCTCACCACGAACGGCTTAACTTAATGGCAGTCACGCGGGAGCGTGGGAACGATACAAATCCGGGAGAACGTGGCAAAAACCCGGATTACGCCGCAAGCGGCTCCATCCGGGCTACGGCCTTAACGTTTGCTTAACATCAGTTATTGAACTGCATCTGGGGTATTGCCCCCTCTATCACTGGTCAGCTTCCCCTTCGGACTCATTGCCAGGTTCATTGGTCTCTGGTTGGCCGTTTTCGTTGACTGTTTCGGCCTTAGGTTTGGCAGGGTGCCTTCGGCTACGGCTGCGGCGACGAGGTGGAGTGCTGCGTGGCTCAAGCCCTTCGCCGTCTTGCGAAGACTCGAATTTTTCATTTCCCGGTTGCGGACCTTCGGCATCAAGGTCTTCGCTGTCTTCATCACCTTGGTTGTCCGAGTGGTCTTCAACCTTGTGCGTTTCTTGCCCTCCGGCATTCGCTTCATGTTGCGGGGGAGGGTTGACGTTCTGCGGGTTTGCTGCAACTTTCCCAGTCCATTCCTCCGCAGGTGTTTCGATCTCCAAAGGCGATTGAGGAGGCTGCCTGCCTGCCTGTAGTATCACTTGGAGTGTTTCCGAGGTTTCAACTTCAAATACGGGTAGCTCTGGTCTAGGCGTTTCGTCCAAGGAAGAGGCTTCCGTTTTAAGTGTTTCCTGCCCAGTAGTGGCATCAAGGGACGGTTCCACCCAGTCGATATAACTGGTGGCTGGACGGGGACGGGGAGGGCGTTGCTGGTGTCTGCGCGGGACTGGTGCTGCCCTTGGTGGATGACGGGGTTCCGCCATATCCGGGTTATCCTGGCCGGGAAGGAAAGCGATGGTGGGCGGCTCGTCAGCCATAGGATTTAAGCCAGACTCCGTCACGGCAGAAAAAGGCAGGACGATGCCATCTTGGGCAGATAGGCTTTCGGTCGCAGCAACTTGTTGGGTGTCTGAGGCGGATGCATAATAGTCAACGGGCTTTTCTGGCTCTTGATCCACGCTCCCGTCTTCACGAGTGGCAATACGCTCACCATTCTGATTACGATTGCCCCCCTCGCCCCGCCGTCCGCGCCGCCGCCTTGAACCGCGTCGCGAACCTTCACGCTTGATTCCATTGTCAACGGCTTGAATGGCATCTTCTTCCGTAGACGGAGAGTTTTCTACGGCGGGTGTCCCACGGGGTGACGCTTGAGTTGCGAAACTGGGGACTGCACCCGAAGAAATGGCACCGTGTCGGGGCATGATTTGACGCCGCACTGAAGGCTGTTGTTCTTGGGGTTCTTGCTTGTCCTGAGGCTCTGCGCGGATCGGGCGCTGTTCGGCTGGCGCACGCTCAGCGGGTTGTGGCCTGTCCCGGCGTTGCTGTGGGCGCTGGGGGCGTGTATTTTGACCGCGCCGGTCTTGCTTCTCTTGTGGCGGTTGACTGGGCCTGTCCTGGATTACAGGCATGGGCCTTGGTGGTGGGGGCAGGTTGGGTTTGACCGGTAGTGCCTCAGTTTCTTCTTCATGCTTGCCGGTGAGGATATTGAGGAAACGTTTAATTAGCCCCCCGCCAACGGTTGGGGCTGAATGCTGCGGTGCATGCGGGGGTACCGTTGGAGGCGGGGTTGACGGGGCGGGGGAGGGTGGGAGGAATTCCCTGATGGCTGCTTTTTCCGCAGCTACGGGAGCCTCACGGGCGAATTCTGGCACGGATTGGCCTTCCTTGCGAATCAGTTGGTAGCTGGATGTCTTTATTGGCTCTTCTTCACCGACACTGGTACGGATGCGCTGAATGTCGAAATCCGGTGTTTCCATGTGCTTGTTGGGTACGATGATGATGGAGACATCTTGCCGTTTCTCGATTTGTTCTATGCCCGAACGCTTTTCGTTGAGCAGATAGGTGGCCGATTCTATCGGCAATTGGGCGATGATTTTATCGGTGTTCTTCTTCATTGATTCTTCTTCAAGAATTCGAAGCACCGAAAGTGCCAGGGACTCGACATTACGAATGCTGCCCTGCCCCTTGCAGCGTGGGCAAGTTAGCAGGCTGGCTTCCCCCAAGGAAGGGCGTAAGCGCTGGCGGGACATTTCCAATAAGCCGAAGCGTGATATCCGCCCGAGTTGAATGCGCGCCCGGTCCAGCTTAAGGGCATCGCGCAGTCGGTTTTCCACGGAGCGCTGGTTGCGGGCCGCCATCATATCAATGAAGTCGATGACGAAAAGGCCGCCGAGGTCGCGCAGCCGCAATTGGCGGGCTATTTCATCGGCCGCCTCCAAATTGGTGTTGAGCGCGGTTTCTTCGATGTCGATGCCCTTGGTGGCGCGGGCCGAGTTGATGTCGATGCTGGTAAGGGCTTCGGTGTGGTCTATGACAATGGCTCCGCCCGAAGGTAGCGGCACTTCCCGGCTATAGGCGGTTTCAATTTGGCTCTCGATCTGGTAACGGCTGAACAGAGGGACGGGGTCTTGGTAAAGTTTGGCCTTATTGATGAACTGCGGCATCACCTGCCGCAAAAAGTTAATGACCAGCTTATGAGTGTCTTGGCTGTCGATCAGGATTTCGTCGATATCGCCGCGCAGATGGTCGCGCAAGGCACGGATGATGACGTTGCTTTCTTGGTAGATCAGAAACGGCGCGGATTTTTCCCTGCCCGAAGTCTCAATGGCTTCCCACAGTTGCAGCAGGTAATTGAGATCCCATTGCAATTCCTCGACACTCTTGCCGCCGCCCGCAGTGCGGATTATCAGGCCCATGCCCTCGGGAATATTTAGTGAGCCCATCACATCGCGCATATCTGAGCGAACCTCGCCCTCAATGCGGCGGGAAATGCCGCCGGCGCGGGGGTTGTTTGGCATCAGCACCAAATAGCTACCGGCCAGACTGATGTAAGTGGTTAGCGCAGCGCCTTTGTTGCCCCGCTCTTCCTTTTCGATTTGGATGACGACCTCTTGGCCTTCCCTTAATAAATCCTTGATGCTGCGGCGGGAAACTTCATCGTCATGCTGTAGGCCTAAGTAGACAGGCGATATTTCCTTGAATGGCAAAAAACCATGCCGATCCGAGCCGTAACTGACGAAGGCCGCTTCCAAGCTGGGTTCAATCCGGGTGATGGAACCCTTGTATATGTTAGATTTTTTTTGTTCTTTTGAGGGGGTTTCTATATCAAAGTCGTACAGTTTCTGTCCATCCACCAAGGCAACCCGCAATTCCTCGGGTTGGGTGGCGTTTATTAACATTCTTTTCATTCGGCTGTTCCTTTAGCGTCTTGACGGGTAAGCGAGCGAATCTGAATCGCACGGGGGCTTGGTCTTTAATACAAACCAAAGCTGTCACTTCAATGTCCATGGCATACACATAAATGACGCGGTGTTGTAAAGGTTAATCGTAAGTCCTCCGCATTGCGGGCATTATCGCGGCCGGCTCCTTGTTAGGTTAGGTTCGGCTGTCGTTCCAGGCAAAACGCCGGTTTCGCTCATCGTGGGTCGAGCGATTAAACCCTGTTCTTATTGCTTTTAAGGGCGTTGTTTTGTTTGTGGATGGAACACACCATCCACCGGTTATATTCTGTTTTGGCATCAACGGGTGAAGCGGTCCGTTGCCAGTCAGCGCTTCAGGTTCGGTGGGCTTGCGCAATGCGCCGTGCAATCATACCTTAAGATTGTACCAAAGATGGCACTGTTCGCACCGAACTTACCTATACTATAGCAATCTTGAGAAAAATCATCAATTTTCACAATACTTTCGCCAATACCCTTGCCAAGCTGGGGCTTGGCGTTCCCATTGGGAGCGCCAAGCCCCAGCTTGGCCCTTATTGGGGGAGCGCCAAGCCCCAGCTTGGCCCTTATTGGGGGAGCGCCAAGCCCCAGCTTGGCCCTTATTGGGGGAGCGCCAAGCCCCAGCTTGGCCCTTATTGGGGGAGCGCCAAGCCCCAGCTTGGCCCTTATTGGGGGAGCGCCAAGCCCCAGCTTGGCCCTTATTGGGGGAGCGCCAAGCCCCAGCTTGGCCCTT